>WUUC01204754.1_pt1 | contig 12623 bp, 8 predicted proteins | sample 6278441 | NCBI WGS metagenome assembly WUUC01 (sample SAMN13675441, study PRJNA597444) | soil metagenome | isolation source: soil | place: USA: Washington | collected 2017-10 | reverse complement strand
GGGCCACCGCGCGGGACAGTTCGTGCGCCTGCCTCCGGGCCGCGTAACCTCCGGCGTCGTTCTCCTGCTCGGCCTGTTCCGGCGCGCCGCCGCCCTCGTTGGCGAACACCCCCTGATGCTCCCGAAAGAAGTTGCGCTCCTTCTGCCAGACGCTTTCGCTGTAAGCCTCAACGCTGTTGAGAAACTCCTGCTCGGCCGCGGCGAAGTGCCCCTGGGCCGTGAGAATCTTCCCCGAAACGTAACCGCAAAGCCCGACCAACCCGTGCCAGTGTCCTTTCTTGATCTTTAACTTGCGGGGCAGCTCCTCCAGCATCCGCTTGACGATCTGCGCCAGACGAATCCCGTCGTCGTAGTTGTGCTGGCGGTAATACTCGTTGACCCCGCAGAGACAGACGATCAAAATCTGTTTCAGAAGCTCGCGATACTCCGCGTCATCCCACGCGTCGCGTGAAATGAATTGCGCCGCGTAGGCTTCGATATCGTCGGTAGTCTCTTTCGCCAGGTTGATCAGGAATGCCGAGGTCTTGTTGCCGACCGACAGGAAGTAATCATCGACCTCGTAGCTGAGACTGAGCGAGCGGAAGTAGTAGAGGACGATTTTTTTATACTCGTCATGACTGTTCGCGTCCGAGCGGCAGTCGAACAGAGCCTGCGCCGACTCGCGCAGGCAGCCGACCGCCCACTGTAAATCTTTCGGCTGACGCATCCTGCCGCGCGGCTCGCCGGCCGACTCGGCCGGGTCGAATCTCAGCCCTTCCGATGTCACCTCGGCCGAGGGGTCATAAAATTTAGTGAGGTCGGAAGGGTCGTCGGTGCTTCTTACGCGCTCTTCAAATTTGCCCTGTTTGTATAGAGTGACCAGCAACTCGTAGTCGGCGATCAACCTGTTCAGCCTATCGTGTAGTTTCATAGTCGTTTCCGATGATGGAAATACGCCCGGTCTATTACCGGATGGCCGACGCCGGCCGCCGGCGTCACCTCACAAGCTGCCGCGTCCTTTTCGATCAGGGCTAATTTCGCGGGCCGGGGCGTGGGTCATTGCGAACCCGTAACCCGGGCAACCGCGGCCGGCACGGCTCCACCTTTAAATGTGCCCTGACGCGTAGAGTCAGTTAGAGAAAGTGAACGTGAGGCCGACGCAGGTTAGCGGCTTCGCCACCGGTAACGTGGCCTGGTGCCAAACGCATATACCGTGCAGAAAGCGACGAGAGATTATTGTCATGACATGGCGTTGTCAAGCAGTTTTTTAGGACTTTGACAGCGCCGGTCCGGGCGTAATGATGCCCGACTCATCCCGGGCGATCTCGCCGTAAGCCCTGCCCATGAATTTGTGTCAGAGGAGGGCACCGTTTCCCGGCAGGATGCGAGGTGAGGAAGGGTCTGAAGAGCTTTACGACAACGCGGCGGCACCGAACAGGCTCTCGACGAACTTCGGTTGAACCCAACGGAAGACAGTCGAGTGATCCACGTCGGGGCCACGCTCCCGCATCATCTCTTCGACATCACGGTAAGAAAGTTGGTAGCGGCAGTACCATCTAACGGACAAAAGAATAATCGTGGGTTCGTAGTGTCGTCATTTGAACGAAGACTTATTCTGCTTCAAGAGTAGGATTCCCGGAGTGTGCTGGTCGAACTGGAGGGCGGATTATAGCTCACGAGTGATTGTTGCCTCACAGCTCTCTCACCCGCCAACACCCCGCCGCACAGGGAAATTACGGCTCTTAGCCTGAGAGTGCGGTTTGGAAGCTCGCGAATCGTCGACAAGGTCCCATAATAATCACTGAACGCTAATCGGTGTAGCGTCCGGGACAGGCTCTGCTGGTCATCGAACATCTCGTGGAAGAAGCTAAAACCGCCAATCTCAAGTTGTCGGCTTACCTTACCGCCTCCCGAAAATCCTTCGTACCTATCGGTAGCTTTGAAAGCCCGCCGGAGAGCCTCCGAGGCGCGAAGGGTGTCAAAACGCGCGTAGATTTCCGCCCCCCTAAGGAATATCGAGAGCCCTTCCGGCGTGGTGTCAAGCTTCGAGGCAAGTTCCTCCGCTTCGGCCAGGAGTGTTGAGGCGCGCGCGTAATCTTTGCCCTCGTCGTTCAGCAGGGCATCAGCTATCAGGGTGAACAGGTATGCGCGTCTGACCGGGTCTGCGTCGCGCCGTGCCCAGTGCTCCGCCCTCTCGAACTGGCGCTCGGCGACGGACTGCCGGGCGATACTGAAGCCTACGAAGTCTCTAACCCCGGCGCGGGACTCCGGAGACACGCGCTCCGCGAAGTCCGACGCGGCGTCGTATTGTTTTTCACGGACGGCGGTCATGGCCGCCATGTAATAGAGGTAATCTCTCCTGGCGGAGGGCGGCAGCGCGGCGGCCCGGTTCGACAGGGATTCGGCAGTCGCAACGTTATTTTCCGAGCCGTCCGGCGTGCTGTTCCCTGCCCCGTTCAGACGCTCAATGCTCGACTGTAGGCTGGAGTATTGCTCCGGTTGTAAGTAACTCACGAGCGAATTGCCGCGCTCCGACAAGGGGGCGAGCAGGTTCGGCGCATACCTGGCGGCCAGCGGCTTGATTAGATTAATGAAGTAAAGATCGCCCGACAGTCCGGCGGAACCGAGGTGTCCCTGTCTACTTTGCGTGTCGGTCAACAGCATCTGCGCCGAAGCCTGAAGGAATCGTCGAGCCATACCAAGGTTCACCGGGTAATTTTGCGCCACCTTCTGGTACCCGGGAATCTGGCGCAGCACGATTCCGTGCGGGGCCAGCCAGAGGACCCGCGTCGGGGTGAAGACGTAAGTATGTAGCAGGAGCAACTCGTTGACGTCAGTCCCCCTCCTCGCCTGAACGCTCTGTAACGCCGCGTTGAAAAAGGCGTCGGCCAGACCGACATCTTTCTTTCTCAGAGTTCCAAGAAACTCTAACGTCCTTGCCGTGACCGCCATCGCCACGCCCCTCTCGGCCGCCCGCATGGCGAGACTCGGGTCCGTTTCGATTAACTGCAACGCGAGCAGCATGTGTAAGTCCGCCCCCGGCGCCGACGACCGGGCGGACGACGCCGCCGGCTCGCTCTTCTGTGCAGAGTCTTCTCGCGCATACCTGTCGATGTAAGAGCGGGCCAGTTTACGGTCGAAGGAGGCGGCGGCCTGGATGAGTTTTCGCACCGACGCGTCGGGGGACGGGCTTCGGGCATCCGCCCGAGAGCTTTGTGCGCCCTTCAACTTCATAAGTTCCTCGAAGAGCGAATCCAGCATCAGACGACAACGTTCGGGCTTAACACGGCCCAGTAATCGAAGTATGTCGGCGGCAAAGGTCACGCGGGTCTCGACGTCTTCCACCGTCGCTAAATCGTCTATCGTCGAGTCGAGCAGGAGGATGGCATTCTGGCGGAGCGGAGCGGTTTGAGACGTTTCGCTCGACGGCCTCTGGCCGTAAGCGCCCGTGCTCGACATTAAGACGAAGCCGGCAACCCCGGCCAGCCTCGCCAGCACACCTAAGTGGTATAACATCGGCCTCAACCCCCGTTTCCTCGACGGCGTGTCGTTCATGGGTGACCTCTCATCGGCCGCGGCCCCGGCGGGCCGACAGGGCGTTACTTGTTCGGTCGGCTAACCTCACAGTCAACCACCCTGCACACGCCCCCCTGGCCGACGACGCCGTAGCGCTTACTATTGGGGTACATGCAGTTGCATTTAGGTTTCGTGTTCGCCCAGCGATAGACGTACAACCCGGTCGTGACCATCATTAAAGCCACGACGCACATCATTATTGCTTTAAGCTTCTTAACAGAGGTGTAGCGCATTTGTTCTCCCCCGCACGGCCGCTCGCACCGGCCTCGCGCGACTAAGACAGCGGTGCCGGGCCCGGACCGCCTGTTCGCCCGCGCCCACTTTTCGCGTTAGAGAGAGAGGCGCTGCGGGGCTCCCCCGCGTGTCACCAGGGCACAGCGCCTCCCCCCATCAGCAAACAGCCGACCCGGCCGGCCCGACTACTCGCTTTCGACTTCTTCGACGTCGACCCAGCAGTCCGTTATTTCGCAGTCGTTAGTTGTTTTGACGCCCCACTCGTCCGTGTTCGGATACCTGCAAGTGCATTTCGGCGCGTTCGCGGCCGTGGTAGAGCCCGGCCCCGAGGCGAGCCCAAAGCTGAGAGCCAGCGCTACGACTAACAGGGCACCACCGAATCTGATTTGCTTCATTGTCTCCCTCCTTCAGCGGCAACTTTGGCGCAGACGTGAGCCAGAGCGCTGGCGCGTGGAGGAAGAAGCGAGGTCCTTGACTCCTCCACGGAGTCGGCGCTTGGCGTGCTGTTAATTAAGGGATGGGGGTTTCGGTGAGGGACATTATTTTTCAGCCGGGCGCCAAACACAAGAGAATCTTGTTGGCTGATTCTGCTATTTATTGGCTGAATCTGCTGGCCGACTTAACTCGAAGGCGGGACTCTCTCTGGTGACGTGATGCCGCTTTCTATACTCGCTCGGGCTGCGGCCGTAGGCTTTCTTAAAGTCCCTGACGAAATGGCTCTCGTCGTATATTCCGACTCGAATGATAATTTGCTGATTAGTGAGGAAGGTGGTTTCCAGTAGTTCACGCGCCTTTTCTATGCGCAGTTTCCTGAGGTAGTTGAGCGGCGTACTACCCGTTTCGGCTTTAAAGAGATGCTCAAGACGTGAGTATGACAGGTTGACGGATGTCGCCATACAGGCGACAGACAGGCGTCGGTGGAGATTACCGCCCATGAGCTCTATTACTTTAACTATTCTATGGTCCACGTTCTTCACCGGGCCGTGATAACAATCGCAAACGAACAGAACCTACTCTACATGCGCGGCGCGTCCGCATCTCCCTCGAAGTCGATGACAGTTATCGCCTCCGGCGGAGAACATCAATTGTTTGGGGCTATTATGGGTGAACCGACGCGAGACAACCGGGTGATGATTTCCGGAAGTTCGCGAACTGGTGAGACTCGTGAGGAGGTCTTAAGTCGTAATGCTTAATTGCAAGCCGAGGGCAAGCTATCGCATATCGTCGTAAGCTGTCAATCAAATTTTTGCCGCCCGCTCATCACTTTTAAGGAGTCGTCAGCCACTCGAAGACTCTCAGGCGCGGAGGTCTTTGCCGACTCGGTTAAAGAGAAAATCCTACCCTCCGGTTGCAAGCCGCGGCGCGTCAAATACATCAACAACATTATCGGGCAAGACCGCCGTGCTACACGCAGGAGGTGGCGGGCAATGCAGTGCTCCCGCCCTTTTCACACCGCCGGGCGGATGGTTGAAGGGGTCGGGGCGGCGCACATGATGTTGCGCGCGCCGCCCGTTTTCGGTTCGCAACTTTAAGAAGCCTTCAGTCCTACTTCTAGCGCCTCTCTTTATCACGGTCTACCCGCGTAGGATTACGTGCGGGCAGTATCCGCTTTTCCGCGGGCTGGCCATAGACTTCCGGGTTCAGGTATCTGCCACGTTCCGCCTCCGGCTTCTCCTCCACGACGCGGATACGGTGGGCGTTGGCCCAGGCGTCATGCCGCACGCCGGTCACCTGCCAGGAGACCTTCACGCCGGGTCTGTCCGTCCTGATGCGGAACCTGTTGCCGTTGATCTCTTCGGCGACGATGGCCTGCGCGAACTGCCCGATGACCGTCAACTGGTAGCGGAAGTCGCGGTTCAGCGCCTCGAAGTAGTCCGGCAGCGTGACGACCGCGAAGCCTTCGGCGTCGGTCACCATGTTCCCGTTGTAGACGTTCATCATGTCGGGCGACTCGACGAACGAGTGCGACAGGTACTTGTTGGCGGGGTCGAGCGGGTGGTCTATCTTGAACGAGCCGCCGCTCTTCGAGAGCACGCCGGTGACGTAGACGTTGCCGACGAAGCCGGCCGCGTAGCCGAGCCCGCGGCCGTCGCCGAAAATGCCCACGCCGCCGCTGACGGTGGTCTTGCCGTGGACGCCCATGTAGCCTTCACCGTGAACCCCCGTGTAGCCTATACCGTGAACCCCGACGCCGTTGCCGCGACCCTTTCCCACGACCCCGATGGAGTCGGCTTCGCCATACACGCCCCACGCCGTGCCCTGGCTCCACGTCCCGACGGTGCCGACGCCGTAAAGCCCGATGCTGGTCGGCCCGGTCGCGTAGTTAACGCCGGAAAGCACCGAGCCTGATAAGACAGTGCCGTTAAGTTGCAGGGGCGCGGCGACGCCGAGGGGTGAGGCGCTCGTCCCGTCGCCGCTCAAGGTCGCGTTGTGAGCCACGGCGGACGCCCCGGCCGTGGACGAGATCGTGAGGGTGTTACCCGAAGGGGCGATGGTGACGTTGGGGCCGGCCGCCAGCGTCACGTTGTCGGCGAGTCCGTTGAGTCTGCGGACGACCTGGCCGGGCGCGACCTTCGCGCCGGTCACGGCCGCGTCGCCGAGTTGGCCGGTCGTGATGCCGCCGGGGCTCACGCCCAGCGGAGAGCCGACGAGCCCGTCCCCGGCTAAAGTCGCGTCATGCTGGACGGGGCCTGCCGGTCCTTTGTCGCCCTTCCGCGCGAGGATCGTCCACGCCGCGCCCTCGGCGGGGGCGACGCCCGTGCTCGTCTGTTTCGCCACCCAGGAAGAGCCTTCGTGGCTGACCGCGTCATCGGCTGCGTAACTCGCGGCCGGGTCCCACGCTCCTTTCCAGTTCAACCCCTCAGGCCCGGCGGGACCTGACGGTCCCCGCTCGCCCTGCGGCCCGGGAACACCCGAAGGACCGGCTATCCCCGGAGGGCCGGCCGAGCCGGTGTCACCCTTATCGCCTTTGTCGCCTTTATCACCTTGAGGTCCCTGTGGACCGAACTCTCCTTGCGGTCCTTGTAGACCCTGTGGGCCTGTCGCGCCCGACGGACCCTGTGTCCCAACGGTCACGTCGATGGAGGCTTCGGGGTCATCGTTGCCCATGCCGGTGTCAGTGATCGTGAGCTGGTACGTGCCCGGCTGAAGCGAACCTGAGAGGGAGGCGACGATGCGCCCTGTGTTACTGCTCGGGGCGACTGTCAGGGGCATGTTTCCCAGCACGACCCTTGTATGTACGCTCGGCGGGAAGTTGGCGCCATCTATCGTGAACGTATGCACGGGCGCGACAGGGTCGCCGCTGAGCACGACGGTGACGGTTCTGATGGTGACCGAATTATTGGCTTGTGCGGTTAAGTCCTGGGCCGCTGTGCCAGACAGCCGCGGGTCGGCGTAAGGGCACAGGAGCATGAGGACAGCGGCGAGGGTTGTGAGCAGCAGCCCCCTGAGGGCTGCTGCTCCGCCCGTGTCAGCTCTTCGGCGAAACAGATGCATCAGGCTTCTCCTTGTGACGAGGCGGTCTTACCGACGGCCTCGTGATAGCGAGCAAGGTTGTTGAAAGTCGGGTGGTGAGACGTAGCGACGATTAATGAGGCAGAAACATCAATGCTGTAATCGCAACCCCCCGCTCAGGGAATGGCGATGATCTGGTCCCGCTTACTTTCCAACAGTTCCGTCAGCTCACCGAGCTGCGAGATCGTGAGGGGCAGCAGGCTCACGGCGTCCCGGTCAAAGGTGGTGAGGTGAACTCTGTCGGCCAGCGTGTAGAGCGAGTCGGCGAGGTCGCGCGACCCATTCTCCAGCCAGGTCGGCGTCACCTCGAACACGTCGTTGAGCGCACTGTAGAACTCGCCCTTCTCTGCTACGAACCCCGCGAACTCGGCCGCCAGCTCCCGGTTCGCCCGGTTGAAGAGTAGCCGGTAGTAATTCTTCAGGTAGGCTTCGTCGCTCTTGAGAAGCTTGATGTGATAGTCCACGTGGTCGGCGTAGTCCTGCCGTAGCTGTCCTATTTTTTTCTCCACGGCGGGGGCGTCCTTTGCTTTGGGCATGGCCTGAACGTAGCGTCGGTAGTACTGCACAGCCCCCTTGAAGCGGTCGGTGGCTTCGAGCGCCTGTGCGAGGTTGAACAGACCGGCCGGCTCCTGCGGTGCGGCGGCGACGACTGCCTGAAAGGATTTGACGGCGGCCTCGTAGTCTCTCTGTTGCAGCGCCTTCACTCCTTTCGAAAACTCTCCGCCCGGCAGGTTCGGCGAGCCAGACCGGGGCACCGGATGCCTTGCGGGGAAGAGGCGCGTGAAACGCCGGAAGGCCCTGGAGAGCTGCCTCTGGTCCTGCGCGTTGTAGTACCTCCCGTCGGAGCGGGAGGCGAGATATTGCAAATCGCGCTCTGCGCCGGAGCCGGGCGAAATGCCGAAGCCGACGGTCAGGAAGTTCACGCGCGGATGGGATCCCGCGTCCCCGCCCGCGAGACTGTTTCGCCCCACGCGGCTCCTTTCTCGGCTGAAGGCACCGGCCGGGCGGACGGCGCCGCAGGTGCTTTGCCCGTCGCTCAACAGAATCACCTCGCCGTGGGGCACGTCAGGGTGTCGGTTCAGGTAATCGAGCAGCCTCCGGTTGACCGCGTCGATGGCTTCTGGCAGGGGCGTCTCGCCGCCAGGCGCCGGGAATGATTGCCGCATGGCCGATTTAATCTTCAGCACGTCGTACGTGAAGTTAAAGATCGTGCGGACGCTGCCGGGCGAGCAAGGGCCGGAGAAGTCCACGACGCTCACGGGGGAGCGCATGCCCCCGAGCCACTGCCCGCGCACCATCTCGTCGAGACCTTCCTGGAGGGCTGCGCTGGCCTGCCCGATCTTGTCGCCCTCCGCCATGCTCCCCGACGCATCAATGACGAAGACCGTCACGGGCAGACAGCCCGGCGGCTCCGGGAAGTCGTTGTGGAGCCGGCCGCGGTGCGGGACGTAGACATTGTTCATGTCATGGTCGCCGAAGGCGCCGGACTTCCAGGGCCTCCTGTCCTCGAATAGTTGAATGGCCGCGTTCCGTCCCAGCGAGTCGATCCCGTTGATAATGCCCCCGAATTTCACATCCGGGTTACAGATCGGGTCTTCGAGGTTACAAGTGTGGATGTACGAAGGGCCGTCGATGAAGAGCGAGGCCGGGCTGCCGAAGGTTTCGACCTTCACCCGGTTGAGCAGCTTCAGGAGTTGGCAATCGTCGTACGCCCCGCCCCTGAGCAGCCTGTCACGCAGTTCGAGCAGCGCGCGGCTGATGATGAGCGCCCCCTGAGAATGGCCCATCAGGTGCACCGTGCGGCCCGCCTTTAGTTCACTCTCCAGGGCCAGGGAGAGCGTCCGCGTGGCCGGGTTCATGGGGCCGCGGAGGAAATCCTGATACGACTGGCCGACGTCATGCGCCAGCCCGGCGGTGGCGTTGCGAACGCCGATAACAGGCTGCCCCGTGTGGTTGGCGATACTCTGCAACGTGGCGAACTGCCCCGCGAAGGAAGTGTTCACGCCGTTGATATACCAGATGGTCTCGCGGCTGGCCGGGGCCGGCGAGCCGTTGACCGGACGCACCGGCGGGACGGAGCCCGCAGGCGTGCCCGAGTCGTAAGTCCAGCCGAGCGTGTTGTCGGGGTTAATTCCTACGAACCTCCCGTCCCACTCGGGCGGGTCATGCTGCTGGGCGGCGTTGGTTACGCGGAGCGGGGAACGTTGAGAGCGACGTTCCGACGCCCCCGCGGGCGGCGCGTAAGGCAGGCAGGCGACTGCCAGCAGCGACGGAACAAGAAGGCACCGGAGCAGGTTACTCATGACGATTCCTCGGCGGAACGGTGATGTGATAAGCCTCGCGCGCGACGTCGTGTGCGGGCACGCTCTACGGACGCTTCCCGCGCGGCTGCCTCGGCCCGGGCGCCGGCGTCTTGCTTTTCGTCGGCGCAGCGGGTGGGGCGGCCTGCGTCCCCTTCCCGGCGTCGGCCGGCGTCGGCGGCTTGGGTCTGGGTATCCAGCCGAAGAAGAGTCCGACCGTGTTTCTGAAGCGCTCCTCGTGGGTGAGGGTGCCGGCGAAGTCTAGCTGGAAATAGTTGAAGGTTATCTCGCGGTTGAGATTCTTGAGGCGCGCCCTGGCCGTCGGGTGGTCGGAGTAGATGAAGTTGGTGACGGCGTTCTCTTTGACGAGTTTGGTCAGCTCACGCCAGACCTTCGGCGCTTCGCGGGGGTCGTAGCCGGCTTCGTACATGTACATCAGGCCGACGCGGTCGGCCTGCGCCTCCATCTCGCGCCCGAACTTGTTGGCGAACAGGCCGAGCCCCATCTCGACCAGCGTGCCCTTCGTCTCGACGCCGACGGCGCTCAGCAGCTTGCCCGTCTTGACGAGCTTCGACTCGTTAGACTTGCGCGCGTGCTCGTTGGTGACGTGGGCCACCTCGTGGCCGAGCACGGCGGCGAGTTGCGCCTCGTTCTTCAACATCTTCAGCAGGCCGGTGTGGATGAAGACGGAGCCGTCGGGGAAGGCGAAAGCGTTGAACGTCTCGTCTTCGATGAGGTAGAAGCGGAAGAGCGGGCGCGCGGGGTCGTCGCGCGCGAGGTCTTTCACGTAGCGCGGCACGACCTTGTTGCCGACCAGGTTCACGTACGTCTGCAGGTCGAGGTCTTCGACCAGCTTGAACTGCCGATTGGCGATCTTGACCACGCCGCCGGAGAGCTGCGTCACCTTGCCGTCGGGGAGTTGCTTGAGCTGCGGCACGGCGAGCCCCTGATCGACGGCGGAGCGGACTTTGCGGTCGCCGTCCGTAAAGATGTTGGGTCTGGTTTCGAGCTTCTGCGCGTAGATGATGCCGTCAGCCCTCCTGACGCCGCTCCCCTTGACGACCGAGCCGAGCATCATCTCGCCGAAGGAGTTGAAGCCCTTTCCCTTCCACCCCGCGGCCCCCTTGACCGCGGCCCCCGGTTCGAGGACTACGCGCTGCCCGTCCACCCAGGCGACGTTGCCTTCGAGCCTCTCGAAGTAGCCTTCGAAGTTCGCTTCCCACTTCTCGACGTTCGTCCGAATCTTGATGAGGCGCGCCGTCATCTCCCCCGCGATGCGCTCGCCCCTGATCTCAAGGCTCATGCCGGGGCGCAGGGCCTTCGCCTCCGCCGGCCTGTTGCGCCGGTCTACGAAGACGGTGCCGGCGTCGAGGCGGACCTCCGTCACCTCGTTCGTGGAGAAGTTGGTCTCGCCCGCGTCCACCAGGAGCCTCCGCCCCGGCTCGTCGTACTCCAACACGAACGCCTCATTGATGACCTGCGGGACGGCGACATTCTGCTGCGCCGAGCCGCGGCCCGGCGGGAGCAGAGAGAGGGTGAGGGTGAGGACCACAAGCGTGGCGACGTACATTCTGATGTGTCTCATAAGTTGTCTCCTTCGTCATCCGGCCGCTACCCCGCGCGCCCGGCATGTGGGGGCGGTGTATGAAAGGGCTTAGAGCCCGTTCGTCTGGTTAACGACTTGCCCCGGCAATTTTTTCAGGCGGCGTGAAGAGAATTTTTCATCCGGGGGGGCGCGGCCGGCCTTCATCCTCGCGCGCGAAATATTTATCCGGGCGCTTGAAAAAATCACCTCGTCCACACGTCAACCGGGCGGGGAAGGGTGTGAGCCTTAGCGGAAGGCATACGGCCCCGGTCTTTAGCCCGAGAGACTTAATCAATGTCCACGCGCGTCGAAGTTGAGCTATGGCATTATGACGGACGTGAATACTCACTCCGGCGGCCCCTCGCGCGTCCGACGATGAATGATGACTTGAGTGCTGACTTGCTCGTCGAGCGTTTTTTCTCAGGCGATGACGGGGCTTGGGAAGAACTCGTCGTTCCGCTGAGAGAGACGTTGCTGCGCCGCCTCAGACTAAGGTTCGGCGGCTCGTCGGAAGCACTGGTGGAGGCGTTGGACGAGTGGCTGGTGACTTTTTTTGAGAACGTGCTGCGCGCCAGACGGGACGCCTCCGCCGGGTTCGGAGACGACGAGGGCCGAGTCTCAGACGGCGACGGCATCCGCCAACGCGGGGAACAGTCTATCAGCCTTTGCGAGGAGCGGACGGGCTACAAAATCGGCGGGGGGACGCCTTTCGCCGCGTGGGCGTGGACGGCCGTTAAGTGGAGAGCAATAGACTTAGTTCGCGGGGGGAGACGCTTCGACGACGACGCCGACCTGACCAAACTCCAGGTGGGGCCGGAGCAGGGTGAAGTCGAATTAGATGAGGAAGGATTAAAGAAGCTCGTGGAGGGCGTGTTCGAGGGCGACCAGTTAGTTTACTTCGAACTGTTGCTGAACGCCGGGCAAGACCTTCCGGCGAAAGTCTTGCAGGCGGAAGTGCTGAAACGAACCGGCAGGAGTCTCGACGACCGCGACGTGTCGAACGTGAAGAAGCGTTTCAGAATCGAGACGTACCTCCGCCTCATCGAGCTGGGCGTCTCCCCCGCCGCGCAGTCGATACTCTACCGACGCATCGTGAAGAGTAAAGATCATCAGGAGCAGGTTGCGAGCGCGATGTGCGACACCGCCTGGCGCTCGGTCGCGGGCGACAGGCCGACTTACGTCGAAGTCTTTGCCGAGCTGCCGACCGTGTTGTCGCTGATGCTGCGACGTGCCGGCGAAAGACCCGGCTTAAAGCTGAAGCTCAAAGTCCTGCGGAAAGCCTTTCAGCAATTCCGCCGCCGTCGCCCGAAGCCGCGCTTCTGCCACCTCATCGAAACCTACGTGGAAGATCGCCTTGGAGACAGGTTCAAAGCCATTTTCTTCGCGGAGGATTAAGGTGAACCGGAAACACGAGCCATCATCACGCTCGCCCGAAG
>WUUC01198348.1_pt1 | contig 12623 bp, 7 predicted proteins | sample 6278441 | NCBI WGS metagenome assembly WUUC01 (sample SAMN13675441, study PRJNA597444) | soil metagenome | isolation source: soil | place: USA: Washington | collected 2017-10 | reverse complement strand
CACCCAATTTTCTGTGACACTTCCCCCTGACCTGAGTTCTATTCTATTGGCGCGAACTACCAGCGAGGCGGCGGGTTAACCGGTACCAGAGTTCTGACCGCTGCGCCCCGCTTACAGGATGTACTCACTTAGATCCCTGTTCTTGATCAGTGCACGAAGCGTCTTATCAACAAGTTCCCTGGTGATCCGTATCTCTCCCGGCGCAGTTATCTTATCGGGAACATCAAAGAGGAATTCATTCAAAAGTTTGCTCATCACTGTGTGAAGGCGACGGGCGCCGATGTTCTCAATTTCCGCATTGATCTGGAAAGCAATCTCTGCAATTGCACTGATCGCATCATCGTCAAAAGTAATAGTGATGCCTTCGGCATTGAAAAGAGCATGATATTGTTTGGTAAGGGCATTGCGCGGCTCCTTCAGGATGCGGATGAAATCGTCGTGCGTCAGATTTTCGAGTTCAACACGAATGGGAAATCTTCCTTGTAACTCCGGTATAAGGTCGGAAGGCTTCGAAATATGAAATGCGCCTGCGGCTATGAACAGCACATGATCTGTATTGATAGCGCCATACTTCGTGTTGACTGTGCTTCCTTCCACGATCGGCAGCAAATCCCGTTGCACTCCTTCCCTGCTCACATCGGGGCCTCCACCTCCTTTTTTGCTTCCGGCAATCTTGTCGATTTCATCAATAAAGATTATACCTGCTTCCTCCGCCCGGCGCAGCGCTTCCTCTTTTACTTCGTCCATATCGATGAGCTTTGCGACTTCCTCATCGAATAAAATTCGCCTTGCTTCGGCAACGGTCACCTTTCTCTTCTTCGCTTTCTTAGGCATCATTCCGTTCAGCATTTCCTGGAGATTCATCATCGATACTTCATCAATCATTCCAGTGCCGATCATGCCGACATTCGGTGCAGAACCATTTTTGAAGTTGATGTCGATCTTTCTTTCTTCCAGTTCCTTGTTACGGATCTTATCCCGGAACAGGTTGCGTGTGCGCTCATTCAATTCTTCGTCACTCCCTGGCGCGCCATTGTTCTCGTCTGTGGGGTTCTGGATGGGAGAAGGCCGGGCAGAAGCACTTTTCATAGGCGGGATCAACGCATCGAGTATCACCTCCTCTACCATCTGGTTCGCCTTCTCCTTTACTTCTTCCTTCTTCCTTGCCTTTACAATATTCACGGACTGCTCGACAAGATCGCGAACCATGCTTTCTACATCGCGACCCACATAGCCTACCTCAGTAAACTTCGAGGCTTCTACTTTGACAAAGGGTGCATCGGCAAGTTTCGCCAGGCGCCGGGCGATCTCTGTTTTGCCTACACCGGTTGCGCCAATCATCAGAATGTTGTTCGGAACGATTTCGCCCCTGATCTCCTCGGTTACATTCATCCTGCGCCAGCGATTCCGTAATGCAATCGCAACGTTTCGTTTCGCCTCATACTGGCCAACGATGTATTTATCAAGTTCCTCGACGATCTGTCTCGGTGTAAGGTAGTTGGCATTCGTCATCATCAAATTCGCGCTATTATTTTATAGTTGCTGCCTGGCTTCCGTCAAAAACAAACTCCAGCGGACTCTTCACCTTATCTTTGGTCAGCGCCACTTTTAGTACGTCATCAACATTGTCCACGTAGTGAAATGTTAATCCTTTAATATACTGTTTCTCGATCTCGTTGATATCTCTGCGATTCTTCTGGCTCAGCACGATCTCACGAATACCGCCGCGCTTTGCGGCAAGTATCTTCTCTTTAATGCCGCCCACAGGCAGTACTTTTCCACGCAACGTTATTTCACCGGTCATCGCCAGCTTTGTTTTTACTTTGCGTTGAGTGAATATCGATGCCAGGGAGGTGAGCATCGTAATGCCCGCTGAAGGACCGTCTTTGGGAACAGCTCCTGCAGGCACATGTACATGAAGGTCGTAGTTCTGGAAAACGCGATGATCGATACTTAGAGATGCCGCATTCGATTTGAGATATGAAAGCGCGGCCATTGCGGATTCCTTCATCACATCGCCTAATTGACCTGACAATGTCAAGGTTCCCTTTCCGCGACTCACGCTCGACTCCACAAACAGGATATCTCCTCCCACCTGGGTCCATGCAAGACCTGTAACAACGCCGGCCATATCGTTGCCCTGGTAAAGTTCTTCATCGAAGATCTCTACACCCAACACCTTTATTACATAATCAGTGTTGACCGACTCCGGTGCCGTTTCTTCCATTGCCACCGACTTCGCGATGCTCCTTACCACCGACCCGATCTTCCGTTCAAGACTCCTTACTCCCGATTCGCGCGTATAGCTCTCAATGATCTTTAGCAATGCGTCTTTTGAAAACTTTACCTGCTTCGGATTCAAACCGTGTTCGGCGACCTGCTTCGGCACAAGGTGGTGAATCGCAATCTGTAGCTTCTCTTCCACCGTGTATCCGGTGATCTCAATGATCTCCATCCGATCGCGCAAGGCAGGATGAATGGAATCAAGCGAGTTGGCCGTAGCGATAAAAAGCACCTTGGAGAGATCGTAATCAATCTCGAGGTAGTTGTCGCCAAAAGTATTGTTTTGTTCAGGGTCCAGCACTTCCAGCAACGCCGACGAAGGATCGCCACGGAAATCAGACCGGACCTTATCGATCTCGTCAAGAATAAATACGGGGTTGGAGGACTTCCCCTTCTTAATGTGCTGAAGTATCTTTCCGGCCATGGCGCCGATATAAGTTTTACGATGGCCGCGGATCTCCGCTTCATCATGGACGCCACCCAATGACATGCGGACATAATGCCGGTTGAGTGATCGGGCGATCGACTTGCCTAATGAGGTCTTACCTACGCCAGGAGGTCCGTATAGACACAGGATAGGGCCCTTCATGTCCTGTTTCAGTTTCAACACCGCGAGATACTCCAAAATCCTGTTCTTCACTTTTTCCAATCCGAAGTGATCCTTGTCAAGGATCTTTCGGGCGCGTTTCAGGTCAAAATCATCGACGGTAAATTCATTCCATGGAAGATCAAGCATGAACTCAACGTAGTTCATCGCTACCGGAAACTCTGCTGCCTGAGGGTTGACGCGGCTTAGTTTATCGATCTCCTTGCCAAACTGCTCCAGCGCGTAAACAGGCCACTTTTTCTCTGAACCCCGTTTACGGAGTTTTTCAATTTCTTTGTCGGGGCCATCATATCCTAGCTCATCCTGCAGAACCTTGATCTGCTGGCGAAGGAAGTAATCGCGTTGCTGCTGATCAATATCAGTGTGCACCTTTTTCTGTATCTCATTCTTAATCTCCAGCATCTGGATTTCCTTCAGCATATACTGAAGCAGGAGTGTACCACGATCGGTAATACTACTGGTCTCAAGAATTTTTTGTTTATCAGAGACATCCACATTTAGATTCGACGACAAAAAATGAATGAGAAACGAAGTGCTTTGAATATTGTCCAGGGCGACCTGGGCCTCCTGGGGTATGTCAGGATTAAGACGAAGTATCTTAGAAGCTGCGTCTTTCAATGACTGCACGAGTGCTTCTACTTCCTTGCTTTCAAAATCAGCCTGGGGCTCCGTCTGCAAAATGATATTTGCGGTGAGGTACGGCTCTTCCTGGACAAATTGCTTTACCGCAAACCGGTTCTTTCCCTGGATGATAATCGTTGTGTTTCCATCAGGAAGCACCAGCATTTTAATTATACGCGCAATCGTGCCGAACCTGTAAAGGTCGTCTGTTGCAGGCTCTTCCGTCTGTTTATTCTTTTGTGCCAGTACGCCGATAATGCGGCTCCCCTGGTAGGCTGTCTTGATCAGCCGGATTGATTTTTGGCGCGTTACTGTGATCGGGATCACAACGCCAGGATACAGCACAGTATTTTTAATGGGCAGTATCGACAACTCCTCCGGGAGGTCTTCCGGCTTCAGTTCTTTCTCTTGTTCGGGGTTGATCAACTGAACCAACTCTTCGGAATCCTCTTGCACCATCGGGGTTATAGCTCTAAACATGCTTTTAATGCCAATTTGACAGCAATTGGCTTTTGAAGATTTACTAATTCGACTGGCGCGTAATAAGTCAATACGAATGCCAGTCTTTGTTTATGAGACAAATTTAGGTCAACTTTCATTTAAGCGACCTTTCTGCCTGCCGGCAGGCCGGAAAATAAACGACGGAACGATTGCGTACAAGGCTATTTTTTTACGCTGCCACTGCACTAATTCTCCTTTTTACGACATCTGCGCGTGCTCAAAAACAGCGGCAGAGTTTCAAAAAAGGCGGAACCATCCAACTCAACGATTCTGTGGCTAATTATGGACAGTCTGGCATATTTAATTTTCCAAATGTCGATAAGGTAGGCTACTACTCGGATGCGAACAAGCTCAAAGAGATATCCAGGCTGGAGAATTCTGGTCAACTGGAAGAAATGTACAAGCTACTGAAGGATTACGTCTACAGGTTCGGGATCGACAATTTCAGCAGGAATGCGCCAATGATCTGGCGCCTGGCAAAACTCTCCGAAAATTACGGGCCTCCCGGCGAAGCATTGCTGCTGTACAAGTTGGTACTAAAACATCACCAACAGGGAATTAATATCAACGAGATCTACAAGCGTCACGATTCGGTAGAGCGGGACCAGAAGAAGTATTATGTTCCTCTCGATTACTACTACGAGTTGGTTGCCTATCGCAAGGACATAGACACGCTTCGTCCTCCGCATGCCGTGCTGGTGAATATGGGTGACCAGGTCAATTCGTCAAAAGAAGACTATGGTCCGACAATCGGCTATGCAGACAATATCCTCCTGTTTACTTCAAAACGGAAAGAACACAATGAAGGCATGGAAAGAAAGTATGACGAAGATCTTTTTTTCAGCCGTCGTGTAGACAGTGTATGGACCGACGCGCAACAATTCGATAAAATCAACACTATCTACAACGAAGGCTCCGCATGCGTGAGCAGCGACGGAAAGACACTGATTTTTTCCAGATGCAAATCTCCGGATTCTTATGGCGACTGCGACCTCTACTCGGCAAAACTTGTTAGCGATTCGATCTGGACCGATATCAGGAATATGGGAATGACCGTTAACAGTGTAGGCTGGGATTCTCACCCCTCTCTCTCCCATTCAGGTGACACGTTGTATTTTGCTTCCAACCGCCTTGGAGGGTTCGGTTTAACAGATATCTATTACACGGTGAGAGACCAGAAGGGCAACTGGGCAAAAGCACGGAACGTAGGGCCGATCATCAACACTTTACAAGGTGAATTAAGTCCATTCTTCCACCACAAGTTCAATGTTCTCTATTTCAGTTCGAATGGACATCCTTTGAACTTCGGCGACTTCGATATTTACAAATCATACTGGCGGTCGGCAAACTGGACGGAACCGAAAAACATCGGACCCTTAGTGAACGGTGACGGAAGCGAATACTATTTCACAATCGATTCGAAGTCATATGAATTGTATTATGCGCGTTCGAATGGCGACGACAAAAAGAACCTTGACCTCTACTCCTTCCTTGTACCGATGGAAGCTCAACCTGAAGCAGTAGTAGCCCTGAAAGGAACGCTAAAAGACCGGACCGGGAAACCGCTCAAGGGTATTGTTTCGATCATCGACCTGGACAAGGGTGTTGAGGTTGCCCCGAAGTTTCTTCGTGAAGACGGGTCCTTCGATTTCAGTCTTATTAACAAACGAAACTACCTGTTGATCATACAAGGCGATGAGTTTTTCAGAATTGAAGAGATCTTTTTCCTCGACGGCGATATGGAGATCAATAAGATCGCCGAACCCATCGAAAGTAAGATCGCATTTCAATCGCTCGAATTCGAGAACGGCAAAGCCGACATCCTGGAGTCGATGCATAACGATCTGGCAAAACTGGGTAATTTCATGATCGATCACCCGGATCTGAACCTCACCATCTCGGGACACACAGATTCTGATGGCCGCGAGGAAGCCAATTTGCGGCTTTCGCAAGCGCGGGCTGATGCTATTAAGTATTACTTATCGTACCAGTACAAAATAGAGGCTGCACGGATCACGGCGATCGGTTATGGAAGTGCGAAGCCGATTGCGCAGGAGGTAACCGATGATCACAAGCAGCTCAATAGACGAGTGGAGTTCAATATTTCTAAAGACTAGAAAGTTTCAAGACTCAAGTTTCGAGTTTCAAGTCGGCAAACGAAGCAAACTCGGTCTAACTTGAACCTGAAACTACCTGAAACTTGAAACTTTGCATTCAGTTATCATTCTTAGGCGTAGCCGTCTCCGTTTGTTCCTTTTCGTTATTTCGATTTCGCTGCTTCCTGAAGTCGTTGTAGAACACGAATACGATAAGGAGAAGAAGGAATGCCATGCCCATCTTCAGAGCGGTCTCAAAGAACTTCTCCGATGGTTCGCGACCTGAGATCATTTCATACAGGAGGAACACCACGTAACCACCATCAAGCGCTGGTATTGGCAGCAGATTCATAAACGCCAGTACCATGGAGAGCATTCCGGTCATCTGCCAGAAGTTCACCCAATCCCAATCAGAGCCAAACATTTCGGCCATGCCTACGGGACCGGATAGGGAATTGCTAATGCCTACATCGCCGGAGAATATCTTGCCAAGCGCTTTCAGCTGAATAAAGATCACGCCAAATGCGCGTTTCGTCCCCACCCACATCGATTCCCCCAGCCCGTAGCTTGTATAGGAAAGTACGGAAGGATCAAGACCCTTTACAGCATAACCGATCACGCGTTTGCCTTCCGGAAACGACTCGTTGAATGTAAGGACGTTACCAGCTCTTTCAACTTTGAATGCGATCGTTGAATCTTTGCGCTGATTTGCGAGCTCCAGTTGTTTATGCACCTCATCATGAAAGAAAATGGGACTGCCATTCACTTCCACCACACGATCGCCGGGTTGAAGGCCAACCTGTTCGGCGATTGTACCACTTGTGATCTTGTTGATTACCGGCTGAACGCGATAAGAAACAAAGTTGTACAAAGCATCGCGATTGCTGAAGTTCTCAATGAAATTGGCTGGCAGGTGAATATCTACTTCCTGTCCATCGCGCAACACAGTATAGTACGCATCACGGGCCAGCAAAACGTTTGGCTTACGGATGTCATCGAAGTTCTCGTAGTCCGCGCCATTGATCTTAATGATCTTGTCGCCATTCTTTAGTCCGATCTTCTCCCCGATGTCGCCCACGATGATGCCACCATTGTCATTCACGACATTCTTGGGCAGGTAGGTATCGCCAAGAAAATAAGTAAGGCAAATAAAGATGATGATACCAACGATAACGTTCACGATGATACCTCCGAGCATAACGATTAACCGCTGCCATGCTGGTTTGGATCTGAACTCCCAGGGTTGCGCCGGCGTCTTCATCTGCTCCTTATCCATGCTCTCATCCACCATACCGGCGATCTTGACATAGCCTCCGAGCGGGAACCAGCCGATACCGTATTCGGTGTCTCCTTTTTTAAACTTAAGGAGTGAAAAATTCAGAACGTTGGCGAGCGGGAAAAGGAAGTCGAAAAACAGGTAGAACTTCTCCACCTTGATTTTAAACATCCGTGCTGCGATAAAGTGTCCTCCTTCGTGAACAACAATTAAAATCGACAAACTCAGCAGGAGCTGAGCCGCCATTATCAAGCCTTCCATAGTTTCTTATTCAGCCTTAACCATTGACAAATTCCAGTGCTATTATTCTCGTTTCCCTGTCGGTGTTAACGTAATCCTCAAGACCTGGCTTCGCTATATAATGCATTTTCATCATGCATCGTTCGACGACGGTGGACATTTCCAGGAAACCAATACGCTCTTTCAGAAACTCCTCCACCGCTATTTCATTTGCTGCATTCAACACACAGGGCATATTACCACCCTTATTCAAAGCCTCAAAAGCGAGCGCAAGATTACGAAAAGTTTCGGTATCAGGCTTTTCAAAGGTGAACGAAGGGTATTTCGCGAAGTCGAACCTAGGAAAATCGCTTTTCAGACGGTTTGGGTAGGACAATGCAAATTGAATGGGTAAACGCATATCAGGTAGCCCGAGTTGTGCCTTCATCGACCCATCTTCGAATTGCACAAAAGAATGGATGATGGATTGTGGATGAATAACCACATCCACCTGACCGGGTGAAAGGCCGAACAGCCATTTTGCCTCAATTACTTCCAGACCTTTGTTCATCAACGTGGCGGAATCAATCGTCACTTTCGATCCCATCGACCAGTTCGGGTGTTTCAACGCCTCGGCGCGCGTCACCGATCTAAGTTCATTTTCTTTTCGTCCGCGGAAAGGTCCTCCGGATGCCGTAAGCACGATCTTCTCTATTTTATTATGAAACTCTCCCACCAGGCATTGAAAGATGGCGGAGTGTTCAGAGTCGACAGGATAGATATTAGTGCCCTTATCACGCGCGATGCAGGTGATCAACTCTCCTGCCACCACCAACGTCTCTTTGTTTGCTAATGCAATTGGCTTCCCGGCCTCGAGTGCTTTAACAGTTGGCTTAAGGCCGGAATAGCCCACCTGGGCAGCAAGTACGAGATCGATAGACTCCATTTGCACGGCGCTTACCAATGCATTTTCGCCAGCGAAAACTTTTATATCCGTACCCGCAAGCGCATGCTTCACCGTATTGTAATGTGCGTCGTTTGCAATGACCACCGCATTAGGATTATACCTACGCGCCTGCTCGACCAATAGACCGGCATTATTGTTTGCAGTAAGCAACTCCACTTCGAATTCTTCCGGATGCGCGCTGATCACCTCCAGCGCCTGAGTTCCAATGGATCCTGTTGATCCGAGTATTGCGATGCGTTTACGGGAATTCAAAAAAGAAAAAGTTTAAGCAAGAAATTTCGCCATCTCGTCAGCGATCCGGCGGTCGTTTGCAAGCCGGGGAACTTTGTTCTGACCTCCTAATTTACCAATCGACTTCATGTACTCAATAAATGCATTGCGTTTCGTTGGCGTAATGATAAGTGGTCTAAGTATAGCACCGGAAATCAAATCGTCATAATAAGTGTTCAATTCACGCAATTGATTATCAAGTTCAAGTGCAAATGCGTCAAGGTCGCGCGGGTGATTTGAAAACTCGATGAACCATTGGTGGTGCGGCATCCCGCTCGCGGGTGTCACATTGGGAGCCACAGTGAACTCTACTAATTCCGCTTCAGGAAACTTCTGCATCGTGGCTTTCATCGCCTGTTCAACTTCTTCACCGATCACATGCTCGCCAAATGCGGATATAAAATGTTTGATCCTGCCCGTCACCACAACCCTGTAGGGATCCCGCGAAACAAATTTAACTGTGTCGCCGATTGAATAGCTCCACAAACCGGCGTTGCTGTTAACGATCAGAGCATAATTTTTCCCTAACTCCACCTCTTCGATTGAATAGCGTGATCGTCCTCCCTGCATATATTCGTCGGCAGGAATAAACTCGAAGTATATTCCAGTGTTAAGCAAGAGCAACAATCCTTCTTCATTTTGAGAATCCTGGTAAGCAAAGAATCCCTCCGAGGCAGGAAACGTTTCTATTGACGGTACTTTTTTTCCGATAGACTCAAAAAGCTTTGCACGATACGGTTCGAAATTCACGCCACCGTAAACGAATACAGAAAACTCCGGGAACACTTCTTTGATCAATTTACCCGTGCGTTTTTGTATCCGGTCGAAATACATCTGAACCCATGGCGGAATACCGGAGATCAACGTCATGTTCTCATTCAACGTCTCATCAATGATACGCTCTAATTTCTCTTCCCAGTCTTCTACACAGTTTGTGAGGTAGCTTGGCTTTTGATTAGTGCGCAAATACTGGGGCACCTGGTGGTTTGAAATTCCCGACAAGCGGCCGGTTTTGATCCCTCCATATTCTTCCAACTTCGGACTTCCCGACAAAAAGATCAGACCTCCATCGAGAAATGAAGCATCGCCTGTTTCATGAACATAGTTTAACACTGCATTGCGAGCGCTATCAAAATGATTCGGTAATGACTCGCGCGTGATGGGGATAAACTTGGTACCACTCGTCGTTCCGGATGTCTTGGCGAAATACACGGGCTTACCCGGCCACAAAATATCACTTTTGCCATCGAGAATCTTCTCGATATATATTTTCATGTCCTCATATTCGCGAACGGGCACCTGTCGATGGTAATCTGCAGGTGTGCGGATCGAATCGAACCCATGATCTCTCCCAAAACGCGTTTCCCTTCCCGACCGGATCAGTTTGTGGAATATCTTTTGCTGACTTGCTCCGGGTTGAGACGACCATCGCCTTGTTTGACTGGCAATGAGAGCAGCGGCGGGCCTGGCTAAGAATGAGCGAATTCCCATAGGGGCTGCTAAGGTAAGAAGAAGGTTGCTAGGTTGCTAGGTCGCTATGTTGTCAGGTTTGTGATTGTCGTTCTCACGAAACGACAGCAATATAACTTAGCAACTTAGCAACCTAGTAACTTAGCAACCTACTAACTTAGCAACGTGTCAGTTATTTTTGACTGGCTCAATATTGAAACAGCACTGGATGAAAACTATTCAAACAATTATTGTCGCGTTCCTGGCGGGAACCGGCGGCGCGTGGTTTTACAATTCTTACACCCAACAGAAAGATGAAAGCCCGGCAACCACAGACTTTCAACAGGTGCTCAATACGTCGTCCCAAACGACGTACCAGCCAAACATGGTGAACGCCGAAACACCGCGTTCCATGGAATCTGTGGATTTCAGCGACGCTGCGGCAAAAGCCACACCGAGTGTTGTCTACATCAATAGTATAGCGCAAAGCGGAGTGTCTTACACTTACTGGGACATGCTTTTCGGCGGCGGAGGCTCACATACCCAGGTAAGTTCGGGTTCAGGCGTGATCTTTTCTTCCGACGGTTACATCGTAACAAACAATCACGTGGTGGAATCGGCCGAACGGATCCAGGTGATTTACAATAAGAATGTATACGACGCTGAACTGATCGGTACTGACCCATCGACGGACCTGGCCGTATTGAAGATCAAAGAAAGCAACCTCCCGGCTATCACGCTTGGCAGCTCGCGCAATCTCGCTGTGGGTGAATGGGTGATCGCGGTTGGTAATCCGTTCTCGCTTGCTTCAACTGTTACGGCTGGGATTGTAAGCGCCAAAGGTCGACGCATCAATATTGTTGAAGATAAATTTCCAATCGAGTCGTTTATCCAAACCGATGCCGCGATCAATCCGGGAAATTCCGGTGGAGCACTCGTTAACAAAAATGGCGAATTGGTCGGCATCAATACGGCTATCCTTTCCCGGACAGGATCATATACTGGCTATGCATTTGCAGTGCCCATTGATATTGCCAAGAAGGTGGTTGAGGACCTGGTTAAATATGGACTTCACCAAAAAGGAAATTTCGGTGCAACCATCGGAGAATACGACTACCAGAACGCAAGGAAATACGGGTTGGATGCGAGTAACAAAGTTTATAGAGGTGTGCTGGTTGAAAAGATCGAATCATCCGGTGCTGCAAAAAATTCCGGACTCGCACAAGGCGACATCATCGTGAAGGTGAACGATGAAGATATCAACACCGAAAGTGCCTTCGAGGAAAAGCTCAGCTACTTCTCCCCTGGCGATAAAATTAATGTCACTTACCTGCGCGGCGGCCGTACAACAACAGTACCTGTTACGTTGCTCAATCGTTTCGGCGACACCAACCTGGTGCGACGCAAGATCTACAACGATGCGGTGCTTGGTGCCAACCTGGAAGCCGTGGAATACGGGGTGAAGATCTTTAAACTTAAAGACGGACTGCTGCGCAAACTTGGATTACCCGAAAACTATACGATCGTTGCTATTAATCGCCAACGCGTAAAAGATCCGCAGGAAGTGATTGATTTCTTTACGAAGTATAAAGGAAGAGTGTTGCTTCAGGGATTGACGAGTTCGAAGGAACAGTTGCCGCTGGAGTTTTACCTTAGATAGGTGTTGATGTGTTGAAGTGTTCAAGTGCGGTAAACAATCAGCTCCGAATATTTTTCAGTGCAATTGTCGGACCTGACCGTTACACAGACGAGACTGATACCAACACTTACCAGGGATTCCGAAGCTACCAAGGGCGACTTGCGATAGGAGAAACATGAACACTTTAACACTTCGAACGTTATGAGGCCATCCTCATCTTCAGTTTCTTAGTGAGCTCCTCCACTGAATTCTTGAAGTTCGCGTCGGTCTTCATCATGTCTTCAACCGACTCCAGTGCGTGTATCACCGTGCTATGATCGCGGCCACCAAAATTCTCTCCTATCAGGGCGAGGGTAAGCTGCGTATAACGTTTGCAGAAGTACATGGCCACCTGGCGGGGGATAACGATCTCGCGTTTTTTGATCTTGCCTTTCATGGCCTCCAGTTCTACACGGAAATAATCGGCAACGGTCTTTTGAATGTAATCCACACTGACGTCTGATTGAATTTCCTTGACAATGTTCTTCAACACTTCCTTTGCCAGTTCCAGGTCGATTTCTTTCTTTAATAGCGTAGCATGGAACATCAGTGAGTTAAGGACACCTTCCATATCGCGGAGGTTAGTGTCTACACTGTAGGCGAGGTATTCGGCAACTTCACGAGGAATTTCGATACCATCAGACTCCATCTTATTG
>WUUC01120457.1_pt1 | contig 12624 bp, 11 predicted proteins | sample 6278441 | NCBI WGS metagenome assembly WUUC01 (sample SAMN13675441, study PRJNA597444) | soil metagenome | isolation source: soil | place: USA: Washington | collected 2017-10 | reverse complement strand
GTGCGATGGCGAACGCGCCGGCCCTCCTGCGCGGCTACCTCGACCTCACCCGAGCGATGAAGCGCAGCCATCTCGACCGCCGCATCGTCGAGCGGATCAACCTGGCCGTCCACGAGTGGCTGAGCTGCGACTACTGCCTGGTCGCGCACACGCGCGCCGCCCGGCAGCTCATGGTGCCGGACAGCGAAATCCAGCTCGCGCGTCAGGGCACCTCAAGCGATCCGGCGATCGCCGCGATCGTCGCGTTCGCCCAGCAGGTCCTCGCGGCGCCGGCCGAGATCGGCGACGCCGACATCGAGCGCCTGCGCGCGCACGGCTACCGTGACGATCAGATCGCGGAGGTCGCCGGGCTGGTGGGCCTGCAACTGTTGACCGGCGGGTTCAACCTCATCGCCGGCATTCACGCGCCGGCTGAGGCGCTGCCCGAGCTCACGCCGCCAAGCAGCGGCTAGCCGGCATCGACGGTCGCGGTGGTCGTCAGCCCGGCGCGCGCCTTCGCGAGCGAGACGCGGTGGTGACCATCACGGAGCCCGTACGCCCCGCCGACCTGCACCACCGAGATGGGAGGCAGGCGCATCCCCGAACGCACCGCGAAAAGACCCCCGCTCCTCGGAAGCGTGTCTACGGTGAGCAACGGATGGCTCGAACGCGGGGCATGACGCGGCGACCCGGTCACAATCGGGAACGTGCCGCCAGTCTCGACCGGCGCCCCGCGAGGGTGCTGGAGGGCGTAACCGGCGCGGGCAGGAGCGTGCTCGTGCTCGGGCTGGAGGAACTCGGCGACGAGTCTTGGGCCGTCCTCGCGGCCGCGGGCGTCAGGCTGGCGCGGGTCGCGAGCGCTTCTGATGCGGTTCGCGCGCTGACCGACGACGCGGCCGAGGCCGTGATCGCCGACGCCCGTCAGGGACCGGCGCTGGCAGCCGCCGTTCGCGCGCGGCACGAGCTGGCGTCGACTCACATCGTCATCTGCGCCGCGCTTGACTCCCCGCACGAGCTGCGCGAGGCGCTCGCCGCCGCAAGATGAGGGCCGGCGGAAGCGCGCCCGGCGGAGCGGTCCGCGCACTAACACTCCGCGAACCGGTCAATACCGCCTTCTGGCGGTCCCGCAACGAAGGTTCCGAGCGACTCCTATGCGCGTTTAGCGTGCGCGAGTAATCGAGTCAGTGCTCGCGCCTAAGAGGAGCCCACGATGGCGGTCGAAGGAACTTTGCGAGAGGAGCCGCAACCGGCGGTAGCGCTCGAGTCCGCCGCTCACCGACGGATCCTCGCCTTCCTGAACGACGCGGTCCAGGTCGAGGATCTGATGTACGAGCGGCGTCCCGTGCCCAATCCGGAGATGGATCACGAGCACGACGAAGGGGGGCACGAACGCGCTGTGCTCCGTCGGACGGTGCTCGATCAGGAGGCCGCGAGGGAGGTCCTCGAATTCCGCGACCGAGAATTCCCGCTCGGGTTCCGCAATGTCAAGGAGCTACTAGGCCTGGACGCGTTCCGGGTCGGGCACCTCGACATTCTTCAGAAGCTCTTCGGTAGCTGGTTCTTCGGCAGCTGGTCGGTGTTCCCGCAGCAGATTCCCCGGCGCGGGCCGGGCGGTTACGACGGCGTCGTCCATGCGGCGATGCTGCACACGGGGAAGGTTCTGTTCATCACGGCGGACGAGACGACGCTGCTGTGGAACCCGGACGATCCGACGCCCGCGACGTTCGAGGACCCCGTCAACCAGCCGCACCTGATCCCGGACGCCGCCTCGGGCTACTCCGTCTTGTGCGGCGGACATTCCTTCCTCTCTGACGGGCGACTCCTGGTCGCCGGCGGCGGCGGTTACGGCCCGCACTCAAAGGCCATGTGGGGCTACAAGTTCGACCCGACGGCCAGAAGCTGGTCGCGGACTAGCGGCAGCATGGTCCATCACCGCTGGTACCCGACGGTGTTGACGCTGGGCGACCACCGCATCGGCAACAGTCACGAGCTGCTGGTGGTCTGCGGGCACGGCGGCGGCGACATGGAGATCTACGACGAGGCGGCGGATTCGTTCCGGGAGGTGACGTTCGGCGACACCAAGACGTTCCCGAACCTGTACCCGGGCCTCCATCTGCTGCCGGACAACAGCGTCTTCTACTCGAGGACCGGCTGGGCGAGCGCGGGCGCCGGCGGCGGCCCGTTCCCGGGTGACGACCAGTCGGCGTACTTCGTCCTCACCGCGGCGAGCACCGGAGTCTGGAACGACATCGCCCCCGTCAGCCCGTCCATGCCGGACCGGACCAAGGGCATGTCGGTCATGCTCCTGAACGACACGGCCCCCCAGGTGCGCGTCCTCGTCGTCGGCGGGTCTGACTCGTCGAACAACAACTCATACGAGCTGATCGACGCCGGCTCGCTGTCGTCGGCGACGAACTGGGGTCCGGCGAGCCCGTTCCCCGACGGCCAGCGGCGCAGCCTCGCGAGCGCCGCCCTGCTGCCGGACGGAACCGTGTTCGTCTGCGGCGGTATCCAGACGACGAACTCGCCCTGCGCACTGTTCGACCCCGCCAGCAACTCTTGGTCCGCGATGGCGGCGCTGCCCTCGATCCGCGACTACCACTCGGTCGCCTTGCTGCTGCCGAGCGGGCAGGTCGCGATGGCGGGATGGAACAACACCTCGATCGAGATCTTCGACCCGCCCTACCTCCACCGTGGCGCTCGACCGACGATCTCGTCCGTTCCGGCATCGCTGCAGCACGAGCAGGACTTCCTCCTCGAGTCGCCCGACGCGGCGACGATCGACAAGGTCGTCCTGGTGCGGCCGATGGCCGTCACGCACCAGACCGACACCGAGCAGAAGGTGCTCGAACTGCCGTTCATCACGACGGGAGAATCAACCTTCGGGACGATCGAGTCCGACGGAACGGTGACCGATCGCTTCGGCGTCGGCGACGACTTCGACGCGCTGACGTTCGTGAACGGGAACCTAGGCTTCGGGGCGAACCTCTTCTACTACCTCCGCCACGACGCGTCCGGCTTCTCGACGTTCGGGACGATCGAGACCGACGGAACGGTGACCGACCGCTTCGGCGTCGGCAACCACTTCGATGCGCTGACGTTCGCTGCCGCCGACCTCGGCTACGGCCCCAACCTCTTCTACTACCTCCGCCACGACGCCTCCGGCTTCTCGACCTTTGGGACGATCGAGACCGACGGAACCGTGACCGACCGCTTCGGCGTCGGCGACCACTTCGACGCCCTGGCGTTCGTCAACACGAACCTCAGCCATGGGCCGAACCTCTTGTACTACCTCCGCCACGACGCCTCCGGCGCGTCCACGCTCGGGACCATCGCCACCAACGGAGCTGTCACCGACCGCTTCGGCGTCGGCACCGGCCTGCATGCGCTGACGTTCGTGAACGGCAACGCGGGCTTCGGGCCCAACCTCCTGTACTACCTGCGCCGGGACAACACTGGGATCTCGACGTTCGGCACGATCTCGAGCACCGGCAGCGTCACCGACCGCTTCGGCGTCGGTAACAACTTCGAAGCGCTCACATACGCCAACGGGAACGTGGGCTTCGGGCCCAAACGCTTCTACTACCTCCGGAGAGACATCACCGGGCTGACAGTCACCGGCCCCGAGGGAGGTCCGCCGCACGCGCTGGCACAGCACGGCTACTACATGCTGTTTGCCCTCAACAAGCAGGGCGTACCGTCGGTCGCGGAGTGGGTCCGCCTGCAATAGCTGCCACCCATTGACGGGCCCGCCACCGGTCTTTGCTCTCCGACATCGCCCGCGCCTGCACCGGCGCGGACCTCGGTACGCACGCGAGGCGTAATTTGAGCTAGGCCGCTCGACACGAACCCTTGAACCATGTCTTCATGTGCCCGCCTCCTGGCCCTCGCTGCCGCGCTCGGGGTCGCGCCGGGGTGTGGGGGCGGCGGCGAGCGCCGAGCTGACCGGCCGGTCGTAGGGCATCCCGGTCCGATCTCAACCACGCCGCCGCGTCGCGCGGTCGGGCTCCGGTTCGTCCCGGTCCCGCGCACGGTCACGGCGCTGTGCCGGCGTGCCGGGCAGCCAGGCGGCCCGCCCGTCTACGGCGGCCCGCGGCACCCGATCAAGCTCCCGACGTATCGCAGCTTCCCGCCGCGCTTTCCGATCTACTGCCCAGCGCGACTACCCGCAGGAGCCGAGCCCGAGCAGAACCTCGCCAAGGGCCGCACCGCCTACCAGTGGGAGGTCTACTTTCCCACCGGCGTCCAGGAGCGCCGCTACGGCACTGCGCATGCGGTGCTCGGCGGCCAGCGGGCTCCGTTCCCTCTGCGCGGCGCAGCGGGCGCCTCATGGCCGCCGGTCGGGACGAGCGGGGCGGTCGCAGAGCTGCGATGGCCCTCCGGGATAGCCGTCGCCGAGCCGTGGGCAGTGGGCAGGCGATCCGCGCTCGCCCTCCGTTTTCCCGGGACAGGCGGCCCCGGCGGCGGCCCCAACGGCGGCCACCTGGGGCTGATCTTCAACATCGCCGGCCGCGGCTACTTCGTCAGCGTCCATTTCGACAGACTGGCGGAGCGCTCCCGGATCCGCCTGGCGTCCGCTTTCGCAGAGTCGCTGGAGCGCCAGACTCCCGTCCCCGCGACGCGCACGGAGCCCAAGGAACCTTGACCGCGCCGGAGCGGCGGCCGCAAATCGGCGGCGCCGACGCTGATCCTCAGCCCTGAGGCTGCAACCCGGCGAGAGTCACAGTCACAAGCCGGCGGACCGCCGCCTTCGAACGAAGGCCGCCCGCTGCGGTCAGGGCGTGCAGGCAGTAGGCCGCGAGCTCGTCTGGCGCGACGTCGTCGCGGATGTCGCCGTTCACGGCACTCTCGATCAGTAAGTCTCGGATGAGGTCTCGCAGCTGCTGCTGGGCACGGGCGACGTGCTTGCCTCCATGTAGGAGCGCGGCGAGCTCGCTGCCGTGGTGCTCGCGCTGAATGCCCGCGTAGGCTTCGAGCACGGTCTCGAGCCGCTGGCGAGGTTGAGCCGATCGGTCCCGGAGCTGAGCCAGGTGTTCAAGGTGGCGGGCGATCTGTCGTTCATGCCAGGCGACAAGGATCGCCTCGACGTCCGGGAAGTACTTGTACAACGTCGCTCTCCCGATGCCCGACTCCTCGGCGACCCGCGACATGGTCACGGAGCGGAGACCGTGCTCGGCCACCAACGCTGCGGTCGTATCGAGAGTTGCCTCACGCACTGCGCGACGGTGGTCCTCGATCGTTTCGTTCCAGAGTTTCGGCACCGAGCAGAGTATACGTGACGTCGCACATGCAACATATCGCATTGCCATAGACACTATGTCTCGTAAACTCCCAGCCCTCTTACGTGCGGGATGGGAGGAACGAGATGCCCGACTTGACCGGACGCGAGCCTGACGGTGGGCGCGTGACGGGCGGGGACGAGCGCAGCGAACGAGCGCCCGGCGGCACGCCCCGGTGGGTGAAGGTCTTCGAGATCGTTGCTCTGGTGCTGGTCGTCCTGGTGGTGATCCTGCTCTTGGTCGGCGGGGGCAACCACGGTCCCGGTCGCCACACCGGTGACGTGGCGCCGCCGGCCGGCATGACGGAAGCGCACCGAGCGCCGGCGCGTGGTCATGGATGAGGATGGCTCCCGGCGTCCGCAAGTTCGCGCTCACCGCGCATGTCGTCGCCTCCGTCGGCTGGCTCGGCTCGATCGTCGCCTTCCTGGCGCTCGCAGTCGCCGGCGTGAGCAGCGATGACGCTCAGACGGTGCGGTCGGTATATCTCGTGGCAGAACCGCTCATCTGGTTCGTGATCGTGCCGTTGGCGCTCGCCTCGCTATTGACGGGACTTGTCCAGTCGCTAGGGACCACCTGGGGTCTCTTCCGTCACTACTGGGTGCTGTTCAAGCTCGGGATCAACCTCTTCGCCACCGTCCTCCTGCTGCTGTACACGCAGACGGTTGGCGCTCTCGCGGACACCGCGGCCGATTCCAGCTCCGATCTCAGCGAGCTCCGGGGACCGACGTTCGTGCTCCATTCCGCCGCGGCGCTCGTGCTGTTGCTCGTCGCGACGGTGCTGGCGGTGTTCAAGCCGCGGGGCATGACCGCATATGGCCGGCGCAAGCAGCGGGAGCCGCGGCCGGCAGTGGACCCGTAAGGATCGGATCGAAACCGAGGTGGCGGCGGAGGCGAGCGAGTGCCGCGTTGGCCGGTATCGCGCGGATCGGCGGTCAGCGCGGCCCGTAGCCCAGGGCGAGGAATGCGACGCCGAATACGAGCGCGACCTCGAGCAACAGCGTGCTGAGCGCCAGGGCGAGGGCCTTATAACGGCCGAGCGAGCGCGCGAACCAGCCCGAGAGCGCGGCCGGTCCGCGGCGCGCCGCGGCATGAGGCAATGTCCCGGCTCGCCCGCGCGCTAGTGGTCGGCGGCGACGAGGGAATCGTGGAGCTGCGCCGCGCGGCGGACTGCGCCGCGCGCTCGCCCATGCGGCTCGCGGAGGCGCAGGTGCTGGCAGAACTGGGCGCCGCGCTCCGGCGGGCGGGACACCGCGTAGAGTCCCGGGACCCGTTGCGCGCGCGCGCGGGATCTCGCGCGCCGGGTCGGTGCCACGGGCCTCGAGGAGCACGTCCACGAGGAGCTGGTGATCGCCGGCGCGCGGCCGCAACGCGTGGCCCTGGCCAGGGTGGACTCCCTGACGCCGTCCGAGCGGCGCGTCGTCGACCTCGCGGCGCAGGGGTTGAGCAACCGCCAGATCGCGGAGACGTTGTTCGTGACGCTGACGACCGTCGAGGTGCACCTGGGCCGCGCGTACGGCAAGCTCGGCATCAAGGGCCGCACGCAGCTCGCGGCCGCGCTCGCGGCGCCCTCGCCGGAATCGCGAAGTGCTGATGCCTCGCCGCCCAGTCGGGCGGGGCCTCGGGAGCCGACCGATTCGTCCGGCCGCAAAGAACCCCCGCCAGCTGCCGACACCAGCTCCTCGACGAACAGGCCCTTCCGAGGTGCTCGACGCGATTCTGGGAACGGTCAGCTAACACGTGTGGACGTTCCACGACTTCAGCCTGGTCGAGCTAGTCCGCGCCAGTCAGATGTGAGGGGATTCGCGCACCATCCACCGAAGAGATGCGCGTGCGTCCTCTGGCCGGTTCAGGGCCCCTACGAAGCGTTCGCGGCCAGGCCAGCGGCGGCCCGAGATGAGCATGCGAGACTCCGCCCGTGTCGCCGACCGTGAGCTCCACGTTCGTCTTTGCCGACATCGCCGGGTTCACGGCGCTGACCGAGGCGCATGGCGACGAGGACGCAGCCGCGCCCGGGGCAGTCCCTGCCTCGGACGCGGGCTACGGCGTCGCGTGGCCGGGCCCGCCGTGGCCGTGGTGACCGTGGTCGTCGTCGTGGTTGGGCATGACTGCGCGACCCTCGTCATCGAATGGCGGGAACATCATGAGACCGGGGTCGGGATGCTTAGCCATCTCGCGCCGAAGCTCCGCGCGCCTCTCCGCGTTCTTGCGGCGCATGTCGGCGTCGGGCCAGTCGACCGCGGGATCGACCCGGCGCTCGATGAGCTTGGGCAGCTCCTCTGCCAGCTCGAGGATCGGCCGCAGCTGGCGCTCGCGCTTGCGCCCGACCGGCGGAGTCGGTTCGGGCGTGCCCGACCTGTCTCGCTCCCCGGTGCGCTCGACACATGCGGCCAGGCGTTCGAGGTCGATGCCGAGCTTCCGTAGCGGTCCCGGGTCCTGCACGCTCTCGACCAGGCAGGCGAGCAGGTCCGCAAGCGGCGACCGGTCGTCTCCGCCGGGAGCGTCGCCGCCCGGCCGGTGCACATACGTCGACGCCGTGAGCGTCTTCTCGCGCGTGAACGCGGAGCCCGACATCGTCGCGCCCTCGGCCCGTACCCGCACGCGGTACACGCCCGGCACTTTGGTCGCAAGCGACGCCGCGAAGCGGCCGGCGTGCCCGGTCCGATCGATCACGATCGTACTCGTCGCGCCGTCTGGTGCGGTTACCTCGGCCCAGACCCCCGCGCTGCCGTCGAACGGGATGCCGTACTCGCTCAGCGACGCGAGGATCGTCGCGTCGCTGCCGGGTCGCATCGACTCCTGCTGGACCGACGCGGCGAAGTCGAGGTTCGAGCGGGCGTGCACGACGCACGAGTACGGGATCGCGCGGCGCGCCAGCGCCCGCCTGATCTCCTCGACGTCGGCGTTCAACTCGCGGTCGCCAAGCATGCGCTTGAGCTCCTCGGCCTTGCGCGCACGGACGACGATGCTCCACGTGCCCCCATGCGATCCGGCCGGGTTTGCGGGCAGCGCGGGAAGCTCGACACGGTAGAACGTCACGCGCGGCTCGACACGGAACTCGACGTTCGGCTCGGTCGCGGCGACCGCAGGATCGATCTCCGTGCCGTCCGGCGTCCGCAGCACCAGCTCGAGGAGCGGTGCGACCGGCGCGAGCGCCATGACGTCGATCGACACGTCCGCCTCGGCCACCGCGAACGGCGTCACATGCTCGCTGCCGAGAAGCAGCTCGCTCTCCGGGTCGAGCAAGACGTTGGCGTTCGTGACGGCGGCGAGCACCTGCACGAAGTGCTTCGTCAGCAGGTACTCCTCCTCGGCGGCGGCGAGCAGCCCGGTAATGATGAGGTCGCCCTGGGTGTTGCTCGTGATCGCGTGCAGCGTCGCGTCGCTGACGTCGCCGGGAAGGCCGAACCCGATCGCGTGCGTGCGCGACGTGATCGTGCCGGCCGGCAGTTCCTCGACGTACGGGTGAACGTTCTGGTTGCCGTCGGTCAGGACGAGCAGCGAGCGGTTCGCGTGCGACGCGCCCGCGAGCATCGCCGCGCCCGCCTGGATCCCGAGTCCGATGCCCGTGCTCCCGCGGGGATCCAGCCCGGTCCCCGTCAGCGTGGTGCCGAGCCCCGCGGACTGCGTCGTCAGCGAGAGGACCGGGTCCGCGACGTGATCGAAGCTCACGATGCCGATCTCGTCGTTCGGGCGCAGCAGCGCGTGGAAGACCTCGACGGCGTTCTTCATGAGCGACGACCGCGTGCTGCCGCCACCTGCGGCCGCCCCCATGCTTCCGGAGCGGTCGAGCACGAGCACTACGGCATTGTCCTCCCGCGGGACCACCGTCGCCGACAGGTCGACCGTGTACGTGTCGAGCACGTGCTCCCCGCCCTCGGTCGCGGCGTAGTAGCCCTCCGTGTCAACGATGTACGCCTCGATCGTCACGCTCGAGGACTGCGGCGAGCCGCCCGTCGCCGTGAAGCTCAGCCATACGAGCCCGGTCACCGCATCGGCGGCGAGATCGGGCTCGGCGATGAACTGCGCGCCGAGCGGCGTCAGTCCGAAGTTGCCCGCCGGGGGTCCGGTGATGCGAAAGCGGACCTGGCGGCAGGTGCGGATGTCGAAGCGCACCGCGCGGTACTGCGTCAGCCCCTCCGGTACCGCGCCGAACGCGAGCGATCCGGCGGGCGGCGTGATCTCCGGGAGGTCGCTGGCGTACCAGACGCTCGTCCCATGCATCGCGTGCGAGTCGATCAGGTCGGCGGGCGTGGCCGTTCCGGCCCACGGCGCCGGGTCGCCGGGCTCGTGGAATATCAGCGTGTCGTTCAGGCCGTGGCCCGCGAAGCCGTTGACGTGCACGTACGGCGCGAGCGCCGGGTTGCGCTCCTGCCACATCGTCCACATGCGGTCGTGCTGTGCGTGGTGCATCCAGAACACCGGGTCGTTCGGCGAGCTCGCGGTGATCATCGATCCGTTCGCCCAGCGGTGGACCAGGTTGTGCAAATCCTCCGAGCGCGCGCGCAGCGTGAGGTACGCCGCCGATGCGATCGCCTCGCGGAAGTTCGTCTGGGTGCCTGTGACGTCTACGTCGTTGGTCGGCAGCCCCGGGGCGTCGGCGCGCTCGCCGAACGCGCGCCGCAGCACCGTCGCATCGCCGGGGTTGTCCGTGACGACGACCGTCCACGTCTCGGGATCGAACTCGTACGGATACGGGCTGGGCGCGCCCGGCTCGCGCATGACGCGATCGGCGCTGGCGTCGGTGCCGTCGACGCCGATGAAGGGATGGGTGAATGGCCACGCCGGGTTGGCCGCACTCTGGCCACGCGTCCAGTCCCAGTACGGGATTGTGACACCCGGCTTGATCGCGCGGAGCTCCTCCTCGAAGCGGTAGAGCAGCTCCCGATGCCACGGGAAGAAGGCAGAGTCGAAATGCCCCCAGCCGGGGTTCGTGACCGTGCCGGCCGCCGAGATCACGGCGGCATCCATCGCCGAGCGGTGGATCTCGACGAAGTCGTCGTAGCGGCTCTGCGTGCCGGGATGCAGCACGCTGTCCTGAGCCTTGAGACCTTCGATGGCCTGGATGAACGCGTCCTGCTCGTCCTGCGAGAGATCCTTGACGTTCTTGCGGCATCGCATCGTCGGCCTCCGGACTTGCTCGCGCACGCGGGATGCGCACGGCTACCGACAGACCCTCTCAGACGGAGCACAGCGTGCCATCCACGGTAGGGGTGAACTACGTGACACACGCGTGAGTACGCGCGCCACGTCACGGACGACGTAACGACGCGGCACTTCGTCAACGCGGGCGCCCCGGATGCGTTGATTGACTCCGCTGTCGCGTGGGAGACGGCCGGACAAATGGTTCCTGGAGGCTGCCCTTCGCGTGATCTCGACACTCGAAGCGCCGCCGGCCGGAGCCCCGTAGGTGCGGAAGCACCGCTCCGCGCGGACGTATTCTCATCTGAGTGCGCGCAGTCGTTCCAGCCCTGCTGATCGCCGCCCTCCTTGCCGGATGCGGCGGTGACGAGCCCACGCGGGAGCCTACCGACGTGGGGGACCCCGGAATCGTGCACGTGCATGGGTTGGGCCGGAACCCCTCGGACGGATCGCTGATGATCGCGACCCACACGGGTCTTTTCAGGGTCAAAGCGGACGGGCAGGATCCGAAGCGTGTCGCCGGGCGTCGCCAGGACACCATGGGCTTCACGGTGCTTGGGCCGGATCATTTCCTTGGCTCCGGTCATCCGGGCAGCGTGCGCGACGATCCCCCGTTCCTAGGCCTGATCGAATCCCGGGACGCCGGCAACAATTGGCGGCCGATCTCGCTGCGAGGCGAGGTCGACTTCCATGTCCTCGAGGCGGCCGCCGATGTCGTGTACGGGTTCGGCAGCGACTTCGAGACACGCGAGACCCGGTTCCTCGTCAGCGAGGACGGCGGGCGCTCATGGGAGCGGCGTTCACCACCCGAACCACTCACCGGCTTGGCGATCGACCCGCGTGACCCTCGGCGTATCGTCGGGCTCGGCGAGGAGCGCGGCTACTTGTCGCGCGACGCCGGCGCCACTTGGCGCCCGCTCGGGATCCCCGGCGGCTTGGTCACGTGGACGCTGGAGGTGGGACTCGTCGCCGCCGACTTGGAAGGTGTGATCCGGGCAACAGGCGACCCCATGAGGGAGTGGGACGAAGTCGGCAACTTGGCCGGGAGCCCGGCTGCATTGGAAGCAGCGGACAATGAGCTTCTCGCCGCGACGCATGATGCACGCGTGCTCTCGTCCCGTGACGGCGGAAGGAACTGGCGACAGATTCTCGGGCCGTAGCGCCGCACTAGCGCGGTCGCCGCCCGTCATGCCCGGCCCTTGCTGCATGTAGCGATCGCCGAACAACCGCGGCGTAGATCGCTGCCGTCTACATGGTGTGACCTCGCTTGCGGTCCTCGACGAGCGCGACTCTAAACGCGACGAGCTCGAGCTGGTGCCCCTTTCGGCTCTGGCCGTCCAGCCCGCTGCAGCGCGGCGCCCGCCGGCTCCGTCCGCGATCTGGGGATTGGCCGTATGGGCTGCGCTCGCGGTGTCGATCGGACTTGCGTCACGTGAGTCCCCTGAACCCAACCTCGCGCCGGCGGTCGACGCACGTGTCAGCGAGATCTCCTCCTCGTCGGAGCCTTCGCCGCGGTTGCGCGCAGCTCTTACTGAGCCGCCGCGACGCCGCGCACACTCGCGTCGCGACCGTCATTCGCGGCGACCTCGTCAGACCGTCGACCTCTCTGAAGGCGTGGAACCCGTGCCCGCTCCGGCGCCGCCGCCGCCGCCGGCATCGTCGACCGAGCCCCGGGCGGCGCAACCGGTGTTTGTAGCACCTGCCCGCTCCGAGTCCGCCTCCCCAGCATGCGAGTTCGAGCCGTCGTGCGGGGTTGGGCCATGAACCCGGGAGCCGCCACCGCGCCGCGCATGGGCCTCATGGTCCCCGCAGCACTAGCGGGAATAGCCGCCACCCCGGCGCTGCTCGTTCTTGGCGCCCTCCTGGCTGCGGCGCCAGGCGCGAACGCCGAGCACCGTCCCTGGCATACCGGGTCCGTACCTCCAGCTCTACTTCGAGGCCGCCAGCCAATACGAGCTCGGGTCAGAGGGCTGGAGCGTGCTGGCGGCGGGTAGGCAAGTTGGAGTGCGACCACGGGCGATCACCTCTGCCCGGATGCCACCGGAGGATATCCCGGTCGCCGTGGCACTTCGTGACGGCGATCCTGTGAGTGAATTATCTCAAGGGGGTGAAGCGACGACCTCCGGCGCCGCGGTCGCGACTGGAGCAGCCCAGGCTCGCTCCTTATCTGTGCTCGTCCTCGGCGTCAAGCGGCTGGGCGGTGGCGCGTGCGCCTGGTTGGTGGTGC
>WUUC01008820.1_pt1 | contig 12624 bp, 8 predicted proteins | sample 6278441 | NCBI WGS metagenome assembly WUUC01 (sample SAMN13675441, study PRJNA597444) | soil metagenome | isolation source: soil | place: USA: Washington | collected 2017-10 | reverse complement strand
GCATCATGTGGCTGGGCTTCGCGCTCACAGAGGCGATCGTCTTCTACGCGCTGATGATGTCGCTGGTCGCCTTCTTCATCGCGTAGGCGAGCAGGCGGACGCCGCGGCAAGCCTGAGGTTAAGCCCCGATTAACGAATCGGGGAGCCTTGAGGGACCCTCAAGGCATGCGGGAAGCTGCCGATGCGGTGGTGAGCGATTTGTCGCGTCGAGTCTGCGCTCCCGGCCGGTTGCCGGGCGGCACGGCATATAGGCTGCCGGTGAGGAGTTGGATTAGGGGAAACTGAGGGCGGTGAGGTTGGTCACAGAGGGCCGTGAAGGAGTGACCGCGGCGGTGGGGAAGTGACCGACGGCGCCGGGGAGTCCGGGGGAGCGACCACCCTGGGACGCATCGCGGCGCTGGGCGCGCTGGCGGCGGCGGTGGCGCTGGTCCTCATCCTCTTCCTGGGCAGCGGCAACGGCTACACCTACCGGGCGCTGTTCGAGACCGGCGGGCAGCTCGTGCCGGGCAACGAGGTCCTGGTGGGCGGCCACCCGATCGGCACCGTCGAGGAGATCACGCTCACCGAGGACTGGCAGGCCGACGTCACGTTCACCGTCGACGAGCCGCTGCACGAGGGGACTACGGCCGTTGTGCGCACCACCTCCCTGTCCGGGATCGCCAACCGCTACATCGCGGTCTCCCCCGGCCCCGACAGCGCGCCACCTCTCCCGGACGGGGAGGTGATCACCGCGGAGCGAACGATCTCCCCGGTCGACCTCGACCAGCTGTTCGAGGCCTTCAGGCCGCGGCAGCGCAGGGCGCTGCGGAACGTGATCCAGGGCTTCGCCGCCAGCTACGCGGGGCGGGGGAAGGCCGCCAACCGGACCTACAGGTACCTGAACCCAGGGCTCAGCACCACCCAGCGCCTGCTCGCTGAGCTGACCCGTGACCAGCAGGTGTTCACGGACTTCCTGGTGGACGGATCACGCGTGGTCAACGCGATCGCGGAGCGCCGAGACGACCTCTCCGCGCTGACCTCGAACGCGAACCAGGCGCTCGGCGCGATCGCGCGGGAGAACGACGCACTCGACCGCACCCTGGTCGCGCTGCCGCCCGCCCTGCGCCAGGCCAACACGACGTTCGTCAACTTACGCGCCGCGCTCGACGACCTCGATCCGCTCGTCGAGACGGCGAAGCCGGCCACCAAGGACCTCGCCCCCTTCCTGCGCCGCCTCCGCCCGGTGGCGCACAAGGCCGTGCCGGTGTTCCGAGACCTGCGCAAGACGGTGCTCCGCAAGGGAAGGGCCAACGACCTCGCCGACACGTTGCGCGATCTGCCCAAGCTTCGCAACCGGGCCAGGGTGGACCTGCCGCGGGCGAGCCAGGCGATCGACGACTCGCTGCCCGTGTTCCGGTTCGCGCGCCCGTACGCCCCCGACGTGCTCGGCCTCGTCAGCAGGCTGGGCCAGGCCACCGCCACCTACGACGCCAACGGCCACTACGCGCGGGCCAACCCCCTGGCGAACATCTTCGCCTTCAACGCGGGGGCCCTGACCCCCCACAACCCCGCCCAGCAGTACGACTTCTACAACACCAACCCGCTCGGGAAGGGCACCTTCGTGCGCTGCCCGGGCGGCGCGACCCAGCCGATCGCGGGCTCGAATCCCTTCACGGATGACGGGAACCTCCTTTCCGGGGGCGACGCCCCGAACCCGAAGTGCGACCCGGCCGACGTGCCGCCCGGCCCATGAGAAGGCTCGCGCTGATAGCGGCGACGCTCGCCGCGGGGACTGGGCTGCTCCTCGCCGGGCCGGCGTCGGGCGGCGACGGCGGGGCCTACGAGGTGCGGGGGATCTTCGACAGCGCCTCCTTCCTGGTCGAGGGCGAGGAGGTGCGGGTCGCCGGTGCGAAGGTGGGGGAGGTCGCCGAGGTCGACGTCACCCGGCCGGGCGAAACGGTGAGCCTCGAGGACGGCGCCGCGGACGATCCCGGGAAGGCCGCGGTCGTGATGCGGATCGACGACCCCGGGTTTCAGGACTTCCGCGAGGACGCCTCCTGCATCATCCAGCCGCAGTCGCTGCTGGGGGAGAAGTTCGTCGGCTGCACCGTGACGCAGCCGCGCTCCCCGGGCACCGAGCCACCGCCGCCGCTCCAGGAGGTCCCCGAGGGTCAGCCGGGCGCCGGCCAGCTCCTGCTCCCGCTGGAGAACAACGGCAAGGCGGTCGACCTCGACCTGATCAACAACATCATGCGGGAGCCGTACGCCGACCGGTTCCGTCTCATCATCAACGACCTCGGTGCCGGGTTCGCCGCGCGCGGGGAGGAGCTGGAGGAGATCGTCGAGCGAGCCAACCCGGCGCTGCGACACACCGACCGGGTGCTGGCGATCCTCGCGCAGCAGAACCGGGCCCTGGCCGAGCTGGCGCGCGACTCCGACACGGTACTCGCCCCGCTGGCCCGCGAGCGCCGCCAGATCACGGGCTTCATTAGCAACGCGAACGAAACGGCGCAGGCGACAGCCGAGCGTCGAGGCGATCTCGAGGCGGGGCTGGCGCGGTTCCCGGGATACCTGCGCCAGCTTCGCCCGACGATGATCGAGCTGCGCCGGCTCGCGGATCAGGCCACCCCGGTGATCTCCGACTTCGGCGCCGCCGCGCCGTCGCTGACCCGGGCCCAGCGATCGCTGGGACCGCTCGCCAGCGCGGGAACCAAGGCGCTCCGAACCCTCGGCAACGCCGCCGCGGCGAGCGAGGACAACCTCATTGCCTCGGACCCGGTGATCACGGATCTGCGCGACCTCGGCAAGGCGGCCGCGCCCGGCGCCAAGAGCCTCCAGAAGTTGCTGAGGAGCCTGGACGAGACGGGCGGCTTCCAGGCTCTCATGGACTTCATCTTCAACACGTCCGCAGGGGTGAACGGCTTCGACGAGTTCGGCCACTACCTCCGCACGTTCGCGCTGGTGACCAACTGCACCCAGATCATCGCCTTCCCGGTCGGTGGTTGCGACGCGAACTTCACCGCGGAGGAGGAGCCCGGCACCGCGTCCGCGGCGGAGCTGCTCCGGACGCTCGGCGCGAAGCCGAGGGGGACCGCCCGCTCCGGCGGCGTCAGCCCCGAGGGCCGTCCGATCCAGCCCGACCGGGTCGCGCCCGCCCCGGTGGCCCCGCGACCGCAGGCCGAGCCCCAGGACCCGACCGAGCAGGGCGAGGGCTCTCAGGAGCTGATTCCCGGCCCGCAGGGCACCGGCGGGCGCGAATCGCTACGGGGCGGCAAGGCGCTGTTCCGGTTCCTGATGGAGGGTCGCTGATGCGCAGACAGGGCCCGATGGGAGCGATCGCCTCCAGCCCGACCATGGTCGGCGCGATCACAGTGCTGATCGTCGTGGTCGCGGTGTTCCTCGCCTACAACGCGAACACCGGGCTCCCGTTCGTGCCGACGTACCGGATCTCGGCCCAGGTCCCCAACGCCAACACGCTCGTGCCCAGCAACGAGGTGCGGATCGGGGGCGTCCGCGTGGGGCTGGTCGAGGACGTGGTCCCACAGCAGCACGAGGACGGCTCGACCTCGGCGCGGCTCGACCTCAAGCTCGACGACGAGGTGCGGGAGCTGCCCCGGGACTCCACCGTGGTCGTGCGCTCGCGCTCCGCGCTCGGCCTCAAGTACCTGGGGATCAAGAAGGGAACTTCGAGCAAGGGCATACCGGAGGGAGCGGTGATGCCGCTGAGCCGCGCCAAGCCCGAACCGGTCGAGATCGACCAGGTCCTCAACACCTTCGACGAGCCCACCAGGCTTGCGATCCAGCGCAACCTGGTCGAGTTCGGGAACGCGATCGCGGCCCGCGGGCCCGACCTCAACGAGGCGATCGGCCAGCTCGCGCCGGCCCTGGAGCGGCTGCAGCCGGTGGCGCGCATCCTCGCCGACCCAAGCACCCGGCTGGGGCGCCTCATCGTGGCACTCCGCGACACCGCGGCCGAGGTCGCGCCGGTTGCCGAGATACAGGCGCGGATGTTCGTGTCGCTCAACACGACATTCGGCGCGCTCGCCGGTGTGGCGCGCCCGTTCATCCAGGAGACGATCTCCAGGACGCCCCCGTCGTTCGACGCCGCGATCCGCACCCTGCCCCGGATCCGTCCGTTCATGCGTCACACCACCGCGCTGTTCGCGGACTTCGCTCCGGGCGCGCGGGCGTTGCGGCGGACCGCACCCGACATAGCGGACGCCGTCACGGTGGGCGTCCCGGCGCTTCTGGAGGCCCCCGGCTTCAACCGCCAGCTTCCGCCCACCGCCGCGTCGCTGAGGCGGTTCAACGACAACGCCGCCGCGCGGGCCGGCATCGACCAGTTGACCACGTTCTCGAACGAGCTCAGCCCCACGCTGCGGTTCATCACTCCGGCCCAGTCGACGTGCTTCTACGCGACCTTGCTGTTCAGGAACGTGGCCGACACGCTGAGGCTCGGCAACAGCCTCGGGCAGTGGCAGCGGTTCAACCTGCTTTCGGCGCCGGGCGCCCCGGATGCGCCGAACAACGAGGGGGTGCCGTCCTCGGGGCCGGCCAGCGACGGGGGAAACCCGGCCAGCTTCCTCCACGTCAACCCCTACCCGAATACGGCTTCGCCCGGCCAGCCGAATGAATGCGAGGCGGGACGCGAGAGCTACATCCCGGGTCAGGTCGTGATCGGCAACGTCCCCGGGAACCAGGGCGTGGTCCCGAAGAGCGTGGTGGAGGGCAGCGAGTGATGGCGCGCGAACCGGCCAAAACCACCATCGGCGCCGAGAAGGCCTACGACGAGCGCCTGTACCGCCGCGGACCGCGGGGCCTCGGCCGTGGCACGGTCGGAGCGATCGTCGTGCTGGCGGTCGCGATCGGCACCTGGCTCGCGTTCACCAAGGACATCCCGTTCGTGGGCGAGCCGTACGAGGCCAAGGCGGTGTTCGAGAACACGGCGAGCCTGCGGCCCTCCTCACCCGTGCGCATCGCCGGCGTGAACGTGGGCGAGGTGACCGCCGTGGAGCCGAAGGGGAACGCGACCGAAGTCACGTTCACGGTCGACGACGAGGGCCTACCCCTGCACGAGGACGCCACGATCGACGCCCGGCCACGCCTCTTCCTGGAGGGCAACCTCTTCCTCGACACCCATCCCGGCAGCCCCAGCGTGCCCGAGCTCCCCGATGGAGGGACCATCCCCATCACCCAGACCTCGGTGGCGGTCCAGCTCGACGAGGTCCTGACCACCCTCCAAAAGCCGGATCGGGCCAACCTCGGCGAGTTCCTGGAGGGGCTCGGGACGGGTCTCAACCGCCAACCCACGCCCTCGGAGGACGTGACCCAGGATCCCGACGTGCACGGCGAGAGCGCCGGGGAAGCGTTGAATGACGCGTTCAGCTACGGCGGCCCGGCGGGGAAGAACGCCGCGATCGTCAACGAGGCCCTGCTCGGGGAGGAGCCACGTGACCTCTCGCGGCTGGTTTCCGGTCAGCGCCGCATCTTCGGTGCGCTGCTCAGCCGCCAGGAGCAGCTCAAGGACCTGATCACGAACTTCAACATCACCACGGGCGCGCTGGCTGCCGAGTCGGCGAACCTGAGCGCCACTGTGCGTGAGCTGGCGCCCACGCTGGAGCAGGCGGATCCCGCGCTCGAGCATCTCAGCGAGTCCCTGCCGCCGCTGCGCACCTTCGCGCGGGAGCTCGAGCCCAGCATCCGCGAGCTCCCCGGGACGATCAGGGCGTCGGGTCCGTGGCTGCGACAGACCCGCAAGCTGCTGCGAAAGCGGGAGCTGGGTGGGCTGGCACGGATCCTTCGCAAGGCCACGCCGGGTCTGGCGGGAGCGACGCGCAACGGGATCGGACTGCTGCGGCAGACCGGGCTGACCAGCCTCTGTGCGTCGAACGTGCTGATCCCGACTGGCAATACCGTGATCGACAGCGCGGGCGGCGCGTACCCCTTCAGCACCGGCCAGCCGACCTACCGCGAGTTCTTCTACGCCGCCGCGCAGCAGGCCGGCCTCGGCGGGGGCTTCGACGGCAACGGAACCTACCTGCGCCTGCAGCCGGGGGCGGGCGACGTGATGACCCGCACGCCCAATCCCGGTGGCGGGATCCAGAACGCGCTGATGTTCAGCCCAACGATCTCGCCCCCCCTCGGCACCCGACCGAACCTGTCCGCGTCGCCGAAGCCGCCCTTCCGGACCGACGTCGCGTGTCATCGCAACGCCGTCCCGAACATCAACGGCACGGGCGGCGGGCCGGGCACTGTCGGTCCCCCCCAGCCGGAGGCGCTCCCGTGAGGCGCGCTATCCGGGAGCACCTGCGCGACTTCATCGCGATCCTCACGCTGCTCGTGTTGGGACTGGCGGCCACGGTCGCCATCCTCTCCCAGCAGCAGGCCGTGTATCCATCCTGGATCCCGGTCCTCGGGGACGACCGCTTCCAGCTCAAGGCCGAGTTCACCTCCGCGCAGGCGGTCACGCCGGGGCAGGGCCAGACCGTGAACATCGCCGGGGTCGAGGTCGGCGACGTGACGAAGGTCGAGCTCGAGAACGAGACCGCGATCGTGACGCTGTCGATCGAGGAGGAGTACGCCGAGTTGATCCACGAGGACGCGTCCCTGCTGCTGCGCCCGCGCACCGGCCTCCAGGACATCACCGTGGAGATGGACGCCGGGACCGAGGGCGCCCCGGCCGTCGCGGAGGACTCGACGATCCCGGTCTCCCAGACCACGCCCAACGTGCAGCCCGACCAGATTCTCGCCTCGCTGGACGGCGACACGCAGGCCTACCTGAGGCTGCTGCTCCAGGGCGGCGCCGAGGGGCTGGGCGACAACGGCAGGAAGCTCTCCGCGGGGCTGCGGAGGCTTGAGCCATTCGCCCGCGACGTGGCAAAGATCAACGGCCTGCTTGCCCAGCGGCGGCAGAACGTGCGTCGCTCGATCCACAACTTCCGGCTCGTCTCGGAGGAGCTGGGAGCGAACGACGAGCAGCTGGCCGAGTTCGTCGACTCCTCCAACGCGGCGTTGAGTGCGTTCGCCAACCAGGAGGCGGCGATCCGGGAGACCCTGCGGGAGTTCCCCTCCACGCTGCGTGAGACGCAGCGGGCCCTGGACAGCGCCGACCGTCTGGCGCTGGCGTCCGCCCCGGCGCTCCGCAGGCTGACTCCTGCGGCGCGGACGCTCGGCCCCGCCCTGGAGGAGACCCGTCCCTTCTTCCGCCGCACCGCGGGGCCGATAAAGAAGCAGATCCGGCCCTTCACCCGGAAGGTCCAGCGCCCGTTCAGGCACCTGAAGCAGGCCGCGAAGCCGCTCAACCGGACCGCGAAGGGACTCAAGGGAGGCTTCAAGGGCCTGAACGAGCTCTTCAACGCGCTCGCCCTCAACCCCCAGGGCGCTCAGGAGGGCTACCTGTTCTGGCTCGCGTGGCTGAACCACAACCTGAACGCGATCGCGTTCATCCAGGACGCGCATGGGCCGATCCCCCGGGGGCTGGTCCAGATCTCCTGCCAGGGCGCCATCCTCGCCGACCAGGTCGCATCGCAGGATGTGAGCTACGAGACCCTGCTGGAGCTGAACAGGGTCCCCACCCAGGACGAGATCGAGGACCTAGGAGGCTGCTAGGTGGAGACCCGCCCGCCCACACCCCTGCAGCTCCTGGTCGCGGTGGCGTTCGCGATCTCGTGTTTCGGGCTGCTCCTGTTCCTGTGGCTGGCGTTCGGCGGGCCGACTCCCCTGAAGCCGGAGGGCTACCGGTTCAGCGTCCCGTTCGACGAGGCGACACAGCTCGCCGTGGAGTCCGACGTGCGGATCTCCGGCGTCTCGGTCGGCCGCGTGAAGTCGATCGACCTCGACGATCGGGGGCTCGCCGAGGCCGAGATCGAGATCGACGAGCGTTACGCGCCGATCCCCGAGAACACCCGCGCGATCCTGCGCCAGAAGACGCTGCTGGGCGAGACCTACGTGGAGCTGACCCCGGGCTCCGAGGATGCAAGCCCGGTGCCCGAGAACCCGTTGCCAGAGGGGGGAGAGCTGCCCCCGGCGCAGGTCTCCGACGCCGTTCAGCTCGACGAGATCTTCCGCACCTTCGACGAGCCCACCCGGGCGGCCTTCCAGACGTGGCAGCAGGACGTCTCCATCGCGCTGCGCCACCGCGGCGCCGACCTCTCGGCCGCGATCGGGAACCTGGGCCCCTTTGCGTCGGATCTCAACCGCCTGCTCCGCATTCTCGACAGCCAGCGGCTCGCCACGCGCCAGTTCGTGCGCGACACCGGGGAGGTCTTCGAGGCGCTCAGCGAGCGACGGGGCCAGCTCCGCGGCCTGATCACCAACTCGGAGGCGGTCTTCTCCACCACCGCGGCGCGCAACGATAGCCTCCAGGAGGCGTTCGTGGCCTTGCCGACGTTCCTCGACGAACAGCGGCTGACCCTGGAGCGGCTGGAGCGGTTCGCGATCGACACGGACCCGCTCGTGCAGCAGCTCCGCCCCGCCGCCCGCGAGCTCAGCCCCACGCTGATCGACCTCGGGAGGCTGGCGCCGGAGCTGCGCGACTTCTTCATCGGCTTCCGTCAGGCGGCGAACGCCGCCAAGCCTGGCTTCCGCGCTCTGCGTGCGCTGCTCGACGACGACCTGCCGCCGTTCCTCGCCGACCTTGACCCGTTGCTGCGCAACCTCACCCCGCTGGTGCAGGTGGTGCGCCTGTACAGGCAGGACCTCACTGCCTTCCTCGGCAACGCCGCCGCGGCGACGCAGGCGAGCCGCGCCGCGCCGGAGGCGAACCAGGAGGCGGTGCACTACCTGCGGACCTCAGCCCCGGTGGGGCCCGAGTCGCTCGCCGGATACCCGAACCGGCTGCGGGTCAACCGCTCCAACCCCTACCTGAAGCCGGGCGGGTACAACGCCCTGGCCGGCGGGCTGGAGAGCTTCGAGACGCGCCACTGCGCGGGCGGCGCATCCGCCATCTTCCCGCCCCAGGCCACGACCGTCGCCGATCCGGCGTTTGCAAACTGGGTCGGATACGAGGTGAACTCGGAGGAACTGGTGGACTTCTACCAGCGGCTGCGGGCCTTCACGTTCAACGACCGGAGCAACTCGAACAGCGTCGCCACGCCCCCGTGCAGGAAGCAGGGCGACTACCAGTCGATCGGCGGCACCTTCCCCGAGTTCACCGACTACCTGCACGTGCGGGAGCTGGCCCCACCGTGATCCGCGGCGGAACCGGGCTCTCAAGGCCTCAGGGAAGCCGATACAGTTCCCGCGCCGGCCGCGACTCCAGATCGGCCGGCGTGTTGTTGATGGATACAAGGACGGATACGTCGACGCGCGGGCGCGGCAGGGATCGCGCCGAGCGCGCGACCAGAGAACAGGAGGAGTGATGCGAAAGCGTCGCATTTATTACGTAGGCGTGCTGGGGCTCGCCCTGGCAGCGGCGGTTCCCGCCAGCGCCACGGCGTCGGGCCAGCAGAACTTCGAGGCCGGGTTCCAGCCGCAGAAGAACGCGAACGTGGTGTTCGGGCAGCCCGCGAGCCTGACCAACAAGTTCAGCAAGAAGGGCACGCTTCGAGCGAACCTGTTTCTGTCGAACATAGTGGGCGATCCACCGTCCCTGGAAGTTGCCGACGTCCATCTCCCCGATGAGATGAAGGTCGACGGCAAGGGGCTCAAGGAGTGCGATCCCGCCGACATCGAGGGTCAGACGCCCGAGGCGGCGACCGCGGCATGCAAGAAGTCCCTGGTCGGAACGGGCCTTGCCACCGCGTTCGGCGTCGACGAGCAGGGCAGCGCCCTGCTGTTCAACGGGACGAAGGCCGGCAGCAGGACGACGCAGAGCGGCGGCGGCGGCACCCCGACGATCCTGGTGCACGTATTCACGGCCAACGTGCCGATCGTGCTTGTGGGCGAGCTTCGGGCTTCGCCGCTGGGCGCCCCGTACGGCCAGGTGCTGCACGTCCCGGTGTCAACGACGGCGGGGGGCCCGGTCCCTCCGGGGCTCGTGGTCACCAGGACCGAGCTGACGAAAATCAGCAAGAACTTCAAGGACAAGAAGCTCATCAAGAAGGCCAAGAAGGCGAAGAAGAAGGGGAACACGAAGAAGGCGAAGAAGCTCAAGAAGAAGGCGAAGAAGAACTTCGTCAGCGCGAAGTGCACGGACGGGGTCCTCTCGTACCGGGCGGACTTCCAGCACGCGCCGCCCGACCCCGACCAGACGGTTACCTTCGAGCAGGCGTGCACGTCGTAGGTATCTGCTGAGAGTCCGAGCTTCTTCGGCTCGAGCGTGAAGAGGGGCGGCCTTCGGGCCGCCCCTCTTCTTTATGCCCTGGGCCGCCGCGGGCTCTTTGGGGAGGCCGCCCGCGGCGCGGCTACTGGTCTATCGGGGGAAGATCCGCTGCATCCGCCACAGGTGGCGCAGCGAGCCGCGCGGCCGGATCCGGCCCCGGAGCATCGCCCTGCGAGGGTCGGCTCCGTGCGTGGTGACCCGGATCCAGTCGCGCCACGCGGATTCGAACGTCACGTTGGCATCGGAGGTCTCGCCCTGCTCGGCGCGGCTGGAGCCGTTGTCGATTCGCAGGTACCACGGGGCGGCGTCGGTGAACCGCCACTGGATCGTCACCGATTCTCCGTTCACGGCGCCGTGGTCGACGGAGCGCTCCACCGTGTCGAAGTACAGTCGCTGGATCTCGGGCGATGAGTCCGGATCGTCCACCGGCTCGCCAACCACCCCCGCCCGCATCAGCTTCACCACCCCCGCCACCCGCTCCTCGACCGAGAGCGAGAAGTCGAGCGGGAAGATGCCGGGTGGCATCTCCTCCATGGGGAAGCCCGCGGCCCTCCACTTGGTCTCCGTGGAGCGGAAGCCCCAGGCGTAGATGTCCTCGAGCGTGAACCCGTACTCCTCGGTGTAGCGGCGGTCCCAGTTCGGGGGCACGTAGACGGCCAGGGTGTACGGAGCGACCTCTCGCAGCACCTCGGCGACCGCCTGCTTGCATTCGTCGGACTCGGCGAACAGCTCCGAGAGCACCTTGACCCCGAAGCCGATGTGGCGCTGCTCGTCGCGGGAGACGTTCTTCATCCCCTCGGCGAAGCCCGGCAAGGTGCCCGACTTGACGAAGTAGTCCTCGATGAAGTGCTGCCCCGGCTGGGCCAGCTCCGCCTCCACCACCATGTGGTACAGGGCGATCGCCTGAGCGAACTTGGGCAGCGAGCGGTCGCGGCGCAGCTCCTCGGCCATCCGATCGAGCCGCTCGAACGTCTTGCGAAAGCCCCACGTGAGCTGGGGCTCCGTGTACGCGAGGCCGGAGGCGATGCTGTCGCCCGCGCCGATGACCTCGTTGAAGAAGCGTGAGAAGAAGACGGCGTGGCGCGCCTCGTCGACCTGCTGGGTTGCGAGGAAGTACTTCTGCTCCTCCTTCGGTGCCGCGTCGATGTACGGGGAGAGGTTGTCCGTGACGGAGTCCTCGCCATAGAAGAACATCGAGTAGGTCCACAGCGCGCTGCGCCGCTGGATATCGGTCAGCGACCGCCACCCCTCCCGGTCCTGGGAGAAGTCGATCGACATGGCGTTCCAGTTGCCCTGCTCCCAGCGCCCGTACAGGTCCTCGTAGCTGACGGACGCGATCGCACTCGCCGCGCCCTTACCGGCCCTGGGACGCGTGGCTTGCTTGCTCATCTCGCAACCTCCTGGGCGGCTTCGCTCGCCAAACCCCTCGCTTCAGCCCTGCCGTCCAGCGTAGACGAAAACTGGCTGTCTGGCCAGTCCTAAGTGATCGACGTCACAGACGTGCTAATCCAGCTTCGGGCTCTGCCAGGGTTGGTTGAGGCGGCCCACGAGCTCGTCGCCGAGCGCGCCGACCGGCACCCGGACCTGCTCGAGGGAGTCACGGTCGCGCAGGGTGACGGTGTCGTCCTCCATGGTCTGGCCGTCGACCGTGATCCCCCACGGGGTGCCGATCTCGTCCTGGCGGCGGTAGCGACGGCCGATCGACCCACCCTCGTCGTACTCGGCTGGGATTCGGGATCGAAGTTCCTCGTACAGGCCGCGCGCCTTCTCCGGCATCCCCGCCTTCGAGACCAGCGGCAGCACAGCGACCTTGACCGGCGCCAGGCGGGGGTGTAGGCGCAGTACCGTGCGCTTACGTCCCTCGACCTCCTCCGTGTCGTATGCGTCCACCATGAAGGCGAGCATCGCCCGGTCGACGCCCACCGACGGCTCGATCACGTAGGGCACGTAGGCCTCGCCCTTCTCCTGGTCGAAGTACTCGAGCTTCTCCCCTGAGAACTCGGCGTGACGCGAGAGGTCGTAGTCGGTCCGGTTGGCGATCCCCTCGAGCTCGGACCAGCCCATCGGAAACAGGTACTCGATGTCCGAGGTCGCGGCCGAGTAGTGGGAAAGCTCCTCGGGGCCGTGCTCGCGCAGGTGCACGTGGTCGGGCCGGATCCCGAGGTCGGTGAACCAGCGCATGCGCTCCTCCATCCAGCGCTGGTGCCACTCTCCGGCCTCGCCGGGCGGCACGAAGAACTCGATCTCCATCATCTCGAACTCGCGGGTGCGGAAGATGAAGTTGCCGGGGGTGATCTCGTTGCGAAACGCCTTCCCGATCTGGGCGATCCCGAACGGCGGCTTGCGGCGCGCGAACTGGAGCACGTTCTTGAAGTTGACGAAGA
>WUUC01166467.1_pt1 | contig 12627 bp, 12 predicted proteins | sample 6278441 | NCBI WGS metagenome assembly WUUC01 (sample SAMN13675441, study PRJNA597444) | soil metagenome | isolation source: soil | place: USA: Washington | collected 2017-10 | reverse complement strand
ACGTGGGATCGAGATGATTGGTCGCTCACGCCAAAAGCCAAACAGACCACTCGAATCCTCGAAGAACATGTTGAAATAATGAAGAGTCTGAAGTAACTATTACTGCTCAGGGCTTAACCTATAGCCTGACCACGGCATGCACCCGACGCCCCTTCAACGGGCTTCTCGTCAAGCTTGAATGTCGGCGCGGGTGATGCCTGGCGTTAGACCAGCTACTCTTACATAATTGTCGGCACCGGACGCGATTCGACGGAGACCTCACGCCTGACCTGCCCTTCTTTTATGATCTCCATCACAAATTTACTTCGAGTCGAGCTTGGAGGCAGCGCGGTCGGCTTGAACGCCTTGCCGGGCACGCTGCATGAGCAAGCGGGTACCGTATAACATGATCGCGGCTAAAAAAGAGACACCGGCCATGACACCATAGCCAACAACGCTGTGCTCGTGATAGTTAACCACGCCGTCAAAGTAGTTGCCTTCGCTGTTGTAAGGGAGCCTGCTGCGCCGTACCGCAAGGGTAAGAAAAATCAGACCGACACCGGAAAGAAGGGCGGCGAGCCATGATAGCAACTTCGATGTCAGTGACTGACTCATGCCTTCTTTGGGTAGTGTCCTAATTTGAAAACCGGAGCAATAAAGGCTTACGTAACAAATGGTCAGTTACTCAAGGGGGCGTTCACGACCCGTGAGATGGATTGCCGCAGGTTGTCTAATTCCGGCTTCAACACAAAATCCTGCGCGCCGCATTCTAGCACCGCGCCGCATCGCGCCGGCTCGTTCCCCGAAAAAAAGATTATCGGGTGAGGGGGTCGAACCGGCGAATCTTCGCACACAACTCTGTGCCCTTCCCGTCCGACAGATTCGTGTCTAAGACGTACAGGTCGAACCGCTCGCTCTGAGCCAACCGGAGTCCGCCCGCTATTATACTTTCCGCCGTGGCGACATCGTAATTGTATTTAGCAAGCCACATTTCAACCATGAGGCGGGTTGTCGTCATGGTCGTCAACGAAGAGAACGCGGGGCTTCGCCTGCTGCATAAGGGTAGCTCAAGGATGTAGGGTTTTGTCGAAATGAGCGCGTCTGAGACATGCGGTACCGCCACAAGGGGCGACGACTGAGCGCGCCCTGCCCAGAGCCTGAACAGCGTACGACATAATTCTAATTATCGGATTCCGCGTGTGGTCCGCATACGAAGAGGCCGCAGGAGCTATCGCTGCTCCTGCGGCCTCTTCGCTTTCACCCTTTATCTCTACTGTCCGGGAGTGGGCGAATCCGGCTGGCTGTCGTCCTCTACTTCACCTTGCGCGCGGCGGCACTCTTGGTCGGGCCAGCCTTCGTCGCTTCGAGTGTGTTGGCGGCAGGTGAGGTCAACGCTTCGACGTTGACGAAGAAGCTGAAAGCCCCTTGCTGCTGCACGCCGAGCGTGAACTCCACGTTGACAGAGTTGCCCGCCGCGAGCGGCGTCACAGTCGTGACGGTGATGACGCTTGAGTTGAGGCCGCCCCCGTTGGGCTGCGCGGGAGGCGTCTCGACCTGAGTGCCGTGGACGGGAACAACCGTCCCGTCGGTGAGCGTGACGTTAAAGTCTGCGGGTGAAGATGTGATCAAGCGCAGGTCTGCTTGCCCGCTCCCCGAGCCGGGGCTGCCCAGAGTCGTGATACCGACGACGCGGAATCGTAGCGTCGTTACGTTCGCGGCGGTCGCGTTGGTGAACCTGCGACGGATGCGCAAGGTGCCATACTGCGCGGTCGTTGGGTTGGCTCCCGCCGCCGTGCGTGCGCGGGCGCAGCCGCTCGCAGCAGAGCCGAACCCGGCGCATTGCGGGTCAAGCAGCGAGCCCTTGATCGTGGCGTTGTGCTGTGTGGGGCTCGTAAGGTTCTCCGGGCCGGGCGCGCCGAGGACGGCGTTATTGCCGACTACGAGCGGGTCGGTGGCGACGAGCACGAAGTCGGCGGAGTTGTTGTCCGTGTCCTGCGGGGTGCCGCTCGTCAGCTTGCGCACGAAGGCGTGTTCGCTGTCGGTCGTGATACCACCGGCGGGCGAGAGGCCGCCTCCCTCTATGTAGAGTGCACTTGCGGCGCTGAAGCCTGCGGCGTCGAGGCGCGTGGCATTGGTAAAGGTAGACGCGTTGTTGAACAGGGCGACGGCGGCGTTGTCTGGGATGTCCGTGCTGAGCGCGCCGTCGGAGGCCGCAGGCAGGCTGTAATCTGCGCCCGCCATCAGGTAATGCGAGCGGGCGGGGATCGAGCCGCTGGCGACCGTGTGGAGTACCGTGCCGCCGGAGACGAGCGACCAGCCGGTGATGTCTTTAGACTGATCGGTCTGGTTGTAGAGTTCGACGAACTCGTCTGTCGCTCCATTCGTCCCGCGGAAGCGGAACTCACTGATGATGACGTGCGGGGTGCCCACGAAGTTTGCCCCGGAACGATCTGCTAACAAATTGGTCACGGAGATGCTGGACGGAGAGAAGGTGTAGTTCCCCTTCGTGGCCGTCACAGTGTAATTGCCGCCGGCCGGTAAATCGGTGAAAGAGTAACTGCCATCGGCCGCCGTGGTGAAGGAGCGCGTCGAGAAACCATTCGGGCCTGCTATCGTGACGGTTGCGCCGCTTAAAGGCGTGCCGCCCGTAGTCACCTGGCCGCTCACGGTGTAAGTGCGCAGCGTGCCGTTGAAATTTACGATCTGGTCGGACTGGAGCGCGTTCACCGTCTGCGGGGTGAAACTGTACTGCGCAGTATTGGTCGGCGTGATTGTGTAGTTGTTGCCCGCTGGCAACTCGACAAATGAGTAGTTACCGTTCTCATCGGTTGTCGTAGTGGCTGTCGCCCCGCCGCTTAAGCTCACGGTGACGCCGCTCAGGCCGACACCGCCGCCTGTTACCAGCCCGCTGATTGTATGTGTGTTCTGCTGCGGCCCACTCCGGGTCAGCGCGAGCGTGTAATTCCCTGTCTGGCCCGCCTGGAAGGAATTAGCGAGCACGGTGTAAGCGCCCGTCGTGGGCAGGGTGAACGAGCCGGTGCCGGGGATGCGCGCGGTGCCGCCGCCCGTAGACGTGGTCGCGACCGCGAGCGCGTAGCCTGTGGGCGAGAGCAGAAACACGGCAGGGGCTAACCCGGCCGTCGAGGAGGACATCGTGATGGCAATCTGCTCGCCTGCCGCGCCGTCGAACGTGTAAGCGTCCAGGAACGAACTGTCTTCGAGCAGGCGGCAATCGCCGCTGGTCAGCGTGCCGTTGGACGGGGTGCCGAACGTGAGCGGGACGCTCGGGCAATCGTTTGCAGCCTTCGTCAGGGTGAGATTGTAGCTGCCGCTCTGATTCGCCGCTAACGTGTTGGCGACGATAGTGTATGTGCCGGTGACGGGCAGCCTGCCGAAGCCCTCGAACTGCGGGATGCGCGCCGCCGTACCGCCGCCGCCGTTGTCGTCCTGGGCGGTCCGCTCGCCGTTCGGCAGAAGCAGATAGAGAAAAGGATTAACATTACCGTCGCCTGTGGCGGTCATCGTGATGGAGACTTGCTGCCCCGCCGTGCCCTGAAAAGTATAGTAGTCAACCGGCGTGCCGTCCTGGTCAATAGAGTTGGTGCAATCGCCCGGCGAGAGCGTGCCCGTTTTGGTCTCTCCGTATGCTATGGGCGTGAAGCTACAGACCACGCCCCCGGTCAAGGTCAAGGTATAAGCCCCGCGCGATTCCGGCGCGAATGAAGTGGCGAGGATCGAATAGGCGCCTGTGAAGGGCAGCGTGACGAAGCCGTTAGGCGGGATGCGCGAATTCAGATTGGGTGGATTACTACTCGTGTCAATGTCATCGTTTTCGGCAAGCACCGTCCCGTCCGGCCTGAGCAAATACAGATAGGTGTCAAAATTATTTGACGACATAGAGATGGAGACTTGCTGCCCCGCCGCGCCCTCGAAGGTGTACTCGTCAACACGCGCGCCGTTGTTAGTGATCGGGTTTAAGCAATCGCCATCAGCCAGCGTCCCTGTATTGATCGTCTGGCCGAAGTTGATCGGCTGGCTCTGCGCGCAGACGCCCGCCTGTGCTTGCGAGGTGGCGTTGAACCCGGCCGCCTTTTCGTTACGTAAACGCGCACGCACTTCGCCTTGAGCGGACTCCGCGCCCTTGAAGATGTTGGCCTGTCCTTTAACGGCGGGCTGCGACTTGCGCGGCCTGACTTTTTCCTCCTGCTGCCACGCGCCCGCGTTGACGTAAGGGAGAGCGGCGACGGCCAACAGGCCGACGATCAAAGCCACGCGGCGCACGGCACGCGCGCGATTCACCAACTTACGGCCTAACGAGGAACGAAACATTTGTAATTCTCCTATATGAAAAAAACACGCGCGCCCGTGCCGAAATCGAATGGCACTTCACGACCGAAAGCGCGCGGCGAATGTTGTAGCGTCTCTATAACTTGCAGTTTAAGACTACCGGAGTACCGGCAAGGTCACGTCTTTATTGTTGAATCTGAGAAATGGGCTGCACCATTCTCTTCTGCTGGTACGAGCGGGATGGAAGCGGAGACAGTCTCGGGTTTAAACCTATGGATTTGAGCGCCTGCGGCCAGGTGTAAAAGTTACGTGGAGAGGATCGTAAGGAGACCCCACGGAGAAATGCGAAACTGGATAATAAACACATTATACGTTCGCGTCAATTATATGTGTGAAACGGGAGTGTCGAAATCCTACGACGTGATCATCGTCGTACCAAACCCGGAGCAGTTCGGGCGAGCGTTAGACGGCTTCAACTAATGCGTGTGAAGTGGTTTAAATGTTCCTGTTCTCAAGGTAGAATCCATCGGCGAGTTAGATATTTAGAAGAATTCGGAGGGTCATCTGTATGGAGCGAGTGCGCATACGTTACTGCAAGGTTTGAGCGTCGTACAAACCTAAGGCCGCCCGTGTGGCGGAGTTAATCGGGCGTGAGTTAGATACAAAGCCGGAGTTGGTCGAAGGCGACCGTGGTGAGTTCACCGTCTGGGTAGGCGATCGGTTGGTGGCGAAGAAGGGTTGGCTAAGATTTCCTTCGGACCAGAAGGTGCTCGCGGCGGTGCGGGAGGCTTTAGCGCGCTAGTTCGTGGCGGGAGAAGCGCCGTCTAACAGAGGCATGCACGCGAATGCGAGTAGCGCGGCTCTCATCAGCGAGACGCCGTGGCTGTTCAGTTGAATGCGCGGCGTGCGATGCCGTGCGTTAGCGTGCGATGCCGTGCGTTAGACGCTTCCGGCTCACAAGCAGGAGACCTTGATGATTACCATTCGCGCTGAAACTGCGGAAGACATTCCCGAAGTTCGTCGGGTCAACGAACTGGCCTTCGGGCAGCCGAACGAAGCTGCCTTAGTTGACAGGTTGCGTGCAGCCGCTCCTACGTATATCTCGCTCGTAGCTGTGAAGGACGGGCAGGTAGTCGGGCACATCTTCTTTAGTCCCGTCACGATGGAGGCGGAGGATTCTGCTGCCGCAATCTTGGGTCTCGCGCCCATGGCAGTTTTACCGGGGTATCAGAAGCAGGGCATCGGTTCTCAGTTGGTGCGGGAAGGCTTGAGAGAATGCGGGCGGATCGGCTGCGGGGCGGTCGTGGTGTTGGGGCATCCTGAATATTACCCGCGATTCGGATTCGTTCCGGCGAGTCAAAAAGGGCTTCGATGCGAGTATGAGGTTCCTGACGATGTGTTCATGGTGACGGAGTTGAAGCCCGGCGCGTTATCACGGCGCGGCCTGTTGAGATACCGCCCGGAGTTTGGCGATATATGAAGCTTTGCTATGTACAATAGTTTCTTGTTTCGCGATGGTTGCCGGTAAATATGCCCCTCCCCGTTGCACATGGTTTGCTCGGAGCCGGTGTAGCCGCGACACTGCATCAATCATACGGCGCGCGCTCATCGAAACCATTATTGATTGGCGCCTTGCTCGGCATCTGCCCTGATTTCGACTACGCCCTGAACTGGTTGCGAATCTCCGGTGGGGGTTGGCATCATGGCTTCACACATTCATTCCTATTCGCCTTCTTCCTCGGCCTGGTAGTCTCTCTTGTATTAAGGGAGAGGCAATCCCGAAGCGTCATCACCTATTGCGCAGCTACGCTCTCGCACACTTTGCTTGATTTTTTAATAACCGGCTCACGAGGATTGGCTTTATGGTGGCCTTTTACGGACCACAGGTACAAGCTTGGGTTATTCAACCCGATTGATTACACGTGGAGAAGCGGTTCCCTGTCGGATGCGACGGTTGATTTGCTCATGATCAGTCTGACGGAGCTGATAATCTTTGCTCCGATGTTGATGGCAGTGCTATTCATCAAGAGACTATTGGCGCGGCGTCGTTGTACTGACTGAAGGCCACGCCTAACAACAACCTGCACCCAACAGCGTCCATGACAGTTCTCATCTTCCGCAAAGTCTCTTCGCGGCGGGTGATGCCGTGCGTTGGACCACACACTTTTACATAATTGCCTTTCTCAAACTCTGTGTGAGCTTAGTCGGGAAGCAGAACCAAGTCTCCGTCCGGTTGGCGTCAATTCGAGCCGTCGCTTATCCCGGGCTCCAACTCGGAGACGCTGGTTCGTACATACGCAGGTTGGGAATCCGCCCCGCAAAATATTTCGCGAAAAAAGTTAGTCATCCTGTCTATTTCGCCCCGGCTCATTCGACGTGTAAGTAGAGATGGGGGTTTTCCGGCAGAGGCCGGGGTCCCGTGTATGAATCCGAAAACTTTAAGGAGAGATAACAATGCGAGTCATGGTGATCATCAAGGCGAACGAGGTGTCGGAGGCGGGTGTGCTGCCGGGTGAAAAAATGCTGGCCGAGATGGGGAAGTTCAATGAGGAGTTGGTGAAGGCCGGAGTGATGCTGGCGGGCGAGGGGCTACACCCGAGCAAGAAGGGCAAGCGTGTCAAGTTCTCGGGCACGCAGAAAACCGTCATAGGCGGCCCGTTCGCCGAGACGAAGGAGCTGATCGCAGGCTTCTGGCTCTGGCAGGTGCGTTCGATGGACGAGGCCGTCGAGTGGGTCAAACGCATCCCGGCTCCAAACGAGGGCGACCCGGGCTTCGGCGAGGTGTCGGAGATCGAAATCCGGCCGGTCTTCGAGGCATCAGACTTCGGCGACGAGTTCACGCCCGAACTGCGCGAGCAGGAGGAGCGTCTGCGCAAGTAGACATAATCTTAGTTGACACGGTTAGGCGCGTCCCCTGCTCTCGCCCGTGCCGATGCCGCCCGCGATGAGGTGCGCCGCACGCAGCGGCTCCGGGAGATGCCCGTACACGGAAAAGCGCCGGACGACATCGCCAGCCGCGTCTAAGCTAAGTCCCGCACGTTGTACGAACACCCCGCACGCAGGCTCCATCGGACCCGCCCTCTCGATGAGCGCCCACTTGCGCCTCCCGCCCGGCACGCGCCCGTGTAGCGCTTCCCTGATCAGCTTCATGCGCGGCGCACGCCTGGCGACCACCATCACGGGGAGGCCCAACTCGCCGTGCAAGCGGTGTATGTCTACGACGTTGAACCCGCCGAGCGCGATCCCCTGCAACATGACGAGTTGCAACTGCGGCGCGAACTTCGACCCCGCGACGAGTTCCGCGATCCTCTGCGTGGCGTTCGCACCGTCGCGGCGGACCCGCCCGCTCAAGACACCGTCGAGGCGCGGTCCTGAGTAGACGACGCCTACCACGCGCACGTCGCCACGGTGCGGGCGCGGGAACGGGAAGTCGTCGAAGCCTATAACGTTCGAGATGAGGTGGCGGGTCATAAACTTCTTGGCGGCGTCTGCCGCAACGGTATAATCGTCTCCGCGGCGTCGAAGAGTAAACAGTCCTTAGAACGACGCCGCGGCTGGTTGCGTTACGAACATTTCTTTGAGACGGCGTAGCGCTTGAGCCGTCTTGAGTCTATGCGGCAACACCGAATAAACCATGAGGTTAAGAGTGTAATGGAAGTTAAGCCACTTCGTCGGCTGGTCCTCGCCCTTGTTTCCTTCGCCCTTCTCGCAACGCACGCCCCCGGCCAGACATCTCCCGGCGCAGGCGGCGACTTCGCGCGGGCCTATCAGGAGTTCAGAACTAACTACCTGAGCGAGCTGCGCAAGGAAAGGTTCGTCGGGTCGAGCTTCTACTTCGTGCGCGACAACCGGGTCGTAGCGCGTGAGTTCTACGGCCTCGCAGACGCCGTGCGCGGCGTGCCCGTGGACGAGGAGACCATCTACCACTGGGCCTCCATCACCAAGACCTTCACAGGCATCGCCATCATGCAACTGCGCGACCGCGGGCTGCTTAAACTCGACGACCCGATCGTCAAGTACATACCGGAACTGAGGGCCGCGCACAACCCTTTTGGCGACATGTCGGAGATAACCATCCGGCATCTAATGACTCACAGCTCCGGCTTCCGCAACCCGACCTGGACGTGGCGCGACGATTCGAAGGACTGGCAGCCGTTCGAGCCGCCGGGCTGGAGTCAACTCGTCGCGATGATGCCTTACACCGAAGTGCGATTCAGGCCCGGCAGCCGCTTCGGCTACTCGAACCCCGGCGTGATCTACCTGGGGCGCATCATCGAACTGCTGGCGCGCGAAGACTACGAGGTCTACATAGACAAGAACATCTTCAAGCCGCTGGAGATGCACCGCAGCTACTTCGACACGACGCCCCAACACCTCCTCAAGCACCGCTCGCACAGCTACTACCTGCGTGACGGCGCGAGGAAGGAGGCGCGCTTCGACGCAGACACGGGCATCACGGTCTCGAACGGTGGCCTGAACGCACCGCTCCCGGACATGGTCAGGTACGTCAACTTCCTGTTGGGCGACCCGTCGAAGCGGGCGAACTACGACGGCGTGCTCAAGCGTTCGTCGCTCGAAGAGATGTGGCGACCGCAGCTCGCGGCGTCAGACGATTTCACGCAAGGGTGGATGCGCGCAGAGACGGCAGTGGGCCTCTCCTTCTTCGTGGACGACATCGGAGACCGGCGTTACGTCGGGCACAACGGGGACCAGAACGGCTTTAAGGTCTACATGAGTTTGTGCCCCTCGACGCGCACGGCGAGCCTTCTGGCATTCAACACAGAGACCCGCTCGACCGTGACTGGTCCCGACAACCTGCTCGCCCACGAGTCGAAGATAGCCCGCAGCGTGCTGAGTCTCTTCCAGTCAATTCCCACGAGATGACGGGCTTCAAAGCGCGCACGGTTCGTTACAGAACACCGTTCAACCTACTCACTTTGAGTTGAACATTACAGCGCATTTCATGTCTCGGGCCAGGTGATTTCCCGTGCGCCAATGAGCCGGGCCAAATGTTCGGCAGCCTCTCTCAGGCCCTTGCGCCGCGCTAAAGTTACGCGGATGCCCGGCTCCCAGTAGATGCGGCGAATGTTTAGTTGGCTGTCACTTCTATTGAATTTCGGGTCGAGCCTGCCCACCAGACGATCCCCTTCAAGGATCGGTAACACGTAATAACCGTATTGCCGTTGCGGCCCGGGCACGAAGGCCTCGAAGCGGTAATCGAAATTGAACAGCCTGAGTGCGCGCGCCCGATCTCGCAGCACAGGATCGAACGGACTCAGCAGGCGCGTTCTAGCGGGCGGCGCGGGGAGCCTGCTCAATCTGCGTTCCCAGTCGCACAGGGCAAAGCTAACTCGCCCTTTCGCGCCGACGCTTGATTCTACGTGTACCGGAATAACTTTCCCGGCTCGCGCCCCTTCCTCGCACCACTCCTTCGCCTTCGCGATCCCGATGGCTTCCCAGAACTCCGCGATCTCTTTCGGCGTCGCAACAACCAGACGCTCCAACGCGGTATGACAGGCCCACTCGACGTGCTCTCGCTCGGTCGGCTGTGGCTCGCGGTTGCGCTCCGGCAGGACGCGTTCGGTCAGGTCGTACACCTTCTGAAATTTCTCCCGGCGTGTGACCATCAACTCGCCCGTGGACCACAGGTATTCCAGAGCCGCTTTCTGCGGCTTCCACCCCCACCACGCCGAAGAAGCGGCGCGCGCGTGTGTGTGCTCGAAGTCCAGCGAGCGGAGAGGGCCTTCGCGCGCAATGCGTTCGCGAACATGAGCTATGACTTTGTACGGGTCTTCGCCCATGCGTTCCCGCCACCAGGGTTTGCGCAAGATACGCTCTCGCTCTCGCGCGAAGCGTGGTTTCCATTGCGCAAACCATTTGGACGGGATGGTCGAAGCGTCATGCGTCCAATGTTCGAAGAGGCTGCGTTCTTTCTCAAGCAGACGTGAGAGATGCTCGGGCCTGTAGGCGTCGAGGCGGCTGGCGAGTGTGAGGTGTTGCGCCCGCTCGACCACATTGATCGAGTCGAGTTGGACAAAGCCCATCTGCTCAACGAGCTGTTGTAATATGGCGTGTGTGGTCCGGCGAGCGGGGTCCGCGAGCAACCCCTGAGCGTTCATCAGGAGCAGACGTGCCGCCTCTGCTGTGACAACGGGTAGATTCATATTCATCTTTGTGCGCTTTACTGGTATAGCTTCCTTACACTTTAATATCACCAAAACCGTAGAGCGTATACAGAATTGAGGGTGGGCAAAAATCGAGCATGCGTGATGGGCTGTGGTCAATGTTGGGCGGATTACTTTCGACCTCCGCGCTCGCGGGGAGCGTTGATTCGCAGGGAAGCATACAAAACAGGTCTATCGGGGTCGTCATCATTTTCAATCTGCCATGAATCTCCGAAATCAATTCGGCGAAATAGACATCTACCTGTTCGATCAACTATTGAAGGGCAGGTTCAACACCAATATGAGAATTCTGGACGCCGGTTGCGGTGGCGGGCGCAACCTCGTCTACTTTCTTCGTAACGGTTACGAAGTGTACGGGGTGGACCAAAACGCAGAGGCAATCGCTCACGTAAGACGCCTCGCGTCTGATCTTCATCCCGCTATTTCGGCGGAGAACTTCCTTGTGTCTGACGTGGAAGAGATGCCGTTTCCGGACCGGCATTTCGACGCGGTCATTAGCAGCGCCGTTCTACACTTCGCGAGAGACGAGCAACATTTCAACAGAATGCTGTACGAAATGTGGCGCGTAACAAGGCCCGGAGGACTGTTCTTTGCGCGCTTAGCCTCCTCGAACGGCATCGAAGAGTTGATCAAACCCGTAGGTGACGGCAGGTATCTGCTGCCTGACGGCACGGAGCGATTTCTCGTCAATACAGAATCATTGATCTCGATTACTAACAGGCTTGGAGCGAAGTGGCTTGAACCGCTCAAAACGACGAACGTGCAGGACCTTCGATGCATGACAACCTGGGTCTTGCAGGTATAACGTTGGTGGCTTTTGTGCTGGCTACCTGAATTTTGATTCGAGAGGTAGATGTGCCGGAAAAGATATTCGCTTGCGAAGCGTTCAACTCACAGGTGAGAAGAGACGGCATCGTTAATGCATAGGGCAGCGAAAGGCCAGGTTGATGAATTACGACGAGTACGTAGACATAGCCCAAAGGGCGGGGCAGGCGTATGACGCAGGGCAGCACGAGGAAGCGCTCGCCATTTTCCGCACACTGGTCACGAGCGACATCTCCGACCTTGATAAAGCGACAATGTATCGAAACATGGGCGTGATCGAGGAGGAGTTGGGCCGGGAGCAGGATGCGCTGGCGAGTTATGATCGAGGGGTGAGCTACGAGCGTATGCACGGAAGAATTATGGTGGGTGAGATGAAGGCAAGTTATCTATACCGGCTCGGCAGGCTGGCGGAGAGTCTGAGGGAGTACGAAGCGTTATTACTCCGGCCCTCTTTGACGGAAGAGGAGAAGAACAGACTCAGGCACAACGTGGCAGCGATACGTAATGAACTCGGATGAACGACACTCTCCGCGCGCGTCTCAGCGCGTCTATTTCAACAACGACGACTAGGGCAACGCCGTGCGCGACGCGGTCTCAGCGGGGCGCAGGTTAAATATGCAGGCGACCGTATGAGGCGTCGAGTCGTCCGGCGCAAGTTCGTCGCGTTTACCCGGCACAAGTTCGTCACGTTTAGCTACGAGATGCTGCTTATAGTGTTCATACCGTTCGAGGATGTGCGTGACGTAGTTGACCGGCTCTAAGCCCCTGCAAAAGCCGAACTTGACGACCGGGTCGGTCGAGTATTGCTGCGTGGACTTCTGCAAGAGCCAGTAAGAGACATCGTCCCACTTCTCAGGGTTGCCGCCGTACTTTTCGGTCAAGCGTTGCGCGTCTTCGACGTGGCCCGCGCCCGTGTTGTAAGAGGCGAGAATGAACTTCAGTCGCTCGCCTTCATCGGGGATGCGCTTGGTCCAGTAGTCGGTCAGCCACTTAAGAAACTTGCACGCCCCCTGGACGTTATCCTCCGGGTCGAGCGGGTTGCGCACGCCGAACTGCCGCGCGGTAGGCGGCATGAGTTGGAGCAGGCCGGTTGCGCCCGCCCATGAGCGCGCGTCCGGCTTGAAGCGCGACTCCTGATAGGTCTGTGCGGCCAGCAAGCGCCAGTCCCAACCCATCTCCGCCGAGTGTCGCTTGAGTAGTTCGTCGAAGGGGCAAAGCCTGCCGGTCGAGGATGTCAGATACTCGCTCGCGACGCGCTCGACGTGGGAGCGACGGTCTACGAAATATTTTTTGTAGAGCCGGTCGAAGAGCGAGTTGTTCTTCTGCTGCTTGTCTTCGATCCACTCGTTGA
>WUUC01089122.1_pt1 | contig 12627 bp, 10 predicted proteins | sample 6278441 | NCBI WGS metagenome assembly WUUC01 (sample SAMN13675441, study PRJNA597444) | soil metagenome | isolation source: soil | place: USA: Washington | collected 2017-10 | reverse complement strand
AGATCTCGGGGTTTCTGACCGCGGCCCACATCGCGGCATATCCGCCGTACGAAGCACCCATGATGCAAATCCGTTTGGGATCCACTTTTCCTTGGTCGACCAGCCATTGCACTCCGTCGTCCAGGTCATCTTGCATCGCTCGACCCCATTGCCCCATGCCTTGCTCGACAAATTCCCGTCCGTAGCCGGTCGAGCCACGAAAGTTCGGTTGCAATACCGCATAGCCGCGATTGGCTAGAAATTGTGCATACACATCGTAGCCCCACGAATCGCGAATGAATGGCCCGCCGTGCGGCATCAAAATCAAAGGCAGCGCCTTGGAAGCGCGATCGATCGGCAGCGTAAGGTATGCAGGAATCTCGAGTCCATCGCGCGCCCGGTATGCTGTACTTTCCATCGGCGCCAGTTTCTTGCCCACGATGCGCTCGTAAGGCCTCGAGAAAATGCTCATGACGCCCGCATTCACTTGGTAAACGTAGTAGCGTCCTGGATCCGATGAGCTGCCGGTCCAAATCACCATTCTTGAGCCATCGCGGCTGATCGAAGTCACGCGATTGATCCGATCAGGCAGCGCCCTGTCGATGTCCTCCTGAATGACCTTCATCTTCGGATTAATCCATTCGATGCGAGCGCGGTCGTCAGTGTAGAACACCGCCTCGATGCCGCCATCCGCAGCCAAACTGAAATCGTCCATGTCCACCTTCGCGTGCTCGAACACCGCTTCGCCGAGCGTGTCGGTACCGAAGTCGTAACGATAAAGCCCGTAACGCCCGGTATTCTTGTTCGCGACTGCGTATCCGCTATCGGTGCCGTTGATCGGAACGAAGCGCTCGATGTCCGTGCTTTCATCGGCTTTCGTGACTTTTCGCTTCAACACCTTCTCGAATTTTCCACTTGGATCTCTTCGATAGAGCAGCCACCAGCTCTTGCCGACACCGCCTATGCCCGCACGGACGGTGCCCGTGCCGTCGGCAAACCAGTTCCACACGTTGTCGTGCTGTTTCACGACCTCTTTCATTGCAAGCGTGTCCAATTCAACGCGCCAGACCGACGGGTACTCGTAAATGGTCTCCTGGATGTTGAGCAACAGGAATCTCCCTTCGCGATCGACGTGGATGACATCATCGCCTTCGATGCCTTCGCTGCGCTTGCCGATGAAGGCGGGCTTCTGAGTCGCGAGGTCGTACATCATCAGGCGCGTTACATAAACATCATCGCCGAAAAACTTCGCTGTTTGCCCGATGCCCATTAACACGCGGTCGTTGCCGGCCCAGCGATACCAATTTAAGTCGAAATTGTCGGGTATGACGATGCTGTGAGAAACCGCCGTCTTGTCCTTAAGGTCTAGCACGACTACCCGTTCCTGTTCTTTCACGACCGCCGAAGTCAACACTCGCATCCCATCGGGCGATAGTTTTGGATTGAACATGAAAGGTAATGCGCCGAAATCCTCGGCACTGATTAACTGAGTCGGCACCGATGACGCGCTGATCGCCGGCGCGGCGGGCGACGTCACCGCACTGTTGGACTGGCCGTTGCTGGCAATTGTCCAAAACAGGCCCAATACGGCTGCGATGGATCTATTCATCTCATACTCCCTTACGTTCTTATTATTTTCGGCTCTTCATCAACAAGCCTATCACGGTCCGAATTTCCACCAGAACGATTTGACTTTAACGGGACTGGACGTGCCGTATACGACTCCTCGGCAGCTCCCCGAGATAGACATTAACGCCAGCAAGCGTCCGGCCTTGCGCAATCCGCGCCGCAGATGCTTCAACTCGGGACAAGTGGCTCTTTCGCCGCTCTCAATGGCTCTTCAGAGTGATGAGAACGTTGCCGACGTCGGCAACACTACTCAGCATCCTCACTCGTAAACATCATCATGAAGCAAGTCTTGAAGTGGATCGGGCTTTCGCTAGCCGGGTTGATTAGCATTGCCGCGTTGGGCGCAGTCTATGTCTACGTGGTCTCTGAACGGGAACTCACCAGGCTTTACTATGTGCCGCTTCAGGCTTACAACGCGCCCTCCGACGCGGAGTCAATTCGTCGTGGAGAGCGACTGGCAACATTGGTCGGATGTGCCAACAGCTGCCATGGAAAAGACATGGAAGGGCGCGTGCTATTCGACGAGCCCGGTGTGGCGCGCATCATCGCCCCCAATCTCACTAAAGTTCTGCGCGAATACAGCGATCCCGAATTGCTGCGCCTGCTTCGACATGGAATGAAGCGCGATGGCACAACGACTTGGGCAATGCCGTCTGCGATGTTCGCGCACATTAGCGAAGAGGATCTGGGCGACATCATCGCGTACGTGCGTAGTGCACCCGAGCGCGAAGGACCGATGCGCGAAACGACGATGCGTCCACTTGGTCGGGTCGGCATATTGCTCGGCCAATTTGCGCCGGTGGTGCAGCAGATCGATCACTCGCATCGATCTCCTGCCACGACCGACACTCGCGATCCGCTGCGATACGGCGAATATCTGGTCATGACAACGTGCTCCGAGTGTCATGGGCAGGATCTTAAAGGCCATGATTTTCTGAAGGCGCCCGATTTGCTGGTCGCGCAGGCCTACTCCGAGGAAGCCTTCTTCCACTTGATGCGCACAGGTTTGGGCATAGAAAATCGCAAGCTTGGCCTGATGACGGAAGTCGGCGAAACGCGCTTCCTTCGCTTCACCGACGATGAAGTTCGCGCGATTCGCCTTTATTTAGCAGCTTATGCGAAGGCGAATGGTAAGCGGGCAGATGTTGCGCTTGCCCGCATGGAGGGCGGTGCGGCGAATCTGGGAGCGAGTCACTAGCAACGCGGGCCGTAGGCGCTCCTTCACCCCCTGCAAACTCTCTGCACATTTGACCGGCAGGCTTCGCCGCTTAGTTGTCCGAACTGGCGGCGGAGGTTTTGTGTCTACTCATTCCTCGAACATGGTCATTGTTGGCGTCGCGCTTGTGACGGCGTCCCTCGTTCATGCCGCCGATCGAAAAGTGGTCACGCAGGGCAGGGCGAACACAACAGTCGCCAGTATTTTTCAATGCCCCGGTGGCTCGTTAGTTCGGCCGACCGGTTACGGCGAAATCGTTGCGGCCGACGGTTCCCACTTCACGATGCCGAGTTCCAACGAATACCAAAACGGACCGCGAGCGACCGACCTCTACAATGAGTGCGCTAAGGTCACGCCGGCAGATGTTAGCCAGGTGAAGGTCGATCAGGTGCCGATTGTCACTATCGATCCAGACGGCGAAGTCATTACCGGCTACTTGATTGCCGACAACTACTTCGAGTTGTACGTCAACGGCAAGCTGGTGGGCGTCGATCCGATTCCGTTCACGCCTTTTAATTCTGCGATTGTCCGCTTCAGAGCGAAGAAGCCGATCACGTACGCAGTGAAGCTGATCGATTGGGAAGAGAATCTTGGACTCGGCACCGAAAAAGGACGTACGCCGTTTCATCCAGGCGATGGCGGCTTCGTCGCGAGATTCAGCGATGGCACCAAGACCGACAGCAGCTGGAAGGCGCAAAGCTTCTACATTGCGCCGTTGAAGTCGCCCGATGACGTGGTCGAGAAGGGCAACGTCCATGAAACGCCGGCACTTCCCAGGACCTATCCTGAAGCACCGGACAATGCGGATTGCGGAGAGAACTGTTACGCGGTGCACTATGCGCAGCCAAAAGACTGGCATTCGAAGAACTTCGACGACAAAAATTGGCCGGCCGCCTTCGAGTTCACGCACGAGCAGATGGGTACTCAGCGATTAAAGGCCTTCACGAATTTCAAGGAATCGTTCGGCGACGCAAAAGTGATCTGGTCGAATAATCTCGTTTTCGACAACGTGGTGCTGGTGCGTAAGGTGCAGAAGTGATCCGCAACAGATCTCGCCATTGGTGGCGTGACTTTGAAGAAGTCGTTAGGGGTTAAGGGTTAGCCAGAGCGAGCAACCTCGCCCTTGAGCCAATCGGTCAAATCCCGGAGAGCTTTGTTGGTTGACGCGTCAACGACCTACTTGGAGCGGGTAGTGATCGGAGTCCAATCACCAAGCAGCGACGCCGAACAGGTGTCGCTTATCTGGCTAACCCCTAACCCCTAACGACTTCCTCTATACTATCTCCAGCGCACGTTGGGGTGCCTCCGGTCCGCGGCAAAGGATTTTCCTACCCAAGTAGTTTGAACGTTCGCGTTCCAACCTTACTTCCAGCCTGAATTCAGCGGACGCCAGGCGAATGGGAGCAAGGTCATGACCACTCAGAATCCATCGGCGCACCGCGTCGAGTTCCTCAAGAAAGAAGCCAAGCAATGGCTGAAGTCGCTGCAGGCCGGCGACAAGCAGGCGGTTGCGCGCTTAGAGAAAGCGCTGCCGGACCATGAAGGCAACGCAACGCTTCGAACCGTGCAGCATGCGATTGCTAAAGAGCAGGGCGCCGAGGGTTGGTTACCGCTCATCGAATCAATCGGCAATCGCGAGCAGCAGCTGCGCGAGATTGCCGACGAAATCCTTCAGCACGCCGTCTTCAAAGACGACCCGGCCGTTGCGACCCGGTTGTACACAAAGCATCCGAGCATCGCAAAGCTCGATATTTATACGGCAGTTGCCGTCGGCGATTTCGAGGAAGTGCAACGACGCTTGGCGCGCGACTCGGCGGCTGCTTCTCGTCCTGGCGGGCCACTCAACTGGCCGCCAATCGTATATCTCGCTTACATGCGGTTGCCAAGCGGCGCGGATCGCGCCGTCGACATCGCCCGCGCGTTGTTGCAAAACGGGGCGGATGCGAATTCGAGCTGGAACGACGATTGGTCGAATAAGTTCACACTGATCACCGGTGTCATCGCGCTGGGCGAAGGTGTCCAGCCTCCGCATCCGTGCGATGAAGAGCTGGTGAATCTCTTCGTCGAATTCGGTGCCGATCCCGTCGATTCGCAAACCTTCTACAATACTTCCATCGTTGAGGACGATACGAAGTGGTTGGAAGTGCTTTGGAAGCATTCGGAACTCCGCGGGTTAAGCCAGCACTGGCGTGAAGTGTCGGCACAGAGAATTGGCGGTCATCGAAACTTGAGCCCCGTCGATTTCATGTTGAGCGTCGCGGTGTCTTATGGCCACTTGAAGCGCGCTGAATGGCTCCTCGACCACGGCGCAAATGCAAACAGCTTGCAGGCCTATAGCGGTCGCCGATTGCGCGATGAGGCGCTGGTCTACGGTAATGGTGCGATGGCAAAGCTGCTTGAGCTTAAAGGTGCGGCACCCACGAAGCCGGAGGGATTGGTGGCGTTCCAGGTTGCCTGTCGCAAGTTGGAGCGTGATGAAGCGCATCGCTTGTCGGTGCTCCATCCTGAATATTTGCAGGATGCCGAACTGATGCTAACCGCTGCACGCGAAGGCAACCTAGCCATCATCAAGTTGCTGCTCGAGCTAGGAACGAAAGTCGATGTGGCGAACGACGATGAAATCCGCGCACTGAACTTGGCTGCGGGAAATGGCCACGTCGAAGTTGTAAAGCTCTTGTTGGAACACGGAGCGGATGTCGACAAACCTACAAAGAACTACGGCGGCCCGATGGGCTTTGCCGGACATTTCGGACACAAAGAGACGGCGGCACTCTTGGCGCCACTGAGTCGGGATGTGCACAACATGGTCTATCTGTCGATGAAAGATCGCTTGCGCGAGTTGTTCAGCGCCGAGCCTGAGTTAGTGAACGGACTCCATCCGCGCGGTGGGATGACGCCGTTGTTTGTTTTGCCGGTCGACGAAGACGCGGCGCTGGAGATGGCGAAGTTCCTACTCGATCATGGCGCGGACCGGAGCATCCGTGACCAAGCGGGGCGCCTGCCTGCAGAGGCGGCGCGGAAGCGCGGGTTCGATAAGGTGGCGGAGTTGTTGAAGTAAGGCGATTCTTCGGCCCTCACCCGCCGCTAACGCTCGCGACCTCTCCCTGGTCCGGTAGAGGTTTCCGTTGACGGATCGGAGTTCACCTCTCCCGGATCAGGGAGAGGTCGCGAGCGTTGCGGCGGGTGAGGATAGATGCGAAGCATCCGTTCATTGGTATCTTTCAACGCTTTCCATCCAAATCCACCCCTCGATCGTAGCCGGTCTCAACAACTCTGCAGTCCTTCTATACACGTGCATCCACAGACAGCATGTAATTGTTCGCGGGTCACTTGCTTGAAGCGCACTTGCGTGCCCAAATACTCGTCAACTCAGCGCAATTGAGACTCACATGACCACGAAGCTTCGCCTCGATTTCGTCTCCGATATCGCGTGTCCCTGGTGCGTCATCGGGCTCAAAGCGCTGGAGACTGCGCTGATGCGGCTGCGAAATGAAGTGGACGCCGATCTGCATTTTCAACCTTTCGAATTGAATCCTCAGATGCCGAAAGAAGGTGAAGACATCACCGAGCATCTGGCGCGCAAATATGGCTCGACGCCGGAGCAAGGCGCGCAGAATCGCGAGATGATTCGAGCGCGTGGCGCGAGCCTTGGGTTCACATTCAACATGGAAAAGCGCGGCCGCATCTACAACACCTTCGACGCGCATCGCTTGCTACATTGGGCAGAACTCGAGGGCAAACAGCGCGAGTTGAAAATGGCGCTATTCGATGCCTACTTTACCGATGGGAAAAATCCAAGCGAGCACACGACGCTTGTCGATGCCGCCGGAAAGGTTGGCCTCGATACCGTACGCGCAGGCGCTGTTCTAGAGTCCGGGGAGTTCACCAAGGAAGTTCGCGAACAAGAGCAGTTCTATTTGCAGAATGGCATTCAGGCCGTTCCGTCCGTGATCGTCAACAATCGCCATCTTATTCAGGGTGGGCAGCCGCCAGAAGTCTTCGAGCGAGCGTTGCGAGAATTGGCGAAGGAACTTGCTTAGTCGACCTTAAGCGAAGCTAGCCGTACTTGCGCGGTAACGTCACACGGAAGGTAGTGCCTTGGCCTTCGGTTGTCTCGAGTTCAAGTCCGGCATCGAGCAGTTCGCACAGGCGTTTTACGATCGATAAGCCGATGCCTTCACCCGACGGCAACGAATTGACAGGCGCAGGTGTCTGCGATGCCAAGGTAGGAGCAGGCTCTGTCGGTGTCGACGACTGACCCTCCATCTCTGCTCGCTCCTCGACACCCTGCGCTTCGATGGTTGCGTGCTTCAGTTCGGCTTCCAGCGGCGATGCAACGCGAGCCTTGAATCCCGGTCCTGTATCTTGAATGCACAACATCCACTGCGGCCGCTTGTCACTGCCGCTCTCGGACCATGTGACTTTGACGCCGCCGCGCTCGGTTACTTTCAATGCATTGAATACCAGGTTTTGCACGATGCGTTGAACCTTGGTCGCATCCCCTTCGACCATGAACGGCGCCGGGCCCTCGCACTTCAAGAACAAGTTACGTTCCGTTGCGAACGGGCGCATCGATTCGCAAAAATTCCTGAGAATCGCGGATACGTCGAAGTCTGTAAGCGAGCGTAATTCTTGGCCTGCCTCGAGTCGCGCCTGGTCCATCAAATCTGCGAGCAAATGATTGAGCGAGGCAACACCGCGACGCAAAACGTCTGACACAAACTCCTGCGTAGTCGGCGTCAACACATCCTTGCTTCGCGACATTGCGGCAGATACGTTTGAAATCACATGTGCGCTGCCGCGCAGATCGTGCGCCGCCTCCCGCCATGCGTCCGCACGTTGTTGCTCAAGCGCCTGCAGTTGACGCAGAGCATCTTCCAAATCGCGAACTCGGCTCGCGGCTTCCGTTTGTTGCAGCGATGCATATCTGGCGGCGCTCGCGCAGACGCCATCGCTGCACAAACGCACCAGTGCGCGTAGTGCGCTGTGCATGACGTTTGGTTGCAGTTCGGGATGGGTAATGCGAAAGCGCTCTAATTCATGAAGCAGCGCCACGTGCAGGTGTCCCCATTCACACATGGTTTCCGGCAGGTTGTAGCCTTGCTGCCAGCGATGCAGCCCATGCTCGGCAGCCGATTCCTTTTGATCTGCGATCGCAGCGGCGCGCTCAGCGTGATCTTCCGCTCGCAGGCGCTGCTCGAACGCGTCCAATACGGCCGGAATGTGGTCGATGAATTGATTGCGTGTAATCGTCGATGCAGTAGGCAGCTCGGGATCCTGATCGACCGCAGCTCGCCAGGACGAAAGAATATCGTTGCGGTGAGCCGCCAGATGATCCGCCAAGGCGCTTAGTTGGCCTTTGGGCGATGGATTCGAAGTCACGATTCCTCGCTGCTTGGAACGATCGCAAGCAATGCAACAGGGCAAAGGTGGGCGCCCGGGCTCGGCGCAGTATGACGGGATACTACACCGCGACGTTTGCGGCTCGGCTGGTTTTTTTACTCTCGGGTGCAGATGGGCAATGACCGCGTGCGCGACTGGTCATTTCCGCTTTGGCAGAGCGAAGCGGGCCTCAACGGGTGGGTCTGCGGGCTTCAGGCGGTTGCGGGCGCGCGCCGCTCAGCTGTATTGACGGCCCATTCGAGGCCGCCTCCAAAGGGCGCGTACCTGATCGGCCCGAAGCGGTTCTGCAATGCGCATTCCCTATGAAGGCAACTGGACGCTTACTCAATCTGACATCCGTAACACTTTGGGTGCCTGGCCACGGCAACATGGATACGCAGTCAGCAAAGAATGAGAAGCGCGAAGCACGTACCGTGGAAAGTCTCCGTTTCCTTGCGCTCGCAAGCGGACTCCTACTGAGAGCACATCATTCACAAGAAAAGATTGGAGTACAGCAAACCGATACAACTCGAGCTGACGAAAATGCATAGTCCGCAGTCCTCGAATCCATAGCGCTGGACACGGCTAGATCCGCCACATTTCTAAACACTCCCGCACCCCGGTGTAGACGTTCCGGCCTTAAACCGGTCTGCAAATAAGCGTATATTTTCCGCCCAGCAACATTGTTCAGATCGCTGGTTTGGGATTCAGGGTGGGCTATGAATAAATCGATCATTGGTACTGCGGGACTTGCCATCGCGTTGTGTTCGTTCGGCGTCATCGCGGCGGAATACAAGGTGCCGCGCTTGGCAGACGGCAAGCCCGATTTGCAAGGCGTGTGGACGAATTCCACCGCAACACCCTTTGAGCGCTCACCGGCACTGGGCACACGTCGCTCCTATACAGCCGAGGAAGTCGCCAAGATCGAAGGCACTGCCCAGAAGCGAGTGGACGACGATTCCAAGCCCTCCGACCCGAATGCCAAGATCGCCGCCGGTGCGTTGCCTCCTGTCGGCAATTACAACCAATTTTGGACCGATCGCGGGATGCAAGTGGCCAACATCAATGGCGAGCGCCGCACGTCGATGGTCATCGATCCGCCGAATGGCCGCGTGCCTCGCTTGAGCAGCCCCGGTCAAGCCCGGCCGGAACGTCGGCCGCAGCAGAATCGTACCGCCGGTGAATTGGGTGAAGCCTTCACGGGTCCGTCGGGCTTTCCTACCGCATCGGTCAGCGCACGCCCTGAAGAAGGCAGCGAAGATGCCGGCGGTCAAGGCGGACGGGCCGACGGTCCGGAAGACCGCGGGCTGGGCGAACGCTGCATCATCGGCTTCGGTTCGACCTCCGGTCCGCCAATGCTGCCGACGATGTACAACAGCTACTATCAAATCTTCCAGACTCCCGACACAGTCGTGATCCTGGTAGAGATGGTGCATGACGCCCGCATCATTCGAATCGGCGGCAAGCACCGGCCGAAGCACATCAAGACGTGGATGGGCGATTCCGTTGGTCATTGGGAAGGCGACACGCTGGTCGTCGAAACGACCAATTTCCGTCCCGAGCAATCTTTCCGCGGCACGTCGGAGAATGCGGTGATCACAGAGCGATTCAAACGCGTTGCACGGGATCAAATCGTTTATAGCTTCACTGTCGACGATCCAACGGTGTTCTCACAGAAATGGACAGCCGAGCTGCCTTTTACCGGCGTCGATTCGCAGGTTTACGAGTACGCCTGTCACGAAGGTAACTACGGCCTCCCTGCAATCCTGCAGGGCGCGCGCGAAGGCGAAAAGAAAGCCGCAACGAAGAAGTGATCTGCTAAAGCTGCAACACTGTTGCAGCGAGCAGGTCATCCCGGCGAAAGCAGGGATCCATCTGTAACGATCTTGAAACGCAGGCCGCCAGGGCAACCTGGCGGCCTGTTAGTTTTTGTGACGGCTGCAAGTTGACGAACGATTGAAACGCAGCGGTCCCTACTTCTTCTCGAACCCATACCCCAGTGTCGCAATGCTCGTGACGCGTCCATGGACGACGGTCAGCTGAGTCATCAGTCGATTCGGACCGAAGTTGTAGGTCCAATACTCGGTCACTGTTTCAATAGTCACTTCTTGTTTGACATCGACTTGTCCACGGACTTTGACGGCCTGAGTTTCCTTCACGACCGACTCGGACACATCGTCCGGTTTGCCGCATTTGTGCAGCAGTTCGACTCGAGTGTCGCCAACGGCGATCAACGACTGGCCGCAGCGGAGGGTGCCGCTGGCAGGGGCTTGGCTGGAGAACGCTAGGCCAATGGCCAATAAACTGATCCGTGTGATCGCCACGCGCATGTGAATTCCAGAAGTGATCGGGATGCCGATCGTGCGAGAAGCCGTCTGAATGAAAGATGAATGTTAGGGCGGCGAAACAGTTGCGGCCTATCCGATGAGCCCTCTCTCCCCGCGCACACTCCTTCCGCGAATGGCAGGGCCACGTTGGCGCCTGTCCGTGGGCGATCTCTCCCGTTCTAAAGAGAGGCCGCACTCGCCCAAGGCGGAAGGCGCCTTCGAGGATCCGACCAGCAGGCCAGCAAGCCAGCCGACCGGTCGGCCAGAGCGAATGCGTGCGCTACTTCGGATTGGTCGCAGTGATAAATCGCACCAGCGCATCGCCAAACAATGGATCGCGGCACGCTTCCATATGGTTCCGACCGGGAATCACAACGTACGTAAAGTCGTTCAGCTCGCGCCACATGCGATGCGTTTTCGCGATGGGACGATCGTTCCCGCCATTCAGCGCCAGCACCGGGAAACGAATATTGCTCAGATCGACTTCAGGATTCGCATCGGGAGCGCCTTTCGGCGCGCCACGCGGAGCGCCGTCCGCGCGAGGCGTTAGATCGACGCGGCCAGGATTTCCAGCAGGACTGGGTCCAGCAGGAAGCGTTGTCGCCGCCGCAGCAGCGGGTGCATCGGTGGGTCCCTTGCCGACCCATTCAGCCGTTTCCTTGATGCCGATTCCCATCACCGATGCAGTGAGGAATCGCTCGGGCGCTACCTTGAGCAAGCCTGCGGTCGTGGCGCCGCCCATCGAATAGCCGCCGATGTGCGCCTTCTCAATCTTCAGGTAATTCATGAAGTCGACAATGTCCTGAATCATCGTACCCTTGCTATCAGCGGGGCTCGGACCGGTGTCACCGTGACCGCGCATGTCGATGGCAATGACTCGATTGGTCTTGGCTAACTTCTGCGCGATCCCTGGATTGAACCAGTTGCTCACGGCGGAAGAGGTCAAGCCGTGAATCAGAATGATCGGGGTGCCCTTGCCCTGCTCGACGTAGTGAAACTTGGTGCCGTCCGGACCCGTCCAGGTGTGGTCAGTCCAGGTTTTGGCGGGCGCCACGCGCTCGGGCAACGGTGCGACTGTTTGTGCAAACGCGGCGCTTGCTACCAGCGCTGCAAACCCTGTAACGACCGACCTCACGATTCTCCTCACCATAACGCCCCCGTCAGATAGTTGTTGATCCGAACTAATTGTACGCGCTACGCGCGAGGCTGTGGGCTGTTGGCTGTGGGCTGTAGTCAGAGCGACATCGTCGCGAGACTTGCCGATAAATTTGCATGCTCGATCTGCCCGCCAAGATGCTACGCGAGCTGACAAAGCGCACGAGTACAGACGATCTCCGCTCTGGCTACAGCCTACAGCCTACAGCCCAGAGTCCTTTGAAACGCCGGCAACGCTGCCGTTTCACAGGACTCTATAAAATCGTATCACCGCCGCATCCGGCTCGCGCGCTGCGACTCCGATGAACACGGCTTTGTTCATCCATTCGTATTTGCTGCCGAGCGGCGCTTCGAATGTAGCGCTGGTGCGAAAGTAGTACTCGCTGGCGGGAACGTTCTCGCCATTCGTGAGGCGTTCCATGACGGCCGGCGTTGCATGGCGAATGCCACGATTGTCAACGAGGATCAGGATCCCATCCTCGGTTTGCAGCGTGTACTTCGCGAGCACTTCCAGCACGCCATCGGGGCGGACGAACTGCCAGTCCGCGCCGCCCGCAACAACCTTGCCTTTGAGTAGCGGTCCGGCGACGGTGCCGCCCGTAATAGGAACCACTCTTCGCAAGCCGTGCGAGCTTTGACCGATCACCTGAGGCTTGTCGACCGTGACGCGCGCTTCGAAGGCGAATTCTGTTTGCAGCGGGGCGTCTGCGGCCGAGGTGGTCAGCGAGAATGCGACAGCTAGGAAGGCGAGTAGGAATGATTTCATGAGACACCTCGTGGATTCGGTGCAGCGTAACGAAGTTCTTGGTTTCAAATCGAGACTCCATCGAATTGCCGAGTCCTTCTTTTCGTCATCCCGGCGTAGGCCACGATATCGGAATTGGAAAAGATCAGAAGCCCAAGATGGATCCCGGCCTGCGCCGGGATGACCCATCGCGT
>WUUC01167966.1_pt1 | contig 12632 bp, 9 predicted proteins | sample 6278441 | NCBI WGS metagenome assembly WUUC01 (sample SAMN13675441, study PRJNA597444) | soil metagenome | isolation source: soil | place: USA: Washington | collected 2017-10 | reverse complement strand
TACTATGCTTACGGAATAAGAAATAGTTTTGGAATGGACTTTGATCCTCTAACAGGTTATTTATGGGATACAGAAAATGGCCCATACTATGGCGATCAAATTAATCTTGTTAAACCTGGATTTAACAGTGGATGGAGCAAGGTGCAGGGTATATGGGTGCCTACTAAAAACCTGACTGCTGGAGACATAGCATTGAAACCTGACAGTTTAGTAGACTTCGATCAAAAAGGTATGTATAGCTCACCAGAGTTTATATGGGAACAACCCGTAGGTCCTACTGCAATCAAATTTTTCAACTCTGATAAATTGGGAAAAGAGTATGGAAATGATTTGTTCGTTGGCGATATCAGTAACGGCTACCTATACCATTTTGATTTAGTCAAAAACAGAACTTCCTTGATTCTTGATGACGGTAGCAGTGGACCACTTGCTGATAAGATAGCAGATACCGCTTCAGAGCTAAAGGATGTCATCTTTGGAGGAGGCTTTGGAGGAATAACCGATATCGAGGTTGGCCCGGATGATGGTTATCTATATGTTGTTTCCTATCGACAAGGGGCGATATTTAGAATTGTTCCTATAGACGAGGCTAATGAAGAGCGCTCATAGGCTTACCTAGAAACGACTTTGTTAATATATATATTAATAATACAGCCTCAGAGAATGTCCTCCTCTAACTTCATCCCCTGATATGAACCATGATCATATCAGGATATAGTCTAGTTTCAGTTTCAGGTATGGGTTTGTGTCTGCATTCGGTGGAACGACTCATTATTATTCCTATCCTACTAGGATGATATTTCTTGGGTTCCCAAACAAATCCTATCTTTCTACAACTTTCCCCGTACTGTCAATATCTTGAAAACCATTCTTGCTCATATTTTTCGGCGTTATCCTTTTTTTTATTACGAAAAAGGATAAAGTAACGTACATAAAGCACTCATATCTTGCTTCAGTGCCATCTTTAGGATAAGGTAACGTTAATGGCGAATTGGATCTATTTGAGGAAGAAAGTGAAAATATGTTAGTAATAGAGAAATCGAAGCGGGAGACGTATGAAGAACAAACGATAATATGTTATCGGCCACTTTATTCCTTTCTGATTTTCTTGATATTTCAGGTAATGCTCACTATATCTCTACTGATTTGCATTACGACGCTATCATCTGGACATTCGATTTATGCTCAAGAGGATAGTGGATCCGAAGATAAAAATTCTGATGAGCTGGAAAAAGACAAACCGAGGCTAAAGGATCCTTCTCTTGAATCCGAATTGGTCTTTGAAGGTTTGAAAGGTGCTACTAGTATGGCATTCTTAGATCAAGATGATATATTAGTCTTAGATAGAGATATGGGTACAGTCCAGAGAATAGTAAATGGAGAGCTACTACAAGAACCCTTACTTGATATAAGTGTCACAACTGGGGGAGAAAGAGGCATGCTAGGAATGGCAGTGGCTGCTAAACATAACACAACATATGTTTTCTTATACCTTACTTTATCTTCTGCTCGGGAAGATGGTAAGGATGATTGCCCACAATACTGGCGTTGTAACCAAGGAAACGATCCTACCGTTGGTAATCGTGTATACAGATATGAATTAATAAACAATACACTTGTAAATCCTAAACTTTTACTTGATCTTCCAGCCTGGCCAGGACCCACCCACAATGGTGGTTCAATAAAAATTGGTCCAGATAACAATCTATATGTTCCAATAGGAGACGTCCACGGTCAGTCAAGCGAAGAAACACTTACCAAGGCTCAGAATTTTAAAAACGGCACTAACCCTGACGGAAGAAGTGGTATACTTAGAATTACCCAGGACGGTAAACCAGTGAATGGTAGCAAAGGGATATTGGGAGACTACGATCCTCTATACTTTTACTATGCTTATGGTATACGCAATAGCTTCGGAATTGACTTTGATCCAGTAACTGGATATTTGTGGGATACAGAAAATGGTCCGAGCTTTGGAGATGAAATTAATCTTGTTAAACCTGGATTTAACAGTGGATGGATGCAGGTTCAAGGTGTATGGAAACCGGTGGCACCGCCAAATGGAGATTTTATCCCTGGAGATGAAATATCGAATATCGATAAGCAAAATAGCTCGGATTTTGGAGGAAAAGGAGAATACAGTCCTCCCGAATTCGTATGGTACGATCCTGTGGGTCCAACTGCAATCAAGTTCCTTGACACAGATAAAATTGGTAAACTATATCAATATGATATGTTTGTTGGAGATGCCGGCGGAAAGATCTATCATTTTGAATTAAATAACGAGAGAACATCTTTATCTCTTGATGGCGATCTCCAAGATAATATTGCAAATCAATCAGACGAACTTACGGAAGTGATATTTGGACAAGGCTTTGACGGTCCGATTACGGATATAGAAGTTGGACCTTCTAACGGTTACCTGTATATTGTTACACTGAACGGAGATATTTTCAAAATAGTTCGCTCCATTGATTGAAGAAGCCATTTGATATAACGATGATGGCTAGAACCATATAACGATGGTGGCCGTTATGTGAATCACTTACTGTTTCGAATATCAGGCAAGGTAAACAATCCCAGTCGTGACGATACACCAACTTTATCTAAAAGGAAAGAAACTTTCACATACGTCTATCCTCTATCACTGAATACGATAGCGCACATCTGTATACTCAACCAATTGTGAAAAAAATTCTGATCAATAGACGAAGTTATTTTCGTCAATCTGTGTAGACTATGCAGAGAAGTGGGATGTCATAATGGAGAGAGGCTGACAAAGCCGGAAAGACAATATCATAATGGATATCCTGAGATGTAGAAACTTAATTATAAACTAAAATCCATCATGACAATGCTTGGTTATCATTGTTATTGTCTTGCATACTTTCTCCATTTTCATTGTTTAAACTAGTTGAATAATCGAGGTCTGAAAGATAACCAATGTTCCCAGCTCTGATGTCATTTTAGCTGCAAAAATGTTAGGGGATGCACTATCCGGTCTTTTCTCTTACCATATATTTGTTAGCGTGACACGCAAACATGTAGACAAAAGGGTATAAAATTTCCATATCTTATCTATTTTGTCTATATTATATACTTTAGAAAAAGTATACATTAGAAAAAGCCTGTGATCGTATGAATCAAAGGTTCTACCGAAAAAAACATTTGAATATGCAAAAAACCGCATTTAGGAAAATTATGAAAAGGGCTACTATTAATTGATAAGGATTGCTTCTTAGAAGGATATACATTAATAACAAAGATCAAGCCACCGGATGAGCTGCAAATCCTGTTATATATTTTATAAGAGACTAGATGTTAATAGCGCATAACCAGAGTGAGATTATAACGGAATGGTTCAAAACGTAAAATATCTGGTGAAAATGGGTAGTCTACTTTATTTTCTTTATAAACTTACTGTGTTCATAAAAACAAGAAGCAGAAATATTAATGAATACCCGCTCAACAAAAATAAATCCCTGCTTAGTTTTATTCCTGAAAAGCTTTACTCAGAAAGAGTTTGCTCCATGGATGGTGTCAAAGCCATACCAAGAAAGGGTACTGATGATTTTCTTACGCTTTTTATACATGAAAGCCATGAAAGTCAAATAAGAGCCTTTTTTGAAATGTATGAAAATGAAGTCTTTGTAGATATAGGGGCTAATGTCGGATTCTATTCGCTCCGTGTGGCACATGACTATAAAGACAGAGGGGTTAAGGTTCTATCTATTGAAGCACACCCTGAAACATACAAAGCCTTATGCAGAAATATAAATTGTAATTTTGGGTATAATGATGTTATAGTCCAAACCGTGAATAAAGCAATATCAGATACCAAAGGTTTAGTGACGATGTATGATCAATATGATGAGTATAATGGTCGCCATCATTTCCGTTATTCATCTATTTATGAGCGAGTAGTTAATACGCCTTTGTTGGAAGTGAAAGGCTACCATACTAAATTACAAGTTGAATGTGATACTCTAGATAATATCTTGGAACATACTAAAGTTGATCTTATGAAAATCGATATCGAAGGTGCGGAGGTTCAGGCATTACAAGGTGCGACCCAAACATTAGGAAAATTACGACAAATCATTATAGAGGTACATGGAAATAATATGGAAAGCGTAAAAAGAATTCTTGAGAACAATAACTTCAAAGTGGAAGTTGTTGGGGTCAAAGCCCCGAAACATGTAATAGGATCAAAGTGTTACGACAAAATCAAGTAAGATTACGCAATGTCTTTATTTCTAGTTTAAAAAAAACAGTTTAAAAAATTTCAATCAAAAAGGTTCGTATAGCTCTCCGGAGTTTATATGGAAACAACCCTAGCGCAAATATAGGGGGGCAGTACGAGTATTGGTTGTATTGGTGATATGAGGTGGATAGGGCTCCAGTCAACGCAAAATATTAAAATGGTAAGAACGTAATAGTCGGCGCCGGAGCAGTAGTGCTACATGACGTAGAGGACGGAGATATAGTTCCTGGTGTACCAGCAAAATCAATAGAATATAAGGTTCATAGACATTATTGATATAGCAATAGTGCTTACTTGCAAAATGCGAAAACACGTCGCAATCTTGCATTACCGGCTCTCACCAATCTATAATAATAGAGAAGATTATACGATTTATGGTATTACTACGTGAGAATCCTTCATCTATCACATGAGGGTTTGCCTGATTGGCGGATAGAAAAATCAGCTTTGAGCGGAACAAAGTTTGGGCATCAGGTTATGTTTGGAGGAGTAAATTCAACCAATTACTCCAGAAGGATCTTTTCTAATATCTATGTTATTAATTGGACACTAGGTGCAAAATTTGGGCTTCCTTTCCACTGGAATTCTGTTAAGAAACAAGTTAAGCAAGCTGTAGAACAATCAAAACCGGACATAGTACATGCCCATAACGTTTTTGCAGCTAAAATAATATCTGAGCTGGGAATACCTCTTGTTTATGATGACCATGAATATTGGTCTGTTTATGCACGGGCACTAGCCGAAAAACCAATTCCATACAAGAATTCTGCAAAGCTTATAGCTGATAACATATCACCAGTAAAAAAGATAGCTCGAAAGGTCGTATGGAATACGGTCCTAAGACATCGAGCAGTAAATTTATGGACAAAATGGGAATATGATCTGGTCTCTTCTTATCCCACGATTGTTACTACTAGAGGAGTTGCTGAAGAATTAAAAGCCTTAGCCAAAAGTAATTCAAACCGACTATTTGTTGTTCCAGGTTTTCCGATGAAATGTGAAGTCAAACATAAAAATCCTACTTTTCAGAATATATTGTCATCTGCGTATGCGGGCTGAGATACGCTAGGGAATAGTACTCATCCTCATCGAAACATGGATGGTCTTATTGATGTATTTAACAACAACAATATAGGGAGTCTTACTTTGATTGGAGTAAAAGGAGAACCCTCAAAAAAGGTAAAATGTTTAGGTCTTCTTCCAACAAGAGATTCTATGTATAATGAAATGTTCAAGCATTCGATTGGGTTGATACCTTATAAGAAGCACTGGTTGCACCGACACAGAGATCTCAATAAACCATATGAATATGCACATGCTGGCCTTTTAGTGATGTGTGTTTCGTCTCATGAAAGTGTAATTAGCAATTTTAAAGGAAACTGCTGTACCTTTGAAGATTATGAAGAAATGAAACAGAAACTCCTGTACTTTAAAGATAATTTGGAGGAGCTATACAACAGGAGGTTGAGAACATTAGACTTTGCTCGTAACGAGCTAATCTGGGAGAATTATGAAAGAGATATCCTATGTGCTTATCATCATGCGTGATGCACTACTACTTCTCAAGCAAAACCATCATTCTCAAGGAAATTGGAATTGGGAAAACTATGAAAGCATGTAGCTAATATATTCGATATGAAAATTAAATAGCGAGCAGGTTTGAAGTTTTTGATTATTGTTGTATACTGGTTAATAACCATTTTAGTTTTGAATCCCTATCTTTATTCAGTAAAAGGCAGTTCTACTTCTGACTCCTCCCCAGTAAAAGGCAAGATTTTAGTATTATGCGATAAATCTCCAAGAACCTTATGCGATAGGAACGGTATTGCTTACCAAGAATATGGAGCTGAAATAGGAATACAACTCAATCCTTTAAGAACTAGATTATTATATGGATTACCTAGAGAGTGGAAATGAAACAGCCAGAAAATTATTGCTAAATGTTGCAAACTGGATTGTCAATAATTCTACAAACTACGGTAGCTATTCGCTTTTAAAGTATGAGTTTCCCTATCACGACTATAAGTTAGAACCTGGTTGGCACTCTGCTATAGCGCAAGGTAGAGCCATCGAAGCTCTTATCAGTGCTCACAAAATTACAAATGATGAAAGATATGTTGATGCGGCAAAGATGCTCTTAAACTCATTTTTTATTGAAATTAAGGGTGGAGGTGTTACACACAAGAGCAAAGATAATGGCTGGTGGTATGAAGAATATCCTTCTAGGGATGAAGGAGCCCAAAACCCCAGGGTTTTAAATGGTATGATGGCTACCTTACTGTCGATACATAAGTATTTTGAATATACGCGAGATCCTGATGCAGAGCATCTTTTTGATAAGGGTATAATTGCATTAGAGAAAAATTTGCCACAGTATGATAATAATGGCTATTCGTATTACGATATACTTGGTAACGATGCTAAGCCCAACTACCATCAACTCCACATAGAATATCTAGGATTTTTATACGATATTACTGGAAAGCCTATTTTTAAAAAATACCATGATATATGGGCGGAATGGAAGGAAAAAGAAAAGTAACGGCGCTATACATAAGGTTTGAGGGCCACGATTCTTCACTACGATTCTTCACCTTTTGAGATCAAATGTTTGATTATCCATAGGTAAGAGATGAGACAAAAGTACGGGAACAGTTAAAAAAAGGTCTCATATGTTGATGTGGATGTTATTTTTGGGATGCGAATGCTTTTATAGATTGACAGTTTGGAGATGAAAATCGCTCCAGCTATCGGGTGTGGAGAGGAAAATGGCAAGCAGTTCGAGAAATGGATATTATCATGATATGGGTATATTCAAAGTCACGATGCCTAAAGCACTTTTTTCATATATGATATTATTGGCTCTGGCCTGCTGCACTTCTGAGCATTATGCCTATTCCCAAGAAGTGAAACAGGGACCAGAATCGCAGAGCATACCTAACGTTAATGTCGAATTTGATGAAGGAAAGCAAGCAAGCATCAGAGACTCCAATCTAAAGGTTGAAATCATAGCTAGCGGACTTGAATTGCCCACTACAATGGCATTCCTGGGACATAACGATATACTAGTTTTGGAAAAAGAGAAGGGAACAGTTCAAAGGATAGTTAATGGCACGGCGTCGGCTGAACCTCTTCTTGATGTAAATGTAGCAACTGAGCAGGAGAGGTGCATGTGTGGAATAGCAGTGTCAAAATATATTTCTGGACACACATATGTTTTCTTATATTATACTGAATCTGAGTTCGCCGATGCAGAGGATTTCTCTGAAGGAAAAAATCCTTTGGGAAATCGTTTGTATAGATATGAACTTGTAAATGATAAGCTCGTAAACCCCAAACTCCTGCTCGACTTACCAGCCATTCCTGGGCCCAGACATAATGGTGGTGCTATCACCATTGGGCCAGACAATCATCTTTATATTCCAATAGGAGACGTAGACGGATCACTTGATCCAAAAGGTCAATATGTTAGAACAATGACACAGAACTATCAAAATTCAACTATTGTTGACGGCAGAAGTGGGATTCTTAAAGTCGACCTAGACGGCAAGCCCCAAGGCCAAGGGATTTTAGGAGATGAGCATCCTTTGAACTATTATTACGCTTACGGTATTAGAAATAGCTTCGGTATAGATTTTGATCTTCTCACTGGAAACTTATGGGATACTGAGAACGGACCGGCTTATGGAGATGAAATCAACCTTGTCAGGCCAGGTTTTAACAGTGGTTATATCCCAGTACACGGGATATGGTCCCATAATGTAAACCCAAGGTCCAACACATCAGATTGGAAAACATTTTCTCCTAATTCAGACGCTTTTGTGGATTTCTCTGGGAGGGGACAGTATAGATCTCCTGAGTTTATTTGGGCTGACACTATTGGAGTTACAGCTATAAAGTTTTTACACTCTGACAAGCTTGGGGAGCGATACAAAGATGACATGTTTGTAGGAAGCATAGTTACGGGCAATATCTACCATTTTGACCTAAATGAAGATAGGACTCAGCTTGTTCTCAGAGGGGAATTGAAAGACAAAATTGCAGAAACAGATGAAACAGGAGCAGCAGACATAATATTTGGAGAAGGTTTTGCAGGAATTAGTGATTTGGAGGTAGGACCTGATGGCTATCTATATGTTGTCTCACTAGGTCAGGGTGAAATTTCTAGAATCACTCCAGACTAGGTATTGCTTTTAGCGGGCTAATATAGTTTAGTTTAATTTAACATAGACTATTTAGAATGATAGGAATAGGCCATTATTAGCTCGCTGACCGAATTTGTTTCTATATGTATATAGCCTTATAACGTAGCTTGGCATTTAAATGGAAGGGCAATAGAAGCGAAAGCATACAACGAGTCAGAAAATACCTTAATCTGAACTTAAGAACTCAACTGCTTTATGAGAGATTTTCTGTACGGTCTTTGCAAATAAATGGTCAGATGCATGAGTGACAAATAGTTTGACATTAATCGGTTTAATTATCCGAACGCAGGCTTGTAGGAAAGTTCATAGTTTGCTTTTTTTCAATTTCATTCTTCGTGATAGTGATCTTTTTCCGATCATCAGTGCTACTGCAGGGATGAGTATTGCTACTGCTACACTGATCTCAGAACCCATCACCTTTTGCCAAGGAACTTCGACCCCATCTCGCTTTGCACGTTGGGATATGTCTCCTGGAAGATTAACAATATCATTTAGCTTCAAATCGCGCCTTGCGTCTGAAGTTTCACTATTATCAGGACTGGGGATATTGGAGCTTCCTTTTGAAGATAATAGATTGTCAGGTACCGATAGTACGACATATTCATTATTCTCATACGCCTTCTTAAAATTTGTAAGGGCAAACTTAACTGGTTCAATTAGATCGTTTTCGGAAGGTCCACTTGTCGACGGTACTGCGTCACTGTAATTCTGTTGTATTTCATAGATAATATCCTCCTTTGGAAGTACAATGTATTTTGTATTAGTATTGTTCAGCGAGTGATAAAACTGTTCTAGTGTTGAGTTCTCCAGAACATCCTGTCCTTGTAATAATTTTCTCTCTGGAATTCCCACAAAAGCCTCAAGTTTTCCTGCAAATCCGTCTTGGCGGATCTTGTATTCATCAGGCGAAGTTACCACATTATAATTATCGCCAATTTGACTGAGGTCATTAAAGAGAAACCTTAACATGTTAATCTCAGAAGGCGAAGGGAAATATCTTTTTGGCAAGTCTCTATCAAACGGACGGTAATGGTTATCGATAGCAAGTGCGCTGTAGCTGACATATAATATAGCTGACATGCCAGCTGATATGACCGTAAAAGCAATTATGATGCTTACAAGTATCCTGGGAAGCTTTTTTGAGCTTGATTTTGCTCCGTTTATTCGCCTCGAGAAGACAACCGTAATTATATCGTAAACTGCTATGGCTGCTAACCCTACAAGGCCCACCATTATGTATTTGCTAAATCTATGCTCATCGTAATATGTTCCAGTAAATAAGGCGAGAGCAGAAAAAATGCCGAAAACTAGTATTTCCTTTTCAAAACGTCTAAATAGATAGGATGCAAGAAAGAACAGTCCTAAAAGGCCGCATATCCCTAATTTTATTGGATACAGAAACCAAGGAATTTCTCGTTGGCCATCCCTAGATGTTTGAGTCCGAACATCTTGAAGGGACAGCTCTCCCCACACTAGAAATGTGAAAATGTAGAAATATACCAAAAAAGAAACAAGAGTTATTGACAATATAAGAGTCAAGTGAATTCTGCGATTGCGCTTTAAAATTTTCATTTTCCTTTTCATAGGCATTGAAATGCGGGGCAGAGGAAATCTGGCCCTAGAGAGCAAAAATATCAACACTGTAAATACTAAAGAGAGATATACAAGCGGGATTCCAGCAATTTTAACAGCTGAGATATATTGTCCCGGTAATGTGTCCATTAGTATTAAAAGAGATAGAGACGTGATAAATCCAGCAAAAATAATAATTCTTCTCGGTAGTTTGAAAATTAACGCTAAAACAGAGGCTGTCGTCATAAATAAAATAAACTCAGGGTGGGATATAGCACCTGCTAAGGAGAGAATTGTAACAATTACCAAATACCTAAGCATGCTTGCCCTAGACTCTTCTTGGACTTTCTTTTCTGCAATTAGACCCAACAAAATAAATCCAGCTGGCAAAGATACAACTATAAGTGGTGATGTTATGCCGGGGTGGTCCACCGCAACAAAATTGCTTGACTGAAAAATATCAAAGCTCTTTATCCTCGCGTCGTTAAAGGCATTTAGAGAGTCTTGCTCAGATACCACCTGGTTGGTGCCAGCAAGGTAAAGAAGGTAGACCCAGCCAAACCCGGAGCCTAGCATAAAAAGTACTGAAGCCAACAGCGCAGCTTTACGTCTTCCATCAGGCACCCATTTTGAAAAGAAATAATAAAAAGCGAAAACGGGGACTATATTTACAAAGTTAATGGCCACATACGCATTAACTGTAGGAAGCCCTGACATGTTGAAAAATCCGGCAAGGAAGGAGGAAAAAAAAGGAGGATCCTTCCGGTGCTCGTCTGATAATGAAGCGACATAGAACGTACTTGAAACAAATGAAAGCGCCCGTCCATGGTGAAACCATTGGTCACCTATGATTACTCCACCATAAAGGAAATATGTTGATAAGACTACCAGTGCAAACAGACTCACAAAGACAATTAATTCCAGTCTGTTTTTAGCTATCAATTTTATCCACTTTCTATGAAAGTTTTTTGATCTGAGGGAAGATGAGGAAGTCAATAACAAACTATAATCCAGATATTTGGCTCCCCTTCTTTTCGATTTATCTTTGTGCCCCAAAAATACAAATAAAATGAAGGAAATAAAAATTAGAACCTGAATTACGATAAGGATATTACTTGTTGTTGGGAAATCGGCTCCTAGTGAGGCGGTAAGATATACAGTAAAACCAGTAATGAAAATACTTAGGATATATGCTAGGAGTATTCTGGGTAATAACTCCAGTCTATTTTTGGGCGTTAGGATGCCTATTATAGCATAACCCGGCATAAAGAATGAAATTAATGTTGCGGAAGCAAGTTGGATTATCTGTAAAAGACCGATTTGTTCCCAAGTAAGGAAAAATTCTCTGATTGTATGTGAACCAAATACTATTACGATGATAGAGATCGTGTAAAGTATAATAAAAAAAGAACCCGAGGAAGAAATTTCATTATCATTATCATTAGGTCCACTTTTTTCAGAATTATTTTCGAGATATTCATATAGAGTTGAGCCGGACACCAGACTAGTCTTCCGATCTGAAAGATAATAGTAGTTGATCAATCCAAAAACTAAAATAGAGAAAGTAATTGCTACGGGAAGCGATATTCTCCCCGGAATTAACAAGAAAGAAAGTATAAGATATACTACAAGTCCCGAGAGAAAGGGGATGCCGAAAACTATAACGGAACTGTTATCCTGAGTTGACCTGAGATGCAACTATCTTTTCATCATACTCATAGGGGCTTTTGAATTTTGTGTGTACTTGAATAGTATAAATGATGATGGCATCAAATTGAAACCCGATATTTAATGCTTCACATATTATTATCCATTGTTAGTGTAATGACATGTAATGACATGTTGAATATAGGTCCTAATGGTATACGTGCGGGTTCTATCTTGCAAATTTGACGAATTACTTTCGGCGAATAGTTTGCTAATCAGGTGGGCATGGGTAAGTTATCATAAACAGTTCTGTTGACCTCCGCAGTAGCAATTTTTTGTAACTAGGCACTTGATAATGATGAATAATTTGGATCTATTATTCTTATCCTGTCAAAACAGGCTTTAGCTTCTTCCTCGTTTCCCAACTCGGTCAAGGCATTTGCCTTACTTTCCAAGCTAGGATATTATTAGGATCTAGCTGAATGGCCTTGTCAAAATACTTTGCGGCTTCTTCATAATCTTCAATCTTGGCCAAACTCAGACTTCTTTTGTAATACTCTTCTGACACGCTTTCCTGTTTGGACATTTATTATTTATTGGACGTAAACAAATAAATTTTACCCCTGATGTGGGAAAGTTTTCACAATTTCACTGAGAAGAGAAAAGGAATAACGCAGCCTACCTGTAGTTACGTTATTATCACGTATGCTAATTCTGTTATTCTTTTACAGTACAGCCAATATAGCTATTTCTCGGACGAAAAGCTTGTCAGATCCAAAAGGACCACTTGCGGCCTAAATAAACAAGGATAGTACCCTTGACCACTGAGTTATGCTGGGACTATCCTAAATACTTTTCCAGCAGTGTGTGACAAAATATACAGATAACCGTCATATGGACTAACTTCCAAATCTGTTATTCCTCCAAAACCTTCTGCAAATACT
>WUUC01041584.1_pt1 | contig 12633 bp, 8 predicted proteins | sample 6278441 | NCBI WGS metagenome assembly WUUC01 (sample SAMN13675441, study PRJNA597444) | soil metagenome | isolation source: soil | place: USA: Washington | collected 2017-10 | reverse complement strand
GCCGGTGCAGTACGCCGACTTCGCCGCCTGGCAGCGCGGCTGGCTCTCCGGCGAGGTCCTGGAGCGCCAGATCGCCTACTGGAAGGAGAAGCTGTCCGGCGCCCTGCCCGCGCTCGAGCTGCCGACCGACCGGCCGCGCCCCGCCGCGCAGACGTTCGGTGGCGCTACGCGCGAGCTGATCCTGCCACGCGAGCTGACCGCCGGCATCGAGGCGTTGGGGCGCCGCGGCGGGGCCACGCCGTTCATGGTGCTGCTCGCCGCCTTCCAGGCCGTGCTGGCGCGCTGGAGCGGTCAGGACGACGTCAGCGTCGGCTCACCGATCGCCGGCCGCAACCACCTGGAGATCGAGGGGCTGATCGGCTTCTTCGTGAACACCCTGGTGCTGCGGAGCGAGCTGGCGGGCGCGCCCTCCTTCGCGGACCTGCTGGCCCAGGTGCGCGAATCCTCCCTGGAGGCCCACACCCACCAGGACGTGCCGTTCGAGAAGCTGGTCGAGGAGCTGGAGCCCGAGCGCAGCCTCAGCCACTCGCCGCTGTTCCAGGTGATGTTCATCCTGCAGAACACGCCCGAGGCCGAGGCCGCCGAGGTGAGCGACCTGACGATGCGCCCCTGGGGGAGCGGCTCCGACGGCGCCAAGTTCGACCTGACGCTTGCCTTCCAGGAGGTGGACGGCCGCCTGGAGGGGGGGCTCCAGCACAACACCGACCTGTTCGACGCCACCACCGCGGAGCGGTTGGGGCACCACCTGGTCCGCCTGCTGGAGGCCGCGGTGGCCGATCCGTCGGTCCGCTTCCCCGACCTGCCCCTGCTGAGCGCCGCGGAGCGGGCCCAGGTGCTGGTGGAGTGGAACGACACGCGGGTGGAGCATCCGTCGCGCGTCCTCCTGCACGAGCTGTTCGCGGCCCAGGCAGGGCGCACTCCGGACCGGGTCGCGGTGAGCTGCGAAGGCCGCGAGCTGACCTACGCGGATCTGGAGGAGCGGTCCGGCCGGCTCGCCCGCAAGCTCCAGGATCTCGGAGTCGGTCCGGACGTGCGGGTCGGCCTCTGCCTGGAGCGGTCCATCGAGCTGGTCGTGGGGCTCCTGGGCGTGCTCGAGGCCGGCGGCGCCTACGTGCCGATCGATCCGGAGTATCCGCGGCAGCGGATCGCCTGGATGCTGGAGGACTCCCGCGCACGGGTGATCCTGACGCAGGAGCATCTGCTGGCCACGCTGCCGGATACGGAAGCCTCGCTCCTCGTCCTGGATCGGGATCAGGATCTGGAGCCCGCTCCGGAGCGCCGGAGCGCGGAGCCGCTGGCGAAGGCCACCCTGCCGGAGCACGCGGCCTACGTGCTGTTCACCTCCGGCTCGACCGGGCGGCCGAAGGGGGTGGTGATCCCGCACGCGGCGATCTGTCACCACATGCTCTGGATGCAGGCGAGCCATCCGATCGGAGCCGGCGACTGCGTCCTGCAGAAGACGCCGGTCAGCTTCGACGCCTCGGTCTGGGAGTTCTACGCGCCGCTGCTCTCGGGGGGCCGCCTGGCGGTGGCTCCGGCGGGAGAGCACCGCGACCCGGAACGGCTGGTGGCGCGCCTGCGGGCCGAGCGGGTAACCGTGCTGCAGGTCGTACCGACGCTCCTGCAGATGCTCCTGCAGGAACCGGATTTCGCGCGGCTCCCGGATCTGCGGCGGGTCTACTGTGGCGGCGAGGCGCTGAGCGAGGATCTCGTGCGGAGCTTCCTGGAGCGTCTGCCGGCGGTGGAGCTGATCAACGTCTACGGTCCGACCGAGGCGACCATCGATGCAAGCTCGCGGCTCTTCACCGTCGAGCGTTCCCAGCCGCTGTCGATCGGCCGGCCGATCCACAACGCGCGGCTGCACGTGGTGGAGCCGTCGTTCGCTCCGGCGCCCGTGGGAGTCCCGGGTGAGCTCCTGGTCAGTGGCGCCGGCCTGGCGCGCGGCTACCTCGATCGTCCCGATCTGACGGCGGAGCGGTTCGTCCCCGATCCGTTCGGTGAGCCGGGCGAACGGACCTACCGCACGGGGGACCGGGTGCGCCGGCTCCCGGATGGGACTCTCGACTTCCTGGGCCGCATCGATCACCAGGTGAAGGTGCGCGGCTTCCGGATCGAGCCGGGGGAGATCGAAGCGGCGTTGCGGACGCTGGACGGCGTGCGCGAGGCGGTCGTCCTGGCCCGCGAGGATGCTGTGGGCGACCGGCGTCTGGTCGCCTACGTGGTGGGGAAGGAGGGCGCGTCTCTCGCCGTCCCCGAGCTGCGCGAGGCGCTGCGCCGCGTCCTGCCGGTGCACATGGTGCCCGCGGCCTTCGTGGTCCTCGACCGCCTGCCGCTGACTCCCAACGGCAAGGTGGACCGCAAGGCCCTGCCGGCGCCGGAAGCGTCCGGCCGGACCGAGGCCTCCGCTCTCGCCCCGCGCGACACCCTGGAGCTGCGCCTGGTCCAGATCTGGGAAGAGCTCCTCGACGTCCGCCCGGTCGGCGTCCTCGACGACTTCTTCTCCCTCGGCGGACACTCGCTGCTGGCCCTGCGATTGATGGCCCGCCTGCGCGACCGCCTCGGCCGCGACCTGCCGCTGGCCACCCTGTTCCGCGCCCCCACCGTGGCCGGGCTGGCGCGGCTGCTGCGCGCCGAGGCGCCGGTGGAGAGGCGCGAGGCGCTGGTCGAGATCCAGCCCGGGCGCGGCCTCGCCCCGCTGTTCATCGTCCACGCCGTGGGCGGCGAGGTGCTCGGCTACGTCGACCTCGCCCGCGGCCTCGGCGAAGAGCGGCCGGTCTACGGCCTGCAGGTGCCGGACCCCGAGCCCGGCGGCGCGCTTCTGGACCGCGTGGAAGAGATCGCCGCGTCCTATCTTCAGGCCATCCGGCGGGTCCAGCCCACGGGCCCCTACCTCCTGGCGGGCTGGTCCATGGGAGGCGTGGTCGCCTTCGAGATGGCCCGCCAGCTCCACCGCCAGGGGGAAGAGGCCGCCCGTCTCGTGCTCATCGACTCCCATCTCTTCCCCGAGCCGGAAAGGGCGAGCCTCAGCCTGGCCGAACGCGCCCGCCGGTTCATCACGGACCTCTTCCAGCTCCTGGGGATCGACCTGCCCGACATTCCCGACGAGGTCTGGCAGCTGGAAGGAGAGGACCTCCTGCGCACCCTCCACGAACAGGGGAGGGAGGCGGGAGTCCTGCCGCCCGACCTCGGGTTCGCCGAGCTGCGCCACTCCTTCGAGGTGTTCTCCGCCAACCTCGAGGCCGCCAACCATTACGCCGCCGCCCCCTATCCGGGGCGCGTGGCGCTCATCGCCGCCGAGGAGCGACCGGCCGGCCTGGACGCCCAGGAGATCACCTGGGCAGGGCTGGTCGGAGAGCTGGATCTGTTCCACCTGCCCGGCGATCATTATTCGATCGTGCGGCGACCGCTGGTCGCGCAACTGGCGGGGATCGTCCGGACCTATCTCGACCTCGCTCGCCCATCCGCACCAGAAAGAGAGAATCCATGCCCCAGCTAGGCCGAGTCATCTCGTTCCTGTTCAGCTTCTCGCGGCAGGTCCCGCGAGCCCGCGCCACGTTTTCCGTGATCATCTTCCTGGGGCTGCTGGGCGGCCTCAGCAACACGGCCCTGATCGCGGTGATCAACAGCCGGCTGCATGGAGGCACGGCGCGGAGCCTGCTCTGGGCCTTCATCGGCCTGTGCGTCGCGATGCCCCTGGCGCGGCTCATCTCCAGCCTGCTGCTCATCCGGCTCAGCCAGAAGTCCATCCTCGAGGTGCGGCTCCAGCTCGGCCGCAAGATCCTGCAGGCCCCCCTGGCGCACCTCGAGAAGACGGGCCCCCACCGGCTCCTCAACGTCCTCACCGACGACGTCTCGACGATCTCGGGGGCTCTCACCAGCCTGCCCCTGTTCGTCATGCAGCTCAGCGTGGTGATCGGCTGCCTCGTCTACCTCGGCTGGCTCTCCTGGGTGGGGCTGCTGGTGGTCCTCGGCTTCATGATCGTCGGGGTGCTGACCTACCAGATCCCGATGGCCCGGGCCGGCACCCATTTCAGCAACGCACGGCAGTTCGGAGACTTCCTGTTCAAGAGCCTGCGGGCGCTCACCGAGGGCATCAAGGAGCTCAAGCTGCACCGGAACCGCCGCGAAGACTTCCTCCTCCGTGGCCTGGAGAAGTCGTCGCGCGATCTGCAGCGCGAGAACTACCTGGGGAACGCCGCCGCCATCGGCGCCGCGAGCTGGGGACAGATCCTCTTCTTCATCCTCGTCGGAGTCACTCTGTTCCTTCTCCCCGAGCTGATCCCCGTCGACAGCCGGGTGCTGACCGGATACGCCCTCACGATCCTCTACATGATGACCCCGCTGGAGGCCGTGATGAACACCATCCCGGTGTTCGGCCGGGCGGCCGTGGGGGTCGACCAGGTGGAGCGGCTCGGTCTTTCCCTCCTCGATAACGCGCGCGAGACCCAGGCCACCACCGACCCCGAGCCGGGCTGGCGCGAGCTGCGCCTCGCCGGCGCCACCCACGCCTACCACCGCGAGAACCAGGAGGAGAGCTTCCTGCTCGGCCCCATCGACCTGACCCTCCATCCGGGCGAAATCCTCTTCCTGGTCGGCGGCAACGGCAGCGGCAAGACCACCCTGGCCAAGCTCCTCACCGGTCTCTACATCCCCGAGAACGGCGAGATCCGCCTGGACGGCGAGCCCATCACCGACGCGACGCGCGACCGCTACCGGCAGCTCTTCACCGTCGTGTTCTCGGACTTCTTCCTGTTCGAGACGCTGTTCGGCCTGGGCGCCGCCGAGCTCGACAGCGACGCGCGCGGCTACCTGGAGCGCCTCCAGCTCGACAAGAAGGTCGAGGTCAAGGACGGGGTCCTCTCGACCATCGAGCTCTCGCAGGGGCAACGCAAGCGGCTCGCCCTCCTCACCGCCTACCTGGAAGACCGGCCCATCTACCTCTTCGACGAATGGGCCGCCGATCAGGACCCCTACTTCAAGCAGATCTTCTACCACCACCTCCTGCCCGACCTGAAGGCGCGCGGCAAGACGGTGGTGGTGATCAGCCACGACGATCACTACTACAACGTGGCCGACCGCCTCGTGAAGCTCGACTACGGCCAGATCGAGTACGATCGCTACCTTGCGGAGGCGGAGCTCGAGCAGGCCGTCCACTGAGCCGCAAGACAAGGAGACCCATGGCAATCGCCGAGAAGACCGTCGATCTCCCCCTCGCGGCTCTCGAAGGGGGGCGCCTGGAGGTGCGGATGGACCGCGGAACACTGCGCATCCGGTCGGGGGAGCCCGGAGCGGCCCGCCTGGAGATCCGGCTGAAGAGCGAAGCCGACACCCGGGAGGAGGCGCAGGCCCTGCTGGACGGCTTTTCCCCGGACGTCTCGGAGCACGGCGGGGAGGTCAGGATCGGCCTGGAATTCGGGCCGACGAACGAGACGTGGACCTGGTTCCTGAGGCGGCGCCGCGACAAGCACCTGGACGCGGAGGTGACGGTCACCGTGCCGCGCCGGCAGGATCTGCGGGTCGCGCTGGAGGCCGGTGACCTGGAGGTGGAGGGGGCGGAAGGGGCCGTCGAGCTGTCCGTCAAGGCCGGGCGCCTCCACCTGGGCAGCGTCACGGGCGACGCGCGCGCCCATGCCGCCGCGGGCCAGATCGACGTCGGCCACGTCACCGGACGCCTGACCATCCAGACCCAGATCGGCGCCGTGCTGGTCAGGGAAGCGGGGGAGGCTCTGGAGATCTCCACCGAGAGCGGCGACATCACCACCCGGCTGCTCCATCCGTTGCGCGAGGACAGCCGGCTGACCACCAAGCTCGGACAGATCCGCGTCGAGCTGGCCGATCAGGTCGGAGCCGACCTGGACGCCCAGGTGCAGGCCGGCCGCGTCGTCTGCGACTATCCGCTCCTCGGCTCCGGCGGCGGCCAGCCTGCCGGCGGCTCACGGCAGGGCGCCGTCAACGGCGGAGGGCGCAAGCTGACCCTCTCCACCCAGGCGGGCCAGATCCACGTCGGCCGGCTGTCGCCGGCCTGACCCCCGCCTCCCATCGGCGCTGACTTCGCTTCGCGTAGGGGCGGGTTTGGGCGTGCGGTCGGGTGGGGAACCCGCCCTGCGTGCAGAGACCGCCGCCTCCAGGGCGGGTTCCCCATCCCCCCACGCGCCCAAACCCGCCCCTACACGAAGCCTTGCAGGGGTCAGCTCGCGCGTATGCCCCCGCCTCCCCCCGTCCCTCAATCCGCCGGCCTCAGCGCGCTCAGCGGCTCCAGCCGGCTGGCCTGCCATGCCGGCAGGTAGCTCGCCAGCAGGGCCACGACGAGCAGCACCGCCGAACAGGTGGCGAAGATGACCACGTCCGTGGTACCGACCCCGAAGAGGACGCTGGCCAGGAGGCGCGTCAGCGCGAACGCCGCCGCCAGCCCCACCAGCAGGCCGGCCCCCGCGTAGGTCATCGTCTGAGCGAGGACCATCTTGAGGATCTGCGACCGGTCCGCTCCGATCGCCATCCGCACCCCGATCTCCTGCCGGCGGCGCAGCACCGAGTACGACACCACGCCGAACACGCCGATCGCGGCGAGAATCAGCGCGATGAGCGCGAACACCATCAGGATCTGCATGCGCAGACGCGGCTGCGAGATCGAGCTCTGGATGCGCTGTTCCATCGAGAGCACCTCGCTGATCGGCACTTGCGGGTCCAGGTTCCGCACCTGGCCGCGGACCGGCGCGATCAGCGACTTGGGATCACCGGCGGTGCGCGCCACCAGTGTCATCGAGCTGCTCGGATGCTGCAGCGAGCTGACGTAGACCTCCGGCGCCGCGTCCTTCTGCAGGCCAAAGTGCCGCACGTCGCGGACCACACCCACGACCAGATGGGGCGCCTGCTCCTCGAAGCTCAGCGAGATCTGCCGCCCGAGCGCGCTGCGGCCGGGCCAGAGAGTCCGCGCCAGCGACTCGTTGATCACCGCCACCAGAGTGTTCCCCGCTCCGTCCGAGGGCAGGAACGAGCGCCCCTCCAGGATCGTGATGCCCATCACCTGGAAATAGTCCGGCGCCGCGATGCGATGCTCGGCGCAGGGCACCTTCTCCATGGCGTCCGGCACGTCCGGAACCTCGAAGCTGCTGCAGTTGTAGCCGGTGCTGAACGGCAGGACGTCCACCGCCGACACCCCCTGGACCCCGGGCAGCGCCTTGGTCCCATCGATCAGCCCCTGGAAGAACGGAGTGATCTGCGCGCCCTCGCTGTAGCGCGACGAGGGGAGATCGATGGTCGACGTCAGCAGGTTCTCCGGCCGGAATCCCGGGTCCACGCTGACCAGCCGCCAGAAGCTCTTGATCAGCAGACCCGCGCCGATCAGCAGCACCAGCGCCAGAGCCAGCTCGCTGATCAGCAGCGACGCCGGCAGCCGGCGCCCCGGGGCCGACCGTCCCCCCTGCCGCAACGCCGAGCCGAGCTGCGGCGTCGCCGTCCGCAAGGCCGGCACCAGGCCGAAGAGGAGGCCCGTGCCGATCGACACCAGGAGGGTGAAGGCGAGCACCCCGGCATCGATGCCGAGCTCGTCCGCCCGCGGCAGCGACTCGGGGCGCAGCTTGGAGAGCAGGCCGATCAGCCCGTAGGCGAGCAGCAGGCCCGCCACGCCGCCGAACAGGCCGAGCAGGATGCTCTCGGTCAGCAACTGCCGGATGACGCGGGGGGTCGACGCTCCGAGAGTGGAGCGCACCACCACCTCGTGCTGGCGCGCCGAGGCGCGGGCCAGCAGCAGGTTGGCCACGTTGACGCAGGCGATCAGCAGGACCAGGCTGACGCTGGAGAGCAGCACGAGCAGGGGAGTCCGGGTGTCGCCCACCACCGACTCCTTGAGGTCCTGGACGCGGATCCGCCACCCCTCGTTGGTCTCCGGATACTCCCGCTCCAGCGCCTGGGCCAGCATGTCCATCTCGGACTGCGCCCGCTGCACCGTCACCCCGTCGGCGAGACGGCCGAAGGCGAGCACCCAGTGGCCGCCGCGCCCCATCCGCTCCTCGACCTTGAACGGCCGCCAGACCTGCGGCTGGTCCAGGTCCGGGAGCGACGGCACGCGGAACGGCCCGGCGACCCCGATCACCGTCACCGGCTCGTCATTGAGAAGGATCGTCTTGCCGACGATTCCGGGATCCGACGCATAGCGGCGTTGCCAGAGAGAGTGGCTCAGCACCGCGACCGGCGCCCCCGTCTGCTCGTCCGCCGGCTGGAGGTCCCGCCCGGCGGCCATCCGCACGCCGAAGGTGCGGAAGAAGTTGGCGCTGGCCAGCGCTCCGCGGGCGCGCTCCGGCTCGCCCTCTCCGGTGATCGCATAGCGGCGCAGCGCCATGCCTCCCAGGTCCGAGAAGCTCTTCGCGGTCCGCCGGTAATCCGCATAGTCCAGCGGATTGACGTTGGAGTCTTCGACCTCGTACTCGGCATTGACCGCCCAGACGCGGACCAGACGGTCGGGGTCTTCAAAGGGGAGCGGGCGCAGAAGCACCGCGTTGACCACGCTGAACATCGCCGTGTTGGCGCCGATGCCCAGGGCGAGCGTCAGCACGGCGACCAGCGTGAACCCCGGGCTCCGCGCCAGACGGCGCAGGCCATACCGCAGATCTTGCATCAGCGAATCCATCAGATCCTCTCCATTCCGGTGTTTGCCAAAGGCGTCCGCGGCGGCTCTTCCGCTCCTCTTCGATCCCGGGTCTCAGGGCATCGCGGTGAGCACGACGATCAGGGCCTTGCCCGCGCCCAGCCCCGAGGACCCGACGACCACGGTCTCACCCCGGGTGATCCGGAACGACGAGACCAGCGGCTGCTCGGGCGGCAGCGGCGCGACGCCCCGCGCCAGCGGCTTCGCGTCCGGCGAAGCGGTCTTCACCCGGGTCAACGCGAACTGCTCGACCAGATAGCTGTCCTTGTCCGCATCCCGGTAATCCAGGCTCGCGGTGTACTGCTCGCCGGCGGGCCCCTTGAGCTGGGTCTTGCCGCGGCCGTCCGCCCGGACCAGGGAGGAGTCGATCATCCGGTAGCTCTTGTAGGGAAGGAAGTCCTGGAGATCCGACAGCGCCTTCTGGACCCCCTTCGGCAAACCCTGCTGCGCGGTCTGCGTCCCCTCGCTTTCGGCGACCACCAGAGCGACGTGGAACATCTGGTCCCTGGCGGTTGGCTGTGTTCCCATGGATCCTCCCATGGCTCCCGAAGGACCGGGGGCCGGCGGCGCCACCTGAGCCCCTGCCATGCAGGGGACCAGCAGGGTTGCCAGGCAGAGAAAAGTGAATGTAGCACGCTGCGACACCTGATATTTCATCGTCCGCTCCTGTCCTGATTCGGATCGGGGTTCAACATCCAGATGACCCGGGTTCCCCCCGGCGTCGTGAACTGCACCTGCTGATGGAGGGGCTCGCTCGGCGCGGCTCCCGTGTGAACGGTCCAACCCTCTGCCAGACTTTCCGCGGCCGGTGGAGCGGGCTGGTCCGGCAGCGTCCCGTTCCAGCCGAGGGCCACCGCGACGGCGACCGAAGCGGCCGTGGCCCAGGCCAGCCCCCAGCGGGGAAGCCGCCGGGAGGTCTCCCGCGTCTCCCCCTGGGAAGCTGCCCGGAGGATGACGCCGCGCAGGTGCGTGGCCTCCTCCGGACCGAGATCGCGGGCCGGGTCCCCCCGGCGCAACAGATCGCGCAGGCGCTCCGCCTCTCTTCCGTTCCGCTCCGTCATCGCTGTCCTCCTTTCGGCCCGGCCTCGCATTCCAGCCGGGCCGCCATCTCCCTGCGGCCGACCGCCAGGTGCCAGCGCACCGTCACCTGGGTCAGCCGCAGCAACTTCGCGATCTCGCTCACCGACAGACCTTCGAGCTCGTGCAGGGTGACCACCGCCCGGCGGCGCGGCGGCAGCGCGGCCAGGAGCATCCTGGCCAGATCGCGCGCCACCATCGGAGACTCCGGGTCCCCCGAAGCCTCGTCTTCGCGCAGGTGATGGGCCAGACGCGTCCGCACGTCCGCCTTGCGGTAGCCGTCCTTGCAGAGATTGACCAGCACCCGCACCAGCCACGCCTCGGCCGCCTCGTCGGTCTCCGGCAGCGACTCCGGACGGGTCGCCGCGCGCAGAAAGGTCTCCTGCACCAGATCCCGCGCCTCGTCCGGATCGCTGGTCATCCGGCAGCCGAGGCGGTAGAGCCGCTGGTGGGCCCTGTCGAAAAGCCGTCCCAGGCGGCTCCCGGAAGCCGGGGCTTCCTCGCTGTGGATCAGGTCGGTCACGATCGCCAGGTTTCCGTTCACATCCATCCAGACGTGCGAGCGGACGAAATCGTTGGTGCGCTTTTCGACCGATTTCGCCCCGATGAAACGGTCCGATCCTACCGCGAGCGCGAAACCGGCCGGCGTGCTAGGATGTATATAGGAACACAGCATAAATCTCTGGCAACGAACCGACCCATGATCTTCGGCCGCCGTCCGTCCACCCTGGAGAAGAGCCTGGGACATCGCTTCAAGCGTCCCGATCTACTGGAGCTCGCGCTGACGCACCGCTCCTGGGCCAACGAGCAGGGGATCCCGGAGCACTACGAGCGCCTCGAGTTTCTGGGCGACGCGGTGCTCGGCCTGATCGCCGCCGAGTGGCTCTACCAGAACCACCCCGAGCTGCCCGAAGGCGAGCTCTCCAAGCGCAAGGCCCAGCTGGTCAGCCGGTCGTCGCTCGCCAAGCATGCGGAGAAGCTCGACCTCGGGCCCTCGCTCAAGATCGGCGTCGGCGAGGACCGCTCCGGAGGCCGCGCCAAGGCCAACCTCCTGGCCGACTCCATGGAAGCCATCTTCGGCGCCGTCTACCTCGACGCCGGCCTCGAATGCGCGCGCACCGTCATCGTCCCCATGCTGGAAGAGGAGGGGGAGGAGCCCACCCAGCTCCTCGCCGCCGACGCCAAGACTCAGCTCCAGGAAGTCACCCAGGCCCTCGGCTGGGACCTCCCCGAATACCGCCTCACCGGCACCACCGGCCCCGACCACAGCAAGACCTTCCTCGTCCAATGCTGGGTCGGAGGCGAGCTCGCCGGCCAGGGCGAAGGACCGAGCAAGAAGACCGCGGAACAGAAGGCCGCCGCGGAAGCGCTGGCGTGGATTCCGACGACGCAGAAGAAATAGGGCGGGCGGAAACAGAAGCGGCCCTGCGGCCGGACCCTCCCGCCCCCCGAGCACACGCCTGCGATAGAATCCCCCACCTTATGAGCACCGAACCCATCCCCGTCACCTCTGTCCGCGAGCTGTCGCGGAATATCGGCAGCCGCGTCACCCTCTCCGGCTGGCTGGATAACAAGCGTTCGAGCGGCAAGATCGCCTTCCTGCAGATCCGTTGCGCGGGAGGCACCGTGCAGGCCGTCGCCGGCCGCAAGGACGTGTCCGACGAATCCTGGGCCGAGATCGAGCGGTCCACCCAGGAGTCCACCGTCCGCCTGACCGGCACCGTCAAGGAAGACAAGCGCTCTCCCATCGGCCTCGAGATCCAGATGGAGAGCTTCGAGATCCTGTTCCTCACCCAGGACTTCCCGATCACCCCCAAGGAGCACGGCACCGCGTTCCTCATGGAGCACCGCCACCTCTGGCTGCGCTCCAGCCGGCAGCGCGCCGCCCTCCGCGTGCGCAGCGAGGTCGAGCAGGCGATCCGCGATTTCTTCTACGAGCGCGACTTCACCCTGATCGACTCGCCGATCCTCACCCCCAACGCCGCCGAGGGGACCTCCAACCTTTTCGAGACCGACTACTTCGGCGACAAGGTCTACCTGAGCCAGTCCGGCCAGCTCTACCTCGAGCCCGCCGCGGCCGCGCTCGGCAAGGTCTACTGCTTCGGGCCGACCTTCCGCGCCGAAAAGTCCAAGACCCGCCGCCACCTCATGGAGTTCTGGATGGTGGAGCCCGAGGTCGCCTTCCTCGAATTCGAGGGCCTCTGCAACCTCACCGAGGAGTTCGTCACCTTCCTCGTCGGCCGCGTCCTCGACCGCTGCCAGACGGAGCTCAAGATCCTCGAGCGCGACACCGCCAAGCTGGAGACCGTCCAGGCGCCGTTCCCGCGGATCACCTACACCGAGGCGGTGAAGATCCTCAACGAGCAGGGGAACCCCATCCAGTGGGGCGACGACTTCGGCGGCGACGAGGAGACCATCCTCGCCAACCAGTTCGACCGGCCGGTCATGGTCAGCCGCTTCCCGACCGCCTTCAAGGCGTTCTACATGCAGCCCGACCCCGAGGACCCCAACGTCGTCCTCGGCCTCGACCTGCTGGCGCCCGAGGGCTACGGCGAGATCATCGGCGGCAGCCAGCGCATCCACGACCACGACCTGCTGCAGGAGCGGATCAAGTCGCACAACCTGCCGATCGAGGCCTTCCAGTGGTACCTCGACGTCCGCAAGTACGGCGCCTATCCGCACAGCGGCTTCGGCATGGGCATCGAGCGCTTCGTGGCCTGGATGTGTGGCCTGCCGCACCTGCGGGAGACCATTCCGTACCCACGGATGCTCTACAAGATCTATCCGTAGGGACGCGCCCTGAGCCCTTCGCGTTCGGTCACCTGGGCCTCCATCGCCCTGTTGGTCCTGATCTGGGGGACCACCTGGGCGGCGATCCGCGTCGGCCTGCGGGGCATCCCGCCGCTGACCGG
>WUUC01131094.1_pt1 | contig 12635 bp, 15 predicted proteins | sample 6278441 | NCBI WGS metagenome assembly WUUC01 (sample SAMN13675441, study PRJNA597444) | soil metagenome | isolation source: soil | place: USA: Washington | collected 2017-10 | reverse complement strand
TCTCGGCCACGTCTCCTTGCCGGCGGAGGTGCTCTATGCCCGACGCGCTTTGCCTTGACAAGCTATGCGGGGCAGCGCGGACACGTCCCTCGCCGTGTCCCGCTTGCGGCATGCCGACTAGGTTCGGGAAAAACCCTCGAACAGATAGAATCCGTTGAAACGAACGCCGGTCACCGCGGCCGCGCCGTTGAACCCGACTGGCGCTCCGAGCTGCTGGTCCGCCTTGCCGCTGAATTCCCAGAATTCGCCTGTCAGAAAACCGGGCACGACGCAATCCTCCGGCACGGCGCAATACAGTCCCTCGGACTTCGACCGGAACAGATTGTATGTGCGCATGAGCCGCTCCCCTTTTTTGTTGACCGTTTCAAGCACGACATCCTGACGGCAGTATGACGGGCTTGCCCGCTCGATGACTCATTTCGCTTCCCGGCAGGCCCCGAGAGGTCACGATTCGAGGTTGGAACGGTGTTGCGCAACGAATTGGCCGGAGCCCAGCTTTCGCCGCAAAGCGATCGTGTGATGCTGCATGCGCGCCCGATATGTCACTGTGATTGCCCTCGGCCTCACGTCCGCGTCCGCTTTCGCGCAAACACCCGATCCCCAGCGGCGCCTCTATCCGACTCAGGACGGCTTCCTGGAGGTCGATCCGAAAAACGGGTCGATCACCGAGTGCAAACGGTCCAGGGAGGGGTATCAATGCAGCGTCGTCACGCAGGGTGACGCCCTGTTGAAGGAAGGCGCCGAACCGCCGGCCCAGGCGCCCGCGACCCCGCAGACTCCCGGTCGCCGCCAAGGCTTGATCGCGCCCACCGAGGAGGAGATCGAGCGGGCGCTCGACGTCATGGAGCGGTTTTTGCGGAGATTCATGGGTATCATTCGGGAACAAAGGCCTGAGCGAACGTGATCGGGACGACGATGCCATGAGCTGGAGCCCCTGCCCCGATCCCGTTCCCGGCGACCGAGCCAGCGCCGAGGCGATCGAGATGCTGATCGTGCCGCGTGCGGTGGACCTCGGCGAGATGCAGGTCCGCCGCGCCCTGCCCTCGGTCAAGCGCCAGATGGTCGGACCGTTCATCTTCTTCGACCAGATGGGGCCGGCCGAGTTCCTGACCGACCAGGGGATCGACGTGCGTCCCCATCCGCACATTAACCTCGCGACCGTCACCTACCTGTTTGAAGGGCAGATCCTGCACCGGGACAGTCTCGGCACCGAGAAGACCATCGAACCAGGTGCGGTCAACTGGATGCGGGCGGGCCGCGGCATCGTGCATTCCGAGCGCACGAGCCCCGAGCGCAGACGCACCGGACAACGCCTGTTGGGGATCCAGACCTGGATGGCGCTGCCGGAGGAGCAGGAGGAGAGCGACCCCGCCTTCGTTCACTACGGCTCCGATGAACTGCCCCTGGTCGAGGCGGACGGCGTCACCGCGCGTCTCATCGCCGGGGAGGCCTTCGGCGCCCGTTCGCCACTCAAGACCCCATCGGAGACGCTCTACGCGGACGTGCGCCTCGCCGCCGGGGCGGAACTGCCGATAGACGCGTCTTATGAGGAGCGCGCGCTCTACACCATCGCAGGGGAGATCGAAGTCGCGGGCGACACGTTCGGGCCTGGTCAGCTTGTGGTTCTGAGATGCGGGGCTCCGATGCGCGTGCGGGCGACCGCCCAGGCCCAGTTCATGCTCTTCGGCGGGGCCCCAATGGGAGGGCCGCGTTACATCTGGTGGAACTTCGTCTCCTCACGGCCAGAGCGCATCGAACAGGCCAAGGAGGAGTGGGCCCGCGGGCGCTTCGACACGGTGCCGGGCGACATGGAGGAGTTCATCCCGTTGCCGGAAACAAAGGAGAAGCCCCGGCGCGCCACCGGCGCGGTTTTCTACCCGTAGTCCATCAGCAGCGGTCACACGAGTCCGAGGCTCGCCGCGTTGCCGCCGAGGATTCGCGCTTGATCGTCACGCGAGAGGGCGGGCACGCGCGTGATCAGCCCGACTGGATCGTCCTGTCCCATGTCGAAGGGCAAGTCCGATCCCATCAGAACGTGATCGGCACCCACGAGCGATACCAGGTACGCAATCGCCTCCGGCTCGAAGACGACCGTGTCGAAATACACGCGCTTGAGATAGTGCTTAGGTGGCTCGGCGATGTTGAGACGGCACTCTTTGCGTTGCCGAAACGCCTGTTCGAACCGCCCCATATAGAACGGAAGAAATCCTCCGCCGTGCACTGCAAGGATTTTCAGCCGCGGGTATCTTTCGAGCACGCCGCCGAAAATTAAATGCGCGAGCGCGAGGGTCGTCTCCAACGGCTGACCGACCACGTTGGTCATGAAATAGGGCTCAAGCCGGCGCGGCTCGGAGAACCCCATTGGGTGAAGGAAGACCACAGCGCCGAGCGCCTCCGCCGCCTCCCAGAACGGGTCGAAGCGCGGGTCGCTCAACTCGTCGTCGCCGATGCGCGTCGCCACGAACACGCCCTTGTGCCCCAACTCGCGAACCGCCCGTTCAAGTTCCTTCACTGCATCCTCGGGATGCTGCAGCGCCGCGATCCCTAACCCGGTGAACCGGTCCGAATGCTCGCTGACCACCTGCGCCACGTGATCGTTCTGTAGGGCCGTGACTTTACGGGCGAGCTCGCCGTTGGCCTGGGAATAGCCGGGCTGCGGCGTCGGGGAGAGCACCATCACGTCGACCCCGGTGCGGTCCATGTCGGCGATGCGCGCCGCCGGATCATGCAGGATCGCGACCCGGCTCGGGTCGCTGATGCCGGGTGGAACTCTGCCTTCCCCCCTGTGCTCCCCACTCCCGTGCGGCCCCTCCTCGACGAGCAATGCACGCGCGCCCGGCACGTTGAGATGGCCGTGAACGTCGATCACCGGGGCTTTGTTGTCGGCCGCAGATGCCATGAGGTAATCTAACTCCGCGGCAGCTTGTAGGAATGGCGACCTTGTGTAGGTTCGCTCCAAGCGCCTGGCAAGCGGTGGCACCGGTTACCGGCTGCGCCGAGGATCGATCTGGGAGAGAACGGATGGCATTTAAGAACCGACCGAGCGGGATCCGGCCAATCGCACTTGTCTCGATTGCGTTGGTAGCGGTCTGCGGCAACGGCACCGTTCGGGCGCAACAGTCCGTCGCGGACTTCTACAAAGACAAGACGGTCGTCATCTACAGCGGGCACTCCGCTGGCGGCGCCTACTCGGCTTACGCGCGGCTTCTGGAGCAGCACATCGGCCGGCATATTCCGGGCAATCCGTCCACCATCTTCAAGGTCATGGAGGGCGCCACTGGCCTGACCCTCGCCAACTGGCTCTACAACGTCGCTCCGAAGGATGGACTTGCGTTCGGCATCTTCCACGAGCGCATGGGCCTGGAGCCGGTCGTGGCGCCGCAAGGCACCCAGTTCGACGGGCGCAAGTTCACGTGGATCGGCAGCGCCGCGAAACAGACCAGCGTCTGTTTCACCTGGCACCAATCGAAGGTACGCACCGTCGAGGATGCGAAGAAGATGTCGATCCCGGTCGGGTCCGACGCCGCGGCCGCCTCCGATTCGGTCATGCCGCGCATGATGAATGCCATGCTCGGAACCAAGTTCCAGGTCATCCGGGGCTACAGCGGCTCCGAGATCCCGCTCGCCATGGAGCGCGGCGAGGTCGAGGGCCGCTGCGGCTTCGGCTGGGCTAGTCTGAAGACCACCCGCCCGCACTGGATTGCCGAAAAGAAGGTGCACATGCTGGCGCAGTTCTCCTTCAAGCCACACCCGGAACTGCCCGACGTGCCGGTCATGATGGACCTCGTGCAGAACCCGGATGACCGACGGGCGCTCGAGCTCGTTTTCGCGACGCAGGAGATGGGCCGTCCGTTCGCCGCCCCGCCCGGCATCCCGGCGGATCGTGCCGCCGCGCTGCGCAAAGCGTTCTTGGACGTCATGAAGGACCCAGCTCTGCTCGAGGACGCCCGCAAGCAAAAGCTCGAGATCGATCCGATTTCCGGGAAAGAGATCACCGACTTGCTCGTCAAGCTCTACGAGACGCCGAAGGAGATCGCAGAACGCGTGAACCGGTTCCGCAGCGTCGGTGCAGGCGAAAAGGAAACCAAGAATTGACCGGCGCGGTGGATCATGTCCGGCTGTTTGACGCCCGCGCCTTCAGAGCCCCTCCCAGCCTGCTTTCCGCAACTCGTCCAGCCCGCGCTCCTTTACGGCATCCGGAGCGTCGAAGGCCTGCGCCAAGGCCGTGTTGACCTGCTCCGGGTTGACGTAACGGATTTCGACGCCCCCTTTCTCCGCCTCCGCCAGGAGTTCCGGATCCTTGAGGGTCGCTGCGAACGCCTGCTGCAGTGCCTTCAGGCGCTCCGCCGGGATCTCCGGGGGCGTGACGAAGGGCCGGACGTAGACGAGGTAGCTGAACAGGAACTGCAGGATCCTCTTGTTCTCCTCGTTGCCGACGAGGTCCATCATGAAGGGCACCCCGCGCGCCTGCAGGTCAGGGTGGCGCACGTTCGCGCTCTCCAGGCCCACCGAGACGACGCCGCGAGCGAAGTAGTCTCTCCCATTCACTTGCGCGCCATCCCAGCCCCAGCCGCAGATGCCGTCCACCTCGCCGCGCTCGATCGCCGGCAGGATATCGCTTGTCGATTTGTAGCCCTTGACGATGTTGAATTTCGTGCCGACCAGGGCATTCAGGAGATTCGGGACGAAGTCCGTCGAGCCTCCGGACGCCCCGATGATGACCTTCTTGTCGAGCAGGTCGCGCGCATTCTCGATGCCTGCGCGTTTGGAGAACGCGCACACATTGGACGTCATGTTGGCGCTGCCGAGCCAGCCGAAGGCGCGCATGTCGAACTGCGCATTCGGCGATTTGCCTACCTGCGCGAAGGTGAGAGAGCCCTGCACGATGCCGATGGTTAGGCCGTCGCGCGGAGCGCGCGCGTAGAGATGATTGGTCGCCGAGAGTCCGCCGGCGCCAGGCATATTCTGGACGATGACGCTTGGGTTCCCCGGAACGTATTTGCCGAAATGGCGCGCCAGATAGCGGGCGTAAAGATCGTAGCCGCCGCCCGTCGCGGAGCCGACGATGACTCGGATCTGCTTGCCGCGGTAGAAGTCGGCGACGGAATCCTGCGCCTGTGCCGCACCGGCCAGCCCGAGCACCGCCAGGCACCCGCCCATCGCTCTTTTGACGAGCCGTCCAACCTTCATCGTCTCCTCCTCGCAACCCGTCACCGGAATTCCGGAGTTTCCTTCAGATAGTGTCGCGCCATCAAGGGCCTGAACCTCTCCATCGTATCGCTGTTCAGATCGAGGGGCGGCATCTGCCCTTCCGGCAGGAGCGAGGCATAGGCAAGCCCGCCCAGTTCCTCCTTGAAACTCTTCTTCGCTTCCTCGACGAGCGGCGGATCGATGAAGCATTGGACCACCGACGCCGCCATCGCCTTGGCGCCGGCGACCGCCCCCTTATGGGCGATCGAGGTCGCCAGGGGCGCGCCGGCGGCCCAGTGATGGGCGCTCAGGTTGGGGACGTTGGCCGGGTAGTAGAGCTTGACCATCGGCACCTTCCAGGACACGTCGCCGGCGTCGTTGGCTGACCATTTCTGCACGGCCTCGCCTTTCGGCAGCCGCAGGTCGCGCCGCAACCCCTCCACCTTGACGTTGGCTCTGGTCTGCAGGTCGCGGGCGAACCGCTGCTCGTCCTCCGTCCACTCGGGCATGCCCACCAGTGAGATGTTGCGCTGAACAAGCTCGGCGAGCGTGCGGTTGCCGCGCAGTGGCCAGACGGCGGCGAGCACCTGCACCTCGGCCTCGGTATTGGTCATGAGCGCCGCGCCTTGCGCGATCTTCCTCGCCTGGTCGAACAGCTTCTGCGCCCCTTCCGCCGTGGCGTCCCGGAAATACCACCACACGGACGCCTTACGCGGGGTCGTATTGGGCTGGTCTCCGCCGCTCGTGATGGCGCGTTGCGCGCGCGAGGTCAGCGGCATGTGCTCCCGGTATTGGGCCATGCCCATATCCATGAGGACGACCGCGTCGAGCGCGTCCCGGCCTTTCTCGGGAGCGGTCCCCGAGTGGGCCGACTCGCCGTGGAACGTGAACAGGGCCGAGATCAGAGCCGACTGGATGAGGCCGTAGCCGGCCGCCCAATCCGAGCTGATGTGGTCGTGAAACGCCACGTCGACGTCGTCGAACCAGCCGTCGCGGACGAGATAGGGCCGGCTGATCAACTGTTCCTCGGCCGGCGCCCCAAACACTTTCAGGGTTCCTTTCAGCCCGAAACGGTCCATGGCGGCTTTCGCCGCCAGCGCGGTCGCGACCAGAACCGCGGCGTTGACGTTGTGGCCCTCGCAATGTCCCGGCGCCCCATCGATGATCGGTTTATGTTCCGTCACGCCCGCGGACTGGGAGTTGTCTGGAACGGCGTCGTATTCCGTGTGGATGGCCACCACCGGTCCTCCCGAGCCGCAGGTCGCGCAGAATCCGGTCGGCAGCCCCGAAATCCCGCGATGCACCGCGAACCCGCCCTTCTCCAGAAGGGCAGTCATGAGTCCGGCGGTCTCGAACTCCTGCATGCCGAGTTCGCCGAAATAGAAGATGCTGTCGCCCAGGAGGGAGATGGCTCGTCCGTTTCGCTCGACATAGTCGAACACGAACGCCTGTTCAGGGGTCAGGTCTGGCATTCAAAATTCCGCTTGTTGCTGCTCGGGCAGGCGAGCGAGTTTGCCGGTCGCCCGCGGGACGCGCAATGCGGGCCTCCGGCTCCAATCGACAAAGCATTGCGCGGGAGGCAAAATCCAGTGAGGATTGCGGGCTCGTAGCCCATTCAGAGGTGGAGAATGCTGTTCGTCGTTCATGCGCTTGATGGCAAGGACGCTGTGACGACCCGAGCCAAGAATTATCGGGCTCACCGCGCTCATCTCGACCAAGCCAAAAATGAAGGGCTTGAAGTCGTCTCGGCCGGCCCCCTGGTCGCGGATGACGGCGAGACCCCCATCGGCAGCCTGCTCGTGTTCGACGCCCAGGACCGGGGTGCCGTCGAGGGCTTTTGCCGTGTCGATCCCTATCAGATGAACGGGGTGTGGCAGACGGTCCAGATCCACGCCTATGTCAAACGTCGCGGATGGGCTTCGCCGTCCTCCACCGGAATCTGACCCCGACACGGTGATCAGTCACGCTAACCCTTTGCTATGAAAGGAGACGAAAATGGACGGTATGACCTGGATCGGTTTGTTTGGTCTTTCGGTCGTCATCCTGGGCGGCATTGCCGCGAGCTTGTTCGCAAAGCGAAATGACGAGATGCAATCGGGAGGACATTAGCCTGCAACCAGGCCGCGCCCGTCTTCAGCAGTGTCCCACGCTCCAGATCGCTTAACGAGTCCAAGGTTGAATGGTGCCCAGGGGCGGATTGTACTCTGCTCCTGAGAAATCTTGCGTTGCCAGCGGCTTAAGTCACCCGTTTGCGAGTCGTGTGTACCACCGTTGTGTACCAAAATCGAGTTCAAACCTCTGGATCGTCGACGCGGATTGGTACACGCCGATCGGCTACGGGGTGACCTGGCACATGGTTCCCTTTACCCGCGACGAAAGCTCCTTCCCGGACGGGATCACAACCAGCATCGCCGAGTGCTACGATTTCATCATCAACCACTAGGAGCCCGGGGATCGTATCTTCCTCATCGGGTTCAGCCGGGGCGCCTACACCGTCCGCTGCGTGGCGAACGTGCTCTGGCTCTGTGGCGTGCCGACCAAGACGGTGGCCGGCCCCCTCCCCCGCTTCAGGAAGACGACGCGCGACATCGCCCACGAGGCCGGCTCGAGGTCTACGAGTTCGGGGCTGGTCGCGAGCGGGCCTAGGCGAGGCCGGTCGAGAAAGCACGCCCAATCTAGCATCCGAACCAGACCATAAGAGGCTGTGGGGCCGCATTCGACGGCGACCACTGCGATCACCCCGTGGTTTTTACGAGGATTGGTGGCTGTTGTTGCCGCAAGGTATTTTCGGTAACGTTCTCTCCTGCCCGACGGAGGAGGGCGACTCTAATGCGCACGCTCGTGAAATCCCTCACATTGGGCCTTGCTCTTGCGCTCTATGCGGGTGGCGCACTCGCCGCACCTATCGAGGTGTCGAGTTCGACCTCCCGCGGTTTAGTCTCGGCGTAGGGCGGCGAGACACCCATCTCGTTCAAGACCGCGGCGCGCGTCTTCATAGCGAGAGGCTCCCTTGAAGCAACTCCCGTCAGAGAGGGCTTTCCTTGTCGTCACGGGATTCATCTCGCGCTAGGAGCGGCGGCCGCATCGTCCAACCGTAACGTCACCACGCCGCGCTCGATCACGTACAGGCTGTCGACGAGGTCGCCAGAATGAACGTAGTCGGACTCGGATAGAAGGAGCGCTATTCCGCTCGCCCGCAACGCCGCGATCGCCTCCACGAGGCGCCGGGCGAGAGCGGGGGCGACGCCTTCGAAAGGCTCGTCAAGGAGGAGAAGACGACGACCGCTCATCAGGGCGCGGGCCAGAGCCGCCAGCTTCTGCTGCCCTCCCGAGAGCTGGAGCGCCCGACGCGGGGCAAGATCTCGGACCTCGGGCAAGATGCCGTAGACAAACTCGAGCCGCTCGCGGAAGTCCCCCGCCCGCGTCGCCCAGGCGGGGACGAGGACGTTCTCCTCGACCGTCAAGTCCGGCACCAGGCGGCGATCCTCGGGCATGTAGCCGATGCCTAGGCCGGCGCGCGCCTGCGGCGGCAGCGGGGGCAGATCCGTGTCGTGGAAGCTCATCTCGCCCGACGAGGAGGGAAGGAGCCCCATGATCGCCCGCATCAGGCTTGTCTTGCCGGCTCCGTTGCGGCCGACCACGCCGACGAAGGTGCCAGGCGCGATCGACAGAGACACGTCGGAGAGGACCGGCGCGCCAGCGATTCTGGCCGAAAGGCCGCGGATGGCGAGCGTCGCGCTCATGCCGGCCGCCTCCCACGGCGATGGAGTTCGCTGCCGACGACGTAGCGGCGGACATCGGCGTCCGCAAGAACGGCGGGCGGTGCGCCGTCGGCAATAATCCGGCCGTCGTAGAATGCGATCACGCGCCCGGCATAGCGCTCCACCAGCTCCATGTCGTGCTCCACGAAGAGGATCGCGCTGCCCTCCGTGGCGACGGCCTGCATGACGAGGTCCATGAGCGGAAACTTCTCGTCCGCGCTGATGCCGCTCGTCGGCTCGTCGAGAAGCAGCGCGGCCGACTGGTCGACCATGGCGAGGCCGATGTCGAGGAGCTTGCGCTGGCCTTGCGGCAGTTCGGTTGTGAACCGGCCGGCGCTGTTGTCCAGGCCGAGCCGCGCTAGCACCTCGTTTGCCCGCGCCACGCGCTCCGGCGAGCGCAAATCGATGATCGCGGACGGATGCGCGCGCTCGGACGAGGCAAGCGCGACGAGGACGTTGTCGCGGACGGTCAGGTTCGGAAAAAGCTGGGCCACCTGGAACGAGCGGCGGATGCCGAGACGGGTGACCTCGCGAGGCCGTAAAGCCGTAATATCGGCGCCGCGGAACAGGATCGCTCCTTCGTCCGGCTTCAAGTACCCGGTCACCATGTTGACGAAGGTCGTCTTACCCGCGCCGTTGGCGCCGATGACGCCAACCGTCTCGCCGGTCGCGATGGCGACCGTCACGTCATGCGCCGCCACGACGGCGCCGAAGCGCTTGTTCAGTCCCTTGGCGACGATGATCGGCTCGCTCATGCGAGTCCTCCCGTCCGCCGTCTGCGGCGGAAGACCGACCACAGGCCGGCGGGCAAGAATAGAATGATGGCGAGCATGGCCGCCCCGACCACCATTTGCCACGTGTAGGGAAGATACTGGGACGCGAGGGTGCGGATCACCTCGAAAACGATCATGCCGAGGAGTGGCGCGGCGACATGGCCGGTCCCCGACAGGATGGCGACGAAAACGAACTCGCCGGAGGTCGTCCAATAGGCAAGGTCGGGGTCGATATGGCCCGCCGCGAGGGCGACGAGCGCGCCGCCGAGCCCGGCGGCAACCGCCCCAAGCGTGTAAGTGAGATGCAGAACACTCAGGACGGACGTGCCGAGATACTCGACCCGGATCTCGTTGGTGAATATCGCCTCCCCGACCACCCCGGCGGGCGAGCGGACGAACCGATGCAGCGCGACCGCGACGGCGACCGTCATCCCGGCCGCGAGAACGAAAAGAGCTCGGCGCCCCGCGTCGGCATCGAGTGCGATGCCGACGAAGCTCGGGGTCGGCAGATTGAAGCCGTCGGTCGAGCCAAGCGTCGATGAGCGGACGAGAATGCCGTACAAGATCATCGACAGCGCGAGGCTGAGCATGGCGAAGAAGATCTCGCGGAACCGCGCCAACACCAGGCCGAGCGTGGCGCCGACAAGCGCGGCGGCGGCTCCACCGACGGCCGTGAGGACGATAGCGTCGGTCACCCCGAAGAAGTTCGTGGCGAGTCCGGCGGCATAGGCCCCAAGGCCGTAGTACAAGCCCTGCCCAAAGGAGACGAGCCCTGCCCGCATCATCACTATGAGGCCGAGCACCACCAGGCCCTTGCTGAGCGCGATCGTCAGCAGGAAGAGCAGCCAGGAGGGGAGCAGGGGCGCCGCTCCGAGAGCCGCTATGAAGAAGAGCCCGAGCGCGGGAATCGTGAGATCGCGGGACATTCAGATCTTCCGGGGGGCGGGCCGGCCGAACAGGCCTTGCGGTCGAAAGGCGAGCACGACCGCCATAACGGCGTAGATGACGAAGAGCTCGACCTCCGGCATGAGGTGCACGGCTGCCGCGCGGGCGAGGCCTACGACCAGCGCGCCGACGGCCGCTCCCACGATGCTGCCGAGCCCGCCGATGACGCTGACCGCGAAGGCGAGCACGATCACGTCCACGCCGATGCCCGGCACCACGGAAATGGCCGGTGCCGTCAATGCACCGCCGAGGGCACCCAGCATGGCGCCAATGACGAAGGTGGCCGTGAACAGGCGCCCGACATTCACGCCCATGGCGGCGCTGATCTCACGGTCGTGAATTACAGTCACCAAGAGCTTGCCTTGACGCGTGTGGTTCAGAGCCCACCAAGCTAGGGAACCCAGCACAAGGGCAATGACGAGAAGCCCGAGATCGTATGTCGCGAAACTGATGCCCGAAATGGATATCCGGCCGAGCAAGCCATAGGGTTGGTAGGCGAAATATGGATCAACGCCCCAGACGAGCTTGATCAGGTCCTCGAAGATCAGGAACACTGCGTAGGTGACGAGCACCAGGACAATCTCATCGCGTCCGTACATGCGGCGGAGCAGACCGCGCTCGACCAAGAGACCCACGAGGCCGCCGATGGCGAGTCCGGCGAGAACCAGGACCAAGAAGCTGCCCGCGGCCGGATAATTGCCCGCGAAGTAAGCGCCGACCGCTGAAGCCGCTGTATACGCGCCCAGCGCATAGAAACTGCCGTGCGCGATGTTGAGGATCTTCATCACGCCATAGGTGAGCGTCAGCCCCATGGACACGATGAACAGCCACGAGAAGTAGACGGTCCCGTCGGCAAGGATGGCAGAGAGCTTCTGCATGCCGGCCTCAGGCCCGGGCGCAAGGCCCGGGCCGATGGTTTGCTCAAGCGATCAGCACTTTGCGCCCTTGAAGCCGCCTTTGATCCACTCCTCGCTCTTGACGCCTTCCGGCGGGTTCACGCATTCGGCCGGGTAGGTCGTGACATCGGCGATCGTCGGTTTGCCGGTCGAGGCGTCGTATCGATAGGTGCCGTACGAGATGGGCTGGATCGCCTGGTGGCCCTTGCCGAGCTTCATCTCGACCTTGCCGCTCGGCGTCTCGAAGGTCAGCCCCTCGAAAGCCCCGATTACCGCCTCGTCGGACGGCTTTTCCGGCTTGCCGCCTGCCGCCTTCTCCGCGGCCGATTTCAGTCCGAGGATCGCTTGAACCATCTTGTAGGACGGGTAGGTCGGAGGCGTACCGTAGCGGTCCGTATAGGCCTGGCGGAACCAGCGGTTGAGCTCGTTGTCCGGCGCGAACACCCCGTGCGGGCCGCGCGCGCCGATGAAGAGGCCGTCCGGCATCTGAGCCGCGAGGCGGAACATGGCGGTCTCGCCGGCGGTCAGGACCGACGCGCGGTTCTCGAACACGCCGCGCGCCCTTCCCTGCAGGACGAACGCCTCCATGTCGCCGCCCCAGAAGCTGGAATGAATGACGTCGGGCTTTTCGACCAGAAGGGCCGAGATCTCGGCGCCGTATTGTCCGGCCCCGAGCTTCGGGAACTGCTCGGTGAGGATTTTCACGTCAGGCTTCAGGGTTTGCATCGACCACTTGAAATCGTTCCAGGAATCCTGCCCCCAGGCATAGTTCTGGTTGATGCCGGCCACGGACCTCACGTCTGGCTTCCGGGCGAGGAGGTAGCGGGCCGCCGCCACGTTATCCATGGTGGCGTGGGCACCGGTGCGGAATAGATATTTATAGCTCGCGTCCTCGAAGATGCGCGGCGTTCCGCAATCGAAGAAGATCGTGATCTTCTTGAGCTCGTCGGCGAGCGGCGCGATCGCCAGGCAGTCGCCTGACGAGATGTAGCCGATGACCGCGTCCACGTTCTGGCGCTGGACGAGATTGCGGTACTCGGTGACCTGCTTGGTCGTCCCGCCCGCCTCGT
>WUUC01211638.1_pt1 | contig 12636 bp, 9 predicted proteins | sample 6278441 | NCBI WGS metagenome assembly WUUC01 (sample SAMN13675441, study PRJNA597444) | soil metagenome | isolation source: soil | place: USA: Washington | collected 2017-10 | reverse complement strand
GAGCGACTCAGGATTCCCCTCGGATGTTCGAATGGGGATTCATCGACTTATTTTCCCGCACCCATTTCGCGGCGGTGCCCATTCTGTACGTACCCGCCAGCGTCGTGCTCGCCTGGTGTAGCGTGGCCCAGCAGGGGTTGAGCAGCGGGCTGACCGCCTCTTTGATGCTCGTTGGTTTCGTGGCCTGGACCTTCGTCGAGTACGTGGCCCATCGGCTGGTCTTCCACTGGGAAGGGCGAGGCCCGGTGGCTAAACGCCTTCATTTTTGGATACACGGCGTCCACCATCAGTGGCCTCATGATCGCTACCGCCTGGTGATGCCGCCCGCGATCAGCATAGCCTTATTTGTGGCCTGTTTATGGCTGTTTACCGACGTGTTCGGGCGCTACGGCTGGGCATTCCACTCTGGCTTCACGCTCGGATACCTCTACTACGATTTGACGCATTACTACCTGCACCATGGCAGGCCGCGAACGGCGTATGGGCGTCGTCTCAAGAAGCACCACATGCTTCATCATTTCAAGTCGTCGGAAAATCGTTTTGGGGTGTCCTCCAAGTTCTGGGACTACGTCTTTTTGACTCGCGGCTGAGCTCGCGAGCGGTGCTCTCGCTCGGGTCCGTCAGACATGTCCGATAAATAACGGTCAAGCGGCCCCGGACCGACGTGATCCAGCCGATGCGACCTGGGCCAACGTGACCCAGCCGATGCGGCCCGAGCCAACGTGACCCGGAGCCCGTGAGACGACCCGCCCATGGCTCCGGCGTTTGCTGACGAAACGCACCTGAAGGATGGCCGTCGCGTGGGCGTCTCGCGCTCGAAGCACTGGTCCACTCGCATGCCGGCATGCCCAACAAAACGCCCCCGGACGCACCGAAGAACGCCCGAGGTCTGGACATTCAAGATTCTGGCCTCAGAACAGACCACGGACGCGGTGATCTTAGTCAGAGTGCCACAGACGACCCGATCCGGAGCAGTGTGCTTCAGGCTGAAACCGGGGGGGTCGGCGCTACGCTCAGGCTGTGCTCACGCTCCTGGGTTCGCTCGGCGTTCGGTTGACGATGCGGGAAGGCAACCTGTTCACGTCTGCGCCAGCTGCCCCCGCGGCGGGGGCTCGTCGGGAGGAAGTCATGACTGACCGCCTGGACCTTTCCGTGGTTTCACCCGTGCAACGGTCCAGGACGCGGAAGGAGTGGGCGAGGCGCTTGCGTGCGAGCAGGTTGCCGATTTTTGTAGCCTACTTGTTGCCTTTTGTGGCTAGTGGCCTGGCATACGAAGTGTTGAGGCTGCTGGTTCCATACCGGGGCCAGGTTCACGTCGGAGACCTGTACGCCCGCGAAGCGCAGCTTTTCTCAATCAGCACCTCCGAAGGTCCCCGCGCGCTCAGCGAGGTGATTGCCCGGCACGTTCACCCGCTGCTCGACGTGTGGTGCGGCGCGACTTACTTCCTGTTTCTGATCGAAGTGGTGGGAGTCGCGGGGTACCTTTTCTTCCGTGCGCGTCCCAAGATGCTCGAATTGTCTGTCGGTTTTTTCGCGGTCAACCTTGTCGGCTGGGTGATCTGGTTTATGTATCCGGCAGCGCCTCCCTGGTATGTCGACCAGTATGGAACGGGGCCTGTCGTGCTGGACGTCGTCTCCAGCCCGGCCGGGTTGGCGCGAATGGACGCTCTGTTGCACGTGCCGGTGGCCGCTACCTTCTACTCCAAGAGCGCAAACGTGTTCGGCGCCATGCCCTCGTTGCATGCCGCCTATGCGGTGCTCGTGGCCTGGGTCGTCTTCCCGCTCGGAGGCAAGCTGCGGCTGTCGGCGATCGCTTTCGCCTGCAGCATGTGCTTCGCGGCGGTCTACCTGCGCCATCACTATATTCTCGACGTGATCGCTGGCGTTCTACTGGCACCCCCGGTGGCGGCGTTGGTCCAGGCGGCACTGCGCCGCTTCGCGCCGGCCCTGGAAGGACGCAGTGAATCACGAGTTTAGCCACTGGATCGCCGGGCGGTTGAGCGGCAGCGAGCGAGTTTTTAGCTCGATCGCGCCCGCGTTGTTGCTCGTCTCTTATTTTGCCGTGGCCGGCCTGGCCTATCAGGTGCGACGTTGGCGGCGCGGGCCGTTCCGAGACGAGGAGATGGATGCTCGGGGCGGAGGAGGTCTGGCGGGGCTGAGCATCAGGCACTTCTTTGCCTGGACCATGCGGCCCTGGTGGACGCTGTTGGCGCGCGTTGGGTTCCCGCCCAACGCCATCACGTCCTTCGCATTTGCAGTGGCGCTCGCTGCCGGCTTGGCCGCGGCCGCGGGACGCTTCGCCCTGGGCGGCTGGTTATTCGCCCTCTCCGGTGCGCTCGATTTTCTGGATGGGCGCGTGGCGCGCAGTACCGGCCGTACGTCGCCCGGGGGCGCGGCGTTGGACTCCGTTCTGGACCGTTACGTCGAGAGTGCGTTGATCGTGGGTCTGGCCTGGTATTATCGCCACGATTGGGTGCTGGTGGCCTGCCTGCTGGCGCTCACCGGGTCATTGCTCGTGCCCTACGTACGGGCGCGGGGCGAGTCGCTCGGGATCTCTCTTGGGGACGTGGGCTTCATGCAGCGGCCCGAGCGCGTGTTCCTGCTCGGAGTGGGAACGGCACTGAGCCCCGTGCTGGAGGTATTGATCGCGCCAGGGGACCCTGCGCCCCCGCACCGGCTAGCCATCGGAGCGCTGGTACTGCTCGGTGTCACCTCGCATGTTACCGCCCTGCAGCGTCTGCATGGGCTCGTGCGGGCGCTAGGTGGTGGCTCGCCCAGCGTGGCCCAGCCGATTCGAGGCGTGCTGGTCAACGTGTTGGCCACGGGCGCAGACTTCGCAGCAGCCAGCGCCCTGGTCTATCTGGCTGGGACGTCCGCGCCCTGGGCAACGACGGTGGGCTGTGCGGTGGGGGGTGTCCTGTCCTTTCTGCTCTCCCGCGTCTGGGCCTTTGACGTCGGCGGCGCCTGGTGGCCGCAGATCGGGCGGTATGCGTTCGTGTCGGGCGGAACCGCGCTGATGAACGGCGGCGGCGTCGCGCTGCTCTCGGCGCTGGAGGCGCCGTTTGTAGTGGCCTGGCTCATCGCGCGCGGGATCGTGTTCGTCACCTGGAGCTACCCGCTCCAGCGTGATTTTGTGTTCTCCCCGGGGCCACGCCTGCCGCGGGAGGTGAGTGTTGTGTCGAGCCCTTAGAGCCGGTGGACAATTGCGGGTGCGCTGGCTCAGCCTGCTGCCGTGTCGTCGAGTCGCTCACGACGATGTATGACTCTGCGAGCACAATATCGTCGCATGCGCCTGAAGAGGCGGCCGAGATCCATGAAATGAAGTCAGCTTTTGCCGCGTTCTGCGCTACCTTACTCTTGTCGGAGCTGGCGCTTGCCGCTCCCAGGCGGCTGACGCTGAGTGACGCGATCGCGCGGGCCCGCGCGAATCCCGTGGCGCGTGCTTCGATCGCCGCGCATCGAGCCGCTCTGGCTCAGGTCGAGGAAGCGCGTGGCGCGCGCTGGCCGCGCGCACAGCTCATCTCGTTTCTGGCGCCGAGCCCGGATATTCGCTGCGTCGATGCCGCCTGCACGCGGACCTCTCCGAACGACGTTTCGCTGGATTTCAAGGGTGTGTTTGCTGGAGCCCGCCTGGACGTGGTGCAACCCCTCTACACCTTCGGGAAGATCGATGCAGCGGTCCTGGGGACCACGGATGCGGCTCAGATGAGCGCGGCGGTGGCTGACGGGGTCAGAGGAGATCTGGCGGTCGAGACGACTCGCATCTACTTCGGCATTGAGCTGGCGCGCGAGCTGGGGCTGATGCTGGAGGATGGGGCCGAGCAGATTGCGAAAGGCAAGCAAGCGCTCGTCGTGCGCCTCGAGGCTGGTGATCCCGACGTGACGGTGCAGGACCGCCTGCGGGTCGAGTCATTGGAGACGGAGGTCGCGATCCGCCGCAGCGAGACGCGAGAGAAGGAGATGAGCGCGCTGGAAGGTCTGCGGGCCCTGGTCGGCGACCGGGACGCGGAGGTGATGGACGTGGCGCTCGCCCCGATCGAACGGGACCTCGGAGACGTGAACGAACATTGGCAAAGGGCCCAGACGAGCAGTCCCGAGCTGCGCGCCGCCAGCCACGGGGTATCGGCGCTCGGCCATCGGACGGAGCTGGAGGAAGCGCGCTGGTGGCCCGACCTGGCGGTGACGGCGGGTGTGAGTGTGGCACGTGCGCAAGGGGTCGATGACCCGCCGTCTGCATTGGCGAATGACCCGTTCAATACGACGCGCGCGGAGCTCGCGGCCGTGCTGCGTTGGAGTGTCGAGCCTGGCATGCAGGGGGCGCGCGTGGCACGAGCCCGGGCCGAGGAGGAACGAGGCGGAGCGCTCCAGGCGGGGGCCATTGCCGCGGTGGAGTTCGCCGTGCGCGATTCATACAACCGCGCCGTCGAGGCTCGCGCGCGCCTGGTCGCTGCCGAGCAGGGGGAGAAGAGCGCTCGAGGCTGGGTAGCGTCCGTGCTCCAGGCGGAGTCGGTCGGCGCCGCATCGGCGCGCGATCTGGCGGACGCCTATCTTGCGTACTTCACGCTGCGGGGGCGCGTGCTCCAGAGCGTGTACGAATGGAATCTGGCCGTCACCGCTCTGGACCGAGCGACCGGTGACGCTTCGGCGAGCTCGGCGCGTCCGTAGAACAGGAGCTGTTGCATGCGATTTATGAGGAGAGGTTTGCTTACGTGCGTACTGTGTCTGAGCACGCTGATCGCGTCGGCCGCGGAGGAGGCCGGGCCCGGCGTGAGCGCCGTACGACGCGCTCAGGAGTCCGTCGCGGCTTCGTTGCAGAAGAAGGCCGCTCCGGGGAGCGAAGCCGAGAAGCGGCTCGCCGGTGAGATCAGCGCCCAGCTCCGGGGCTTCCTCGACGTCGATGAGCTGGGACGGCGTGCGTTGGTCGATCACTGGGGAAAGCTGAAGGAGCCGCAGAGGCGCCAGTTTCTCGGGGTGCTCCGGGGGTTGGTGGAGGCCAACTACGTGCGCGCTCTGCGCTCCAACCTACAGTACGAGGTGAGCTACCTGCGCGAGGAGCCGAGAGAAGACGCGCGGCGCGTGCTTACCGAAATCCGCATGCGCCGCAAGGGCCGCGAACAGGTGATTTCCGTGGACTATCTCCTGCGTAAAGAGGGGGAAGCTTGGCGCGCCTTTGACGTCATCACCGATGGGGTCGGGCTGATTGAAAACTACCGCGCGCAATTCAATCGCATCCTGGACAAGGAGGGCTTCCCGGCGCTGATCGAGCGGATGCGGAAGAAGCAAGCTCAGCTCGATGCTCCTCAGCCGAGCCCATCGTGAATCAACCTCGCGTAGACCTCCAGGTACTCGTCCGCCATTCGCTTCACGCTGAAGCGGCGCTCGAAGGTGGCCCGGCAGCGTAGACGGTCTATATCGCTGATTCGCGCGGCGGCTTCCACGGCGCCGTCGATGTCGCTCACCAGCAGGCCCGTCAGCTGATCATCGATCACTTCGGCTACGGCTCCGCGTTGGAAGGCGATCGTGGGCGTTCCGCAAGCCATTGCTTCAATCATGACCAGTCCAAACGGCTCTGGCCAATCGATCGGGAACAACATGGCGCGTGCTCTTCCCAGGAAGTCGCCTTTGCGTTGCTCTGGGATTTCTCCGACGAACTCGATTTGCGGGTCATTGAGCAATGGCTCAATTTTTTGTTTGAAGTACCATAGATCATTGCGCCCAACCTTGGCCGCTATCTTGAGGTTTACGCCACTCCGTTTGGCGATCTCGATCGCATTACCAGCGCCTTTTTCAGGTGAAATGCGTCCGATGAAGGCGAAGTAGTCATCGGGCTCGCCGCGGCAATCGTGCAGATCGAGAGGCAGGCCATGATAGATGGTCGCGGCGAAATTGGCCCGCGGTAGCGGTTGACGCTGTGAGTTCGAGATCGACACCAGCGGAGCCTCGCGGAATTCGTCGTACAGAGGTCCGAGGTCGACCAGGTCCAGGCGGTTGTGGAGCGTGGTGACGCTGGGCACGTTCAGACGGCGACTGAGTGGGAAGTGCAGATAGTCGAGGTGGAAGTGCAGAATGTCGTATTCATGTGCCTGAGCCGAGACGCGCTCCAGCAGCAGGCAGTGATGTGGCAAGTCGTCCTCCGAGGTCGGGTCGAGCCGTAGTGAGCGGGGACGAACGGGGACGAGCTTTGCTCGGGTTTGTGAGTCGCCGCTGGCAAATAGCGTGACGTCGTGCCCCTGACGCACGAGCTCCTCGGTCAGGTATGAAACAACCCGCTCGGTGCCACCGTACGCCCGGGGCGGTACGCTCTCGCATAGAGGGGCTATTTGCGCGATACGCATCGAATGACCAAGGAGTGGACCCAGGCGCCGGGCCAGTAACCCCCTTTTTAAGCAACCAGCGTGCCGCTCACGTGGAGTCAGACCTGGGACCCAGCCGCGCCATCCGACCACGCGTATGCTCACGGGGTGAGCGCGTGTTGGTGCAGGACCGCGTGGCGCTTCGCGACAGCTGAGCGTCGCCGCGTTGCGTGACCGGCTTGCAACGGCAGGTCGGCTCATGGACACGCCACTGTGCGCATCGTCGACCGTGCCGTTCTCGAGCCCCGAGCTCCTCCCGATTTATATGTCCGGAGATCGTAGACTCCCGAATCTCTTCGATCTCTGGAGCGGAGAGCGGGCGTCGCTGATCTGGGAGAAGAAACGTTGAGACAACGCGCGCAATTCGTCCGGGAAACTCACGACGGCGTTTGCGGATGCTCCAGGCAGACTTAAATCGTGCTCCACGTCATGACACCTCTCTACGAGAGATACGGTAGGGGGTGCTGAGAGGCGAGGCGCTCGCCAAGGTTTCTTACGACAGGGGTCGTCCGAAACAGGCGCGTTCGGGGAGCGCCTCACCTGTCCGCATGTTGCCCGTGGGTTGACCTGAGCTGAGCAGAGGAGGGAGACAAAAAGATAAGGGAAAGGGGCCGCGAGCTGCGCGTAGACACGCTGCTCTTGAACGCGCAGCCTCGAGGGGGGACAGCGCCTGTGGGCGTGCTGCTTGGAGGGGGGGACAGCGCCTGTGAGCGTGCTGCTTGGAGGGGGGACAGCGCCTGTGAGCGGGAGTGTAGAGGGGGCGAGCAGTGCCGCCGGGTATTGCCGCGGGATAACGCGGAATGAGCAAAGGGAGGCGCTGGACACTTTTGGGCTCAGCGCGTGCGAGCATCGCACCGCGTGACGCTGAGGAGGCTGGCCCCCAGACGGGGGCCGGCCAGGTAAGGTAACGCTACTCGCCGATCGATCCGCGTTTTGGCAGCATCAGCGCTGCTCGATAGGGCGGGGCAGCGCCCAGCCGGGGCTCGAGGGGGCTCTGCGGGTGCCGCGGTTCAGACGCTCGGACAATTGGTTGACCAGGCTCTGAATGTCACCAGCGTTCTGGTGGGTGTTGAGCATGAGGCGCACGCCCGCGCGGCGCCGAGGTACGGCGGGGTAACAAGCCACGTTCACGTAAAAGCCCTTCGCCAACAGAGCCGCGGCGACATCCACCGCAGCGCGCTCGTCCCCCACGGGAACGAAGCGAATCGGGGAAGCCCCGGAGCATATCACGCCGACGTTTTCGCGTGCCGCGACGCGATCGAACTGTTCGATGCGGGACTGGAGCTGGTGCTGGCGGAGCAGCAGCTCCTCCGATAGGTGAATTTTGGCCGAGGCGATCCCCGCGCCGAGCTGCGCTGGCTGCAGAGGCCCGGAGAAGATCAGCGTGCGTCCGCAGGTGAGCACTCGTTCCGCCAGCTCGGGGTTCGGCAGAACGATGGCCCCGCCTGCCGCCGCGAAGCTCTTGGATAGACCGAAGATGACGGCCATGCGCGAGTGAATGCGGCGCCGACCGAGCACCGTCCCCGCACCATGCCGTCCGCTCCAACTCACCCCATGGGCGTCGTCCACATAGGCGAACAAAGCGGGGTGCCGGTCGAGTAACTCATATAGGCCATCCACGTCGATCACGTCCCCGTGCATGCTGTAGATGCCGTCGCAGAGATAAAAAACGCGATCATGCTGGGCGGACAGGGCCTTGATCCGCTCCTCCAGTCGATCGAGCCGATTATGACGTACCGGTTCACACGGGATGCCGCGCATGCGCAGCTCCGGCAGGCTGGCCTGGACGCTCGCGTGCACCTGAATATCGTAGAGCACAGCGTCGCGCTCCCCGACCAGGACGGGTAACGCGCTCTGATGCGCGAGCGAGGCCGTGGCGGCGAGGACCACCGGCGCGCCACCCGCCATTTCTGAAAGCAGCTCTTCGTACTCGCGGTAGAGCGGGGCGGTGACGTATGCGCGCGACGTGGAGAACTGCACGCCGTAGCGCAGGATGGCTTCGCAGGCCGCCGTCTTCAAACGGGCGTCGGTCTCCAAGCCGAGGTAGGAGCAACTGCCGAAGTTCACGAGGCGCCGTCCTGCGAGAGTGATGGCGCGACCATCGAAGCGATCGTCCTCGGCGACGCGATAAATCAAGCCCGCCGCGCGCGCGAGTGACCATATCTCGGCAACAAAGCTCAGGCGTTCTTCTCGTCCGGCTCGGAGGGCACTGGAAGCTAAGGGCATTCTGGGGGTTTCCTTGGAGTTTCGGGGCAGAAAGCGGGGTCGCGGAGCTGTCGTGGACATGTCCCCTGGCATGTAGGCGTTTTGTGCTGATGTGGGGTCATAGATGACTGTCCCATAATGGTACATAGCGGGCATCGCCGTTTCGTAAGCAATTCGTGATCACGCCGCCCCCGGACACGGACAGGTCGACCCCGATACAGTTCGGAAATGCTCGATCCGCCATGCAGCAGCCAGGACGGGCGCTGTGCGCCCGGGTAGACTGGTGCGTCCGTTGGGCTCAACTCGTTCGGGCGTACTGACGTAGGGGGGGTCAGTCGCAACCAGCTTGATATGTCATGAACGCCGCTACCTTTCTCACGTTGACGGCTTGCGCGATCGAGGTGGTGATGGGCAGTCTGGCGCTCGCCTTTGCAGGCGCGCAGGGCTGGCGGCATTTCAAGGTGTTCGCGCTGATCGCCTTTTCGGCTGCCCTGTACGGTGCGGGGGACGCGGTGTTTGCCAGCGCAGAGCCGCCACCGGTCCTGGTCGTCTGGGCCTCGCGCATGAATCTAGCAGTCGTGTGCCTGCACTGCGCCGCCTGGATCGTCTACGTCCGCCGTCAGTATGGGGACCCGGTGTCGCCTCGCGATCGCGCTGCGATCGGCGCGTTGCTGGGCATTGCCGCGCTGGGTTTGATTCCGACCTGGGTCATGTCAGACGTCGTGATCCAGCAAGATGTCCCGTGGGCCGGCGTGACCTATCACATCGCGACACCCACTCCGTTTGGAGCGCTGTTGATGCTCGTGGTGCCGCTCTTTCTGGCGATCCCGACTCTGACATATTGGAGGAAAGCCCGGGAGCGTGCGCCGGGCGCGCGCGTGCACGTCGTGGCGTTCTCGATTTTCTTACTGACGAGCATTAACGAAGCCCTGGTTGGGTCGGGTATTCTCGAAAATCTCTATCTGATCGACATTGGGTTTCTGGCTGCCGTCCTCAGCGTCTGCGGAGAGATGACGTATCGGGTGAGCCGGGACGCTCGCCGCCTACAGGAGCTGACCGAAAACCTGGCACAACAGGTCGAGGAACGAACGCGTGAGCTAATACAGACGCGGGATAACCTGGTGCACTCCGAGCGACTGGCAGCGCTGGGGCGGCTGAGTGCGAGCATAGGACATGAGATCAATAATCCCCTGTCCTATGTCATTGGCAATTTGAGCTACATCGCGGACGAGTTGGCGGATGAGCAGAGCGTGCGGCAGGAGGCGCTGATCGCGGGTGCCGTCCAGGATGCGCTCGGAGGAGCCGAACGCATCCGCAAGATCGTGAGCGAGCTGCGCGTCTTCAATGTCTCGTCCGAACGTGATGCGCGCCGGGTCGTGGATGTGGGGGCGGCGCTCGAGGCAGCCGTGAAGCTGGTGCGAGGAGAGATTCGGCATCGAGCTCAGCTGGTGCGGCAATATGAGCCCATCGCGACCGTGATGGCCGAGCCGACCAAATTGACCCAGGTCTTTGTCAATGTCCTGCTCAACGCCGCACAGGCCATTCCCGAGGAGCGCATGCGCTTGGGGCAGGCGGTCATCACCGTCAAGACCAGCATGCGCGGTGACGACCGGCTGGCGATCGAAATCGTAGATACCGGTACTGGTATGGCGGATGACGTCAGGCAGCGCCTATTCGAGCCCTTTTTTACCACGAAGCCGAGCGACCGAGGCACGGGGCTCGGGCTGTTCGTCTCCCTCGGGATCGTGACGGCTTTTGGCGGAAGCATCGAGGTGGACAGCCGAGTCGGGGCGGGGACGACGCTCAGAATACTCCTCCCGGCATGGCGCGGCGCCGAGCCGTGCCCGGAGCCAGGACCGCCCGCGTCACTCAGAAGCCTGAAATTCCAGCGCCGCCTGCTGGTCGTGGATGATGACGTGCTGGTCGCTCGCACGTTAGCGCGGCAGCTGAGCGGGCATGACGTCGAGGTGGTCGCGAGCGGTCAAGCCGCCCTCGATCGCCTGTCCGCCGTCGGATCGAGCTTCGACCTCGTGTTGTGTGACCTGATGATGCCCGACATGACCGGCATGGACGTGTACGAAGCGGTCGAAGAACGCCACCCGGGCCTGGCGACGCGCTTCGTTTTCATCAGCGGCGGCGGCGTAACGGAGCGCTCGCGCAAGTTCCTGGAGCTGCATGCCGACCGTGTGCTGCCGAAGCCGATCGATAGCCGGCAGTTGTCCGAGTTGCTCGTGCGCACCGGCTCGCACGAGCGTCTGGCGAGCATTCAGGCCAGTTGAGCCCAGGTGGTCCTGGCACCCAGAACCGCCGGCTGCTCACGCTCAACGTGGACGCACGGCGAGCGGTACGGACGGGGGGTGAATCTCGGTTTCCGCACAAGGCAGGTGCCGATGTGACTTATGAAAGCCAGCTTCGAACCAGCCCCGAATGCCCAGGCGCCACAGGTTGCGACCGAGGACCAGCGCCATCAGCCCGAGACAGAGCCACTCCAGCTCCGCACTCCGCGCTCCGGGCGGCGCTCTGGTGAACGTGTCCAGGATCCTGTCGAGCCACGCTGCCAGGCCCACGCTGGCCAGCGCGAGCACGGCGAACACGAGCAGCCGCGGTCGCCACCCGCCGGGCAGCGAGCGAGCGCTGGAATGGCTGACCACGCCCAGCACGAGGCCGACCAGGCAGGTACTGGCGGGCAGGCCTTTCGATAGCAGGGCGGCAGCGATCGGGGTCGCCGCCACCGGAGCCAGGTATGCCGCGAGGGCCAGCGCTGCGATGAGCGGCAGCCGCGACAGCGGACCGAGTGAGCCGCCCAAAGCGTCGGATGGGATGAAGGCGCTCAAGTACCCGGCCACGAGCAATCCAAGTCCGAGCCACGCGCCGACATCGAGCAAGGACCGCTCCAGAGCGCGCCAGAACCGGGTGAGCCAGCTGCCGTTGACCTCCTCCTGCGCAAGCCCAGGCTCGCTGTCCGCCGGCGCTGAGCGCGCTGCCCGCTTGTGCGTCGTGAGGTTGAACAGACCGAGGCACATCGACAGCGCGAACGCGCCCAGGAGGCGCAGCAGGGTCAGGCGAAGGCCCAGTAGCCGCAGCGATGCCGCGAGGTTTTCCGGTCTGGAATCGGCTGTGGCCATTCGCTCGAGCAGCGTCTGCCCCGCGGACGCCTCCATGCTGGAGCCAGGAGCCGATGGCTCAGGGCAGGGCGCCGCCGCCTGCCTGAGGCTGGGGCGGGTGCTCGGATGCGTGCCGCCGAATCGCCAGGCGCGCGGCAATCGAAGGCCTGTCGCCAGCAAGGCTGCCGTGCAGACCAGTCCGAGGCTCAATGCTGGGGCGACGCTCAAGGCCGAGTCCAGGAGCCGCCCCCCCAGGCCCTGCTCGTCCGCGTGCTCACCGCCAGAGACGCAAACGATCAGCAGGGCCACGGCGCCGCCCAGGATGTCCAGGGCGCGATCGCGCACCGTTTCGAGGCGTTCCGACGCAATTTCGTGAGACACGATATGCAAGAGGATGCCGGCTGCTATTGCATCGGCCCACCCGTGCAGTCCCTGCCAGGCCAGTGCGGGCATGGCCCTCACGACCCAACAGCCGATCGAGCTGGCCAGGCCCAGCGCAGTGACCCGTACCAGCGCATGCGCGAGCCCGCGCGGCATGTAGGCCAGCGTTACGAGCGCCACGATCGGAATTTCGTGAGCGCCCAGGGCGAGCAGCACATCGTGGCCGTGACCGTCCACGGACATGGCGACGCCGTCGCCAAAGCGGTGCACCAGCAAGCCCGCGTATCCGACCTCCAGCCGGATGGATCTGGCCCCGAGGCCCTGGAAAAACGCCCGGATCAGCCGCTCGGCGCCGGGGATAGCGGCGAAGCCGGCGATCGCTCCGACCACCCCCCACACCCCCTCGGATGCGATGGCGTGTGGGAGCAAGGAGAGGCTCACGACCAACGCGGCCGCCACCACTGCGAACGTGCGGATCGGGCCGGTCACGCCGCGCGTGAAGCGCTGCGAGATCGCCAGCGCTGCTCCGAGGGCGACAGATATCCAGATGGTGGCTAAGGCCGCCTGCACGGCGGCATACGAGTGCGGACCGT
>WUUC01201472.1_pt1 | contig 12636 bp, 10 predicted proteins | sample 6278441 | NCBI WGS metagenome assembly WUUC01 (sample SAMN13675441, study PRJNA597444) | soil metagenome | isolation source: soil | place: USA: Washington | collected 2017-10 | reverse complement strand
TCATCGCCTGGGTCGGCGAGCGCGGTGAGAACAAAGTCGATTCCCTCCGAAGACCCGGACGTAAGGATGACGCGATCCGCGTCGACCGGCCATCCTCGGGATGTGTTCTCGGCCGCCACCGCTTCACGCGCGGAAAGTAATCCGACAGATGGACCGTAGCCATTTTCGCCGTCGCGCAGGGCTTTGTGCACGGCCTCGATCATGTGCGGAGGTGTGGGAAAGCCAAACGCCACAGGATCCCCCGTATTGAGGTAGTGAACGCGCTTCCCCGCGTCCGACGCTTTGCGCGCCTCAGCCACTACGCGACGGATCGGATAGGTGACTGTGCTCATGCGACTGGCCGGCGGAATCATCGCGGACGTTCTCGGGGTTCCCATGCCAGCAGATTCTACCAGCTTGACAGCCGTCTTCTGGCGAACGCGGGGAAGTGCGTAGCGCGACGACCCGCGCTTGGGCTACAGTCCTTTGATGGCGATACAAAAGGAAATCACGGTAAAGCTGGCGAACAGTCCGGGGACACTCGGCCGCGTCGCCCAAATCCTTGGCGCAGAGCGAATCAACATGCTCGCGATGTCGGTCGACCCATCCGGCGCGCTGCGTATGGTGGTCGATAATCCGCTCCACGCAGCCGGCACTCTGCGGGAGCAGCACTACAATATCGAGGAGCGCGATGTGCTCTACACGTCGATGCCCAATGAGCCCGGATCGCTCGGGCGCGCGCTGAGGCTGCTCACCGACGCGGGGATCAACGTCGAGTACGCCTATGCCAGCGGGATCGATCGGGTCCCCATGGTTGGTATCGTCATCGGCGTCGCCGACGCGCAGAAGGCATCATACGCGTCTGGAATGTAGGAACCGCCCTGATGCGCCTTTTCATACCGACCATGGATGCCGTGCTCGTCGAGTTCGATTCCAACGGCCGCATAAGGCTCGAAGATGAAAAGTGGTCCACCCCGTCGGTGCAGGAACGGCGCGCGATCATCCACGCTGCCACCGACGAGCTCGAAAGTCTGAAAGAACTCCTGGAAGTGTTGGAGAGACAAACATGAAACGCGATCGTCTCCTTGTTGCCGTCCTGTTTGCCGGCGTTTGTGCCGTGACGCTGGCCGCGATCACAATCCCGAAAGTCAGTTTCAGCGACACGCGCCTGAAAAACGGCCTGCGAGTCATCATCTCGCCCGACCGCGCCGCGCCCGTCGTCTCGGTCGCGGTCGCCTACAACGTCGGCTCCAGGAACGAGCGCCGCGGCCGGACAGGTTTCGCGCACCTGTTCGAGCATCTGATGTTCAAGGGATCGGAAAACGTGGCGGACGGGGAACTCGCCGGTCTCATTGAAAATTACGGCGGCAATCACAACGGGCAGACCGACAAGGATCACACGCTGTATTTCGAGCAGGTGCCGTCGAACCAGCTCGATATGGTGCTGTTCCTCGAAGCCGATCGCATGCGTGCGCCGGCGATCACGAAAGAGAACGTCGATAATCAGCGAGAGGCGGTCAAGGAAGAGCGGCGGCTTCGTGTCGACAACCAGCCATACGGTCGCACGTCGGAGACAATCGCCGAGCTCGCCTTCGAGAACTTCGCCAATGAACATTCCATTATCGGATCGATGGCCGATCTCGACGCTGCGTCGCTGGAGGACTTCACGGAGTTTTTCAAGACTTATTACGCGCCGAACAATGCGGTGGTCTCGATTGCCGGCGACGTAGACGAGAAGGCGACGCTCGACAAAGTGCGCAAATATTTCGAAGGGATTCCGTCAGGGCCGCCGCCGCCCAAGTTGGATACGGGCGAGCCGCCCCAGAAAGAGGAGCGGCGAACGACGGTTCAGGACCCCCTCGCGCGGCTCACGCTCGTGGATACGGCTTATCAGGTTCCCGGTGGCCTGAACCCCGACATGGACGCTCTAAGCGCGCTGGCCTCGGTGATGGGCGCCGGCCGCAGCTCGCGCTTGTACGACAGCCTCGTGCGGCAGCAGCAGATTGCGGTTCAGGTGTACGCCGGCGTCCAACAGTCCAAGGGTCCCGGACTGTTTTATCTCGAAGCGATGGCGGCCCCCGGTCGCGATCCTGCGGCTGTCGAGAAAGCTCTCGACGCTGAAATCGAAAAAGTGCAGAACGGCCCGATTCAGGAATGGGAGCTCGAAAAGGCGCGGAACGCCGCGCGGCGCAGCCTGGCGGGGAGTCTGCGCAGCTCGCTGCAGCGCGCGATTCTGCTCGCCCGATACGCCGTGTTTTTCGATGATCCGGCCGTCATCAACACGCGCTATGAGCGGGTCGCATCACTGAAGCTCGACGACCTCCGGCGCGTCGCGCGCCAGTATCTCGTCGGGTCCAATCGCACGGTGGTTGTTACCGTGCCCGCGAAGAAGGAAGCACCCTCCGGGAGTGCGAAATGAAGAAGCTGTTTGCCCTGTCCGTTTTGCTCTCTGGTCTCTGCATCACACAAAGCGGCGTGATTGGCCAGACTTCCCCTTCTCCAAGTTCACCGAAGTTCAAGGGAAAAGCGCCCGTCAGCAATGAGATCCTGAAAATCAAACTGCCGCGCGCGCAGGAGGCGCCTCTTTCAAATGGCGTCCACTTGATGGTGCTCGAGGACCATCGCGTCCCATCGGTGCAGTTCGAGATCATCATCATCGGAGCTGGCGGGTACTACGACCCGCAGGATCTGCCGGGGCTCGCCGATACGACAGCGTCGCTCATGGATGAGGGGACCACGACGAAGACCTCGGAGCAAATTGCGCAGGCGCTCGATACGATGGCAGCGACCGTGTCGGTTTCCGCGAACGAAGGCTCGCAAATCGCAACCGTGACCGGCTCAGCCCTCACCGATCAGCTCGATTCCGTGCTTGCGTTGGCCGCTGATATCCTGCTGAATCCCAGCTTCCCGGAAAAGGAACTCGGCCTCTACAAAGTGCGCGCGCGCGCTGCGCTGGAAGAGCAGCGGAGCGATCCGGACTTTCTCAAGGAAGAGCGGTACGCGAAGGCGATGTACGCCGGACACCCCGCGTCGAGCGTTGGGGTGACTCGTGAGTCCCTCGAAAAAATTACGCGCGATTCGCTTGTCGCGTTTCACAAGGACAACTACGTTCCAGACCACACGATCATTGGCGTGTCGGGCGACATCACGCTGGCGGAGGCACGGACGAAGTTCGAGAGCGTCCTCAAAGGCTGGTCGAAAACAGGCAAGCCCCGCCCGGGGGTCGTACACCCATCGGATCCAGGCCCGACGAAGGTGTCCCTCGTCAATCGACCAGGGTCGGTACAAACCGGATATCTGTTGGGCGAGCCCGCAATCAACCGCGTGCATCCCGACTACGACGCTCTTCAGGTGATGAACACGATCGTCGGTGGGTCAAACGGCCGTCTGTTTCGCGAGTTGCGGGAGTCGAAAGGCTACACCTACGGCGTGTATAGCGGCCTACGCGCCCTTCGGTACCGCGGCGACTGGCGCGCCTCAATGGATGTCCGTACTGAAGTCTCAGAGCCGGCGCTTCGGGACCTGCTCGCCGAGCTCGCGAGGATGCGCGATCAACCCGTGCCGAGCGATGAGTTCAAGGACGCCCAGCGGTCTCTCACCGCATCCTTCGCGCTGTCGCTCGAGGATGCGGCAGCGCTGCTGAATCTGTACGTGGTCCGCCAGCTCTACAACTTCCCCGTCGATTACTGGGATCGCTACACCGAACGCATCATGGCGGTGACTCCGGCCCAGGTGCAGGCTGTTGCTCGCAAGTATCTCGATCCAGCCAAGCTTCAAATCGTTGCCGTGGGCGATGCGTCGAAGATTGAGACCGGCCTTCGCACCTTCGGCCCTGTCGAGTTGTTTGACGACGAAGGCAGGTCAGTGGCGAAGTAAGGAAGAAGGATGACGGGATGCCCGGCCGGGTGGTGAGGTATCATGGGCGTATCCGTAAAAGTCTGTGGTGGAGGCAGGAACCATGAAGACCGGTACTCTATTGAAAAAAATGATGGTCGTCGCGGTGGGAGGCCTGTTCGTGGCTTCGGCAGCGAGCACCGCACTCTCGGGGCAGGCCGGCCGCCAGGGCGGTACGCCCGCCGCTCCAAGTGCGCCGCCGGCGGCCCGCGGCGGCGGTAATCCCCCGCAGGGCGGCCGCGGTCCCATCAAAGTGATGGTGGTGACCAAGGGGCACACGTATGACCGCGAGCCGTTCTTTCAGATGTTTGACTCGTGGGGGAACGACATTACATGGTCACACGTCGAGCACCCGGCAGCCGATGTCATGCTGTCACCAAAGTACAGCAAGCTGTTTGACGTGTACGCGTTCTTCGATATCGGTGGCGCGGGGCTGGGAGGGCGCAGTGGGCCTCCCCCGAATCTGCCACCCGGCACGTTCAAAACGGCAAACAATCGGTACTATCCGCCTCCCTCGGAGCAGTTGAAAACCGAATTTCCAAAGTTGCTCCGCGAAGGCAAAGGCTTTGTGTTCCTGCATCACGCATCAGCCGCGTGGGTTCACACCTGGCCCGAGTACTCCGAGGTGGTCGGCGGCGCGTGCGATTGGTATTCGCCCAATCGCGTGCGCGGCCTCGACAATCCCAATCACGGCTACTTCGGTATGACCCCTCAGTTCATCTCGTTCGTCGACAAGAACCATCCCATTACTCGCGGTCTCGGCGACGGCTTTCACGTTGTCGATGAAGCGTACGCGTGCCACTGGTTCGAAGACTCGGTTCAGCCGCTCGCACGTACCGATTTCATCCCGGCGGATGCCACGAAAAATCTCAATCCGAAAGTGAAGTACAGCAACCTGGCGGCGTGGGTGAAAACGGCTGAGAACAGCCCGGTATTCTTCACCCAGGTCGGGCACGGCGTCACGGCATGGGCCACGCCGGCGTACCGGCAGTTCGTGCTCAACGCAATCAAATGGGCTGCTTCTCCCGAGGCGCTCGCCTGGGCGAAAGCGAATCCCAAGAGGATCTTCACTTCTTCGAATTAAGGATTGTTATGAAAACCTATACCCGGAAACTCCTCTGGTCGGCGGTCGCGCTCACTGTAATGGTGGGCTCCGTGTCGCTGCTCGCACAAGGTCAGTGGGGCAGCGGACCGATCAAAGTCGCGATCGTCACCAAGGGGCACAACTTCGATCGCGACGCGTTCTTCAACTTGTTCGATGCGCTCGGCAAGGAAATCACCTGGACTCACGTCCAGCATCCAGCTGCGCTCGAATTCTTCGATCCGGCTGTTGCCGACACGTTCGACGTGTACGTGTTCTACGACGCGCCTGGACGCACCGCAACTCCCGGTCCTGACGGCAAGCCGACGTTCGAACAGCCGAATGCATCGGCAAAGAAGAATCTTGTTCCCTTCCTTCAGAAAGGAAAGGGGCTCGTGTTCTTCCATCATTCGCCGGCAGCCTGGAATCACACGTGGCCCGAATACGTCGAGATGATCGGTATGGCCTGTGACTGGGGCAATGACGTCACCTTCATGGGAAAGACGTATCCACGGTCCGGCTTTCTTCCGAATGTGAAGCAGCGGATCACCGTGGTCGACAAAACCCATCCCGTCACGCAGGGTGTCGGAGAAGGCTTCGAGATCACCGACGAGGTTTATCTGTGCCCGGTCAACGAGAAGGCCAAGGGTCTGATTCCGCTGCTCCGCACCGATTTCGAACCGGTCGATTCGAACTTCACGAATCGGTATCCCAGCGGGTGGCGCCACCCGAAAGGCTCGCAGCTCGCCGGCTGGGTGCGATCGGCAGAGAAGAGTCCGCTTGTCTACCTCCAGAACGGCCATGACCGCGTCGCATGGGAGAACCCCGCGTTCCGCACGCTGCTGACGAACGCGATTCGCTGGACGGCATCGCAGGAAGCGAGAGATTGGGCGGCGAAGAACCCGACTCGCGTGCGCCGCAGCAACAGCAACTAGCGCGCCTTTCTTTGGATCGTTGCGCTTCGCTCTGCCTGTTATCTCTGGCTCTTGGCTGTTACTTCGTGGGCGCAGCCACAGGCGCAGCACCCCCCTCGGCAGGTGCGGTCGTCCCCGGATCCGGCTTGATGAAGAGCTCGATCACCTGGACTGCCGCTGACGTTTTGTTGGTGAAGCTGTGGGTCTGGCCCTTCACCATGTAATACGCCTGTCCGGGCACCGTCGTGATGACGGGCTCCTTCTCGACGGTCAGCTCGAGCGACCCGGTGATGGGCACGAGCATATGGAACGTCACATCGTTGTGCACGTGGGGTCGCCGAACCGCTCCCGGCTGCAGCGTGACTTGCAGGACGCGAACATGCGGATTTTCCACCACATTGAGAAAATTCACGCCGGGATCTGGATTGCCGGTCTGGCCAACCTTCTGGCCGCCGCCACCGCGCGTCGGAGGCTGGGTCTGCCCGGCGGCTGGTGCAGCCGGTGCGGAGGGCGGCGAAGCTGGCGCCTGAGCCAGTGTGGATGTCGACGCGAGCGCCCCGATTACGATTGCGATTCCACAGACTTTCTGCATGCTGTCTCCTCGTTTGTTTTCCGCTGATCGAGGCGGCGCAGGCGCCCTCGTGCTCTTCGACATCGTGAGAGCGCCACGTACGTACCACCAGCTGAACGTGATGTCAAACTGCTAAGCTTGTCGCATGGAGCTCTCGAGCCGTGTCGCGCTGATCACCGGAGGCAAGCGGATTGGAGCGGTCGTCGCGATCGAGCTCGCGCGCCAGGGAGCTGACGTTGGGCTCTGTTACAACACATCGCGGACTGAAGCGGAACGGACCGCTGTGGAAATAACCGGGCTCGGGCGCCGCGTCTTCGTCAAACAGGCGAATCTCACGAAGGCTTCCGATTGCGAAGCGTTCGTCAACGACAGCGCGGCCGCGCTGGGACGAATCGACGTGCTCGTCAACATGGCGTCGATTTACGTGAGCAAACCATTCAGCGAACTGACTGTCGAGGAGTACGACGAGAACGTCGCGGTCGACATGCGCTCGGCATTCATCTGCTCCCGCGCCGCCTGGCCGCACATGCGTCGCAGCGGAGGTGGCCACATCGTCAATTTCTCCGACTGGTTATCGCGCAGCGGCCGCCCGCGCTACACAGGGTATCTGCCGTACTACGTCGCCAAAACGGGTGTCATAGGCTTAACAGAAGCGCTCGCGCTCGAGCTCGCTCCCGATAAGATTCGGGTCAATGCGATCGCTCCGGGCCCGATTCTGGCCCCGCCTGAGACGACGGATGAAGAATTGGCGTCGGTAGAAAAAGCCACGCCACTTGGGGCGTGGGGCGGAGAGAAAGCCATCTCGGACGCCGTTTTAGCGTTGCTCAGCTGCGACTTCATTACCGGGGAGACGATCAGGGTCGATGGGGGGAGGCATGTGAGGTGACGGGTCGGGAGAGAGTAAAAAGTAGAAAGTAAAAAGGCTTACTTGTTACTTCCTACCCACTGTCGAGCTCCCCAGCGCCTCGGCGAGCCTCCGCTGCTCCTCAAACATCTCTCGTGGGACGCGTGCCCCAAGGGCCGTGAAAAACGTGGCCTGATCGGCCGAGGCTTCGGCCCATTCGCCAGGTTCAACGGTCACCAGCGCCTGCAGAGCTTCGGGTGAAATATTCAGCCCGGCAGGGTCGATTGCATCCGCTGTCGGCACGATGCCGATTGGCGTCTCCCGTCCTTGGCCTTTGCCGTCGCAGCGCTCGAGAATCCATTTGACGACCCGAAGGTTCTCTCCGAATCCCGGCCAGAGGAACTTGCCGCGCGAGTCGGTACGAAACCAGTTGACGCGAAATACCTTCGGTGGCCGCGGGAGGTCGCGGGCGATGTCGAGCCAGTGCTGGAAGTAGTCGCCGATGTTGTACCCGCAGAACGCGAGCATCGCCATGGGGTCGCGTCTCAGGACTCCTGTCTTACCAGACGCGGCGGCGGTCGTTTCCGACGAGAGCGTGGCCCCGAGAAACACACCGTGCTGCCAGTTCTTTGATTCGTAGACGAGCGGCACCCGTTGCTGCCGGCGGGCGCCGAACATAATGGCGTCGAGCGGCACCCCGTTCGGATTCTCGAATTCGGGCGATAGGGAGGCGCAGTTTGCCGCAGGTGTTGTGAAGCGCGCGTTCGGATGCGTGGCTTTTTCCGATGAGTCAGGAGTCCACGGTCGACCTTGCCAATCGAGTGCGTCGGAAGGCGGCGGGTCGTCGTGACCTTCCCACCAGGGAGTGCCGTCTGCACGCAGTGCCGCGTTCGTGTATATCGTATCGCGTTGGATCATGTCGAACGCGGTCGGGTTTGTGCTGCGGCTCGTCCCGGGGAGCACGCCGAAGAACCCGGCCTCGGGATTGACCGCCCACAACCGCCCGTCCGCCCCCGGACGGATCCACGCGATGTCGTCGCCAACCGTGAACGTTTTCCATCCGGTCATCGACGCCGGCGGCACGAGCATGGCCATATTCGTCTTGCCGCAGGCTGACGGAAATGCGCCCGCGACGTATCGGACCGGTCCGTCCTTGTACTGGCACCCGGCAATCAGCATGTGCTCTGCGAGCCAACCTTCATGTCGCGCCTGATAGCTTGCGATGCGCAGCGCCAGACACTTCTTCCCCAACAGGGCATTGCCGCCGTACCCCGACCCGATCGACCACACCGTGTTCTCTTCCGGAAAGTGAACGATATAGCGCCGGTCGGGACTCAGGTCGCCGAGCGAATGCAGGCACCTCGTAAAATCGCCGGACTCGCCGAGCTGGTCGAGCGCAATCTGACCGACGCGCGTCATGATGCGCATGTTGAGCACGACGTAGCGGCTGTCGGTGATTTCAACGCCGACCTTTGAATATGCCGATCCTGGGGGACCCATCAGGAACGGCACGACAAACATGGTGCGTCCCTTCATCGAACCGGCAAACAGGGGGGTCAACTTCTCACGGGCATTGTCCGGCGCGATCCAGTTGTTGGTGGGGCCGGCGTCTTCCTGATTGGTGGTGCTGACGAAGGTGAGGTGCTCAGTCCTTGCGACGTCGTGCGGCGCGCTTCGATGGAGGTAGCATCCTGGGAGTTTGTGCTGGTTCAGCTCGATCAGCTCTCCAGACGCAAGGCACTCCTTGACGAGCCGATCCCGTTCATCCTTCGAGCCGTCGCAAATTACCACCGCAGACGGCGTCGTAAGGGCCTTTATCTGATCTACCCAGTTACGAACTGCCGAGTTCATTCAGACATCCTATCGCAGAAGATTCTTCGTGGTGAAATCCAGCATCATGCCGCGAAGATGCGGGGTCAATTGCGGGTCGCTGACGCCATGTGCCGATTTTGGGTACATCATCATTTGGAACGGCTTGCCGGCCTTCTGGAGCTCGTACGCAAACTGCATCGCGTTTTGAGGGTGCACGTTGTCGTCGAGCGCGCTGTGGATCAAGAGGAGCTCGCCGGTGAGGTCGGCGGCGCTGAACCGGGGAGAGCTTCGACGGTACCCATCCTGGTTGTCCTTGGGCAGCCCCATATACCGTTCCGTGTAGATCGTGTCGTAATTACGCCAGTCCGTTACCGCACCTTCGGCGATGCCCATGCGAAAGCTTTTGCTGTGCGTCAGCGCGTACAACGTCATAAAGCCGCCATAGCTGATGCCCGAAATGCCAATGCGGGACCCATCGACGTACGGCTGCTGCGTGAGCCACGCAATTCCATCCTCGATGTCGCGAAGTTCAAGGGCGCCGAAATTTTTATACAGCGGCCACGCCGATCGCATCCCTTTGCTGCTGGCTGTGCGATTGTCCAGAATCCAGATGATGATGCCGCGTTGTGCGAGCAGTTGGTGATATATGAAGTCGATTCCACCCCAGCCGTTGACCACCTGCTGTGCATGAGGGCCGGCGTACGTGAATTGATAAACCGGATAGCGGCGTGATGGATCGAAGTTGGGCGGCTTGATCATCATCGCTTCCATCACGAAGCCGTCGCGCGCGTGCACCTGCAGCAGCTCCGGCGTCGACAAGGTGTATTGTCCGAGCGCTGATACAGGATTGGCGTCCACGAGGCCAACGACGCTGCCCGCCGCTGATTCGTGCAGTCGAACCTGTGGCGGGGTGTTGACGTCGCTCCACGAGTCGAGAAACAGTGCGCGTGACGGATTCAGAAAGGCACGATGGCGTCCATCTCGGAGAGAAACGCGCTCGAGCCCGGTACCCTCCAGCCGGACGCGATACAAATCCAGGCCGACGGGAGCAGACGCCGTTGCGTCCAGATACAGCGTCGAACCGGTTGGATCGACGCCGTGGATTCTGCGAACTTCCCACTCGCCATTCGTGACCTGTCGCACTAGAGACCCATTCGCCGCGTAGTGATACACATGCCGCCAGCCGCTTCGCTCGCTGAGCCAGAGAAACGAACCATCTCTTAGCCAAATGGGGTCGGCGCTCGCATCCTGCCATCGTTCGACCCACGCCTGGCTCGTTTCCTTGAGGAGCGTGGCGATGGAGCCCCCGGCGATGTCCGCTCGATTCAGATCGAGCCACGTCTGCTGTCTGTCCTGGATCTGATAAATGATGCTGCGACTGTCCGGCGTCCAGCCAACGTTCACGATGAGATAGTCGGAGTACCGGGAGGTGTTGACCCATTTTACGGAGCCGCTCGCAGCAGCAACGACGCCTAGCCTTGCAATGGGATTCGGGTCGCCCGCTTTCGGATAATCCCACCGCTCGATCTCAGGGTGATATGGAATGTCGTTGACCAGCGCGTACTCCGGGACTGGCCGCTCGTCGAGCTGAATGAACGCGATGTGGGACGAGTCCGGGCTCCACCAGTAGCCTCGATAGTTCCCTCTCCCATAGAGCTCCTCCGAGTAGACCCAATCGAGCTTTCCGTTCAGCAGATGAGCAGATCCGTCCTTGGTCAGAGCGCGTTCTGCCGCTGTTGTCGTGCCCGTCACATGAAGGTTGTTGTTCTTGATGAAGGCCACCGCCCGGCCGTCCGGGCTGAACGTCGCCTCGGTTTTCGCTCCTTCGGAGCGCGTCAGGCGCAGGGCGGCGGCCGAGCGGATGTCGTACAGATAAATGTCGTCGGCGATGGTTAGCAGAAATGCGTCGCGTCTCGTGTTGAAATTCGCAGATCGGCGCCTGGAGGCTGTCCTTGCATCACGCGCCGGGACGCCAGCCCGGACGAGAGCGGTCTCCAGTTGTTCGGCGACGAAGAGCGGTTGCCTCGTGGCTGCGATCGCGTCGACTCGAAGCCATGGAGTCTCCTCTCCTCCCGGCCACAGGTACTGCGTATCGTTGAGCCATGGGCCACCCGATGGTGTCCAACTCATCGTCGCTGCAGTACTGCCGTTGAATCGCGTCCAACCTTCGAAGCCGTAAATCTCTTCAATCGTCAGCGGCGCCAGCTCTAATTGAGCCGCCGCAGCTCTCACAGTGCCGGGCACATCCTTCACCAGCAACAGGAGCGCCGCACACGCCGCCACAACCAGTCGCCACCGCACAGGAGGCAGTACCATACAGATCCAGATTATGACAAAGCTCACGTTCATGGGAGCGGCGCGGACCGTTACCGGCTCCAAACATTTGCTGGAGACTGGCGGTCGCAAGATTCTGATCGATTGCGGTCTGTTTCAAGGTCTGAAGGAGCTTCGCATCCGCAACTGGGAGCCCCTTCCGTTCGATCCGTCCGATTTGGCCGCGGTGATGCTCACGCATGCCCACCTCGACCACACTGGCTACTTGCCGCGGCTCGCCGCAGACGGCTATCACGGCCGGGTGTTTTGCACCGCCGGAACCGCCGATCTGTGCAAGCTCGTGCTGCCCGATTCCGCGCGGCTGCAGGAAGAGGATGCGCGTGAGGCGAACCGCCTCAGCTATTCGAAACACCAGCCGGCGCTACCGCTCTACCGCGAGTCCGACGCATTCCGCGCGTTATCGCAGCTTCAGACGGTGAGTTTTAACGCATCGATGTCCCTGGGCGACGGCGTCGATGCGGAGTTTATCAACGCCGGCCATCTGCTCGGATCCTCATTCATCAAGGTCACGATAGGAGGAGGACCGACGATTCTCTTTGGTGGAGACCTCGGCCGTTACTCCCGGCCAGTTCTACCAGATCCGTCGGCGCCGCCTGTGGCCGACATTCTGATTCTCGAATCTACGTACGGCGATCGGATTCATGAGCCCGACGATCGAGGTGTCCGCCTCGCAGGGATCATCAAGGACACGATTGGGAGGGGTGGCAAGCTGATCATCCCGGCATTCGCTATCGGCCGCGTCGAGGAAGTGCTGTATTGGATCAAACTGCTCGAGGAGGAAGGGCAGATTCCGAAGCTGCCTGTCTTTCTCGATAGTCCTATGGCGATCGACGCACTGCGCTACTACGCGAGCCGTGCCGGAGAGCTCGATCCGGACATCCGGTCGGACGACGCACTTCGGCGGTTCTTCACGGCACGGTTCCAGCCCGTTGCGTCCGCGCAACAATCGTCCGATCTTGTGCGATCGAACATTCCCTCAATCGTGGTGTCTTCGAGCGGCATGGCCACCGGTGGGCGCGTTCTCTATCATTTGCAGGCAGTGCTGCCGGACAAGCGCAGCACAGTCCTATTCGTTGGGTATCAGGCAGCAGGGACGCGCGGCCGCCACCTGGTGGACGGTGCGCGCGAAGTGAAGATTCGCGGGCAGCTCATCCCGGTGAATGCGCGCATTGAGAGCCTCGATTCCATGTCGGCCCATGCCGACTCG
>WUUC01064897.1_pt1 | contig 12637 bp, 13 predicted proteins | sample 6278441 | NCBI WGS metagenome assembly WUUC01 (sample SAMN13675441, study PRJNA597444) | soil metagenome | isolation source: soil | place: USA: Washington | collected 2017-10 | reverse complement strand
CTTGATCGCTTAGGCTTCAGCGATCGTCTATTTCGCAGCAACATTTCTCAATACGAACGCGGCGACCGCACTCCGTCTCCAGCCGTGCTCTTGAGTTATGCGCGGCTGGCAAACCTTGACCTGGCGATTCTGATCGACGACGAACTCCATCTGCCGGCGAAACTCCCAGGCAACATCACATACCGCGGCCTGAAACGTAAGCCCACTCCTCGAAAGCGCTGACCATTAGCAGGGCTGAAGACAGGTGAAGGAAAATTAACGAGTAGCCCTACCCGAGCGCTACTTGCGCAACCTCATCTCCACAGCCGGCGCGGATGCGGTAGAGAAAGCGCGTCGCGAAAAGCTACCGGGCCACGTGGAATTGTGTAGCTCGTTTTCTACGAGGAAACTCTTTCCGTTATTGATAAGATTGCATCGAGCGCCTCCAATGAAGCCGACGAGAGCAGACTGATGTCTGAGAGTGAAGAGAAACAATTCGAGAAAACCGTCGCTGACTTGCTTGCCGAGGGGCTTCACACACGACGCGGTCTAAGCGCCGAAGAATATACCGCTGTCTGCAGAAAGGCTTGGGATGACTGTGAATCCTCTCCAGCGTTCCCATACAAAGTCCTGATTGACCCTCTTCATTCGATTGAAGAGATGCTTGCAAATTTGTCACAGGAATATGTGCACTGGCGAGTGGCGGATGAGCTTGAGGTCCAAAAAGAACCTTCGACGGATATTCGATGTGTAGCGCTTGGGCCTGTTAAGCCTGATCTTTCAACTGGTCCCGATGAAGGTCCCGTTTTATCCACCGGGGAACCGGAAGTTTCTGAAGTTCGGAAGTATATTTTGGCGGTGTTTGATGTGCTGGGCTTTTCGGCGCTCCTCAGTCGTATGGGGCTCACTGAAGTTACTGCGCTCTACGAAAAATTAATCGCGGAAGCTGTTACCAAGGAGGCGATGCGGACATTCACGATCGTAAGGTTTAGTGAGACAGAAAAAGGATCGGTCTTAGGTACTTTACCGGTCAGTCACGCTCACTTCAGCGATACAATCTTATTGTGGGTTCCGCTTGTCCAACATTTCATCGATCCTTTCTTAGCGCGATGTGCGGACATGGTCTGCGAAGCACTCAAAATGGGGTTACCTCTACGCGGTGCTGTCGCCGTTGGGCCGGCGGTGATGCATTCAGGCACTGGTACTTTCGTGGGTGGCCCTGTGGTCGAAGCCGCAAAGCTCGAACAGTCGCAAGACTGGTTGGGTGTATCGCTCGGTCCATCCATGCTGGCTGCGGATGTATCAAGCGAGTTCGACCCCACTCTAGTTATTCCTTACCCGGTGCCATTCAAGAAAGCACAGGAACGCATCTATGCTGACTTGGCTCTCGATTGGCCCAACAGATTTCGTTCTCGTTTCGGGTCTGATCCGGTCGAAGCGATACGAGCGATCGATACGTCACCCTCGCACCATATCTACTACGACAATGCGGTCAAATTTGCTGAGTTTTCGGGCGGCCCAATATTCCGAAGTGAGGGGTTTCAGCCGCCCAACCTTGGAGAACTCGCAGATGCTGCTATCAAAGCTCGCCGAACCGGAAACTCGTTGAGCCCACAGCATCAGTTGGTTTTGAAGGACCTCGTTCGCGCCGGGAAAGTTGGTACTTCTGTTGCCCAATTTGTTAGGACGATCGCTGCCGGAGAGGAGCCGCCTAAGATTCCGCGCGATTTGCCTCGCGGGCTTAAGAGATATTTGCGAGAACTAACGATGGCCTGCGGCGAAAATGCGAGATTTTTCGAAATGTTTCCCTGCGCCATTGAAGTAGTCTGCATGCGTCTGTGCGGAACTCCGTTGAGCGATCGTGCTGAAAGTACGCTTAATGAGTTGGAGCAATTTGGTCGAGATGGAAAGTACGCTTCTAAGTTTCTGCGAGATCTAAGCATCGGGAAATCACCGAGAGTGCCAAAGAGTTTGTCGCAAGGTATGGCTTCATTTCTGAAACAGGGACTGGCATGGGTCAAAGAACGAAAGGTTCCCACGGGCCCGATTGAATATGTCGCCCAAGAATGCCTCAACGCGCGCATGCGACACCGCGAGTTAAATGATATCGCCTTACGGGCTCTTGCTGCGTTAGAGGCCACGAGCGAAACGTGGTCAAACATAGCCGCTTTCCTGCGTCGCATCAGCACTGGTGGCAACCCTCCAATTCCAGATAACGTTCCGGAGCCGACTTATTCAAATCTGATGCGTGTCAGCTTAGCCGCGCGCGTTGCCGGTGTTCAGCAACCACGAACGCTGGAGTTAATCTCTGTTGGATTTGGTGATCCCTTCACAGGGATTGATCTTTTCAGTGTAGTACACGCCTTTTCGGAGTTAAGCGGGAAAATTGGGACCATACCGGAGAAGGCAGAAGAGATCCTCAAGCAATTCGAGGAAGGAGTCCCGGAACGCGCCATTGTCGCGCAAAGGCTGCGCGCGTTGATTACTGGTAAGCCAGGACCGAGAACTCGGAAGAAATTGCCAGTCGCAATCCGACTTATTCTTGCTCAGATAGAAGCTGTGTCCAAGGGACGGCCAGTTCCGCTTGACCCATCCCTCGTCGGATTTGCTGCTGTCAGGACGCGGCATGGTGGGGGACCAATGGGTGATTGCATAATGTTCTCTCTCCAGGCAATGGCGAGAGGAAGTGCCGAGACTAAGTTGCTTGCAGATTATTTGTGGAGCATCGCGAATGGGGGCCCGGCTGGACCTGCGCCCCTCTTAACGGAGTCATCACTGGCAGCGACAGCTGAGGAAGTTAGGAACCTGGCAGAACCTCAAGTGGGTGGAATGCGGATGCTGGTGATGCCGGCGAAGTGAGGGGAAAGCTCGATAGCCTTCGACAAGGCCGCAAGCGCGACTAGATTCGCACGCGACCCTAAAATTTTGCAGCGCGCGTCACCGTTAAGACGGTGATCAGGCCTGCGAATTGTGCGAACCTTCAATGCTATGTTCGTGTTATCCGGTTCCAGAGTCTTTGCAGAGCGTTTCTCGGGCGTCGACTGCGAAGTGTCGATTCTGTCTGTTTTGAGCGCTGTCTATCTTTCAACCCTGAGTAATAGTCCGGCTTTCGAAGTCTGGCGCGATTACGAGCATCTCGGATTTCTTCCTCTGACCAATCTTCCGCCCAAATCACTTTTCCTCTCTTGATCCAATAATGTGATCGGCACGGGTAACTCCAATTTCCAATCGAGGGAAAGAGTGAGACTGTTTCCCCATCAAACGTAATTCGCCAATCCGTTGGTGAGATTGGCGTAACAACCTCAACTCCACACCCACACACGCATTTGTGGATAGCGGTTCGGTGAGGAATAGATATGTAAAGAGTATCCGTTTCAAGTTTGTCGGGTATAAACTCGACGAACTCATGTTTGATAGTCATCGTTATGCAGCAAGTTATCGTTAATCGTGTAGAGGGTGTTGTGCTCCCTAAACACGTCGCTATAAAAACCTACCATTTTCTTCCATTTTATTACCGCGAGAGCTGCATTTAAGGCATTCAGCTCTGCAATCTGAATGTTCGTATCGTAAATGTCCGCTTCATTCGCTTGCGCAAACGAGATGCGGCCGCGTTCGGCGATGGGCTGTTTCATCTCGGGGTTTCCGGTTGTAACTCGTACGATCCCTATCAGAGAATCATCTGCTTGCTCGACGCCCATACCCACATCGATGTATCTAATACCCGCCAGGTCGAGACCTTCGATAAGAGGTTTCTTGACCGAGCTGTCGTCAATGCAAATAAAAACAATATTAAAGTCATCGAAGGACGGAAGGTTCTCTGGATCAAGGTACTCGTGATGCACGAAGATGTTTCGCCGCATCCTTGAGTAGATCGATGCCAGGTATTCGACCTTTGGTAGTTTTTCACGTAACTCTCGGACAGAAGGTGCGCCGGGTGTACGAAACGCGTTGTGCTGCAGAAACACATCACCATCGAAAATGTGAATTTCCGACGCGGGAGTCTTCGAAACAAAATCTAAGACGTATGATCCGGTCCCACCCACGCCGACAATCGCAATTTTCTGCGGCTTTAGCTTAACTGTTATTCGATCAATCTCCGCACGGCTTGAGTTGGTATCCAAATAATTAAAGACGGAGTCCGTTTCGGCGGATTCGATCACCTGGAAGGTCATAGCGGTAATCGCGGGATGTAATGATCGAACCGGCGCTGAGATTATGTCGATATACCTCGTAACTTTGTGATAATAATCGTCGTACCCTCCCGGAGGCTTATTCGAAAACGTGCGATTAACAATGATCTCGTCTCCAAGATCCTGATTACCGACTCCAAGCTTAATCGATTCGATCTCAGTTCCGTCCTTGCGACGGGGTTGCTCTCCGATGAAATAGATGCGGTGGTCTTCAGGCTTTTTCGTTCTATCGCCGGCTAGCTCAAGTACCGTCACGAGCGTGCCATAGCAAACATCCAGGTTGGCATTGAGGTACGGGACGCTGGTGATTAGGAGCTTCGTTCCGCGTACCTCAATTTCATACCCGTCGTCTCGCAGCTTCTTTAGATCCGCACTACGATTTATCAGTTCTTGTGACATTGAAGTTCATCCGATCCTGGACCTTCACCTTGTCGCCATCCACCATACTGCCTTGGGGGTTTTGCTTCGGCCCGTTGCTGTAAGCGACGGTATATTCGATGTTTGGTTTGTCCTCAAACTGACTGTATTGAAGTACAACCACTTCGCGAAAAGTGATGTGCTGCTCCGACCATTCCTTCGGCCGAGCGTTCACGATCAGCGTAACGCTGTGTTTGTTAGGCGTCTTCTGCCCCGATTCTTCTTGCGTTTCTTTCATAACTGGTTCTCCTTGCCCAAAGAGTGGGGTCGCCTGAGCCGTCTTGTAATAAACTTCCAGACCGATATTCAAAAAGACTCGGCTGTTTCTCCGCCCCTATGGAGTAAAGCGATTGAGGAGGGGAAAATTTGCGAAAGCTTTTGGCCTCTTTTTCGAAAGATTTGGCATGCCTAATCGCTGTATTACAGGAAGCTATAACACGGATAACAAATGAAACAGCCCGACTGGGAATCTTTGTTAAAGCGGCTGACAGCCGTGGCGCTGCGATGGTTCGGTGATCGCAACTGTCGCGGTGAAGATGCCGTTCTGCCTGGCACGGGGTGTACAGCGAAAGACTTGGCGTACAGCGCGGCACTCGAGTTTTTGAGGAATGAGGGTAAGTACCGTGTGAAATCGGATGACGATCGTTATCGACTTATTGTGACAATTATGAGGAGGGACTTCCTGGATATGGTCAAACCGCGTCGTGAGCATAGCAGAACAGTAATTCTCGATGGCGAAGATGACCGCGTCCAGTTTGAAAGTCTGTCTGAACAACAGGATACTCGGGACGTCTCTGCCGCGGTGGAAGCTTCATCTGAAGCGAAGCGGTATTATCATCTGGCCGAAGGTGAACAACCGCTTATCGATTTCATTGATGGCGCTGCAGAGTTCGGAAACTTGCCTCGCAAGGAACTCGCCGAGTTGGTTGGGGTTACGCCTAATGAACTAACAAATATGCAAAAGAAGCTAAGGTACAGGTCATCACGCCCGCACGATCACGACCGCGCGAAGGCAAAGGGAGGAACCAATGCGAAAAGCTGATAAGGAGCCTCCCACGGAATTGGAGCGGTTGCGTGAAACGATTTTCGGATCGGACTACGAAGTCGACGATGAGCTGGCTGATGAAATACTGGCCAGTCACAACATCAGCAGTTCGGAGCTGGTTGAAGAGTTCAAGCTGCGCATGCAAGCGGAACTGAAAGGCGAGTTTGAGGAAACTGGCAAAATTAATCAGTCGCTTGAAGCAGCTCTAAAAAGCATTCGCGCACAGCAGCAGGGGTCAAAGCCTCTGCCGATTAAGGCGGAGTCGTGGATTGATGGTTTGTTAGGAGGGGCGATCTCCTCCACTAGCGGAAGTCAGGTCCTGTTTTCATTTCACAAGCAAAAGGAAGGAGAAGTATCTGCGAGCGACAGAGTGCTTCTTGATGAATTGGAAAGAGAGCTGGATCAAGAGTGAGTGTTTCAACTTCGAAGGAGCGATTGGCCAGTAGCCCCGCGGTTTTCGCCAGGCAATTATTGGCGCGCCTTGGCCTTAGCGAGGCTGGGGATTTGAACACTCTGATGGCTCGTCTGCACTTATCGATCAAGGAAGTAGTCTCGCGCGATTTCGAAGCGGTGCTGGTCTGCAGAGCAGATCGAAACAAGGGCATAATCGCGGTTAATCGCAATATTAAAGAACAGGGTCGTAAGCGATTTGCGATATGCCACGAAATTGGTCATTTTGTGCTGCCCGGTCACGGAGTCGATGGGTGTATTTGTAAATCAGAAGACATCGAGTCCTGGCGTAAAGGCGGACCGGACTATGAAATCGAGGCAAACGAATTCGCCTCCGAACTTCTCCTTCCATACAAAGCCGTTTTTCCATTCGTCAAAAAGGGTAAGGCAACAATTGCCGTGGCGAAGGATATTGCGACTCGCTTTGGCGCTTCTTTAACGGCGTCGTGTCTAAAATGCGTCGAGGTCACCGAAGAAAAGTGTGCATTCGTTTGTAGTGTAAATGGATCAATCAAATGGTTCCGTCGGAATGAGAATTTTTGGCTGACGATTAGGAAGGGTCAGCTCAGCAATGAATCACTTGCCCGACAACTGTTCACAGCATCGTCGATCAAAGAACAGGACGGTGCAGTGCCCGCTGATGCGTGGTTGGAAAACGAAGACCTCACGTCGGATGCAAGGATTTGGGAAGAATCTCTCCTTATGCCGAATTACAACAGCACAATTACGATACTCACAATACACAGAAAGACGAAATAGTCGACTGGACTAGCGAGCGAAGTTCCGGCATTTAGGTCTAGTCGGTCGAGATACGACTCTTGATTTTAAGTATGGTTTCCGAGATTGACTAATGACTTATGTACAGATAAGTAACAAAACAATTCCCCGAAACGAAACCGATCGCCATCTTGGGATATACTCTGTGTTTCATGGGTAAAACTATGTATAATACCCGCATTGCGTTTGAAGCTGCGACCTACGCAGCAATGTTGCAAGCAGTTTCGGGAGGTGCATTATGGGTTCTGGGGGGAGACGCAAGAGTGATCGGGGAGTCATCCAGATTCCACGTTCAAAGAGAATCATGACTGGCCGTGACAATGCAGCAATGATAGCCGTGGTTGGTGGTAACGGGCACACTTCACCTCCAACACGGGCCCAAGACCAGTGTCGGACATTCGGCTTAGTCCGTCCGGGCAACGCCACGGGTGTCGCGGCAGCGGGAATGGCTATTTGGGGTATTTTCAAGGATCCGAAAGTAACCGTTCGTTCGCAAGCAGGCGACTTGGGTGACGCTCCCTCACAAGTCGCTCGGTTTTTCATTGAGGAGCGGGATCGCCGCGGTGGCGCAAGCTTAAAAGGTTTTGTGTTGAAGAGTACCCCGCGAGACGTCCGAGTAAGACTCTGCCTCAATTGATAAGAATAACAGCGGCTCCCGATACTCTGTCATTCCAGTTAGTCCTTCCCGGAACGCTGCGAGTGCCGGCATGCGATAGTTGTCCGTACATGAAAGCGGGAAGGTGTGAGGGGGCAATAACCCGCGGCTCCGCTGAGCTTGAGACCGGACCGGGCCTGATCGGATGCCATGATCCAGAACGAATCAGAGAGTACTACGAGTATTTACGAGACCTAGAACCCATTCCGACTCCGGAATCCCGCCATAGTCGAATCTCTTTACCCAGTTTCATCCCTGTTCTCGAGAGCGGCATGTCCAAAGAGCTCGAACTGAGCTCAAGCCGACTCTACGGCGTTTATTTGCGATCAATACTTGATTGCAACGGATATTTTAAGTACAAGACCGCGCGCAGTCTCCGAAAGGGCCTACGTCTGCCTTCAAATGGCCGTCTGGCGCTGTTTATGACTGCGACTGACCCACTAATTGAGCGCGCTTGGGAGTACTCCGAAATACGCGACTTTTGGCAGCGACTATCGGGCTTTGATTTTGAGTTTGTTACGAACGGTACTTTCTCCGTCTATGAAGGTGAGCCTCGAAGCGATCAAATCTACAACCAAGATCGGAACTTCCGAACGTATGAGGAGTTTTGCAAACTTGGGGTGCCTTGTATCCCGTTCCTGTTTTTCAATCCGAGCAGCGATCTCGACTACCGAAGTGTCATTAATTGGTTGGTGAAAAGGCAAGACATTATGTACGTAGCCATACTAGCGCACTCTTATAAGCACCCACGAGCTTTTGAGCGGCTGCTTACCCAGATAAGAGGTATTGAAAGGGACGCGGGAAGACGAGTCCGATTCGTTTTCGTTGGCGCTTCTACCATAGATAAAGTGCGGCTAATCCTAGACGAGTACAGCGATGCGATCCTTGTATCTACACAGCCCGTATCTAAAGCGCGAGCGGGCGAACGTATTGGACCTAGACTAAAGCCTGAAAAGGTCGATCCCGCAGATGCAGACAAAGCGAAGTTGACCATCGCTAACATCCAACAATTCGACCACGAGATCGATGGAGTGCGGGCGAAGAAGTTAGGTTGTGGCTTTCCTTATCAGGAGAGTCTCCCGTTTAACGTCCTTCTTAATGGGAACCTCGTTCATTAAGGCACAGCGGGGTCAGGGCCCTCAATTTTGTGATTCTCAATCAGTAGAAGAGGCCCCTCTTTCTCATCTCGAATGGAACAAATTTTCAATTTGGATTTCACCACTTTCCCTTTAATCACCCCGCAGGAATTACCCAATAACCACTCCGCCCGCTCCCCCGAACAGATCGAACTCCATCGTGAGCATATAGCAGCGCGACGAAGAGCTCCGCATTGAAAACGCTGTTGACGCGGAATGTTTCATCGAAGACGTGGGCTTTGCCAATACGTTGACAGATACTCGTCGCGCCGGTTCCATCGTTGTTCATCGCGGTGTGCGGTCAACGCGATGTTAGTTTGCCCTGAGCGAGCGGGGTCAGGCCTGCGATTCGTGCGATTCTGACCCCAGCTTGGCTCTTATTTTCTAAGCCTTCCAAGGGAATGTAAATATTTCTTCTACATCATACTCAAACCTTGGTCGTAGTGAGCCGTAAGGTTTACCGTTGAGGAGGTGAGAATACTTGTTAACCAGTTCATCGAGATGTCCTAGGCATTTTTCAAAGATTTCGCCGGTCGCTTTTGCGGCTTGCATACCCTTACGGTCTTTATGGGCAATTTCCTTGTTAGCCTGTTCTCTAATAGCAGCCGCTTCACTTTCTAACAAATCAATCTCTGCTTGAACTATCGCAGGGTCTAACTGACCGCCATTCCCAAACAAGGCGTCAAATGTTTCACCGGCTTCGTCCCATTCCGCTTTCTTTAGTTTATGCATTGGATGGCCTGGAGCGAAGGCAATGTTGCGTTGGAACCCCTCTCTTGTGAACTGTTCATGATTTTTCAGAATCTCACGCAGGACATTTATGAGGGAGATTGAGCGCGAATCTTTATCAAGTTGTCTTCTGAAAGCCATCGAACCGGACTCAATGTAAGAATTCTTAAACCAGTTTAGAAAATCACCCCCAACCTTCGAGACCCGTTCATTGTTGTTCGTGATTTCCGTCATCGTCCAAAACAGGTCATGGTACTGCCACAAGTGTCCTACCTCATTTGCAACAGCCATCAAATCCGAACGTAGTTTTTCTTCCAGTTTACTTGGCATAAAGGATACCTTAAAACCGAAAGCCCCGGTTTTGGACCAGGGCTTCAAGGTTGGGCGATAACATTCAGCTATCAACGGCTACTGTCCTCACACCTTCGCATAGACAGTTATTTTTCCTGACACCACCGGCTGCTCTAAGCAGAGAAATTCAGCCTCGCCGCTTTGGTTGCGCGAAATACTAATTCAATTTTCGATACTGTTGCGAGACCCAACGCACGATTAATGAACCATACTCATCTCTCTATACATTTCAAGGGTTGGACGTTCATTTGACCGCATCCCGACCTTAATCCCGGAGCCAGCGCACGTTCCGCAAGCGTTACCACCACAATCGGTACAGGTGCAATTACCAGCACTGGTCTCGGTAGCATTTACATAATAGGAACTGCCGAATATTTCTTCGTACATCTTTGCCGTCTCGCGGAAGCTTGAATCAAGTGCTTCACGGTCAGCATCGCTCCGCATACCGAAGTAGGGAAAGTGGTCAAGGAAAAAACCGAACACTTTTTGGCAATCCTCACGATATTTCGCGGTATCAAGTATGTGAGCATGCCAAACCGTATCAATAAAGGTCGTTGGAACAATTGGCTCTGGCCGAGTTAATGTCAAAAAAAGGAATCTGCGATACTCTTCAACTGCTGTGATTGCTTGAATTTCCGACCAGCCTTCACCTTCTCTTGGGTCCATTAACTTGACCATAATCGGTTCTAAGTTTAAGCGGCAAAGGTTCTCTTTCAACTCATTTGGATTTCCAGCAAAAAGCTGCTTCATAAGGGTTATCCTCCTACATCAAAACTTAGTGATTGCCCCCTCGTTTACCTGCCCCCCACGAATTGTGGGGTTACTTTCCGCGACATTCCTTCCGAGAACTAGGCTGCTGAATCGAGAATCGCAGGACTGACCCCAATCGATTCCACAACGCCAGTGGTGCTTAGACTCGACCGTCGGCTCGGACACTTTTGGGTATTAATACCCGTGAGTGAAGCCCATACAACCCTGGTAACAACTAACCGCTTGAGCATTTTCGTTCCACCGCCAGGCGACAGGGTTTAACTCCTTGAAGTCCTCACGCGGATGGAAGGAGATCCTCAGGTCTTCTTCCATAACCACGAGATTTTCAGGCAACAGAGTCAAACTTTCCTCATCGTGCATGTGCGGAACGGATACGCCCAGCCCGTATTTGGATAGCTGTTGGACAAAGGATTGTACTTCGGGATTGTTTATCGATGCGATAGCATTTTCGACTGAAGGGTGCATTTGTTCTCTCCTTTTACTCGGGATTGGCTGGCTCTAGCTCAATGCCCCATTCCGGAAAGCCCCAGCCATTAACGGCTTTCGAAGATTCATGGAGATCAGTCCAGGAATATATCACGTGCAACGTTGAGGCAAGTTGCATCCAGACGTACGCGAATGCAACATGTGATCATGCTAGAGTTTGACACAGATCGGTTGGTCTCTCGGGTGAAGCATCGCTTCGGCGGCAACGCTGCGGCCGTGACTGACTGCTGGCCCAGTGACGACGTTCCAAATAGAAGCACAGTTTCGCGTTGGCTTAACGGTACCAGTCTCCCCCAGTCCGCTAACACCCTGCTTTCTCTAGCTGCAGCGCTTGATCTAGATCCGTTTACCCTGTGGCGTGCAAAACCAGAACTCTTTGCAAGAGTAATTGCCCGAATCGTAACTGCCGCTCGCAGCAAGCGGTGGTCCCAACTGACGCCGGCGCTTTCCTTTGTTGAAAGCTTCGTTGGTCCAACTAGTAACTGGCCTCCTGATTTCATTGAGAGGTACTTTGAACGATCGTGGAGCGTAGCTAGATTTCAGCACAATGCGGACTCAAGAAGGAATTTCTACGCCGGGATGATTATTCGTTCGTTGCTGCCGACAAACATTGATCGCGATCAAGTGTGGCACTTCGCCTGGAGAGATATGATTGAAGGCGCCATTTGGCGTCCTTATGGATTTGTGCGGTTAGCGGCGACTGATCTGTCGCTATACTCGTATAGTGGTCTAATTAATCGCTGCATCGTTCCTTCAGAACGCGATTCGTTTGGCGTGGAGACCTGGTTCGGTGAAGGCGCGGCGAATTTCAAGGTTGTGTCAATTCATCCTTTCGATCTCGAACTTAGCGATCAGATGCCAAACGGTATGTCCGTAAGATTCGGATTTCCCGACCGTGGGATCTAGCGGGAGTTTAAATTCAAGCTGACGCCCCGAGTTTGACCTTCCAATGACCACTCCGCCTCTCCCCGAACAGATCGACCTACATCGCGATCGCATCTGGCGCCACGACGAAGACCTCCGCGTCGAGCGCGCTGTTGACGCCGAACCTTTCATTGAAGACGTGGGCTTTGCAAATACTGACAGATGCCTGTCGTGGTGAATCGTAAATGGTAAATGGTGAATAGAAAGGCCGGTGGCGAGTATCAGGTGTCAGGTGCCGGGTATCAGGTGTCGGAACAAGCACACCCGAACGCCTTGCTGGTGCACGCCGACGAAGCTGTGTTGTCGTCCAGTCGACCATCGTGTCGAAGAAACCGGGTGGGAATTGTTTGAGGCGGACGTAGCTGGTAAATGGTGAATGGTGAATGGACAAGGCGGTGTCGGGTGTTAGCGAAAACCCCCGCCTGATCCAGGATTTGTTTGATCGCACGCACATTCGCTTTGACAGCCTCAGCGGGAACAGGAGCAGTCGGCAGGAGCAGTCGGCAGGCGAAGGCGGGACGTTTAAAGTCTGTAAGGTCGGCAACGGGTCGTAGACATAAAGCGCCGCATGTGAGTCCAAATCTGCGAAACTGGGGTCAGGCTTGCGATTGTGCGATTCTAAATCAGCAGTCTCGGCCTTCTCGGAGGTCCCCAATCAGAATCGCAAAATCGCAAGCCTGACCCCAAGTCTGCTTTAGGTCTGCTTTTAACCGGATTAAAGCGGCCG
>WUUC01056392.1_pt1 | contig 12639 bp, 9 predicted proteins | sample 6278441 | NCBI WGS metagenome assembly WUUC01 (sample SAMN13675441, study PRJNA597444) | soil metagenome | isolation source: soil | place: USA: Washington | collected 2017-10 | reverse complement strand
TCGAGTCGACCCGCCGTGTCGACACCGTCGTGCTCGACAAGACCGGCACCGTCACCACCGGCCAGATGACGCTCCTCGAGGTCACCACCACCGGAGGGACCCGCATCGACGAGGTCCTGCGGCTGATCGGCTCGGTCGAAGACGCCTCCGAGCACCCCGTCGGCCGCGCCATCGCCGCCGGGGCCCGCCACCGAGGCGTGACCCTCGGCGAGGTCGAATCCTTCGCCAACCACCAGGGCCTCGGCGTGCAAGGCATCGTCGACGGCCACGCGGTGATCGCCGGTCGCCCTCGCTTCCTCGCCGACTGGTCCCTGACCGTCCCCGACGACCTGGCCGCCGTGCAGGCCGATGCCGAAGCCGCCGGCCGGACCGTCGTGCTGGCCGGTTGGGACGGCGCCACCCGAGCCGCTCTCGTGGTCGCCGACACGGTCAAGGACACCTCGGCCGGAGCGGTCGCCGGCCTGCGGGCCCTCGGCCTACGGCCGGTGCTGCTCACCGGCGACAACGAGCGTGCCGCTCGGGCGGTCGCCGTCCAGGTGGGCATCGACGAGGTGATCTTCGAGGTGCTGCCGGAGGACAAGGTCGACGTGGTCCGCCGCCTCCAGGACGAGGGCCGGGTCGTGGCCATGGTGGGTGACGGGGTCAACGACGCCGCCGCCCTCGTGCAAGCCGACCTCGGCCTGGCCATGGGGACCGGCACCGACGTCGCCATCGAAGCATCGGACCTGACACTGGTCCGGGGCGACCTGCAAGCCGCCGTGGACGCCATCCGCCTCTCGCGCCGCACCCTCGGCACCATCAAGACCAACCTCTTCTGGGCCTTCGCCTACAACGTCGCCGCTCTGCCGATCGCCGCCGCAGGGCTGCTCAACCCCATGATCGCCGGGGCGGCGATGTCGCTCTCCAGTGTGTTCGTGGTCTCCAACAGCCTCCGCCTCAGGCGGTTCCGATCTGCTCGGCCCAACCCGGCGCCCCTGCTCGTCACCGCCCCGACCGTCGACGCGGTGTCGTAGAGCTGTCGCGACTCGCCGAGGGTGCGGACGCCCGGCCCGGGCAGACTGCCGGCCGTGGACGGGCTGGTGCTGGTGGTGGGAGGGGTGCTGGGTGGGCTGAGCGGATCCGTCGCCGGGCTGGCCTCGCTGTTCTCGTACCCCGCGCTGCTGGCGGTCGGCGTTCCGCCCGTCGGGGCGAACGTGACGAACACCGTCGCCTTGTCCTTCAGCACGCTCGGCGCCGTGGTCGGATCGCAGCCCGAGCTCGCAGGGCAAACGCCTGCCGTCCGGCGCTACGCCCCGCTCACCGTCGCAGGCGGTGCCGCCGGGGCCGGGTTGCTGCTGGCCACGCCACCCGGAACGTTCGAGCTCGTGGTCCCGTTCCTCGTCGCCGGGGCGTCGGCTGCGCTGCTCGCCCAGCCTCGGCTCCAGGCGGCAGCCGCACGCCGCCGAGCCGGGCGAGCCGCTCTCGGCGCGGCCGGCACATCGCCGGTCGTCGACGCGATCGCGGGAGCGGGAGGAGCCGGAGCCGGAGCGCCGGATCAGGGCGTCCTGGGCGGCGTCGTGATCGAGGCGGAGGCCGGGCCCATGCACCCCGGGCTGCGGGTCGTTGCCGGGACGGTCGCCGTCTCGATGTACGCCGGGTACTTCGGTGCCGCCGCCGGGGTCGTGATGCTGGCGCTGCTCGGCGCGGTGCTTCCCGAGAGCTGGTTGCGGGTGAACGCTCTCAAGAACGTCGTCATGGGCCTGGCGAACGTGGTCGCGGCCACTGGCTTCGCCGTCTTCGGGCCGGTCGACTGGCCGAGCGTGGTGCCCCTCGCCGCCGGCATCCTCGCCGGCAGCGCAGTCGGTCCCGCCGTCGCCCGCCGCATCCCGATCCGCGCCCTGCGCATCGGCGTCGCTCTCGCCGCGCTCGCTCTCGCCGTCCGCCTCTTCCTCGACGCCGTGGGCTGAGCGCTCGGCCCGTCGTCGAAGCCTGACGGACCGAGCTCACCGCCCCGGCTTGCGCGCAACTAGCGAGTTGCGCGTCGTCTAGGGTGACGACGTGCGACTGTTGATCCTCGGAGGCACCGCGTTCCTCGGCCGGGCTGTTGCCCGTCGTGCGCGTGACGCAGGCCATGACGTCACCTGCGCGGCTCGGGGTGTCTCCGGCGCCGTCCCCGACGGCGTGCGTCTCGTCCAGGTCGACCGCGATCTTCCCGACGGTTTGTCCGAGCTCGACGGCGAGGGGTTCGACGCCGTCGTGGATCTGGCCCGCCGCCCCAGCCACGTCCGTCGCGCGCTGGCGGCGCTGGGCGGACGCGTGGGGCACTGGACGTTCGTGTCGACCTGTTCGGTCTACGCCGACCAGGCCACACCGGGACAGCAGGCCGAGTCGGCCCCCTTGCTCGCCGCGGCCCCGGCGGAGGTCGACGATGCCGAGGGCGAGGACTATGGCCCGTGCAAGGTGGCCGACGAGGAGGCCGTCGTGGCATCGGGCGTGCCTGCCTTCGTCTGCCGGGCGGGCCTGATCGTCGGACCGGAGGACCCCAGCGGTCGCTTCGACCACTGGGTGGCACGCCTGGCCCGGGGCGGCGAAGTGCTCGCGCCGGGCCGGCCCGACGACCAGGTGCAGTGGATCGACGTGCGCGACCTCGCCGCCTGGCTGGTGCTCGCCGGCGAGACGGGCCTGACTGGGACGCACGACGGCATCGGCGCACCCGTGTCCCGCAGCCGGTTCCTGGCCGGGATCGCCCACGGCCTGGGCGTGACGCCGCAACTGACGTGGGTGGACCAGGACTTCCTCGCCGAGCACGGGGTCCAGCCGTGGTCGGGCGAGCGGTCGCTGCCCATGTGGCTACCTCTACCGGACTACGCCGGGTTCATGACCCGCGACGTCTCGCCGGCTCTGCGCACCGGCCTGCGGACGAGGCCCCTCGCCGACACGGCACGAGACACCCTCGATTGGCTCGAAACCGTGCCCGACCGGGCGCTCCACGTCGGGCTGGCACCCGACGACGAAGTCGACCTGCTCCGCAGGTGGCACCACCGAACCGCCTGAGAAGCGGCAGAGAAGCGGCTGACAGCCTCGCGCGACGAACCCGACGAACCCGACGGTCAGCCGCGGCCATCGCCCGGAGGGATGGGCCGCTGAGCCACCCACAAGGGCGCGTGGGTCGCGCAGCAGTCCCCGGGGACCGGGGCGGACGGCTCGTGCGTACGGTGGAAAGCATGCGAAGCACCCTCTTCGATGCCCACCTCGAGGTCGACGACGCCGGGGGCATGACGCTGCAGAACCCCCGGCTGGTCAAGGTCCGGCTCGACGGCGAGTTGCTCGCCCGCCAGGGTGCGATGGTCGCCTACCAGGGAGCGGTCGAGTTCGCGTTCGAGGGCGCGGGCGGCGTGAAGAGGTTCATCAAGAAGGCGCTCACCGGTGAGGGTGTGCCGCTGATGCGTTGCCGGGGCCAGGGTGACCTGTTCCTCGCCCACGACGCCTACGAGCTCCACCTGATCGACCTCGAGGATGACTCGTTGACCGTCAACGGGGCCAACGTGCTGGCCTTCGACCCGGGCCTGAGCTGGGACATCCGCAAGGTCGAAGGCGCCACCGTGCTGTCGGGCGACGTGTTCGACATGGTCTTCACCGGCCGGGGACGGATCGCGCTCTCGGCCTGCGGGACGCCGGTGGTGCTCGACGCCGGGCAGGCGCCGACCTACGCCGACCTGCAGTCCGCCATCGCGTGGTCGTCCTCGCTGCGGACCCGCCTGGTTCGCACCGCCGGGGCGGGTGCGTTGATCGGGCGGGGTTCGGGGGAGGCGTTCCAGCTCGCCTTCGAAGGTGAGGGCCTCGTCGTCGTCCAAGCCTCCGAGGGACCGGTCGTGCCGAAGCACGACCACAAGGGGGTCGGCGACTGGCTCGGCTAGGGCGTCTCGTCGGTCAGCCGGCGCGGGAGAGCCCGCTCGGCGAGGAGCGGGCTCCCTCGGCTGGGTCCGGTAGGGGTCGTCAGACGGGGGTCAGGTCGGGCTGTCGGGGAGTTGCCAGACGCGGACCCAGTCGATGTCGAGGCTGAGGTCGGGCGTGCCGGCGGGAGGGCGGCCGCCGCCGGCGGGGTTGAGGTGGCCATTGTGGTTGATGTCGAAGTTGATCGCCATCGGCTGCCGGGCCGACGGGAACGTGGGGTGGCAGCCGATCTCGATGTCGTCCATGTAGGTGCACATCTCGCCGCTGCCGTCGGCGTTCTCGGTCCAGCGGCCGGACCACACGTGCCACTGGGTGAGGTCGATGCCGTCGAGGGGCCCCTCGCCGTAGGTGAGCTGGGTGTTGGCCACGCCGCACCAGGGGTCGCCGTCGCCGTCACCGTCGAGGTCGACGGGCGTGTTGCTGTGGACGGCGCCGTGGTAGTGGTCGGTGTGCCAGGCGTGGGCGGCGTCCCAGCGCCCGCTGTCGAGGATGTCGAACTCGCTGATCAGCGGCCGGTGGGGCGGGCACACCGCCGAGCCGGTCTGGGGCCAGGTCTCCATCTTGGCCATGGAGAACAGCCAGAACGCCGGCCACGACCACTGGTTGGACGTGTAGCGCACCCGGGCCTCGAAGTAGCCGGTCCGCCAGGCCTGGGCGTCGGGGTAGTTGGGCTCGGGCGAGGAGCGGCGAGCGCCCGTCGTCGAGATGTAGCTCCAGTTCCAGTTGCGGAACTGGCCGGTGGTCAGGCGGACGAACCGGTTGGCCGGGTCGGCCGGATCGGTGTGGAAGGTGATCCCCTGGGTCCCCGGGGCCGGGCTGAACGGCGCGTGCAGCTCCCACACGTCGCCCATGGCGGCCTGGGTGGTGTAGTCGAACTGGTCCTCGAAGACGACCTCGTAGCCCTGGCCGGCGATGGGCGGCGGCCCGCACGCGGTCGCTCCCACCACCAACCCCAGCAGCGCCAGCACCCCGACAACCCGACGACGACGCTTCATCATTCGCCTCCCCTGCTGGCGCCTTCCGGCACCGGAACGGTCTCAACGGCTCAACGGACTCGGGAGGGAGGGTGGCACGAGGCCGTTGACGCCCCGTTGACAACTGATGGACGCGCCCGTCAACCGACGGAGGGTGGGCAGGTCGAGGCCCTGAGGTCCCGTCGGCCGCGTGCTGCCCGGATCAGGATGCGGGCGCCGCAACGACCACCGGCCCAGGGCGACCGTGGCCCTCCTTCGGCACCTTGGTGCGGTCCGACGATGGCCGGGACTGGCAGTCGTGCTGCCTGCCGATGCCTGCGCCCAGGCGATCAGGGCCGGGCGAACCCCAGGGTGGGCGATCCGATCCGCGTCGAGGACCGGTGGTACGTCACCTATGGCTGAGCCGGACCGGCCCTCTCCCGCTCCGGGTCGGGTGCGGCGGTTTCGTCGAGCGGGCCCTCGTCGTAGGTGCGCTGCATGTCGGCAGACTGAGTCCATGGGGTTCTACGTCGACCGCGTGCTGCCGAGGATCACGGATCTGGCGTTGCGAGGGGCCGAGCTCGACGAGATCCGCCGGCGGGCGTGCGCCGGACTGGCGGGCGAGGTCGTAGAGGTCGGGTTCGGGTCGGGGCGGAACGTGCCCCACTACCCGGACGCCGTCGAGCGCGTGCGGGCGGTCGACCCGGCGACCGCGGGGCGGAAGCTGGCGAAGGCGCGGGTCGAGGCGAGCCCGGTGAAGGTCGAGTACGTCGGGCTCGACGGTGAGCAGCTGCCGCTGGACGACGGGTCGGTCGACCGGGTGCTGACGACCTGGACGCTGTGCACGATCCCCCATCCCGACCGGGCGCTGCGGGAGGTGCGGCGCGTCCTCCGCCCCGGCGGGGCGGTCCACTTCGTCGAGCACGGGCTGGCGCCGTCGCCGAAGATCGTCCGGTGGCAGGAGCGGCTCAACCCGATCCAGAAGCGGGTCTTCGGCGGGTGCCACCTCGACCGGCCCATCGACCAGCTCTTCGCCGCGGCCGACCTGCCGATCGAGCGCCTCGAGACCTACTACGCCCCCGGGCCCAAGTTCCTCGGCTACTACTTCTACGAGGGCCTCGCCGCGAGGCAGTGAAATGAAGCGTGTCGATCGCACGCGATCGGGGGACACAGGCGGCATGGAAGCTGTCCTTTACCTCGCCCTCGCCGTCCTCTTCTTCGCCGTCGCCGGCTACCAGTTCTCCCGCCGCCGCAGCTGACCTTCCGGCACCGCTCCCGACCCGGTCGGACGTCAGGCCGGGATGGGAGCGGGGCGGCTCACAGGGTGAGCGGCTCGAGGCCGGTGTTCTCGCACTCGGAGCCGGGAAACGTGATGTCTCGACCAGGCCGAACGAGCGATACACGGCAAGGGCGGCGGTCATGACTGGAGCGTTCGAGGCGGGTGGTGGTGTAGCCCTCGACCGCAGACGGCGTCGACCCAGGCGGGTGAGGAGGGCCCGGCCGACGCCGAGACCCTCCGCTACGGGTGGGCAGCGCTGAGCGCCTGGTTCGAGACGCCGCCCCGGGACGCCCAGCTCGACTTCGAGCCGCTGTTGCGACTGCTCTTCGCCGACCAGACCGACAAGGCCACCCTCGACCTGCCTGCAGCGGACGACCGAGACCGTCCGCCAGCGGATCGAGGACGCATCGAGCGGCTGCTCCGGCCCCTACCTCGAGAAGAACGGCGACGACGGCCCCTCCGTGGATCGCCGGCACATCGCCGCGCTGATGGCCGCGTTCGTGTGCGATCACCTACGGTTCATCAAGCGGTGGAGCGAGCTCGCCGCGCCGGGATCGACATCGGGCCCCGCACCGACGGGCTCGGGATGACCGACCGCTCCCGCGAGATCATCGAGGCTGTCCTCGGTGGCCGCACTGCGCTCCCCGGCCGCTGAGGCGTAGCGCCTGGCCGAGCCTCCCGCGCGGCCGCGCCGCCGCGCCGCCGCGCCGCCGGGGGTGAGCCGACGGGGCGCGGGCCGAGGGGTGGCCGACGCCCAGAGGCTTCCGGGCGTTTGTTAACTGCGTGTTAAAAGACCTGCTCGTGCGGGGCGCCGTCCACGTAACAAAGGGTTCATCGGGGCTTTGTTCCTTCGGCCTCGGGGCGTGGAAGAAGGTGGGCGGAGCTCTGTTCGCGCCAGCGAAACACCGTGAGCCCGTGGCCCGAGGAGGCGATGCGGATGGGAAAGAAGCGACCGCCGGCGAGGAAGCCGGGCGGTGTGTCGAAACGGCGACCGGAAGGCACCGGCAGGGTGACGCCCCGGGTGACCCGCAGGGAGATCACCCAGGCGGAGATGCGGCAGATGGCCACCCGCGAGCTGCTGCGCCGGGCGGCGCTGGCCACGCCGATGGTCGGGGGCATCTCGATCCTCGGCCTGTTGGCGCTCTCGATCGCCAAGGAGCCCGACACGCCCGACACCGTGGTCGGATCGACCACCATGACGTCGTCCGGCCAGCTGGCCGACGAGCCGACCGACGAGGAGGTGGCAGCCTCGGGCGACGTCGTGACGGCCGAGTCCCCGTCCGCCGATGCGTCGGGCGACGACGGCGAGGAGTGGGACGACTCGGGCTCGGACTCGTCCGACGACGACTCGAACGGCGGCGGAGCCGTCTCGGGCGACGAGCGTCGCGGCTCTGACGCCGGGACGGGCTCGGGGCGGGACGGCCACGGCCGCCCCAGCCATGGCCGGCCCGACGACCGTGATCACGACGACGCCGACGACGAGGACCGGGGCGACGACGGCGGGCCGCTCGATCCGGGCACGATCGAGATCGCCGGAGGGCTGCCGCCCTACTCGGCCCCGGGCCACGACGGCCACGACCGGGACGGACGCGGCGGTGATCGTGACGGCGGCGACCGGCACGACGGGGACAGCGGCATCTCGGTCAGCGTGGGCCTCGACCCGATCAACGTGAGCGCCAACGTCCGAGCGCCATCGGTGAACCGCACCAGCCCACCCCGGCCGAGCAGCCACTCCGGCCACCACAACGCCCGGCCCAACGACCGCAAGCCCTCGACACCGACCCACCGGCCGACGACACCGCCGCCGTCTAACAACAACAACCACAGCAACAACAACCACAGCAACAACAAGGGTGGCGGGCACGGTCACGACTCGGACGGTCGTGGTCACCGCGGCGACTCGACCGGTCACCGGGCACCGAAGGTGGTCCTGCCACCCTCGATACCGGACCCGCTGCCGAGCTCCGAGTCCGAGATCAGGCCTCCCGCCGACCGGAACACCGATCCCGAGCCGCCCACCGAGCGGGACCGGGAACGCGACGGTGGCTCGCTGCTCGATCGCCTCGGCCGAGGTTCCTACGAGGTCATCGGCAACGAGGGCACCGGCGACGAGGCCGGGGACCAGACCGAGGACGGTGACCGCGACTCGCTCGTCGAGCGGTTGCGGGACGGAGGACTGGGCAACCGGGCCGGCTACGACGTCGTCGACGACGAGGTCGAGCCCGCCGAGCCGCCGGAGCGCCTGCCGAGCGACCGCTTCGGTGCCCGTGGCGAGGCGCCCGACGATGATCAGGTGACCCAGGAGCCTCCCCCGGCGGAGGCCGAGGATGAGCTCCCGGGTTACGAGTACTACACGGCGCGCGTCCCGGCGCCCGAGGCGCAGGACCAGGACCAGGTCGGCGAGGAGGCATCCGCCCGCACGCCGCAGCCGGCGCCAGCCCCCGAGCCAGCACCGGAGGCCGAGTCCGAGACGCCCCTGCCCGCCGAGCCGGCGACCGAGGAGATCGAAGAGGCCCAGGCACCCGAGGCTGGGTACCGGACGGCCCCGACAGCCGAGCCGGTGGTCGAGGAGGCACCGGTCGAGGAGCCGGTCGCCCCGAGCGAGGGCTTCGGGGCGCAAGCGGCCGAGGTCGGCGCTGAGCCCGAGCCGGAGCCGGAGCCCACGTTCGAGGCCGAGGGGTTCCAGCTGGTGACGGCGGACGACGTCGAGCCCGAAGCCGCCGCCGAGGACGCTGCCGATGCGAGCCAGGAGTTCGCCGTGCCCGGCGAGGAGGTTCCGGTCACGGAGTGACCACCGCCGGCCGGCCGACACCGACCGACCGACCGACGAAAGCAGGCCCCACCTCTTCCAAGGGGTGGGGCCTGTCGCGTCCGGTGTCTAGGGCGTGTCGGCGAAGGTGACTTCGACCATGGGGACGGTGTCCACCAGCTCGTCGATCGGCGTCTGGTTGCGATACCAGGTCGAGCCGAGGTCGACGGGATCAGGGGCCGGGGGTCGCGGTCTGGTGGGCCTGGACGATGGCGGTGTCGACCAGGTCGTGGAGCCGGGCGACGTCGAGCGGGCTGTACGAGAAGAGGTTGCCGGTGACGTTGCCGTAGGCGTCGAGACGGGCTTCCCAAGTGCAGGTGTCGTCCCAGATCACGGCGTTGGTGCGGAAGGTGGGGGCGATCTGGTCGGCCTCGAGCAGGTAGACGTTCACCCCCGCCGCCCGCTGGACCTCGGCCAGGTCACGCAGGCCCTGGCCCAGCTTCTCGTGGATGAACACCCGATCGATCACCACGCCTCGCTCGAGGGCGTCGACGTTGGCCTGCCAGTAGCGCCGTCCGAACTCGGACGACCACCAGTCGACCGATCCGTTGCCGTACCGCTCGTTGACCATCGTCACGGCGGCGATGCGCCGGGTCGTCGCCACGGTCAACCCGAGCATGTGCCGGGATGCGGGGCCAGACCGCTCCATGCGGCCGTTGGCCAGCATCTCGACGTCGCCCGCTGCCCGGGTGACCACCGCCTGGAGCTCGTCGTCGAGGGCGGGGACCCCGTGAGCGAGCACACCCTGGGCCGCCTGGCCGAGCCGGGCCACCTCGTGGCGCAACCACGGCGGTGCCCGGAACACCGCCGCGTACTCGCTGCGATCGATCAGGTCGACGGCCGCCGCCAGCGTGGTGCCGACCAGGCCGATGGTGAGCGACATGCCGAAGTCGGTCACGTCGAACACCAGCAGCAGGAACCCGGTGATCAGCGACAGGAAGGTGCCCACGACCAGGCTGGGCGTCAGGAAGTTGTGCACCGGACCTCGCCTCACCCTCCGGACGGTAGTGGTGGCACAGCTCCTAGTGCCCGTCATCCAGGGACTTCCCGGATTGTTCGCCGAGGGCGTCGTCGAGGAAGCCGACGACCCGGCGCTCGTACTCGGCGGGGTCGTCGTCGAGCCCGCCGGTGTGGTCACCGGGGGTCTGCCAGAGCTCCTTGGGGCCCTCGGCCAGGGCGTGGTACTCGGGGGTGAGGGATTCGCCGCCCACGACGTGGGTGGCGTAGATGAAGAAGACGGGCGCCTCGATCCGAGGGAGGAGGTCGTGGAGCGCAGGCGGCGGCATCCGGTCGGTGAAGGCGGCGGTGGCCGTGCTGCGGATGACGGCGACGGCGTCCCACAGGCGGGCGCCGGCGTCGTCGATCTCGCGGTACTCCTCGAACGAGCGGACACCGGCGCCTTCCGACACCACAGCCTGCAGCCGGTCGTCGATCGCCGCCGTGTTGAGCAGGACCTCGCCGCCGACCGACAGGCCGAGGGCGCCGATCCGGTGGGCGTCGACATCAGGGCGGTCCTGCAGGAAGTCGATGGCCCCTTGGACGTCGTGCTGCCCGGCCCAGCCCCAACTGTTGGGCTCGCCGTCGCTGTCACCGGCGCCCCGGTGGTCGAAGAGCAGGACGCCGTAGCCGTTGTCGGCCAGCATCCGGGCGTGGCGCTGGTTGCCGCCCCGCCCCGGATAGAGGATCACCGCCGCGCCGTTCTGCGACGGGATGTACCAGCCGGACAGCTCCACGCCGTCGGACGCCTCGAAGGTGACGTCCTCGTGGGCGACGTCCAGTCGATCCTCGGGGACCGCGCGGCTGCTGACGTTGGTGAACACGTAGGCCTCGACCACCGGGTAGGCGAGGTAGAGGCCGGCGACCAGGAGCCCGGCGGCCTTCGCCACCCTCCGGCCGTAGCGGCGCGGTTGGCTGTCGTCGGTGCGCCGGGACTGCCAGGCGCTGCGGACTCCGGCGACCGTCATCGCCAGGCCGGCGGCCAGGGACAGCAGGCCGGTGACGTCGTCGCCCGCCAGCCCGCTGTCGGACCAGTGGTAGACCGCCTCGACGCCCAGCACCACCAACGTCAGGCCGAGACCTATCTGCGCGAGCGCCCGCCATCCCGGCCGGATGCGGTCGCTGCGGATCAGCGCCCCCAGCGCCGCCAGCCACAACAGCGGCACCACCGTGCTGAACACGTGGTCGCCGCTGTGGCTCAGCCCCGGCTCGACCAGGTTGTCGTCGAGGACATGGACGGCACCGAGGCCCGCCGCCACCAGCACCGACCGTTCGGGAAGCTCGAATCTCGCCATGCCCGCACCCTGACGATCCGCCCTGACACGGCGCTGACCCTCCGCTGACGCGGAGGATCAGCACACCAGCTGGGGGCGACAGGTCCCCTGTGTCGGAGGATTGACCACCACCCACTACGCCGGCCGGGGGCGGACGGTTCTCAGCGGACGTGGAAGGCGGTGAGGTCGGCCTGGTGGGTCCAGGTCCAGTAGTCGACGAGGCGCCAGGGGGAGAGGCCGTGGATCTCACCGTGGCTGTTCTTGTAGAAGCTGTGCTCGATCTCGGGCTGGGCCCAGACGAGGGTGCGCAGCTCGGCCTGGGAGCGGGCGTGCCAATCCTCGTAGCGCTCGGGCAGGGGCTCGATGGCGTGGAGGCCGCCGGTGATCATCTGCTCGAGCGCATCGGCGATGTAGCGGATCTGGCACTCCGAGTGGAGGATGAGGCTGCCGCCGTGGGCCAGGTTGGTCCCCGGTCCGTACATGCAGAACAGGTTGGGGAAGCCGGGCACGGTGATGCCCAGGTAGGCGGCGGGGCGCTCGCCCCACAGCTCGGCCAGGTCCTGCCCGTCGCGGCCGGTGATGGTCATGGGCCACAGGGCCTTGGTGGCGTGGAAGCCGGTGGCGTAGACGATGACGTCGCACTCGTGGCGCACGCCGTCGGCGGTCACCACGGCGTCGGCCTCGATGTGGTCGATGGCCGTCCGGACGAGCTCGACGTTGTCCCGCTTGAGGGCCTGCAGCCAGCTGCCGTTGTCCTGCAGGGTCCGCTTGCCGGTGGCCGGGTAGTCGGGCACCACCTTGGCCAGCAGCTCGGGATCGTCGCCGACCTGGCTGGTGATCCAGTCGGTGAACATGATCCGGGTGAACTCGTTGGTGTCGCTGATTGCCTGCTGGCGGTCGCCCTGGTAGCTCGGATCGACCCGGGCGGCCTCCAGTCCCTTCTCGGCACCGGGCCAGAAGATCAGGAACCGGTACCAGCGCCCGTAGAACGGCAGGTGCTCGAAAGCCCAGCGGGCGCCCTCGCCCACCGGCTCGTGGTAGTTGGGGTTGGGGAACATCCACTGGGCGGTGCGCTGGAAGATCGTCAGCTCGCCGACGTGGTCGGCGATGGCGGGAGCGATCTGGAAGCCGCTCGCCCCGGCGCCGATCATCGCCACCCGCTTGCCGGTGATGTCGAGGTCGTGGTCCCAGCGGGCGGAGTGGAACGACGGACCGGCGAAGTCGTCCTTGCCCGGGAAGTCGGGGATGTAGGGCCGGTTGAGCTGGCCGACGGCGGAGATGACGGCCCTCGCTTCGAGCACGTCGGTGGAGCCGTCGGGATGCCAGACGTGGACGGTCCAGGTGCCGGCCTCGTCGTCCCACTCGGCCCCGGTGACCTCGGTCTCGAACCGGATG
>WUUC01121173.1_pt1 | contig 12640 bp, 15 predicted proteins | sample 6278441 | NCBI WGS metagenome assembly WUUC01 (sample SAMN13675441, study PRJNA597444) | soil metagenome | isolation source: soil | place: USA: Washington | collected 2017-10 | reverse complement strand
CGTGGCGGGCGAAGACGATCGAGTGGCAGGTCTCCTCGCCGCCGCCGATCTTCAACTTCCCCGAGGTCCCACGGGTGGTCGGTGGCCCGTACGAGTTCGGCGTCCCGGGCGCCCGGCACGCGATCATGGCCGGTGAGGAGGCCGAGGTGAGGGCGCCGGAGCCGGCGACCGTGGGCGGTGGGAGAGAATGAGCGAGCACGCAAACGTGGGGGGAGCCGCCGGCGCAGCCGGCGGCGAGGGGGGCGGAGCCCCCCATGTTCTGGCCTTCCTCAACGAGGTCGCGGGCGGGCGCAGGCTTCTGGAGGCGCTGCGCGAGCGCACCGCCGACGGTGGCTCGGTCGCCGTCGCCGCCCCGCAGAACCAGCCGGTGGCGGGGCAGCTGGTGGATCAGGACGAGGTCCGCGAGGCCGCCCAGAGCCGGGTCGAGGTAACGCAGGCCGTGCTCTCGGAGTTCGGCGTCGATGCCGTCGGGGTGGTGATGGATCCCGATCCCCCGCTGGCGCTGGACGACGCCGTCCGCGCCTTCTCACCTAAGGAGATCCTGATCTCCTGTCTGGCGGAGACGAGGTTCGGGCTGCTCCGCCGCGATCTGGTGGAGTGGGCCCGAAACCGCTACGACGCGCCCGTCGTCCACATCCCGGTGCGGATCGAGGACGACGCCGTTCGCTGGGACGTCACCCACACCCTCGTCGTCGCCACCCAGACCGTGGCCAGCGAGGACCTGCTCGCAACCCTGAAGCGCAAGGCCGCCGAGCGCCCGCACCGCTACACGATCATCTCGCCGCGCTCCGGCCAGATCACCCGCGAGCAGGTCTGCGAGCGACTCGCCCGCGCCCTGGCCGAGCTGTACAGGGCCGACATCGACGCCACCGGCCAGCCGATGAGCCCGGCGCCCGTGGCGGCGGTCGAGAACGCGATCGAGCACTACCGGATCGACGAGATCCTGATCTCCACCTTCGCGGGCGAGCAGTCCAGGTGGTTGCAGGAGGGCCTGGTGGAGAAGGTCGAGGCGATGAGCGACAAGCCGGTGGAGCACGTCGAGGCGGGGCGCGGAGGCCGGTCCAGTCCGGCGCCCGCCGCCCCCGGACGCGAGAGCGAGCGAGCAACAGGACCAGTGACATGAGTGCGAGCGAGCGAGAGCGGAGGACGCGGCGCTGATGGAGAGCGCGGCGGTCGCGGTCGAGCACGAGCACGGGCCGCCCGAGGCTCACCAGAGCTCGCGGATCGACCGCCAGACCCTCGGCATCCTGCTGTTCATCGTCTCGGAGGTGATGCTGTTCGGCGCCTTCTTCGCCTCCTACTTCTTCCTCCGGGTGGTGGCCAGCGAGGGGCCGTGGCCACCGGACGAATTCGAGCTCCCGGTCGCCGTGGCCGGCGTCAACACCGCGATCCTGGTCACCTCGAGCGTCACCGTCCACTGGGCCCTGGAGTCGGTGCGCCGCGACTTCCGGCGCGGCCTGCTGCTGGGGCTCGGTGCCACCTGGCTGCTCGGCTTCACCTTCCTGTTCATCCAGATCAACGAGTACGTGCACATCGGGTTCAGCGCCCGCGACGGATCGTTCGGCACGATCTTCTACGGGCTCACCGGCCTGCACGGAGCTCACGTCTTCGTCGGCCTGATGCTGCTCAGCTTCGCCAACATCCGTGCCTGGCGCGGGCACTTTGGGCCCAAGGCGAAGGACCATCTCGGCGTCGAGGTGCCGGGGATCTACTGGCACTTCGTCGACGGGATGTGGATCATCGTCTACACGACGATCTACATCCTCTAGCTATAGGGACGCCGCTCACTCGCCGGCGCCGAGCACCTCCTCCGTCGCGGCGGTACGCGCGCGAGGCCTATGGGTGTGGAGCTGACCGCCCGCGAGCCCGTCAAGGCGCGCCAGGCGCTCCGAAATCGGGGGATGGGTGGAGAAGAGCCCGGCCGCCTTCTCCTTGAACAAGCGCGGCGGGACGATGTAGAGGTGCGCGATCGCGTTTCGATCGTGGGTGGGGCGGTCCTGCGACGAGGAGATCTGGCGCAGCGCCGACGCAAGTCCCTGCGGATAGCGCGTGAGGTCGGCGGCGCTCGCGTCGGCGAGGAACTCCCGCCGCCGGGAGATTGCGAGCTGGATGATCAGCGCGGCGATCGGCGCCAGCACGGCGGCGAGCACGACCACGATCAGCCCGATCGCCCCTCCGCGGCCCTGGTCGCTGAAGATCGCCCCGCGCAACACGAACTCGGAGAGCAGCGCTACCGAACCGGCGAGCACGGCCGCGTACGTCATCAACCGCACGTCGAGGTTCCTGACGTGGCTGATCTCGTGCGCGATCACGCCCTCGAGCTCCTCCTTGTCGAGGCGCTCGAGCAATCCCCTGTTGGCGCACACCAGGGCCTGCGCCTGGCTGCGCCCGGCGGCGAACGCGTTCGGGGACGGATCCTCGGACACGTAGATGCGCGGCGTCTGGATGCCCGCGGCCAGCGACATCGTCTCGACCGCGTCCCACAGCTCCGGGGCTTCCCTTCGATCTTGGATCCGGCGCCCCCCGGCGACCGCCACCGCCATGTCGTCTCCGATGAACAGGGTGAAGGTGACGACCAGGATCGCGACCGCGGCGAAGATCGCGAACACGACCAGGTTCCCGTGCAGCTCCCAGCCCGCCACCGCGATGCTGACCGCCGCCCCGATCGCGGCGTAGATGACGAAGAACCCCGCGAACAGCGCCCAGCTCTTCCACCGGTTTCGCCTGATCTGGTCGTCGAGTAGCACCGCCAACCGCCTCGGCGACGACCGTCAGAAGGCTACGCTCGGAACCTCGGCATCGGCGCGGTCCTCGAGCTCGAAGAACTCGCGCTCGGTGAAGTTGCCCATCCGGGCCACGATCTTCGATGGCAGGCTCTGGATCTTCGTGTTCAACGCCTCCACCTGCGTGTTGTAGAACCGGCGCGCCGCCTGGATGCGGTCCTCGGTCGCGGTGAGCTCGCGCTGGAGCTCGAGGAAGTTCTGGTTCGCCTTCAGGTCCGGATAGGCCTCGGCCACGGCGAGCAAACGCCCCAGCGCCTGGCTAAGTTCCCCCTCCGCCGCCGCGCGGTCCCGCGGCCCTTGCGCGGAGATCGCGGCGCCACGGGCCTCGGTCACGCGCTCGAGGGTCTGCCGCTCGTGCCCCGCGTACCCCTTCACGGTCTCGACCAGGTTGGGGATCAGGTCGTGCCGCCGCTTGAGCTGGACGTCGATCTCCGACTCCCCCTCCTCGGCCGAGACCGAGAGCCGGACGAGGCGGTTGTACGTCACGAGCCCCCAGACGACGATGATCGCCGCGAGGGCCACGACGATGATGATCACCCACAGCATGCGTGCCGCCCGTCTCCGATCGCCATGCTCATCGCTACAGAGCCTATCCTTCCGGCGCCGCGCGGTGGCGGCGATATCGTTCCGCCCGCATGAGCCCGCCGCTCGCGGTCACCACCTACGACCTATCCCTCTTCCTCCACATCACCGTGGTGATGGTTGGCTTCGGGGCGACCTTCGCCGAGGCGATCATGTTCCCGGTGGCGATGAAGGTCGGGGTGCGCCACCTGCCCTACGTCCACCGGCTCCAGCTCGCGATCAACCAGTACATGGCCGGCCCGGCGATGGTGTTGATCCTGGCGACCGGGTTCTACCAGGTGGTCGACGGTGACTGGGAGCTGGGCAAGCTCTGGCTCAGCGGGACGATCGTGATCATCGTGATCGTCGGCGCCGTCCTCGGCGGCTATTTCATTCCCGCTGACCGAAAGCTCGGCCCGATGGTCGAGCGCGAGATCGAAGCTGCCGGGGACAGGGAGCTGGCGATCACCGATCTCTCCGAGGAGTATCAGCGCGAGGGGCGTCGCGAGGGGATCATCGGCGCGCTCACCGGACTCCTCCTGGTCGTCGCCGTCTATTTCATGGTCACGAAGCCCGGGCTCTGAGGGAACGGCGAGAGTTAGGATGCGCTCGTGGACCCTGACCGCGCCCGCCAGCGGCTGAGCGAGGAGCGGAGTCGAGTCGAGGAGGCCCTCGCTGCGCTCGGCGACGAACCCGCCTCCGACGAACCGCAAGACTTCGGCGATCAGGGGGCCCGACTCGAGGAGGCCGAGCGCGATGAGGCGCTTCGGGAGGAGCTGAAGGAGATCCTGGCCGCGATCGGGCGAGCCGAGCGCCGATTGGAGGAGGGCAGCTACGGCATCTCGATCGCAGGCGGTGAGCCTATACCCGACGCCCGGCTCGAGGCCGTACCGTGGGCCGAGCGAACGGTGGAAGAAGAGGGTCGTCGGTAAGAGGCAGCACGCCGGAAAGGTCCCCGAGGAGACCGATGCACAACCCGCTGCGATCCGAGGCCGACGCGTTCCGCTTCGTGATGACGATCGGCGCCGGGGCCGCGGCGGTGATCGCGCTCAGCCTGCTCGCCGGGCCCGAGTATGGAGTCGTGCTTGCGGCCGGACTGGTCGGAGTGGGGATCGGCGCCGCGTGGCGAAGCTCGCGCGGGAGCGAGCGGCCGAAGCCCGAGATCGCGCGCGGCGGCGGCCGCACCCACAGGGTCCTGGTCGTGGCCAACGAGACGGTCGGCGGGCGGGCGTTGTTGAGCGAGATCCAGAACCGCTGCAAGGGGCGCGACAGCGAGATCCTCGTCGTTACCCCGGCGCTCACCTCGGCGGTCAAGCACTGGGCCTCGGACGTGGACGAGGCGATCGACGCGGCCAGGGAGCGCCAGGCCGATTCCGTGCGGGCGATCGAGGCTGTGGGGTTGAGGGCGCGTGGTGAGGTCGGGGAATCCGACCCGAACGTGGCGATCGAGGACGCCCTGCTCACCTTTCCGGCGGACGAGGTGATCGTCTCCACTCACCCGCCGCACCGCTCCCGGTGGCTGGAGCGCGGGGTCGTGGAGCGGGCGCGAAGCGAGGTGGACCTGCCGGTCACGCACGTGGTGGTCGACCTGGAGGCCGAGGCGGCGACGAGGACGTAGGGTGGCTCGAACCGCACCAGGGGGGCTCAAGACCCACGCCGCTCGTGTCGATGTAATGATTGCCACGATGAACTCCGATCAGCGCCCCATGCTCTACTGCCTGATCCCCCGGGAGCTGGCGGGCGAGGTTCACGACGAGCTCCGGCACCACTTCGCGGAGGAGCCGAACGTCGAGGTAGTGGTGGAGAGGCGCCGGCGCGATCGGCGCGCCGGGAAGGAGCGGCGCCGCGGCGAGGACTCCTATCCGGGCCCGGAGAGGAGGCAGATCCGAAACGCCGACGGTCGCCGGGTTGGAGAGCGGCGGGCGGTCCTGGTCGAGGTCTCCCCGCCGTCGCTTCCCGAGAGCCTGCAGCCGTACGCCGACCGCATCACGTTCGTGGAGCGCCTCGAGCCGCCTACGGAGCACGCGGAGGACCTCGACTCGGCGCGCCTCGTCACCAGCTTCCAGGCCGGGGACAAGGAGGCCTTCACCACGCTGTACATGCGCTACTTCGATCGGGTCTACTCGTATCTGCGCGTGCTGCTCAAGGACGCCTACGAGGCCGAGGACGGCGCGCAGCAGGTGTTCACGAAGGTGTTCGAGGCCCTGCCGCGCTACGAGCGACGGGACACTCCTTTGCGGGCGTGGCTGTTCACGGTGGTCCGCAACCACGCGATGAGCGAGCTCCGCAAGCAGGGGCGCATAGAGCTCGAGGACCAGGATGAGATCGACCGGCTGCTCGAGCGGGGGGTCCCGCGGGAGCCCGAGCTGCCGGCGATGGGGTGGATCTCGGACCGGGATCTGCTGCTGTTCATGGAGCGGCTTCCCCTTGCCCAGCGTCAGGTGCTCACCCTGCGTTACATGATGGACATGGACAACCGCGAGGTCGGCGAGATCCTGGGCCGCTCGCCGTCCGAGGTCAGGGTGATGCACTACCGTGCGGTCGGCTTTCTCCGCAAGCGGCTCGGCGCGGTGGGGCGCAAGCAGGGCCGCGGCTCCCACACGCTGGTCAGCGCGTAACCGCCCGGAGATCTCTCGAATTTGTTGTAACGCGAGGGGTCACCCGTGCGTTGCTCCGTCAACGCACCCGTATGTGACGCAGGTATGGGAGGGCGAGAAGGGTTTTCCGCCCGCCGGGGAAGGGCGGGCCGCGGCTCGGGGGAACCGCGGTCCGCCTTTACTTCTTGCCGGACGACTGGACGAGGAAGTCGACCAGGTCCTGGAGGTCCTTCTCGGGCAGGTCGGCGTAGGTGTCGGGCATCACGCCGGACGGGAAGCCCTGCGAGATGTCGGCCTCGGGATCGACGATCGACCGCTCGACGTCCTTCGGGCTCTGGCCCGGGATTACCTCATCCAGGTTCGGCCCCACGGTCCCGGTGGCGACATCGCCCAGCTCGGTGAGCGTGTGGCAGCTCCCGCAGCCCTGGGAGAGGAAGACCTGCGCGCCCGGCGGGGCGTTGGCCGGGATCGGCGGTTCGACCCCGGGCACTCCCGCGTACTCCGCCACGTAGGCGGCTACGTCTCGCGCGTCCTCGCCCTCGACCAGATCGGCCGGCATGTAGGCGGGGCTGTCGGGGCTCTCCACGCGCGGGTTGTCGATCTGCGACTCGACGACTCCCTCGATCGTGTCGCTGTCCATCCCGCTCTCGCGCGCCCCGCGGAAGGCGGCGTCGAGGTCGGGGCCGACCTCGGCTACGGTTCCGGCCTCCTTGAGGGCGTGGCAGGTCCCGCACTGCTCCGTGAAGAGCTGGCGCCCGTTCTCGGTGTCGGCGTTCTCCTGCGCGTCACAGCCCCCTAGGGCGAGCAGGGTGAGGGCGACAGCGACGGTGGCCACAGAGCCGAGCGCCCTGATGGGGGTGATCGTCACGGGCGGCAATCCTATCCCGGGGCGCTCCTGGCCAGGCCCTCTTGCGGCGCGAGCCGATTCGTCATAGGGTTCGAGCCGATCGGCACGAGTTGCTGACTCGTTGACGGGGGTTTGATGGAAGTTCGCGAAGGCATGACGAGCGTGGTGCTGACCATCGGTCCGGGTCACACGCTGCGCGACGCCGCCCGCCGCATGACCGAGAAGGGGGTCGGCGCGGCGGTGGTGATCGACGAGGAGTCTCCCGGGCCCGGGATCATCAGCGAGCGCGACATTCTCAACTCCATCGGCAGGGGTGAGGCCCCCGACGACGAGCGGGTCGCCGACCACATGCCGGACACGGTGATCACCGCCGCTCCGGACTGGAGCCTCGAGCGCGCGGCCGCGGAGATGTCGAAGCGGGGAATCCGCCACCTGGTGATCGTCGAGGGGGGACACCCCGCGGGGGTCCTGTCGATGCGCGACATCATGCGGGTGTGGACCTCGGAGGGGGCGACTTCGGGGATGAAGCCGCCGGAGCAGGAAGCGGGCGTCGGCTAGCCGTTCTCGCGCTGCCGCTCGCGTGCGGGCGGGCGCCGCAGCGGGACCGCGGGGAGCACGGCCGATGCGGGCCGTTGCTCGATCGGCAGGCGGGAGATCTCCGAGGCGGTCTCCCGGATCCAGGCGATGATCGCCACCAGCGCGATGATCGCGCCCACCACGCCGTAGGGCCACCAGGCGAACAGCCCCACCACCGTTAGCGCCAGGCCAAGCGCGACCAGGGCCGGAAGCCACGAGGGCTTCGGCAGGTAGACCAGCTCGGTCGGCTCGGGCGGAAGCTTCCCCTCGGCCATCAGGCGATATAGAAGATCGTGAAGGCGAAGGTCATCCCGAAGACGAGGATCGCCGCCGAGGCGAGCAGCAGCCCCACGCGAAGGTTCCGGTAGGTGCTCCGTCGGTCCACGGCGATCTTCTATCAGATGGTGCGGGGCGCGCTTGTTAGCAATTCAGGCGGGGCGCTAAAGGTTTGGGCCGCCCGATGCCGATATGTGGGTACGGGTGAGTTGGCGCCGAAGACGGGAGGGCCCCGGATGAAGGATCTGACGCGTACGCGGCTAGTGCTAGCGGCGACGGCGGTGTTCGCATTGGTCCTCGCGCCGGTCGCGATCGCTGGCGCTGCTGGCGATTCAAGCGGCCCTCCCGCGACGGCGAGCGCCAGCGTCAAGAAGAAGATCAAGAAGCTCAAGAAGCAACTAGCCGAGCTTCAGGCGCAGGTGGACACGCTGGAGTTGCAGCCCGGTCCGCAGGGCCCGCAGGGGGAGCAGGGTGAGCAGGGTCCGCCCGGACCGTCAACCGGACCGGCGGGCGGTGATCTGACCGGGACCTACCCGAACCCCTCGATTGGGGCGGTCAACACGCCGATCACCGGCACAGGCGCGCTGAACAGCGGCTCCATCACCTCGGGGTTCGGGTCGGTCAACATCGGGACGGACACATTCACGGGGTCGGGGTCCGGTTTGACCAACCTGAACGCTTCCAACCTGAGCACTGGTCAGGTGCCCAATGCCAGGCTTGCCCCGGAGGTGAGCCTGCTGGGTCAGTCGATTCAAGACGCCGAGGTCGACAACGACCTCACGATCAGCGGCGGCTCGGTCAACGACTCCCCGATCGGCAACAACAACGCGGATACCGGAAGGTTCACGGACCTCACGATCCCGCCTATCGCCGGGGCCCCCAGCACGATCACGTTCCATACCTCGGTTGTGACGAACAATTTGACCTCGAGCTCCATCCCGGCTGACAGCTGCGCGATCTATGGAAACGTCAATGTCTCGCCGGAGGCCGCGGCCGGTGCCACTGCCATCGCGACCCCTGACGACGCGGCCACCAACGGGATCGAGGACAACAACCTCAGTTGGAACGCCGTAAGCCAGTCGGGCAACGTGAAAATTCGCGCCTGCAATCCGACGGGCAGCGCCATCGACACACCGGACACTCAAACCTGGCGCGCCGACGTGTGGGGGCACTAAGATCACCCACCGATCCTGACATCGGTGGCTGAGGGCGCGATTCAGCCCGTGATCATCCGGTCCGCCGCCATGGCGACATACAGCAGCGCCAGGTAGGCGAGCGAGGCGAGATAGAGGCGGAGCGCCGCGTGGCGTGACGGACGTGCGCACAGCCGCGCGGCGAGGGCGATGAACGCGGCGCCGAGGACCAGGGCAGCGACCAGGTAAGGGACGCCGAACAACCCGCCCACGACGGGCAGCAGCGTCACCGCGACGAGGAAAATCGCGTAGAGCAAGATCTGCCGCCGTGTCGCCGCCTCGCCCCGCACCACGGGCAGCATCGGCACCCCGGTGCGCGCATAGTCGTCCTTGATCAGCAGCGCCAGGGCCCAGAAGTGCGGAGGGGTCCACAGGAACACGATCGCGAACAGCGCCAGCGCGCTGAGGTCGAGCCCGCCGGTGGCGGCGGCCCAGCCGACCAGGGGAGGGACCGCGCCGGCCGCTCCCCCGATCACGATGTTCTGCGGCGTGAGCGGCTTCAGCCACAGCGTGTAGACGAAGGCGTAGCCGAGCAGGCCGCACAGCGCCAGCAACGCGGTGAGCGCGTTGACGGCGAGCGCGAGCTCCGCGATCGCGAACGCTCCCAGGACGATCCCGAAGATGAGCCCGTGGATCGGCTCGATCCGCCCGCTGGCGAGCGGCCGCCCCCGGGTGCGTGTCATGCGGGCGTCCGAGTCACGCTCCAGGTAGTGGTTGATCGCGCCCGCGCCGCCCGCCGCCAGGTAGCCGCCCAGTACCGTCCACAGCACCGTCGAGAGGGCGGGCCCTGACGGGTCGGCGACGAACATCGCCGCCACAGTGGTCAGCAGCAGAAGCGAGATGATCCGAGGCTTGGTCAGCGCGACGTAGTCGCGCGCGATCGATGCGGCCGCGCGGCGGCTAACAGGCGTCGGCAGCGCGCGCAGGGGGGCTCGTGCGGCTTCGGCAGGGGCGACCTCCGCCGCCGCGCGTCGTGCCGTCTCGGCGGAGCTCTCCATCAGGCGGGGGAGGCCGAGGCCTCCGTCTCGGCGCGTCGGAGTGGAGCGCGTCCGGGCTCGGGTACCGGGACCAGCTCGAGGGCCGCGTAGACCACGGTGCCCCACAGCAGCGTCGCGAGCGTCAGATGGGCGACGACCAGCTCGGCGTGCTCGCCGAGCCATACGTTCAGGGCGCCGAGGAGGATCTGGCCCGCGAGCAGGAGCAGGGCAAGCGGGAACGCCGGCGAGCGCATCCCCCGCACTCGCGCCACGGCGACCATCGCGAGCACGGCCAAAGCAGCCAGGTACATCAAACCCCTGTGAGTGAGATGGACATCCACCATCTCGCCGCTTCCGAACGGCATCGCCTTCCCGGCGCAGGTCGGGAACTCGGTCCCGCAGGCCAGGTGCGCGCCGGCGACCGGCGCCCCCTCCGCGCCCTCGCGCTCGGTGCCGGCCATGTACCCGCCCGCGACGATGGTGGCGAACAGAAGGATCACGGCAGTCGCGGTTAGCGGCCGCAGGGGCCCGCTTGCGCCGGCGGGTGCCGGCCTCCCCTCGAGCGTCGCCCGCCGCAACGCCAGCAGGACCGCCACCAGCAGCATCGCGAGGCCGAGGTGGGCGGCGACGAGCACCTCGTGGAGGTTGTTCTCCACCGTGAGGCCACCGAGCCCGGCCTGAGCGAGGACCAGGATCGCGGCCGCGATCGAGCCGCGAACCAGCCACCGGTGCTCGCGCAGTCCACGGATCGCCCGCCAGGCCAGCACCAGGATCAGGATCGCCACGAGTCCCGCCACGACGCGGTGCGTGAACTCGATCACCGCGTTCGTCTCCAGGAGCGGTAGCGCCTTCCCCCCGCACAGGGGCCAGCCCTCGGTGCCGCTCCCCGCGGGTCCGCATCCCAGGCCCGAGTCGCTCACCCGAACGACCCCGCCGATCACGATCAGCAGGAAGGTGGCGACGATGGTGAGGTTGACGAGGCGGCGGAACCGCGCCAGATCCGCCCCGCCGCGGGCCGCGACGCTGTGCATCGGATTCAGGCTAGATCATTCCCGCGGCGCGCCGGCGGCGGGCTCGGGCTGCGGGCGCTCCAGTGAGGGCGGCGGCTGCCAGGACTCGGTGCGACGGCGGACGAAGTCGCGGATGTCCCGCAGGGGTTCGGTGCTGCGCACGTCGGGGACGACGTCGAAGTTGTGGGAAGGCGGAGGCGACAGCGCGAACCACTCCAGGGTCGCTCCCCGCCAGGGATCGGCCCCCACCCGGACCCCGCGACGCGCGCTGTACGCCGCGTTGGCCAGCGTCAGGAGGACGCCGAGCGCGAGCACGAACGAGCCGACGCTCGCGATCAGGTTGTAGATGTCCAGAGCGCCCTCCTCGTAGTACTTGTAGGCGTCCACCGGCTGGCCCTCGAAGCCGGCGAGGCCCATCCCGATCGCCATCACGTGGACGCCGACGAGCAGCGACCAGAAGGATGCGCGGGCGAGGCCCTCACCCATGATGCGTCCGGTGATCTTCGGGAACCAGTAGTAGAGCGCCGCGAAGCCGCCGAACACCGATCCCCCGACCAGCGCGTAATAGGTGTCGGCTTGGGCGATGGTGGAGCTGTCGAGCTGCCACCCGACCGGGATCACCGAGTAGCCGAGCTCGCCGGCAAGCCCGAAGCTCATCGTGCTGATCGCCCCCAGCGCGAACAGCAGCGGCGCGCGAAGCCGCAGCGCCCCACGCCACAGGGTGGCGATCCAGTTGAACAACAACATCCCGACCGGGACGATGAGCGCCACCGCCGCCGCCATCGCGAGATAGGTCCAGCCGACCGGGATCGGCGCCGTGTACATGTTCTGCATCCAGGCCAGGAGGCCGAGCGGGCCGATCGCGACGATCGAGGCGGCGATCGCCCGGTGGCTGAACGCCGGCTTGCCGGAGAACACCGGCAGGATCTCCGAGATCGCCCCGACCGCGAACAGCAGCATCACGAAGTAGGCGCCGGTGAAGAACAGCCAGCTCAGGTGCTGCCACAGGATCGGCGAGCCGCCCTCGCCGGCGTCGAAGAACACCCCGTCGAACTGACGGTCGATCAGCAGCATCGCGCAGGCCGCCACCATCACCGACCCGGCGAGCAGGAGCACGTAGCCGCTGACCGTCGCCGACCACGAGAACAGCGGCAGCCGCCGCCACACCATCCCCGGCGCGCGCTGGGTATGAAGCGTGGCGAGCATGTTGATCGCGAACAGCACGAACCCCAGCACCGCCAGCCCGACCCCCGCGATCCACGCGTCGACGCCGGCGGTCTGGGAGAAGACCGTGTCGGAGAGCGGGGGCAGCGGGTTGACCCCGGCGTCCGGCGGGTGGTAGAGGAAGCTCGCGTAGAGCGTGATCCCGCCCGCCAGATACAGCCAGAAGCTGAGCGCGCCGAGCCGTGGAAAGGTCGTCCCCCTGGCGCCGATCTGGAGCGGCACGATGTAGCTGATCAGGCCGAGCGCGAGCGGGACCCCGAACAGCACCACCGCCGTGGCGCCGTAGGCGGACAGCAGCTCGTCGAAGATCTCGGGCGAGATGATCGTGCTCTCGGGGACGATCAGCTGGACCCTTATCAGGACCAGCTCCACTACGGCGAGGAACAGGAAGCTGAGCGCCGCGCCGAGGTACATCACCCCGACCGCCTTGTGGTCTGGGCTCGTCGCAAGCTCCACCCAGGCCGGGCGGCGGGGCGGATACCGCTCGGTTAGGACCTCGGGCCGCGCGGGTGCGAGCGCGGGGCCGGGGACGCTCACTGGGTCCCTCCCTGCGTGGCACCGGCGGCCCCGCCCGTCCCCGGCTGCTGCACCCGCTG
>WUUC01158384.1_pt1 | contig 12641 bp, 10 predicted proteins | sample 6278441 | NCBI WGS metagenome assembly WUUC01 (sample SAMN13675441, study PRJNA597444) | soil metagenome | isolation source: soil | place: USA: Washington | collected 2017-10 | reverse complement strand
GCGACAGCGATCTGGGCGCGTGGATGGAGCGGGAGGTGCCGTTCCCGAACTCCATGGTCGACCGGATCACGCCGGCGACCACGGACGAGGACCGGGCGGAGGTCGCCGAGCGGTTGGGGATCGAGGACCGGTGGCCGGTGGTCTGCGAACCCTTCACCCAGTGGGTGCTGGAGGACCGGTTCAGTCTCGGGCGCCCCCCGCTGGAGGACGCCGGCGTCCAGGTCGTCGCCGACGTCGAGCCCTACGAGCTGATGAAGCTGCGGCTCCTGAACGCCAGCCACCAGGCCCTCGCCTACTTCGGCACGCTCGCCGGCTACCGACTGGTGCACGATGCGGCCCAGGACCCGCTCTTCCGGCAGTTCCTGCTGGGCTACATGGAGGAGGAGGCGACGCCGACCCTGCAGCCGGTTCCGGGGATCGACCTGGCGGACTACCGGGCCGAGGTCGTCGCCCGCTGCTCCAACCCGGAGATCCGCGACACCCTGGCGAGGCTGGCCTTCGACGGCTCCGAACGGCTGCCGAAGTGGTTGCTCCCCGTCGTCAGGGAGAACCTGGCCACGGGTGGCGAGGTCCGCCGGTCGGCCGCTGTCGTCGCCAGCTGGGCGCGCTACGCCGAGGGCGTGGACGAGCAGGGACGCCCGATCGACGTGACCGACCACCGACGCGACCGCCTCATGGGCAACGCCCGCCGCCAGCGGGAGGACCCGCTCGCCTTCATCTCCGACCGCGAGCTCTTCGGGGACCTCGCCGACGATGAACGGTTCGTCGCGCACTACCGGGCGGCGCTGGACGGCCTGCACGAACGTGGGGCGCGGGCCACGCTGGAGGCCGTCGTCGAGGGGCCACTGCCGGCGCCGACCGACCGGCTCGGCAGCGCCGGGCGCTGACCGAGGTGTTCGTCGTCGTTGGGGAGGCGCTCGATGACCTGGTGGGCGCGTCCGTCCTCCGGGTCGCGACGACGCCGGAGCGCCGTCGTCACGTGCCGCGGTGGCCTGTCCGCTGCCAGGGCCGGAGCCGGGCTGCCCGCGGGCGGGGGAGGGGAACCCCGTCACCCGGTGGGGTCCGGTCGGGTCCGGGCCTGTCCTGAGCTGCCGCGTCGAGCTCGAGCCACACCCGTCGTCGATCCGCGCGGGTGTGCACCTGCGCCATCGCCCGGACGCGGGCGTACTGGTCCGGAGTGGCGGTGTGCTGGACGACGGCGATCTCCGCCTCGCGCATCGCCTCCTCGGCGACGAGCTCCTCCCGCGTGCTGGGGCGTTCGTCGACGACGTCGGCGTCGCCGACCGAGGGGTGGGCGTACGGACTGTCCGGGGGGAGATGACCACTGATCCGGCCGTAGGCACCGAGCAGGAGCATGAGCAGCCCGACGACGACGGAGAAGATCACGTTGCTGATGTCGAACGCCAGCCAGTTGAGGCGGGTGCCCAGCACGATCGAGTTGACGAACGCCGAGAGCAGGAACAGCGGGCCCAGAACGATCATCACCGTCGACGCCGTGCGTGCACTGCGGGCCGCAGCGGCGAGGAGGACGAGCGCGACGACCACCGACACGGTCGACAGCAGGCCGTTGGAGGACATCCCGAGGACCGGTTGACCCCGGGTCGAGAAGAACTGCTGGCCGCTCGCGAAGCCGAGCAGGGCGAAGACCAGCAGGAACAGCGACACGAGCACGGCACCGGCGCGCTGGACGGCGTACACGCGGGCGCCGAGGCCCGGCCGTTCCTCGGGTCGGGCGGAGCTGGTCGGAGGGCGGTGGGGGAGGTGGAGTCGCGGTGCCATGGGGAGCTCCGGTGTGCACGGACGGGACCCATTCTTCGCCCTTCCGGCGCCGGTGGCCCCGGTAGGGGCGCTCCTTTTTTGCGGCTCCGATGTGCTCCTCGTCGGGGGCGGTGAGACCTCCGGCGGTCGGGTCCCCGCCCGGTCAGCCGCCGGTGTGCGCGTCCGCGACGACGCGGAACCACTCCGACCGGCTCGGCTCCTCCTCCAGCTGTTCGAGCGTCGTCCGCTGTTCGAGAAAGGCTGGATCGGCATGCCAGCTCTCCCAGTCCTCGCGGCTCGCCCACGTGCCCACGATCAGACGGGTGGAGCTCCCGTCGTCCGGGCTGAGCAGTTGACCGGATATCCAGCCCGGCCGGCTCCGCACCGATTCGAACCGCTCCTGCATCGCGCGGTCCCAGTCGGCTTCCGTGCCCGAGCGCAGCGTGCTCGTGGTGACGACGGTCATCATCATCGGCTCCCGCTTCCGCAGCTTCGCGCGGTGGCGAACAGGCATGGCCACCGGCCGTTGTCCCGACAGGCTCAGGCTAGGCCCGCGCTCACCCGGGCTGGGACTCGTGCCCCGCCGGAACGGCCCGGATGAGCCCGCGGTAGGCGTCCGCGGCCCGGATCCGGCCGGTGACGACGTCGTGGATCGTCCGGGCGATCGGCAGGTGCAGCCCCAGCTGGTCGGCCAGTTCCACCACCGTGGCCGCCGTCTTCACGCCCTCGGCGACCATGCGCATCTCGCCCAGCACCTCGTCGATCGACCTGCCCAGTCCGAGCTGCTCGCCGACGTGACGGTTGCGGCTCTGCGGGCTCATACAGGTGGCGACCAGGTCACCCATTCCGGCCAGGCCGGCGAGGGTGGCCGCCTCCCCGCCCATCGCCACCGCCAGGGTGGTGAGCTCGGCCAGACCGCGGGACATCACCGCGGCCCGCGTGTTGTCACCCACGCCCAGCCCTTGAGCCATGCCGGTGGCGATAGCGATGACGTTCTTGAGCGCGCCGCCGATCTCGCAGCCGACGACGTCGTGGTGTGTGTAGACGCGGAAGACCCCGCGGGCCACTTCGCGCTGCAGCGCCGCGGCCACGGTCAGATCCTCCGTCGCGATCACGCTCGCCGCCGCCTGGCCGGCCAGGATCTCGCGCGCCAGGTTCGGCCCGGTGAGCGCGGCGGCGGGCCGGCCGGGCAGCACCTCCTTGATCACTTCGGTCATGCGCAGGTGGGTACCGCGTTCGAGCCCCTTGCTGAGGCTCACCACCGGGATCCATGGCGACACGTGCGGCCGGACCAGTTCCAGCGTCTCCCGGAAGGCGCCGGTCGGTACCCCCACCACCAGCAGCTCGGCGTGCCGCGAGGCCTGCTCGAGGTCCGCTGTGGCCCGCAGCCGTGCGGGCAGCAGGGCGTCCGGCACATAGGCGACGTTGGTGCGCTGCTGGTCGATCTCGGCGGACACCTCGGGGTTGCGGGCCCAGAGCAGCACCTCGTGGTCGCGCCGGCACAGCAGTGCAGCGACCGTCGTCCCCCACGAGCCGGCCCCGAGCACGGTCACCCTCATCCGGACACCCTCCTGACGACCGTGCCCCGAGGGCGACGACCAGGCCTGTACCGATCAGTGGCCCGGACAGGATGGTTGCGGAGGAACCTGTTGGGCCAGTGCCCGTCGCGTGGACCGGGACGGCGTTCCGACGCAGGGGCCGCCGTGGAGGGACACCAGGGGTGTCTCGCGAGCACCGGGGCTCCGCGAGGCGGTGTCATTCGGTGACCTGTTCCCCCTTGCCGACGACGGTCACGCCGTTGTCGGTCACGGTGAAGCCGCGCGCGCGGTCGGCGTCCTTGTCCACGCCGACCACGACGCCCTCGCCGATCACGACGTTCTTGTCCAGGATGGCGTCGCGGACCACCGCGCGGCGGCCGATGTCGGTGTGGTCCAGGACCACCGACCGGTCCACCGTCGCCCAGCTGTGCACGTGCACGCCGGGGGAGAGGACCGACTCGCGGACGCCGCCGCCCGACACGATGACCCCGTTGGCCACGACGCTGTTGATGGCGCGGCCGACGCGGTCGCCGTCGTCATGGACGAACTTGGCCGGTGGATGCGAGGGGACGTGGGTGAGGATCGGCCACCGGTCGTTGTACAGATTGAACGCAGGGACGACGGCGCAGAGGTCCATGTGCGCGTCGTAGTAGGAATCGAGCGTGCCGACGTCGCGCCAGTACCGCTCCGCCTCCGGGTCGTCGCCCGGCACGCGGTTGGCCTGGAAGTCGTAGACCTGGGCCCCTTCCTCGCGCACGAGCAGCGGGACGATGTCGCCTCCCATGTCGTGCTTGCTGTCTTCGTCCGCGGCGTCGGTCGCCAGGGCGTCGAGCAGGGCCTCGGTGGAGAAGACGTAGTTGCCCATCGAGGCGAAGGTCTCGTCGGGACGGTCCGGCAGGCCCGGCGGGTCGGCCGGCTTCTCCAGGAACGCCTCGATGCGCCGTCCGTCGCTTGCGGTCTGGATGACGCCGAACGCCGTGGCCTCCCGCCGGGGAACGGGGATGCCCGCGACGGTGACCCCTGCGCCGCCGTCGAGGTGCTGCTCCCACATCTGCCGGGGGTCCATCCGGTAGACGTGGTCGGCGCCGAACACGACCACCACGTCGGGGCGCTCGTCGTGCACGAGGTTCAGCGACTGGAAGATCGCGTCCGCGGACCCGGTGTACCAGCGCGGGCCGAGGCGTTGCTGCGCGGGAACCGGTGTGACGTAGTTGCCGAGCAGCGCGCTCATCCGCCACGTGGAGGTGATGTGACGGTCGAGGCTGTGGCTCTTGTACTGGGTGAGGACGGCGATGCGCAGCACCCCCGCGTTCACCAGGTTCGACAGGGCGAAATCGATCAGCCGGTACTGCCCGGCGAACGGAACCGCAGGCTTGGCCCGGTCGGCGGTGAGCGGAGCCAGCCGCTTGCCCTCACCGCCGGCGAGCACGATGCCCATCACCTTGGCGTCGGCCATGTCATCCCTCCACATCCCCGCCGGGACGCAGCCCGAGGAGGAGAAGATCGCGGGGCCGGGGCTGGGCCAGTCGCACACGTTCCGGGAACGATGCGCGAGCGTAGCGGCTCGTTCCCCACCCTGGGCCACGTCGCAACCGCGGCGCTCGCATCGCGCCGGTCGACGCACGGTCGGGAGTAGCGTCGGGCCTGCTCTGCCGGTGATGAGCGGAAGAGACCGCGATGGATGCGACCCAGCAGGCGAGTCGTCCCCGAAGCGCCGAGCACCCGGTCGTCGTCCCGTTGCGCGCGCTCGACGCAGGGGCTCTGCCGCTGGCAGGGGGCAAGGCCGCCAACCTCGGTGAACTCCTCGCGGCCGGCCTGCCCGTTCCCGACGGCTTCTGCGTGACCACGGAGGCCTACCGCGAGCTGGCATCCGCGGCCGACCTCACCGACATCCTCGACCAGCCGGCCGGCACCGCGACCTACGACCACGACCGCTCCGCTGAGCTCGCGGCGGGGGCCCGGAACCGGATCCTGTCCACCGCCATGCCCGCGCACGTCGCGGACGCGGTGACCGCCGCCTACCGCGACCTGGGGGAACCGGCGGTGGCCGTCCGGTCGTCGGCGACCGCCGAGGACCTCCCCTTCGCCAGCTTCGCGGGTCAGCAGGACACCTATCTGGGGATCGTCGGTACGGATGCCGTCCTGGACGCGGTACATCGCTGCTGGGCGTCCCTGTGGACCGACCGCGCCGTCGTGTACCGCATGCGCAACGGGATCGACCATGCCGAGACGCGGCTGGCCGTCGTGGTGCAGCGGATGGTGGACGCCGCGGTGGCCGGGGTGATGTTCACCGTGAACCCGGTGACCGGACGGCTGGGGGAGACGGTCGTCGACGCCAGCCCCGGCCTCGGTGAGGCCGTCGTCAGCGGCGCGGTCAACCCCGACCACTTCGTGCTGGACAGCAGAACCGGTGCCGTCCTCGAACGACGCCTGGGCGACAAGCGACTCGAGGTCCGGGCGCGCGCGGGTGGCGGCACGGAGACGGTGTCCCGGCCCGCCTCGACCACCCCGTCCGTGTCGGACGACCAGCTCCGCGCGCTGGTCCGGCTCGGCGCCCGCGTCCAGGAGCACTACGGACGACCGCAGGACACCGAGTGGGTCATCGATCGGTCGGGCCGGCTGTGGCTCACCCAGGCCCGGCCGGTCACCACCCTGTTCCCGCTCCCGGACGGCGGCTCGGCCGACGACGGGCTCCGCGTCTACTTCTGCTTCAGCCTGGCGCAGGGGCTGACCCGTCCGCTGACCCCGATGGGCATCTCCGCCATCCGGGTGATCGGATCCTCCGTCGCCCGCCTGTACGGCCACCCGCCGGCCGATCCGGTGGCGGGGCCGGCCCCGGTTCGCGACGCGGCAGGGCGGTTGTTCTTCGACATCACGACGATCATGCGCAGTACTGCGGGACGGACGGTCTTCCCTCGGGTGCTCGACGTCATGGAGGCACGGTCGGCGACGGTGCTGCGCGGCCTGTTCGCCGATCCTCGGCTCTCCGTCGTGCACGACTCGTGGCGGCCGGTCGTCCGGCGGATCGCGTGGGTGGCGGCGCGGTTCGGCATTCCGCTCCAGGTGGCGCAGGCACTGGCCCGACCGGCGGCGGCGCGACATCGGCTCGACCGCATCGGCGCGAGGCTGCGGACGCGCCGGATGCCCCCGGAGCGCGCCACCGCCGAACAGCGGCTGGACCTCGTCGTCGGCCACCTCGGCGACGCAGTCGTCCGGGTCGTGCCGCGGGTGATGCCGCCAGCGGCGGCCGGGTTCGCGATGCTCGGACTGGCCGGACGGCTGCTCGGCCCCGACGCGGAGCCAGGGGACCTGGCGACCGTCCTGCGCGGTCTGCCGCACAACGTGACGACCGAGATGGACCTGGAGCTGTGGAGCGTGGCGACCGCGATCCGGGCCGACGGGGACGCCGCGGCGGCGATGCGCGATTTCTCGGCGGCGGAGCTCGCCGAGCACTACCGGGCCGGCTCGCTGCCGCCGGTTCTGCAGAGCCGGCTGCGGACGTTCCTCGACCGCTACGGTCATCGCGCCGTCGCCGAGATCGACGTGGGGGTGCCCCGCTGGGCCGAGGACCCGACCCACATCCTCGGTGTCCTCGGCAACTACCTCCGGCTCGACGACCCCGGCAGAGCCCCGGACGTGACCTTCAGGCGGGGCGCCGCGGAGGCCGAGGCCATGGTCGTGGCGTTGACCGACCGCGCCCGGCGACGTGGCCGGCTGCGAGGGCGGGTGGTCGGTTTCGCACTGGACCGGGCCAGGCAGCTCGGGGGCGTACGTGAGCTGCCCAAGTTCGACATCGTGCTGGTGCTCGCGCAGGCGCGCCACGAGCTGCTGCGGATCGGGGAGGAGCTCGCCGCCGAGGGTCGGCTGGCTCGCGCGGAGGACGTCTTCTTCCTCGACCTGGGCGAGGTCGCAGCCGTTCTCGACGGCCGGGACCTGCGCGACGTCGTCGACGGCCGTCGCGCCGGCTATGGCCGGGAGATGGGCCGGCGGCACGTGCCCCGCGTGCTCCTCAGCGACGGCACCGAACCGGAAGCGCGGTCGGGTATCCCGTCGTCGGCGGACGGTGCACTCGTGGGGACGGCGGCATCCGCCGGAACGGTGACCGCTCCCGCGCGCGTCGTGCTCGACCCCGCGGGCGCGCACCTCGCGCCTGGCGAGATCCTCGTCGCGCCGTCCACCGACCCTGGCTGGACGCCGCTCTTCCTGACGGCAGGAGGGCTGGTCATGGAGATGGGCGGGGCGAACTCCCACGGCGCCGTGGTCGCCCGCGAGTACGGGATCCCGGCGGTCGTCGGCGTGCCGGGTGCCACGAGCAGCATCGCGACGGGCCAGCAGCTCACCGTCGACGGGGCGCGCGGGCTGGTCACCGCCGCCGTGGTTCCGGACGACCAGGTCTCCGGCGGATGAGCCCCGCAGTCGACCTGCGCAGCGTGGCGTACGGAAACGCCGCGTTCGGCTCCCTGACGCTCGCTGGCTGATCGGATCGGGGAGGCCTGGCCATGGACCCGCGCGCATGGCTCCGGTTCCTGGCGGGGTTCGCCGTCCTCTACGGGGTCCTCGCCGGGCTCGCCGGGTTCGACGCCACGGGGCGCTTCGGGCTGGTGGTGCTGGCCGGCGTCCTGCTGACCGCCGTGGCCGTCGAGTGGGTGCTGGACGGCGGGCGGCCGGCGGCGGCGATGCTCCGGCTGGGACTGGGCCGTCCGGGCGGGCGGGCGCTGGCGGTGGCGTTCGTGCTGTCGGCGCTGGTGCTGCTGGCCCATCCGTTGGTGGCGGCGATCACCGGTGTCGCACCGGAGCTGCGGCCGGGTTGGCCGTGGCTGCTGGTCGGGATCTTCGCCCTCCACGGGGTGGCCGAGGAGCTCGTGTGGCGCGGTTACGCCTTCCGGAGACTGCGCGCGGGGCTGTCGTTCGGCCGGGCGGTCGCCTGGACGATGCCGCTGCTCGTGGCCGCGCACCTCCCCGTCCTCGCCGGCTCGGGCCTCGCGGTCGGGGCGGCGGCGATGCTCGTCGCCGCGGTCACCACCGTGCCGCTGGCCTATCTGTTCGAGACCGGCCGCAACACCGTCTGGGCGCCCGCTGTGGTGCACACGGCCATCGACAGCTTCAAGCTCGTCGTCATCCCGGTCGCGGTGCAGACGACGTTCTCCCTGACGCTCGCGGCGGTCGCTCTCGTCGTGCCCCTGCTGGTGCTCGCCGTGCCCCGTCGCCTGCTCGAAGATCGATCTCCGGCCGCGGCGCGAGGGGCGAGTCCTCGCTAAACCACCGGTTCGTCGGGTACGTCGTCCCGGCGTGAGGGGACCGCCGTCCCGTCGCCCAGGGGACCGAGGTGGAACATGAAGACGACCGAGCGGGTGGACCGGTTCCAGCGGCGGCATCCGGGCGCCGGCTTCCCGATCGCGGTGCTCTACAAGTTCGCCGACGACGACGGCCACTTCCTGGCCGCCCTGATCACCTACTACGGCTTCCTCGCGCTGTTCCCCCTCCTCTTCCTCCTGTCCACGGTGCTGGGCCTGCTGCTGCGCGGGAACCCGGAGCTCCAGCAGCAGGTCCTCGACTCGGCGCTGAGTGAGCTCCCAGTCATCGGGCCGCAACTGGGCACCCCCGAGCGCCTGGGCGGTGGCGTCACCGGCCTGGTCGTCGGCTCGCTGATCGCTCTCTACGGCGGGACCGGCCTGGGCCAGGCACTGCAGCACGCGATGAACACCGCCTGGGCCGTTCCCCGTCACCGCCGGCCGGACCCGATCCGGTCGCGCGGGCGCAGCCTGGGGCTGCTGTGCAGCCTCGGGTTGCTCGTCGTGGGCAGCACGGTCCTGTCGGTGCTGGGCACTGGCGTCGCCACGGTCGGCGGCGGTTTCGGCGTGTGGCTGCACGTCCTGTTGACCGCGGTCTCCGTGCTGCTGAACGCAGCAGTGTTCGTGCTGGGGTTCCGGCTGACGACGGCGCGCCCCCTGACCGTCGGGCAGGTGGCGCCGGGGGCCCTGGTCGCCGCCGTCATCTGGCAGCTGCTCCAGACGTTCGGCGGGATCTACGTCGCCCGCGTGGTGACGAACGCAACGGCGGTGAATGCGGTCTTTGCCCTCGTCATCGGCCTCATGGCGTTCCTGTACCTGGCTGCGGTGGTGCTCGTGCTCTGCGTGGAGATCGACGCGGTCCGGGTGGACCGCCTCTATCCGCGTGCCCTGCTCACGCCCTTCACCGACGACGTCGACCTGACCCGCGGCGACGAACGCGTCTACGCCGGCGCAGCGCGCGCTCAGCGGGCGAAGGGCTTCCAGCGCGTGGACGTCCACTTCGACGAGGGACGAGGTTCGAGCACCGAGCACGCACCCGGGACGGCGCAACCGTCAGCGAAGCCCACGGAGCCGGAGCCCCACGACCACACCTGACACGCATCCATTACGGCGGCCGGAGGTCCCGGGGCCCCGCGGGTGGTCAGCCGTCGGCGCCGTCCGGTCCGCCCGACAGGTGGGCCTGCTTGGGTGCCAGGCCCCGCAGCGCCTCGGCCGCCACCCGGTCAAGGGCAGCACCCGCAGCGGCGACCACGGCGGCACCGACCAGGCCCTCCACCAGCGGAGCGGGGGAGAGGACCACCCGCTCGCGGAGGTCGTCGTCGACCAGTTCGAGGGCCGTCTCCGCGGACAGGACGGCGCTCCCGAGGTCCATGAGCACCACGACGCCCTCCCCGGTGTCAGCGGCGGTCATCGCCTCCGCGATCGCCGTGGCGTCGGTGCCGAGGCCGCCGTCGACGTCACCGGCCGCGACCTCCACGGCGAGCTCCCGGCCCGGCAGCATGCCGCGGGCGAGGACCGCCGCGGCGTCGGCCAGCGCCCGGCTGTGCGACACGACCACCAGTCCGACGGGCACCGACTCACCCCGGGCCGGCCAGCGCGGTCGCGGCGGCCTCCATCAGCAGGGCCGTCGAGGTGGCGCCCGGATCCTGGTGTCCGGCGCTGCGCTCGCCGAGATAGCTGGCCCGCCCCTTGCGGGCGATCATCGGCACGGTCGCGTCCCGTCCGCGCGCGGCCCCGGCGGCAGCCGCCCGCAGCGCCTCCTCCAGCGGACTGCCGGCGGCGAGCGCCCCGTCGAGCGCGTCGCAGGCGGGTCCCAGGGCGTCGAGCATCGTCTTGTCGCCGGGTTCGGCCCTGCCGCGCGCGGCGACGCCGTCCAGCCCCGCCCGCATCGCCGCGGCCAGGCCGGCGCCGTCCCCCGTCCCGATCGCGCCCGAGGCCCGGAGGAAGAAGGTGCCGTAGAGCGGGCCGCTCGCCCCGCCGACCGTGCGGATGAGCGTCGTCGCGACCGTCTTCAGCACTGCGGCCGGGTCGGCGGGAGACCCCGCGTCGAGCGCGGTGACGGCGGCGGACAGGCCGCGGTCGAGGTTGCTGCCGTGGTCGGCGTCGCCGATGGCCGCGTCGAGCCGGGTCAGCTCGTCGCGCTGCTCGTGCACCAGCCGGGCGAACTCCTGGATCCAGGCGGCGAGGGCGGCGCCGTCGACCGCGGTCACCGTCAGGCGCCCCAGCGCAGCGCCGGGGTGCGCACCGGGGCGTCCCAGAGCCGCAGCAGCTCGTCGTCGGCCTTGAGCACGGTCACGGAGCAGCCGGCCATCTCCAGGCTGGTCGTGTAGGAACCGACGAGGTTGCGGGCGATGCGGATGCCGGCCTTCTCCAGGACGGCGGCCACCTCGGCGTACATCAGGTAGAGCTCGATGAGCGGCGTGCCGCCCATGCCGTTGACGAAGGTGATCACGCCCCCGTCACCGGTGAAGTCCAGGTCCGCGAGCACCGGCTCGACGAGCATCTCGGCGATCTCGTGGGCGCGCGCCAGCGGGACCCGGCGGCGGCCCGGCTCACCGTGGATGCCGATGCCGATCTCCATCTCGTCGTCGGGCAGGTCGAACGTCGGGCGGCCGGCGGCGGGCACGGTGCAGGAGGTCAGTGCCACACCCATGCTCCGGCCGTTGCCGTTGACCCGGCGGGCTATGTCGGCGACGTCGGCCAGGGGCCGTCCCTCCTCGGCCGCCGCGCCGGCCAGCTTCTCGACCAGGACGGTGACGCCGACGCCGCGCCGCCCCGCGGTGTAGAGGCTGTCCTGCACGGCGACGTCGTCGTCGGTGACCACGGCGACGACCTCGGTGTCGGACTCTGCGGCCACGAGCTCGGCGGCCATCTCGAAGTTCATGACGTCGCCGGTGTAGTTCTTGACGACGTGCAGCACCCCGGCGCCGCCGTCGACGCCCCGCGTCGCGGCCACCACCTGGTCGGGGACGGGGGAGGTGAACACCTCACCCGCGCAGGCCGCATCGAGCATTCCCGGGCCGACGAACCCCGCGTGCATCGGCTCGTGCCCCGACCCGCCGCCGGACACCAGACCGACCTTTCCGCGCACCGGAGCGTTCCCGCGGAACACGACCCGCTGATCGTGGTCGACCCGCAGCTCGGGGTGGGCGGCAGCGACCCCCCGCAAGGCCTCGGCCACGACGTCCGCGGGGTCGTTGATGAGCTTCTTCACCAGAGCTCCTGACGTCGGCGTGCCGGTGAGGAGGGTGCGCGATGGCAGGAGGCTAGAAGGGCGTACCTGGCGCACACAAGCCGCGCACATGTCCGGCGCTGAGCCGAACTGCGGCGCCGTTGCTCGTTTCAGCCCTGACGCTGCTCCTGTTGTCCCGCCGCGCCGCCCCGGCAGAGCGCTCGGTGCGACAGCCACCCACTCGCCGTCGCGCGTGAGCCGCCGGCAGCTGGGCCGCCCGCCGTCAGTCCTCGGCGAGCCAGACCGCGCTGTCGGGCGGCAGGGCCACGCTCCGGCCCGATGAGTGGACGTGCGGGGTGGAGGCGAGCAGCACCGTGGCGGACGAGCGGACCAGGACGGTCTCGGTCCCCATGTTGACCACACAGCGGACGGTCCGCCCCTCCCCGGAGCAGCGGATCGTCAGGACGTCGTCACGGACGCCGACCGAGGCGTCACCGGAGCCGAGCGCCGGGTGCTCGGCCCGCAACGCCAGCGCGCGGCGGTACAGGTTCAGCATCGAGCCGTCGTCCCTGGCCTGCCGGGACACCGCGTGCTTCCGCCAGCCGGAGGGGATCGGCAGCCAGGGATCCGTCGCCTGCTCGGTCGAGAAGCCGACGCCCGGCGAGGCGTTCCACGGCAACGGGACGCGGCACCCGTCGCGGCCGGCCCGCGCGCCGCCGCTGCGGAAGAAGATCGGGTCCCGCTTGGCCTCGTCCGGCACGTCGGCCTGCGGCAGTCCCAGCTCGTCGCCGGCGTAGACGTACGCCGAGCCGGGGAGCGCGAGCAGCAGCAGGGCCGCGGCGCGCGCCCGGGCCGTGCCCACCGCTCCGCCGCCGAAGCGGG
>WUUC01099641.1_pt1 | contig 12641 bp, 10 predicted proteins | sample 6278441 | NCBI WGS metagenome assembly WUUC01 (sample SAMN13675441, study PRJNA597444) | soil metagenome | isolation source: soil | place: USA: Washington | collected 2017-10 | reverse complement strand
TCTTTATGAGCTTGCTCTTCTTTCTCACCCAGCCGGTGGTCGGCATGATTATCCTGGCCGGTCCGATATTCCTTGTCTGGTGAACCCGGCGAGTCGGCTTGGGGAGGTTGGTTGGGCCACGTACGGACTCGGCTGCTCCCGGTTATATATGCATCATTCTTTCTCACACTTTACAAGAAATATGCGCAAGATCCCTATAGCCCCTATAGCCAGGCAGATATTACCTGGCTATATCGTGGTCGGCGCGTTCGTATTTGTGATCAGCGTGATCGGTTACGCGCGCGTTCTGAAGCGAGCCGAAAGGCGGCGCCGGAGCCAGCAGCCACAGTTGGGCGTGCACGCGGCGCGATCGTCTGGTCGAGCTGAGCTGCGATTGATTTTCTTTCAGCTCATTAATGCGACAATGATCTTTTTGTAATGCCGAACTATGGAATTTTTTTGTTTATGCGATCTGCCTGATCGCGCTAATTATTCGAAACAAGTTTACTGCAATGGTTGCCGGGTTGACTTGTGGGGCGATCCTCGCAGCTCACAGCACGAATCCGAGTTTCCGAGCAGCACGGACCTCATCAACGAATACGAAGCCGCATAACCGTCCCGCGAAGCAGCGGGTCAACAAACCCGAACCCAATTTTCGAGCGGCATAACCCCGATATGGTTCTTAGCAATTGGGTGCCCAGCGTATTTCTTGCTATCCGAGCAGGGTTCGCTCCGGCCGCCCGAGGCGGTCTGAGGCGTCATTCTTTTGGTGCCAGTGCGGATAGATCAGGTCGGGTGCGCTGACCTTATCCAGCGCGGAGCGCTCGTCCACGTCCAGGGCGAGGTCGGCGGCAGCGAGATTGTCGGCGAGTTGGGCATCGGTTCGCGCCCCGATAATAATCGAAGTAACGGCGGGCCGCCCCAGCAACCAGGCAAGCGCCACCTGGGCTGGCGAGACGCCACGGGAGTTCGCGATTGCCGTTAGCATGTCAACCGTCTCGTACAATTTTTCTGCGTCGCGTACCGGGGGCCCGCTCCAATCGCCGGACGCCAACCTCGCTTCCGCGTCCGGCCGTGCGTCACGCCGGTACTTGCCGGTCAGCAGCCCGCCAGCCAGTGGCGACCACACCAGCACGCCGAGGCCCTGGTCGACGGCGACCGGTATGAGTTCGTACTCTGCGTCCCTGGATTCTAGCGAGTAGTAGATCTGCTGGGCGACGAACCGCTGGTAGCCGTGGCCATCCGAGACCGCCAGCGCCTTCATCAGCTGCCATCCCGCGTAGTTGGAGACCGCGATGTAGCGGACCTTTCCGGCCGTCACGAGGGTGTCCAGCGTATGGAGGGTCTCCTCCAGCGCCGTCTGACCGTCCCACTCGTGCACGTGGTAGATGTCGATGTGGTCGGTGCCCAGCCTCCGCAGGCTGGCCTCACAGGCGTCCATGATGTGGTGGCGCGACAAGCCCGCATCGTTGGGGCCGGTGCCCATCTGCATCCGCACCTTCGTGGAGATGAGCACCTTGTCGCGGCGGCCAAGCAACACCTCGCCGGTGATCTCCTCCGCCAACCCGTCGGAGTACATGTCGGCGGTGTCGACGAGATTGACCCCGAGATCGATGCATGCATCGACCTGTCGGCGAGCCTCTGTCACGTCCGTCGTGCCCGCTGCGCGGAACCCGCCCCTGCCGCCGAACGTCATGGTGCCGAGCGTCAGCATCGAAACCCGTAGTCCGCTGCGTCCGAGTTGGCGGTAGTCCATGGCGCCATCGTAACCTTCGGCCGTCCCGGACCACGGCACAGGCGGTGACGCCGGCCCGCTGGCGTACGGTGTGCGGCCATCTGTCGAACGGCCAGATCGGGGCAGGTGGTCTCATGCGCGGTGAATCGGATCATGCCGCAGGCGATGCGTGGCTGGCGGGTTTGACGTCGATGCCTGTGGGGAGTCAGCTTTCGAAGGACGCTTCTGGGTTATCACGCCAGGGGGCTCCCATCTGCTCGCGCGGTGTTGTGCGTCCATTCATCGGGAAGGCTCTGTAATGCTGACACCGGTATGGGAGATGGAACCCGGTGCCGAAAGGCCGCTGGTCGTGCACGTGAACGCGACGGCGACCGGCGGGGGCGTCTCTGAGCTGATACGCGGCCTCGCGCACCAGCAACACGCCGGCTGGGCTGTGATCGCCGGAGCCGCCGACTTTTACGCGGTGACCAAGTACCTGCATCACCTGCTGCATGGAAACGCCGACTCTGGCCGGCTTGACGATCCAGCGCTGCTGCGGACGTATCGCGCCACGCTCGCACCGCAAGGGGCATGGTTCGCACAGCGCGTGACATCGGGTGATGTTGTGGTCCTGCACGACCCTCAGACGCTCGGCCTCGCCCCGGCAATCAAGGCTGCGGGTGCGCGCGTGGTGTGGCATTGCCACATCGGCGCCGTCATCCCATCCGAGCGTGGGCCCGCAGCAGTGTGGCGGGCATTCGATGGAGAGCTCACCACAGTGGACGCCGTGGTCACCACGCTGCCCGAGTTCGCCCCGCCGGACATGCGGCAGCTGTTCGTGGTCCCGCCCGCGATCGACCCGGCGGCACCGAAGAACAAGGAGCTGACCCGCGACGAGGTCGCCGCGCTGCTCGCCGAGATCGGCCTCACCACCGACCGCGCCTCGTCCGGCGTGACTGTCACGCAGGAGGAGCCGTTGCCGCACAACGCGCGCGTCGTGCTCCAGGTGTCGCGGTGGGACCCGCTTAAGGACATGACCGGAGTGGTCCGCTGTGTCGTCGGCCTCCCGGAGGACGTGCACCTCGTTCTCGCGGGAACCGACCCCACGGAGATCCCCGACGACCCTGAAGGCCTCGCCGTCCTCGCCGAGGTGCGCGACGTGCTCACTGGACTGTCCGATGTGGACCGCAGACGGGTGCACCTGGTGAACATCTCGCTGAAACTGCCGGAACACAACGCGCTAGTAGTGAATGCGTTGCAGCGCAGGGCCGATGTTGTCCTGCAGAAAAGCCTGCAGGAGGGCTTCGGACTGACCGTGACCGAGGCGATGATCAAGGGCTGCGCGGTGGTCGCGTCCGAGGTCGGCGGTCTGCGTCACCAGATCACCGACGGCCACAACGGCCTGCTCGTCGACCCGTTTGACCTCGACGGCGTCCGCGCCGCGCTCACCAGGCTGCTGGACGATCCCGCGCTGCGTCAGGCACTCGGCGAGCGGGCCAGATCCGGAGTACTGGGACGGTATACGATGCACCGACTCGCCGAGGACTACCGGAAGGTGATCGCGGGAGTTCCCTGAGCCCCCAGCGCAGGCGCTCGACGTGCCTCCAGCAATATGATCACGCGGCTTTGCGGACTGGGTGAGCGGATTCCTCCTCGCGCCGGCGTGCCCCGGCCGAGGCGAGGGCGGCCGGTGCGATGAACATGGCGATGAGCCCGACGAAGCCGACGGCGACCGCCAGGTTCGTCAGCTCTGCGACGCCGCCCAGCATGGGCGGACCGATGAAGAAGCCCGTGTACGCGATGCCAGTGACGAACCCGATCTCTCGTTCGCCGCCGGTGCCGTCGCTGCGCCGGCCGACCTTGCCTGCGAGGTCGAGCACGATCGGGAACACCAGCCCGACGCCGCCGCCGGCCAGCAGGTACCCGGCGTAGGTGAGCCACGCGACCGGCACGATCGCGGCCGTCAGCAGGCCGATCCCGGCGAGCAGCGACCCGGCGACCAAGATCCGCAAGGCGCGGAAGCGGCGTTGGATTCGGTGGCCGGCCAGCCGGACCACTCCCATCGCGACTTCGAAGAAGGAGTACATGAGCGCGCCGGCGGCCTCGGGCAATCCGCGCTCGCGGACCGCGAACAGCGCCGCCCAGTCGGCGTTTCCGCCCTCGACGAGCGCGGAGCAGAACGCGATGCTGCCAAGCAGCCACAGCACCGGGCGACGCAGCATGCTGCGGTCGAGTCCACCGCCGCGACCGCCGGTGTCGGCGGCGGGTGCCTCCCGTGGCACGAATCGGACCACGCCGGCGGTGACGGCAAACGCGGCGATGGTGATCATGACGAAGTACCAGAGAAGGTCGATACGATGACTGGCGGCGAACGCAGCGACCAGGGAGCCGGCCACCGCGCCGAAGCTGAACCCGCCGTGGAAGACTGGCATGAGCGGCCGCTCTAGGCGGCGGATGACGGTCACCGCGGCGACGTTGATCGACACGTCGAATACGCCGAAGGACGCGCCGAGCAGCACCAGAACGAGGCCGAGTTGCAGTGGCGAGGTGACGAGGGCGAGGACGGGCAGCACGCTCGCGGCGGCGAGGGCCGACACGAGCACCATGCCGCGGGCACCGAAGCGGGCGCACAACTGGCCCGCGAACGACGCGGCCGTGGCCAGGCCGAGGGGGGCTCCGAGCAGTACCAGTCCGAGCACGCCGGGGCTCGCGTCGATGTGCTCGGCGAGCGTCGGAATGCGCGGCGCCCATGAGCCGGCGATGGCGCCGTTGAGCGCGAAGACGATGAACACGGGGACCCGCCCCGAGCGCACCTGGTCTTCCCGCTCTGAATGCTTTCTAAGCATGCTCCCGAAGCCCTTTCAATGGCTCCTGCTTGGTCCTCCCGTGCTTGTCCACAGCCCTCCGGGTTGTGTCCGAACCATCCTCACCGGATCGACTCCGCCAGCCCGGCCGCGATCGCGACCGTGGTCAGGTGGGTGTTGGCCCGAGGGATCACCGGCATCAGCGAGGCGTCCCCTACGTACAAGTTGGACAATCCGTGCACCCGCCCGTCCGCACCGGCTACCGCTGCGGCGTCGCCGTCCTGCCCCATCGCGCACGTGCCGACGGGATGCCAGTACCCGCCTGGCACCTTTCCGATCGCCTCCCGGCGGGCCGGCGACCAGGGGGTGAGCGTGGCCAGCTCGCTCACCGGGGCGGTCTCGGCGAGTCTGTGAGCTAGATCGACGCCGTCCAGAGCCACTTGACGGTCATGGCCGTCCGCGTCGGTGAAGTACCCGTGGTCGATCAGCGGCGTGGCCAGCGGATCCAGTGACCGGGCCCGTACGACGCCCCGGGATCGGGGCGCCATCACGAACACGTGCAGCGCGACCGCCAGCGGACCGACGAAGCGTCCCCGCTCGTCCTCACCCGGACCGGCGGTCGGCACGATGTGCAGGTCCCAGTAGCCATCGGCGGCCATGCTGGACCGGGCCTTGAGCAGAGCCTGCGGTACGTACGCGTTGTCTGGAAGCACCAGTGCCTCGGTCGGGGCCAGCGCGAGCGGGACCTTGGAGTGGTCGATCAGGTTTTCCCCCACCCCGGCCAGCGGCAACACTACCGGCGCGCCTAGCTCGCGCAGCACCGGCTCTGGTCCGATTCCACTGCGCATTAGCAGCGGTGGGTTACCGTATGTGCCCGAGGCGAGCACCACTGTGCCCGCCGAGACCGTCTCGGCTCGCCCTGCCCGCACGATCTCCACGCCGGTGGCGCGCTCGCCCCGCACCAGCAGCCGCGCGGCCGGCGCGTCGGCCACCACGCGCAGGTTCGATCGGTCGCGGGCCGGGTCGAGATAAGCGAAGGCGGCGTTCCAGCGGGTATGCCCGACTGCGTTGAGCGGCACCCAGCCGGCCCCCTCCCTGGCGTGTGGGCCGTTGACGTCATCCAGCAGCGGTAGGCCGAGTTGTGTCGCACCGGCCAGTACCGCCCGGTGCCAGGCACCGCGGTCTGACTCTGGAACGCCGCGCACCCGCAACTCGCGCATGGCGTCGGCCAGGCAAGGAGCGAGCGTGGCGTAGTCCCACGCGCCGCCAGAGTATGCGCCCCAGGCGTCGTAGTCGGCAGCGGCACCGACCGTGGTCCAGCAGGCGTTGCTTACTGACGAACCGCCGATCACGCGGGCCCGCGAGCAGTACGGCGGTCCGTCGGGATCCCAGTCGTGGCTGCGCGCCGGAGATCTGCAGTCCAGCAGGTCAGTCGGCCATCGGCCCTCCCGATAGGGCCCATAGTCCGGGCCGGCCTCGAGCAACAACACCGAGCAACGGTCGTCTTCGCTGAGCCGGGCGGCTAGCGCGCAACCGGCGGCGCCGCCGCCGACCACGACGACGTCGGCTTGCAGTTCCTTTGACATCGTTTCCTCATCTATGTCCCACTCAACCGGTGCGCGTGCGAAGCCCGGCCTTGGCTCCGATCGCCATATCGGTGCTGTCGTCGCGATCATCGGCTCGCTGTGGGGTTCCTGTTAAGACGAAGCAAGATCGACCGTCGCGGACCTTTCGGATCTGCTGCAACGCACACGGTGACCGGCAGGTCGAGTGAACGGGCAGGTCGTCGAGCACAACCGGGCGTGTCCCTCAGACAGATCGCGCTGCAGGGCGACGGCTGCCGTGAGCTCCTCCTTGGTGACGTCGTTCACGAAGGTGACGTCTCCGATCCCGACGGGCAGCGGCAGCCGCTGCTGCCCGTCGCGGTGCTGCACAGTGTCCTCGAGCGCGCGCGCCAGTACCTCTGGTTCGAGTACGGGATCCCAGCTCGGCAGTTCCAGCGCGGACATGACCGTCAGGACGCGGTCCCTCTCTTCCTGACTGAGCAGGCCGCGGCGGTATGCCATGACGGTGGTCAGCGCCATGTCCGCGCAGACCGCCTCGCCGTGCAACAGCGCGGGCAGAGCACGCATCTCCACCGTGGGGCTGAAGGTGTGACCATAGTCGACACAGCGCTCCAGCTTGGCCTCCCACAGGTTCGGCTGCAGCTCCTCCAGCATGTCGTGGGTGGCGGCGTGCAGTACGGCGACCGCGAGCTTGTCGCCGGTCGGCGTCCGGCCCTGGAATTTCTCGTCCAGCAGCAGCCGGCCGTGTTCTTCCAGCAACGTGAACAGTGAGTAGTCCTTGATCAACGCGACCTTTAGGATCTCCGCGAGCCCGTTGCCGATGTGCCTGCGCTCCACGGTTGACAGGAACGAGCGGTCCAGCAGAGTGAGGTCGGCGGGCGCGTAGGTGCCCAGCCTGTTCTTGTGGCCGTTGAAGTTCACACCGGTTTTCGCGCCGACACCAGCGTCCACAAGCCCGATGAGCGTGGTCGGCACCCGGACGAACGGCGTGCCGCGCCGATAAAGGCTGGCGACCAGGCCGACGATGTCCATCAGCACCCCACCGCCGATGACGATCACCGGCTCCCGCCGCCGTGCGATACCGAACTTGTCGAGTTCCTCGACGATCCGCGCGGCGGTGTCGAAGTCCTTGACCGTCTCGTTCGCGGCGACCACCACCATCGCGTAGTCGATGTCGTGGTGTTCGAAGTAGGCGCGGATGGTGTCGCCGTGCAGCAGATCGACGTTGCTATCGACCACGACGAACCGGCGTACTTTACCTTTCCCCCCAGAGTCCGAGCCGATCTCCAGCAGGTCGGTACGGTCGTGCCGAAACAGATTGTCCCTGAACCGTACCTCGTAGCTGATTTCCTTCTGCGTGGAGACGCGGCACGACCCGCACTGGTCGACGTAGAGTCCCTTTGTCTCAGTCATTTCTCCCCCATTCGACTTGTTTCAGTACGACACGAGCAGCTGACCGCTTGCGTACTCGACCCGGACGCCTCGCAGATCCGTGACGCGTTCGAGTCCTTCGGTGGTGGGTGCGGCACACGCGCCGACCACCACGGTGCGGGCACCGGATGCCCGCGCAGCGAGCACGCCTGCTTCGGCGTCCTCGAAGACGATGGTTTGCTCCGGCCTGACCCCGAGCCGGCCGGCGGCGGCCAGGTAACCCTCCGGGCTCGGCTTGCCGGTCGTCACGTCGTCCGCGCTGATCAAGACGGACGGAACTGGCAGTCCGGCCGCGCCCATCCTGGCCGCGGCGAGCTCCTGCCCGGCCGATGTCACCACGGCCCACCTGCCCTCCGGCAGCGAGGCCAGCAGGTGGGTCGCACCGGGAATCGCGACGATCCCTTCCGTGTCGACGATTTCCTGCGCGATCAGACGCTGGACCTCGGCTCGGATGTCGACACCAGCCGGTGCGAACTCGGCGACGGTCTCTTCGGTACGACGTCCGTGCGCGACCGCGAGGATCAGCTCGGCGTCCAGGCAGTGTCGGCCGGCGAACGAGCGCCAGGTGCGCTCGACGACCGCTGTCGAGTCGACGAGCGTTCCGTCCAGGTCGAATAGCAACACCGCTACGGCGACAGTGGTGGTAAGCGATCGGGTCTCGGTCATTTTTCCGTCCCTATCGGAGTGAAATGCCGCGCCCGCCGTCGTGCCCAGGCGAGGTCCGTGGCCAGCCGAATAAGATCTCCATCGCGGTAGTCGTTCTCCAGCACGAACGCGTGCACCGGCACGCCGTGCGCGCGCAGCGCGTCCACGGTGTTCTGGACCCGGCCACCGCCTGCGCCGAGCAACGGGGACGCACCGGCATCGGGTGGTCCGTCTTTGAGATGGACTTGGTCGGCGAACAGGTCACCCAGTGATGTGACGAGCGCGTCCACGTGCAGACCCGCCGCGACCGGATTGAACGTGTCCAACATCAGCCGGAAGGCGGGTGAGCCGACCTCGTCTGCGAGCGCACGTGCTTGTCCGCCGGTGAGGACGTTCTCGTTGGCCAGCACCAGACCGCGCGCAGCTGCCTGTGCCGCCGCCCAGCCCAGCGCCTCGGCGGTACGGGCGAACGCGACCGGCCCGTCGATCGCGCTGCGCCGAAAACTCGGTACGAACGCCAGCGGCGCGTCCAGCCGCACGGCCGCGTCCAGCAACCCCTCCAGCAGCGGCCGCACGATCCCGGACGCAGAAGTCAGACCGACGTCGTTGAAGTGGTTGCCCGCTAGGGCGAACAACTGCACACCGCAGACTTGCGCCTCGGCGCGCAGCGCTTCGATCCGGCCCGGCGTGTCGATCAGCTCTCCGCGCCCCGGACCACCGAAGTCGAGCTGAACGCCGTCCGCGCCAACCGAAGCCGCCAGCCGCACGGCCTCGACGCCGGACACGGGCAGCCGCCATTCGGCCAGACCGACCAGGCAGCTCACGTCAGCGCCCGGCTCTGTGAAACGGGCAACATGTCATAGGCCGACCACCAGTCACCGTTGCCGTCGACGACGAGGCTGTCGCCGTGGTGGCCTTCCCCAGCGGTCGCAGCCAACTCGGTCGCCACTCTGCTGAAAGCGGACGGCTTCATGTAGGAGCTGTAGTCGAAGCCCGCCGGCCTGCGCCTGCGGATGCCAGGGCTGTCGACCATGCCGGTCGGCAGCACCTGCACCACGCGGACGGCGTCCTCCTCCTGCGCGACCGAGTCCAGCAGGGCCTTCGCCGCTGCCTTCGAAGCGGCATAGCCCGATCTACCTGGTCCGGCGTTGAACGCGACCTCCGAGGACACGCCGACGAAGAGCCCTGGTGCGGCCTCCCTCAGCGCCGGCAGCAAGGCATGCAGGGTGAGCCAGAGCCCAGTTACGTTGACCTCCAGCTGATGACGCCATTCCTTTTCGGACACGTCACTGAAGCCAGCGCGCTTTTCTCCGTAGTACACGGCGGAGAAGCACGCGGCATCCACCTGACCTGCACCCAGTCCGGCCAGCCGCTCACGGCCGTGATCCGGCGCGCTGAGGTCGATCTGCTCCCACAGGTGCGCGGCGGCGGGCCGGCTGCGGCTGCAGACCACTACCTCCGCGCCGGCGGCGGCCCAGGCGTCGGCGATGCCGGCCCCGATCCCGGTCGAGCCGCCCACCACGATCATGCGCCGCCCGGTCAGCAATGCCATCAGATGTCCTCCGTGATACGGGCCGAGAGCTTGATCAGCCGTCGGCCGTCAACGATGCGGTTGCGTGAGGTGGCCACAGCCCGCATCACCCTCGCCGCGCAGTCCAGATCGGTCTCATGGGTCATCAGGTCGCGATAGCGGTCAGGTTCGCGGGCGAGCTCGGCCGCGGACTCAAGCAGGTGCCGGTTAGCGACCCCCCGGTGGCCCAATACCCGGACCCGTCCAGCCGTCATGATCCGTGCCGGATCGGGCAGCCCGCCGCAGTTCGCCGCGCGCACAGCGGTTAGGTCGAGATGGGGCAGCAGGGGGGTGGCGGCATCGGGCGGCAGCCCTCCGACGATGTCGACAACGTCTGCCCCGGCCGCGACCGCCGATTCCAGTGCCGCCACCGTCGCGTCGCGCGGCGTGGCCAGCAGCGCCGCGACCGGCTCCTCCAGCGCCACTTGCGACAGCCCCATCAGCATCAGGTCAGGGGGGTAGGAGCTCGCCTCGCTGAACTCCAGGCCCTGCTGCGTGTGGTGGACAAGCGCCACTCGCACGTCCTTGCCGAGCCATCGTCGGGCGGCCCGCACGGCGAGATGCCCGACGATCCCGTCGCCCACGACGAGCAATGTCGCCGGTGCGAATGCGGTCAGCTCGTCGAACGCGTAGCGGACCACGGCCAGCGGTTCGAGCAGCGGCGCGAGCGTGACGTCGGTGGTCTCCGGCAGCGGGAGCACCATACCCCCCGTTACCGCCGTCGCGGGCAGCAGCGTGCGCTCCTGCAGCAGCCCCTCCACGTTGTGTCCCAGCAGAAAACCAGGATCAGTGGGATGTGTTGGATTGACCGTGACGATCGCTCCCGGCGCGAGCTCCGCTGGCACGCTGGCACCGGCGGCCACCACCCTCGCGATGCCTTCGTGCCCGATCACCGGCGCCGGATCGTCGCGCAGTCCGCGCAGCATCTGGATGTCCGTGCCGCACAACCCCGCATACAGCGTCGCGATGCTGAGCTCACCGGGCCCAGGTGCGATGGTCGGGCGCAGCGCGACAGACGGCGCGCCATCCGCGCGCACGATCGCACGGTGCCGTCGACTCACGCCGCCTCGTCGGCCAGCGCAGCGAGCCCGGCCCCAATGAGCCCGTTCGCCTCGGACATGACCACTCGATCCCGCACCCAGCCTGGGTCGAGCTCGCTCGTGAGATACAGGCCCTCACGGGTCAGATGGGCCAGCAGCGCGGCGCGGTAGTGCTCGCCGAGAGCCACGGCGACGCCGCCGGTGAACGCGACAAGGTCGATCTCCGGGTCGAGGCACAGCGCGGTGCGCACAATGTCGGCGACCGGCTTCGTCGCGGCGTCGAGCAGGTCGGCGGCCAGCCCGTCGCCGGAGTCCATCGCCGCCGCCAGCGCTGACTCGAACGCCTCGCCACGCGCCAACCGAAGGCCGAGCGCCGAGGATTCCCAATCATGGCCGCGCCGCTTCCGCAGGGCCTCACCGAGCCGCCGGATACCCGGCCCCGAGGAGAACGCGGCCACGTGGCGCGGCTGCCCGCAGTCGCAGCGCAGTTCCACCGACACGCCGCCGATCGTCACAGTAGCCGGCAGATGGCCGATCTCGCCTTGCAGCCCACAGCCGTCGACGGGAATCTCACCGGTGCGCTGGTCGATCGAACGGCAGGCGATGCCCGTGCTGATAGTCACCAGCACAACCCTGCGCAGGCCCTGCGCACACGGAGTACTCGCCACATGCAGCAGCGCGGCAGTGACGTCATTGACGACATGCCAGCGCACGCCCGGCCGGGCCTCACGCAGCGCAGCCAGCAAGTTGAACGTCCCGGCGTGCGCTCCCCACAACGGGGCAGACGCGTAGACCGTGCCTGTCCGGTGGTCGAGCGCCGCACCGAACGACACGCCCGCGATGCCCTCGGACGGCACCGCATCGGCCATCGTCCGCACCAGCATCGTCTGCAGCTCGTCGACGGACGCACGAGGACAACGGGAGAAACTCGGTGACGGCACGCGCCGGACCTCACCGAGCCCCTGCTCCGGAGACCACTGCGCCCAACGAACGTGTGTGCCGCCGACATCCAGAACCGTTACCCACAAAGGAATCCCCCAAGGTCAGCACATACACACTGGAGCCCACCTCAACAGCAGTGCTCCTGACCCGCTCCTCACTTCCCGTTGACTCCGGACAAAACTCAACGGATCAGATGCACCCGAACGCCGCCGCGGAGGTTGATCCGCCTCAATGGATGAAGTGCAGGTCAAAGCAACTCTGTGAGATGCGTCACTGTGCCAGCATCCGGTCATATGTCAGCACATGGACATTGTCCGCGGGCGCGGGGGTTCGCCCTCCGGCCAGCGTTGCTGTCAGCGGCGCAAGCTCACGGGTTCGACGAGGCGGCACGCCGCGACCCCGCGGTCGGAGTGGAAGATACAGCCGGGTTGCAGCCGGTGATTGCGGGCCGCAATCTGTAGTGCGGCGCATACCAGCTCGGCCCGCGTGTGGTCGGCGGTGGCGTATCCGATGACGGCTTTGGAATAGCAGTCAATGACGGTGGCGAGGTAGACCCACCCTTGCCGCGTCGGAATATAGGTTTTATGTGGAGTTCTACATAATACTTATTCGGCTCAGCGCTTAGGGGGGTGGGGTTGGCGCCCGGCGCATCGGCGGTGAAGTCGCGGGCCACCAGATCGGGGATGCCTTCGTGTCGCCGGCGAGGTCGTGGTCGGTCGGTATGGTGTGGGCTGGCAGGTCACCAGGCCGAGCTCGCGCATCAGGACGCGGACCGTCTCCGGGCAGCACACGATGTGCCAGTCGTCCAGTTCCGCCCACACCCGCCGATAACCGTAGGTCTCCTCCGAGGAATGGAAGATCTCGGTGGTGAACTTCTTGAGCATGTCCTGTCTTTGCGCGGTGAATGACGCCGCTCGTGTGCGCCATTCGTGGAATCCGGAGTTTGATACG
>WUUC01212369.1_pt1 | contig 12642 bp, 12 predicted proteins | sample 6278441 | NCBI WGS metagenome assembly WUUC01 (sample SAMN13675441, study PRJNA597444) | soil metagenome | isolation source: soil | place: USA: Washington | collected 2017-10 | reverse complement strand
GCCCGAGCGGGACGTCCAGGCCCGACACCGCGGCGACGGCGTCGGCCGCGGACGGCACGAGCGACCGGACATCCCAGACCACCCTGATCTGGCGGGCCGTGCCCGCGAGGTCCAGGTAGTCGACGGTGACCCAGTCCTCGTCCGGCGGCGGGCCGAACGCCAGCGCCCGCACCGTGAACCGCTCGACCGCGCGGGCGTGGCGGGACTCCGGGTTGGCGCCGGGGAAGCGGTCGGCGTACCGGTCGACCGCCCGGCCGACGGGGACGCCGTTCCAGTGGGTCACCTCGACCCCGACGCGGAACGTGTCGTGGGCGGGCTCGCCCGTGCCGCGCCGGGCCACCAGGTAGCGCCGCCGCCCGTCCTCGGTGAACTCCTTGAGCAGGAACGGCAGTACGGCCGCGGCGGAGGAGAACGGCCGGGGCAGCGTGTACCGGGTGTGGAGGTCGCACAGCGAGTTGAAGATGTCGACCAGCTCGGCGTGGAACCGCCACTCCGGGCCCTGCGGGCCGGGGCGCCCGAGCCGGGCCTGCATGAGCCGCAGCCGCTGCGACGGGTTGATGCCGTAGCGGGCGGCCTTGAACGGCAGCAGCGCGTAGTTCTGCTCGAGCAGGAGCAGCGCCTGCGCGACGATGAGCCGCCGGTCCTCGACGGAGAGCCGCCCGACCTCGTGCGTGCTGAGGAACTCCGGCAGCGTCATCGCCACGCCGAGCTCGCCGTTCATGTCCGTCATGTCTGTCTGATCGCGCATGGCGGCCGAACGTGACGCCTCCGCGAATTCGTTGCGGGACCGGGATCTGTTCGCTGCCCCAAGGAGTGCCCCTTCGGACAGATCAGGGAAATCCGCCGGGAATCCGTATTTCCGGCGCCGATCCAGCTTCTTGGTTGGTGGCTTGTTCACAGCAGCCGAACCGAGGAGAAACATTGAGAAATCGCATCGGAAGACGCCGCACGACCCTCGTGCTGACGATCGCCGCGGCCGCCGCGGCGGTGCTGACGTCGGTGGCGACCGGGCCCGCGGCCGCGGCACCGGTGGGGGCGCCCCAGCCCGCAGGCGTGACCATGGTCAACGGCGCGGGCAAGACGGTGACCCTGCCCGCGGCCACGGCGGACCTGCTGAGGTCCGCGACCGGCCGCTCCGGCAGCGCGGGCAAGGCGGACGCCGCGAAGCCCAAGGCGGAGCCGGGTGCGGCCGGGACGGACTCGGTCATCGGACCCGACGGCCGCGTGCAGGAGTCCGTGCCGTCCAGCTACCCGTGGGGCGCCATCGCCCACCTCAGCACCAACCAGGGTGGCTGCACCGGCTTCATGCTGAGCCGTGACGTCCTGGTCACGGCCGGGCACTGCGTGCACTGGAACGGCAGCTGGGTCACCTCCTACACCGTGACCCCGGGCCGGACCGGCAACACCGCGCCGTTCGGCAGCTGCAGCGGCGGCATCAACGACGTCTGGACGACGTCGAACTGGATCAACGGCTACCCGTCGGACCACGACTACGGCCTGGTCAAGCTGACCTGCGACATCGGCAACTCCACCGGCTGGTTCGGCTGGTGGTACAACACCGGCGAGAACCTGGTCGACCAGTACTTCTACGTCGAGGGCTACCCGGGTGACAAGCCGTTCGGCACCATGTGGTGGGACGGCGACACCGCCTACTCGCAGACCGCGAACAAGCTCTGGTACTGGATCGACACCGCGGGCGGGCAGAGCGGATCACCGGTCTACCACTACAACTCCGTCTCACCGGGGCTGTGCGGCGGCTGGTGCGTGACCGGCATCCACACCAACGGCGTGGCGGGCACGAACCCGGCGAACAGCGGCACCCGGTTCCGGCCGGACGTGATGTCGTTCATCAACTACTGGATCTCCCAGCCGTAACGCACCACCTCGGCGACGGGCCGGGCGCGGGGGTCATCCCCGTGCCCGGCCCCGTCGCGTCCGCCCGGTGTGTCAGGAGACGTCCCGGCGGACGGCGAGCCACGAGCCCGCCAGCGCGAACACCACCCCGTAGACCACCAGCAGAAGGCCGCCCTGCCAGGGTTCCAGGAGCTCCGTGCCGGGCTGGACGGCACCGGTCAGCGCCGCGTTCGCGCCGCCGGGGAGGTACTTGTAGTAGTCGCGGATCGTGGGCAGCGCGGCCGCGAACGCCTCGACGACGAACAGGTACACGAGCGACCCGACGACCGCCGCGATCTGGTTGCGCACCAGCGCGCCGACACCGACCCCGAGCACCGCGTAGACCGCGACGCCCGCCACCGTGCCCGCCATCGAGCCCGGCAGCCCGTTCGCGGTCAGGGAGATGTCGATGTCCTTGGCGGCGAGCCACGGCAGCGCCAGCGCGACCGCGAAGGCGAGCACCAGCAGCCCGTAGCCGACGCCGGCCAGCGCGTAGGTGACCAGCTTGGCGACGACCACCCGGCCGCGGCGCGGGGTGGCGAGGAACGTCGGCGTCACCGTCTGGTGCCGGAACTCACCGGTGATCGCGATGATGCCGAGGATGAGCACGAACACCCCGGAGGAGGCGGCACGCTGAACAGGTTGCGCTGACCCTCCGCTGTGGACAGTGGCGGCTGCGGGTTGCCCTCGGTGCCGTCGAACGCGATCGTGAAGCTCATGAACATCGCGGTGAGCGCGATGGCGCCGAGTGCCATCCACAGCCACAGCTTGGTGGTGAAGAGTTTGCGGACCTCGCCGCCGACGAGCCGGATCACCGGTCGCTCCCCTCGCCGCTCCCGGTACCGCCCGCACCGCCCGGGCTCTCGCCCGAGAAGTGGTCGACGGGCCCGGCGCCCTCGCCGGTGAGCGCGAAGAAGATCTTCTCCAGGTCGCTGCGCTCGGCGGTCAGCTCGTGCAGCTCGACCCGCTCGGTGAAGGCGAGGTGGCCGATCTCCTCGGTGGTCAGCCCCGTGACCCGCAGCGTGCCGTCCTGCCGGTCCGCCGACGCCCGCTCCGGCAGCACGGCGGCGAGCCGGTCGAGGTCGGGCCCGCGCACCAGGACGGTCAGCCCCTCGTGCTCGGCGAGGTCGGCGATGCTGCCCTGCCGCACCAGCCGCCCGCGGTTGATGATCACGACGTTGTCGACGGTCTGCTCGACCTCGCTCAGCACGTGGCTGGACACCAGGACCGTGCGCCCCTCCTCGGCCATCCGGCGCAGGAACCGCCGCAGCCACGCGATGCCCTCGGGATCGAGCCCGTTGGCCGGTTCGTCGAGGATCAGCACCTCCGGGTCACCGAGCAGCGCCGCGGCGAGCCCCAGCCGCTGGCGCATGCCCATCGAGTACCCGCGGACCTTCTGCCGCCCCGCCTTGGCGAGCCCGACCACGTCGAGCACCTCGTCGGCCCGCTGGTCGGGAAACCCGTTGACCGTGCAGTAGACGCGCAGGTGGTTGCGCCCGCTGCGCGCCGGGTGGAAGCTCGACGCCTCCAGCATCGCGCCGACCGTGGTGGCCGGGTGCGGCAGGTCCGCGTAGCGGCGCCCCCCGATGGTCGCCGAACCACCCGTGGCGCCGATCAACCCGAGCAGGCACCGCAACGTGGTCGTCTTGCCCGCACCGTTGGGCCCGAGGAACCCCGTGATCGTCCCCGCGGGCACCGAGAAACTGAGGTCGTCGACCGCCTTGACGGTCCCGAACGTCTTGCTGAGCGCACGAACCTCGACCTGACCGGTCTCAGAAGTCACCGGCTCCCCCTCCGTTGTGACGAGTGCCACATCTTAGGGGGTCACCGGTGTCCGGCGGGAAGAGGCTCAGCCTCGAGACCGGCACGGCCGACGCCTTCCTCCCCGCGCGCAGGCTCTACGAGAAGTTCGGGTTCACCTACTGCGGGCCCTTCGCCGACTACCGGCCCAGCCCGCACAACACGTTCATGACGCGCCCCGTGTAGGTCAGCCGCCTGGCTCCTCGCGTTCGTGGTGCCGCGGGGCGCCGCACCTGCCCCCGCACCGCTTCGCTCCTCCGCCCTGGCTTGACGTTCAGCCATCCCGGCCACGTCCTTTGGCGCCGTCCACTTCCCGTCGGTGATCTTCCCGATCGGGTGGTCTCCTGGACTATTTCGAGTGGACTTTCCACGGCTTCCAAACAATCTGTGATCGAAACCCGGAATCCCGTCGTTCGAAAGAGGCGCTGGTTTACGGGTCGTACCATTCCGCGTCGTCGTAGTGACAGGTCGACGAATCGTCTGGTTCCGGAGGGGTTGCCGCGTGCTCGGTTACGTCGAACTCGCGGCGTCGACGGCGATGTACGGGCTGGGCATCGTCGCGCAGAGTGTGGCCGCGCGCCGTGCCGGGCGGGCGGGGGCCGGGCTCGGGCTGCTCGCCCGGCTGGCGCGGGACCGGCTGTACCTGATCGGTTTCGCCGGGCAGGTGGGCGGGTTCCTGCTCGCCTTCCTCGCGCGGGCCTCGCTCCCGCTCTACCTCGTGCAGGCCGGCTCGTCGTGCGCGGTCGGGCTCGCCACCGCCGTCGGGGTGGTGGCGTTCGGCTGGCGGGTGCGCACCGCGGAGGTCGTCATGCTCGTGGTGATGGCGGCCGGTCTCGTGCTGCTGGCCACCGCGGCGTCGCCGTCCGCCGCGCGCGACCTCCCGGCCGGGGCCGGACTGGTACTACTGGCGTTGCCGCTGCTGGCCGTGCCCCTCGCCGCCCACGCGGGCCGCCGGGACGCCGCCCTCTCGCTCGCCGCGCTCGCCGGGGTGCAGTTCGCGGTGGTGGCCGTCTGCGGGCGGGCAGTCGCCGCCGAACCCCTCCTCGACCTCCTGGCCCACCCGCTCACGTGGCTGATGGTGGTCGCCGCGCTGCTCGGGCAGGCCTGCCTGTCCGCCGCGCTCGCCAGGGGCACGGCCACGTCCACAGTGGCCTCCATGGACGCCGTCACGATGGTGCTCACCTCCGTGGTCGGCATCGCCGCGCTCGGCGACCAGGTCGTGCCGGGCCGGGAGTGGGCGGTGGTGCTCGGCCTCGCGCTGGTCCTGTGCGCGGTGCTGGTGCTCGGGTCGGCCGCCCGCCTGGCCCCGGCCCCGCTGCGGGAGGCGGTGTGAGCACCCGCCCCACCGCCAGCGTCTCGGTGGACCTCGACAACCTCTGGGCCTACCTGAAGACGCACGGCGACCCGGATTGGGCGCGGCTGCCCACCTTCCTGCCGACCGCCGTGCCCCGGCTGCTGGCGGTCCTCGGCGAGCACCGGGTGAGCGCCACGTTCTTCGCCGTCGGCACCGACGTCGAACGCGACGACGGCGCGGGCGCGGTGGCCGCCGCCCACGCCGCGGGGCACGAGGTCGCGAACCACTCCTACCGGCACGAGCCGTGGCTGCACCGGTACACCCGCGACGAGCTGACGACCGAGCTCGCCAGGACCGAGGACGCGATCGTCGCGGCGGGCGCGCCACGGCCCGCGGGGTTCCGGGGACCCGGCTACAGCGTGTCCCCCGACCTGCTGGCGGTGCTGGCCGAACGCGGCTACACCTACGACGCGAGCGTGCTGCCCACGTGGATCGGGCCGCTCGCCCGCGCGTTCCACAACCGCACCGCCCCCGCCGACGACCGCCGCGACGAGCTGTTCGGCGGCTTCTCCCGGGTGCTCGCACCCAACCGCGCCCACCGGTGGCGCCTCGCGGACGGCACCCACCTCGTCGAGCTGCCGGTCACCACGATGCCGCTGCTGCGCGTGCCCGTGCACGGGGCCTACGTGCTGCAGCTGCACGCGCTCTCCCCGCGGCTGGCCCGCGCCTACTTCGCGACCGCGGTGCGGCTGTGCCTGCTCCTCGGCGTCGGCCCGTCACTGCTGGTCCACCCGACCGACGTCCTCGGCGGCCCGGAAGCACCCGGCATGGAGTTCTTCCCCGGCATGGCGGTGCCCGCCGGGCGGAAGGTCGCGCTCCTCGGCTGGATGATCGCCACGCTCGGCCGCCACTTCGACGTCGTGGGCACCGGCGAGCACGTCGCGCGCGCCGGGGTGCCGCGCCGCACCCGGCCGGTGCGCGCCGGATGAGGGGCCCGCTGTGGTGGCTCGCGTGCGCGACCGTGGCACTCGCGCCGGTGGAGGGTTACCTCACCGGCGTGCACCCGCACCTCGCCAAGGTCGCACCCGCGCTGCTGACCGCGGTCTGGCTGGCGGTCCGCGTGCGGCAGCGCCAGGCACCCCGGTGGCACCCGGCGCACGCGCTGCTCGCGGTGCTGACGGTGCTGGTGCTGGCCTCGGCGGCCGTGCACGCGGACGGGCCGTACACCGCCGAGTACACGGTCCGGTGGCTGCCCTTCCTCGCGCTGACGGTCGTCCTCATCGACGTGGCGGCCCGGGAGGTCCCCCTCCGCGCGCTGCTCGTGTCCGCGGTGCTGGGTGCCACCGTCGCGGGCGCCGGGGCACTGCACAGCCTGCTCGCGGCCGGTGCCCCGCGGGCGACCGGTCCCCTGGAGGACCCGAACGACCTCGCGTTCGTCCTGGTGGCGGCGGTGCCGCTGCTGGTGGCGGTGCTCCCGCCGCGGCGACGGGCACTGGCCGCACGGTCGCGCCCCGCGGGTGCGCGGGCGCCGGGCGTGCGGGCACTCGCCACGCCGCCCGGAGCACAGGCAGCGGCCCGGGCACCCGTGCCGTCGCGCCCGGGGACGCGCACGGCCGTTCTGCCGGTGCCGGTGGCGCGGGTGCTGACCGTCGCGGCCGCCGCCGTGCTCGTGGCGGGGGCGGCCGCCACCTTCTCCCGCGGTGGGGCGCTCGCGCTCGCCGCCGCCGTGGGGTGGCTGCTGGTGCGCCGGGTCCTGCCGGTGCGCGTGGTGGTGGGGGCGCTGGCGGGGCTGGCCCTCGCGGTGGGGGTCGCGGCGGTGGTGGCCGGGCCGGAGCTGGCGCGGTCGCTGCGGGAGAAGAGCTTCATCGCGGCCTCCAATGTGGACACCCGCGAGCTGCGGTGGCAGGCCGCCGCGCGGATGGTGGCCGGGCACCCGGTGCTGGGGGTGGGGCCGGGCGGGTTCCGCGAGGAGTACGCCGCCGCGTCGCGGAACGCGGAGCTCGCGGAGCAGACCCCGGTGGCGCACAACATGTTCCTCGAGGTCGCCGCCGAGCTGGGGCTGCCGGCCTTCTGCGCCTTCACCGGGCTGGTCGCGGTCGCGCTCACGGCCGCGGAACGCGTGCTGCGGGCCGGGCGGGACCGGGTGGCGATGGTGGCCGTGCAGGCCGCCGTGCTGGCGGTCGCGGTCGCGGCCACGTTCCTGTCCGAGCAGTACTACCTGCCGCTGTGGCTGCTGGCCGCGCTGGCCGTCGCGGCGGAGCTACGAGTTCGAGGGGAGAGGAGCGGCGATGCGGGTGCTCCACGTCATCAGTGAGATGGGCAGCGGCGGCGCCGAGACGCTCGTCGCCGGGATGGTCGCGGCGGGCGGCGAGTACGGCTGGGAGTCGGCGGTCGCGAGCGCGGGCGGTCACCGCGCCGACGCGCTGCGGGCCGCCGGGGTGCCGACGTTCGCCGTGCCGGTGGTCGCGCGCTCGGCCACCGGTGTCGTCCGCGCGGCGGCGGCCGCGGCGTCGGCCGTGCACCGCTTCCGCCCGGACGTCCTGCTGGCGCACAACGTCTCGGCCAGCGTCGTCGCCCGCCTGACCGGGCGGCGACCGCTCGTGACCGTCTTCCACGGCGTGGCCGAGGCCGACTACCCCGGTGCGGCGCGGATCCTGCGGCGCACCTCCCGCACGGTGGTCACCGTCGCCGCCGCGACGGCCGCACGGCTGCGGGCCGCGGGCCTGGACTCCCCCGTGGTGATCCCCAACGCGGTGTTCCCGCGGTCGCCGAGGCGCGGGCGCGCGGAGGTCCGGGCCGCGCTGGGCCTGGCGCCGCGGACACCGGTGGCGCTGTGCGTCGCGCGGCTGGAACCCCAGAAGCGCCACGACGTCCTGCTGGACGCGTGGGCCCGCCTCGGCGGGGACGCGGTCCTGCTGCTGGCGGGCGACGGCAGGAGGCACACCGCGCTGACCGGCCAGGCCGACCGGCTCGGGCTCACCGACCGGGTCCGCTTCCTCGGCAACCGCGACGACGTGCCCGACCTCCTGGCGGCGGCGGACGTGTCGGTGCTCACCAGCGACTGGGAGGGCCTGCCGATCGCGGTGCTGGAGTCCCTGGCGGCGGGCCGCCCGGTGGTGGCGTCCGACGTGGACGGCGTGCGGGCGGCGGTGGGGGACGGCGGCGTCGTGGTGCCCCGCCGCGACCCGGCGGCGACCGCGGCCGCACTGCACCGGCTCCTGTCCGACGAGCAGGCCCGGGCACGGGCCGCGGCGGCGGGCCTGACCGCCGTCCACCGCGACCACGACCCGCACACGCTCATGAAGTCCTACGACGAGGTCCTCCGCACCGCGCGACGAAAGAGCCACCGATGACCACGACCGACGAGACGCCGAACACCACGACCGCGCCACCGGACGCGTCCGGCACGGACACCGCGGCATCGCCGGACAGCACGGAGGACAGGGCAGACGGCAACGCAGAGGCCAGCGCGGACGGCAGCACGGAGGGCACGGCCGCGGACCAGCACGCCGACGGCACGCCGGACCGCACCGCGAGCCGGGAACCCGCCGAGGCCGCGACCCGGGCCGAGGACACGGCGCCGAGCCCCACCACACACCCGACACGAGACCACGCGGGCTCGGCAACCCGCACGACACCACACCGAGCCGACAACACGGTCCCGAGCCCCACCACACGCCCGGCACGAGCCCAAAGAGGCTCGGCAACCCGCACGACACCACACCGGGCCGACAACACGGCGCCGAGTCCCACCGCACAGCCGACACGGGATCAGGGTTCACCTCCGGCTGCCCGCACGACACCACACCAAGCCGACAACACGGTCCCGAGCCCCACCACACGCCCGGCACGAGACCACGCGGGCTCGGCTACCCGCACGGCGCCGCAGCGGGCCGGGAAGGCGGCCCCGCGCCCCTCACCGCGCGTGGCCCGCCCGCACCCCGCGGGCACGCCGTCGAGTCAGGACCGGGCGACGACCGCCACCCCGGCGCGGGACCGCGCCGCGGACACGTCCCCGGACAAGGAGCCGGGCCACGCCACCGCGTCGCCGTCGCGCCCGGCCGGGCGAGTACCGGCCAGGCTCGTCCGGTCGGTACTCGCGGGCATCGTGGCGGCGGTGCTCACCGGGGCGGTGGTCCTGCTCGCGGTGCTCCTGCGGGGCGAGGAGTACGAGGCGCGGGTCGGGCTGCTCGCCACTCCTGCCGGGCCCGCCCCCGGCAGCACCGCCCAGTACGGCGAGGTCGTCGCGCTCACGCTGCCCGCGTTGGTGGAGCTCGCCCGCAGTCCGTCCGTGCTGCGGGCCGCGGCGGACGGCTGGACCTCGCCCGAGGAGCTCGGCGAGCACGTCGCCGTCGAGCTCGTGCCCGCGTCCGGGGTCGCGCGGCTGTCGGTGCGGGGGCCGTCGGCGGCGCGGGCCGGTGCCGCGGCCGAGACCATCGCCCGCGCGATGATCGACGCGGGGCTGCTCGCCCCCGCCGGGACGTTGCGGCTCCTCGACGCGGCGCCGGACGTCGCCCGGGTGGCGCCGGACCGGCCGTTGGGGATCGGGCTGGCGCTCGCGGCGGCTGTCGTCGCCGGGGTGGCGGTTCTCGCGCTGTGCCAGGTGCGGCGGCCCGGGAACGCCGCCGTGCGGGCGGCGCTCACCGCCGCGGGCACCCACCACCCCGTCACCACGGCACGGGTCGGCGACCCCGGTCTGCCCGAGCGGCTCGCCGCCCTGTGCGCCGCGACCGGCCGCGGTGCGCGGGTGGTCGCGGTCGCGCCCGCGCTGGCCCGCGAGGCGACGGCGCTCGCCCGGCGCATGCCCGCCAGCCCGCACCCGGGGGCCGGTGCCGGGGTGATCGCGGTGACCCGCGCCCGCGGTCCGCAGGACGAGCTGGCCACGGTCGCCGGGGCCCTGACCGCCGACGACGTCCTCGTGGCGGTGGTCCTGGCATGACCACCGCGACACCGGAGCGCACCGCGGCCCGAAGCCACCGGCTCCTGTTCGCCGTCTCCGCCGTGGTCTGCGGACTCGGGGCGTGGTGGGCCCTGCGGCCCTCCTGGCAGGTGCCCCTGCCGACGACGACGACCCGCGCCGAGGTGCGGATGCAGGACTTCCGCGACGCGCTCCACTTCCCCGTCCGGGAGTTCCTCGCGGGCGGCAACCCCTACGACCCGGCCGCGATGCTCGCGCACTGGCCCGTCCGCCAGACCTTCAACCTCTACCAGCCCTACCACCTGGTCCTGCACCTGCCGTTCGCGCTGCCGGGTTACCGGGCCGGCGCGGTCGCGTTCGCGGTCGCGGGCCTGCTGCTGCTCGTCGTGCTCGCGGCCATGGCGGCCTCGCGGGTCCGCGTCCGGGTGCCCGTGCCGCTCGCGGTGGGCACCGCCGGGCTCGCGGCCCTGCTGGTGCTGAGCCAGGTCGGCAAGGCGCAGCTGTACCTCGGCCAGGTCAACCCGCTCGTCGCGGCCGGGGCGGCGGGGGCGTTGCTGGCCCGGCACAGCCGTCCCCGGCTGGCGGCGCTCGCACTGGCGGTCGCCTGGCTCAAGCCGCAGTTCGGGTTCCCGCTCGCGGTGCTGCTGTTCGCGCGGGGCTCGCGGCGGGTCGCCCTCGGCGGGACCGCGGTCGCGGCGGCCGCGAGCCTGCCGGTGGTGGCGCTGCTGGTCGTGCGCGGCGGCGGGGTCGGGCCCTTCCTCGACGTGATCCGCGCGAACCTCGAGCACGCCACCGCCACCGACTACGGCGCGGTGGACTCCCTGACCGCGCAGCGCGTCGACCTCTCCGCGGTCCTGTTCCGGCTCACCGGGTGGCTCGCGCCCGAGCCCGTCGCCCTGTCGGCCGTGCTCGCCGTCAGCGTGCTGCTGGTGCGCGGGCTGGACCGCCTCGCCGACCCCGACGCCGGGGCGGTCGCCGACCTGCTGACCTGCCTGGCCGTCGTGGTCGCGGTGGTGCACCAGCCCGGTGACGTGCTGGTGGCGGTGCCCGCGATGGCCCTCGCCGCGGTGGTCTGGTGGTCGCGCCGCGGCTGGTGGCCCCTCAGCCTCGCCCTCGCGGCGCTCGCGGTGCCGTTCGCGCACCTGCACGTCGTGGACGTGGCGGTGCTGGCGGTGCTCGGCGAACGCGCGTCGGTCACCCTCGACGGGGTGGCCGTCGTGGCGGCCTGGCTCGTCCTCGTGGTCTTCGCGAGCAGGCTGACGACCGCGCGCAGAACCGCGGGCACGCCGTGACCGGCGTCCTCGGCACCCGGGCGGCCCGGGGCTCGCTGTGGCTGGGCCTGGTGAACCTGCTGAGCAAGGGCAGCCAGGTGGCGGTGACGCTGGTGCTGGCCGCGTTCCTCACCGAGGACGGGCTCGGCGCGGTGGCACTGGCGGTCGCGCTGGTGAACATCGGCCAGGTCGTCCAGTCGATGGGCGTCTACGACGTGCTGGGGCGCACCGCCCGCGACCCGCGCGTGGTCGCGGGCACGGTCCTGACCATGAGCGTCGGCGCCGCCACCGCGCTCACCGCGGTCCTCGTGCTCACCGCGGGCCCGGTGGCCACCCTGCTGGGGACACCGGACGCGGCGCCGCTGGTGCGGCTCGCGGCGCTGAGCCTCCCGTTCACCGCGATCGGCGGGGTGCAGCTCGCGCTCATGCACCGCGACCTGGACTTCCGCCGCCGCCTGCTGCCCGACGCGGGCAGCGCGGTGCTGGGCGCGGTGGTCACCGTCGTGCTCGCGGCGACCGGCGCAGGGCCGATGGCGCTGGTCGTCGGCGTGCTGTGCACCGCGGTCACGCAGCCGCTGCTGGGCGCGGCGGTCGGGGTGCGGCCCCGGCCGCGCTGGCACCGCGGCGCCGCGCGCGAGGCGACGCGCTGGATCGCGGTCGTCGGACCGGCGGCGGTCGTGGCGATCCTGCTCGTGAACGTGGACTACCTGGCGATCGGGCACGTGCTCGGCCCGGCCGCGGTCGGCGTGTACTCACTCGCCTTCCGGGTCGCCTGGGTGCCGTACCTGACGGTCGCGATCGTGCTCGCCGCCGTGCTGTTCCCCGTGTGCGCCAGGCTGGTCCGGGAGCGCCGGGCACGCGCGCTCCCCCGCGTGGCCGCCCGGTTCACCCGCGCCACCCTCGTGGTGGCCGGTGGCCTGTACGTGCTCGCGGCGCTGCTCGCCGACCGGATCGTGCTGCTGGGTGCGCGCTGGGCGCCCGCCGCGCCGGTGCTGGTGCTCCTGTGCGCCTACGGCCTGGGCATCAGCCTCCTGCAGATCTGGTACCAGGTGCTCAAAGCCGCCGGCCACGCCCGCCGCTACCTGGTGCTGGAGGTCGGCCACCTCGTCGCGCTCGTCGTCGCGGTCGTCGTGGCGGTCGGCCACGGCATGGTCGCCGTCGCGGTCGCGCAGGCCGTGGTCGCGTGGCTGGTCGTGGGCCTGACGTGGTGGACGATGACGCGGCTGGCGCTCGCGTTCCCCCTCGCCGAGCTGGGCCGCATGGCCGCGGGCGTGCTCGGTGCCGCGGTGCCGTGCGTCGCCGTCGCGGCGGTGGTGCGCCCGCTCACCGGGCCCGCGGACTCCGCGCCCGGCACGCTCGTCGAGGCCGCGGTGCTGCTGGTGGTCTACGTCGGCGGCGTGCTGCTGACACAACGGGCCGCGCTGCGCGAGCTGCGGTCGTGGGGGGCGGACCGGTGAAGGTCGTGC
>WUUC01138244.1_pt1 | contig 12642 bp, 18 predicted proteins | sample 6278441 | NCBI WGS metagenome assembly WUUC01 (sample SAMN13675441, study PRJNA597444) | soil metagenome | isolation source: soil | place: USA: Washington | collected 2017-10 | reverse complement strand
CCGCGACCTCACCGCCAAAGAGGTCGAGACGCTGCGGAAGATCACCGCCCGGCCCAAGAAGCGGCCGGAGCCGGAGAAGGAAAAGAAGACCGCGCGTCCGGCGAGGCCCGCTGCTCCCATCGAACAAGAGGGCGCGGTCGCGGCCCCGCGGAAGCCCTACAGGATCGTGCCGGTCAAGAAGAAGGCTGCCGCGAAGAAGGCTCCGATCCCCAAGGATTCGGACTTCGACGCTCCCGCCTCCAAGGCGCCTGCCCGCAAAGCTCCATTCAAGAAGCCGGCGGCGAAGAAGGCACCCGCCAAGCGGGCCGGGGCGGCGAAGCGGGCTCCCGGGGCGAAGCCTCCGGCACGGAAGAACGCTCCGGCGAAGCGGAGCGGGCCCGGCGGTGGAGGCGCCCGCCGTGGACCCGGCGGGGGAGCGGGACGGGGCCGGAAGCCGTGACGGACGAATCCCTGAAGACAACCGGTGAACCTTTGATCGTGGCCATCGACGGCCCCTCGGGAGTGGGGAAGAGCACTGCGTCGCGGCAGCTCGCCCGGCGCCTGGGGGTCCCCTTTCTGGATACTGGCGCCATGTACCGGGCGCTCGGCCTCAAGGTACTGGAGAGTGGGACCGATCCCGCCGACCGCGCCGCCGTCGAGGCGGTCACCGCGACGGCGCAGGTCAGCTTGCACGCCGAGGAGGATGGCCGGTTCGAGGTGCAGCTCGACGGTGAGCCGGTGGAGTCGCGCATCCGCACGCCCGAGGTCAGCGAGGCGACCTCGACCATCTCGGCCTATCCGGAGGTCCGCCGGCGGATGGTGGCGCTCCAGCAGGAGACCGCCCGCCGGATCGGCGGAGTCCTGGAGGGGCGGGACATCGGCACCCACGTCTTCCCCGAAACGCCGCACAAGTTCTTCCTCGACGCCCGCAACGACGTGCGCGGGCGCCGCCGTTTCGAGGAGCTCACGGCGGCCGGCCGGTCGCTGACCTACGAGCAGGTCCTCGAGGACATGGCCCGCCGCGACCTGCGCGACAGCACCCGCGAAGACTCCCCCCTGACCCTCGACGACAGCTACATCCTGGTCGATACCTCGGATCTCTCCATCGAGGAGGTGGTGGAAGAGATGGCGCGGGTGATCGAGCGGCTCGTTCCGTAGTAAATTCTGGACAGCTCCCTCAGCCGAGCAGGGAGATTGCATACTCTTCCGTCCGAAGCTTCCGTGCGCCGCGCGGGGGCTGCTCACCCCACGAACAAGTGAGAGAGGAGGCCACATGGGTCTGATCGAATTTGCAAAGAACGTCGGCCGCAAGCTGGGCTTGGGAGACGATGACGACAAGAAGCCGCAGGGTGGACAGGCTGGCAATCCGCAGGCGGCCCCCGCGGGTCCGACGGCTCAGCAGGTGGAGGAGCTCAACGAGCGCCGCAAGGCGGCCGCCCTGGTCCAGGTGGTCGAGAAGATGGGGTTCAAGGTCACCGACTTCGGCGTCCGGGTGGACGACGGCAAGGTGACCCTGACCGGCAAGGCCGGCAGCCAGGCGGACCGCGAGAAGATCGTCCTGCTGGTCGGAAACCATGAGGGGATCGGCTCGGTCGACGACAACATGACCGTCGAGAAGCAGGAGCCCGAGGCCACCTACTACGAGGTGCAGAAGGGTGACACCCTCTCCAAGATCGCCAAGCAGCACTACGGCGACGCCAACAAGTACCCCCAGATTTTCGAGGCCAACAAGCCGATGTTGAAGGATCCGGACGAGATCTATCCGGGCCAGCGCCTGCGCATCCCGGCAGTCGGCACCAACGCCTGATCCTGTTCCAGCCCCTCTCCCCAAGTTTTCAACCCTCCGGGAGAGGGGCTACCCCGTAACGCAGTCCGTCTGAGATCGACGGTGGTCAGATCCAGTCTGACCCGGGTCAGAAAAATTTTGACCACGGTCGACGTAGCTCTGACTGGAGTCGGATCGCATCCGACTGTGGTCGATGTGAGATCGACGGTGGTCAGAGTCAGTCTGACCCGGGTCAGAAAAACTTTGACCATGGTCGACGTGGCTCTGACTCGAGTCGGATCGAATCCGACTGTGGTCGACGTGAGATCGACGGTGGTCAGATTCAGTCTGACCCGGGTCAGAAAAATTTTGACCGTGGTCGACGTCGCTCTGACTCAGGGTCAGGCTCAGCCTTTCCAGGGCCAGGAGGGTGCCGGAGGCTGCCAAGCGCACTCGCCCCTGGGGGACACTTCCTTTTAGAAGGGGCGGCATCCGGCCGGCCATGGTGGCCGTGACGGTGCCGTCCCCCCAGAGAGAGACCTACCATGGTCCTCTTCCATCAGGCCGCCGTGAGGGAGGCCGTGACTGTCGAGCTGACCCGCGAGGTGGCCGCTTCGTTGCTCCAGGCGAGGGGTGGAGGAGCCTGACGAAGCTCCGCCGTCACCCGACATTTGGGAAATGTCCGGAGACATCCGGAGAATGTCTGGAGACAGCGCCTTTCCGAAGCCAACATTCCCCAATGTCGGCCCACAGTCCGCCGCCGTCTCCAGACATCGATCAATGTCGCCGGACATTCCGCGAATGTCAGCGTATGGAACGCAATGTCTCCGGATACTCGGTAATGTCTGGAGACATCAGCCAATGTCGAGAGACATCGCGCTCCATACGTCGACGGAGCCGCTCCGTCGCGAGACGAAGGGCCACCGTCCGCGGACATTGGCCGATGTCGCCCGATATTCGGAAATGTCTGGAGATATCGATCTTCGTCCGGGGACTTTGGAGAATCTCTGGAGACAGCGTGCGCCCGGAGTCGACATTTCCTGAGTGTCTCCCGACACTCCGCCACCGTCCGCGGAGAATCGCCGCTGTTGACTGAGGAAACCCAATGTCGGCTGACATCGGGAAATGTCTGGAGACATTGGCCAAATGTCTGGAGACATCGGAGCGCTGGCGACGGCGGAGAGGCGACATCCGCGGAAGGGCCGGGTACGCTAAAAGGGGAGCGGCTTTTCCCGGGCGGGGCTTCATGCTCAAGGGCGGGGGCGTCAAGTATCCAGGACGGATAACGTATTGGGCGGCTGTCGTAGGGGCGCAGCATGCTGCGCCCTGCAGGAGCCCCCGATACCACTGGGTTCAAGGACAGGCCGAAATTGTCCTTCTGTCTTTTCGGGAAGCGGTGCAGCTGGCGAAGATCGGAAAGCCGGCGACCGTGCACACCCTGCGGCACTCCTTCGCGACCCACCTCCTGATGAACGGCTATGACATCCGGACCGTGCAGGAGCTTCTGGGTCACCAGAGCGTAAAGACACCATGATCTACATCCCGCGTCTTGAGCCATGGTGGAGAGGCATCCGGAGCCAGATCGACCCGCTGTAGGGCTGCAGGTTGGCTGACAGGCACGAGCGGAGCGTCTGGTGGACCAAGAACCTGGCGCCTTTCTACCCGCGGCAAAGTGTCGGGTCTTCCCGGGAGGATCAACACTTCTTCACCGTTCCGTGTCCAAAGGCAGGGGCGGGCTTCTTGGAAGTCGGCCTTCGCGATGTGCCTTATTGGCGGCGAGCATGCCCAAGAGCTCCAAGATCGGCACTTCGAAAATCACAACCTGCACGATGGGGAGACTGTGTAATGCGAGACGTTAAAGTGCTGGCTCAGTGGCTCCTCGTGGGGGGCCTGTTCGTGGTCACCATGAGTTTGATTGGACTCCTTGCCAATCCAGCAGAACCCAAAAGGGCAAGAAACCAGTGGATCGAGAGTTGGGATGAGTTCGCACAAATTGCGGATCTCAGCGGCGCGCGTGCACGTCGTAGCAACGCGAGGGCTGCTTCAATAGCCTTCATGTTCTTAGGTGGCACATCTGCTGCCATTGGATACGCTCTCCGAGCAGGCTCGCCACAGTCCAACCAAGCACCGGCGGTGTTGGCAGGCTCTGTTGAAGATTTTGCAAGCAGCGTTGGGGGAGTCGGTCAAGCCGCAATAAGGGCACTCCAAAATTACTCCTCTACTTTTGAGGCGAAGTCTCATGTGCAAACCATAATGAGGCCTACTGGCGTCGCTCTAATTGCAATGTACGCGTCATTCTCCGGAGCCCTCTCCTTATTGTTTGCTACTTTGGCCGTTGCTGTCGGCCTCTCCGTGTCCACGGCTCTATACGCAATTGTAAGCATGGCCTTTGGCATTGCATCGCTGCTGGCGGCCTATGGTCTATGGAATCTACTTCCTCTGGGTTACCACCTTTCAGTTGTTATCCACCTGCTGGCTGCGCCGCTGAATTTATTAATGTTTATTTTCGGTCAGAAAACTGCGAGTTCGCTGGTTTTTGCAATCGCTTCTGTGTTGACTTCTGTTTACATTCTTAGGTATCTCAGTAGTTCTCTGACAAGGAGCCATTTCATACTGGACCAAGCTGGGCCACTTGATTCTACTGCTCAAGCGGATATCTAAGGCTGTCTTTGTCGTCCGAGCTAACGCAGCAAAAGGAGGAGTAACCTCAAATGAGCTTGCTGAACAGGTACGCCGATGGATATCTTGTCGCGCGGACAGTCGATGCTACGGGGCAAACGATCAAGATCGTGGGCTTCTTTGCCGCAGGCCTGACCGCTTTGATGGGACTCCTTGCTGCTGGCCAATTAGGAGCGCTAGTAGGATTCGCCGGTCTTCTTCTCGGTGCATTGGTGGCGTTGCCGTTCTATGCCCTCGGTGTGCTCATCTCTGCCCAAGGGCAGATCCTCAAGGCTACTCTTGACACGGCTGTTCATAGCTCTCCGCTCCTTTCGGTGGAAGAGATTCGCCACATTGTTACTGGGTCACCATCGGTACGGCCGCATTCGATGGCCGAGCAAGTCCCACAGACTCAGGCGGCCGTCGCTGGTACTACACCAAGCGCTAGTCCCTTACTGAGTTCACAGTCGGCTATAAGACACTGTCCTCACTGCCAGGGTCTTATCGAGTTGAACGTAACGCGTTGCCGCTGGTGCATGAAGAAAGTCTAACCACCAGCCGGGGCATTTGCGGTGAATGACTGACGCCGGCGGCGGCTCCGGGACCGCGAGAAAGGTCCAAAGCCCCCAGCGCAGCGGCGCGCGATGCCGCGGGGCGAGCGGCGCGGCGGCGAGCCCGTCCCGGCACAAAGTAGGTGAGCTGCCGGTCGAGGAGTTCATCCGCCGCTTCCTGCTGCACGTCCTGCCGGAGAGCTTCGTCCGGATCCGCTATTTCGGCCTGCTCTCGAACCGCCATCGCAAGCGCAACCTGGCGCGGTGCCGGGAATGGCTCACGGGTCAGCCGGTGGTCGAGATCGAAACCTCTTCGGCCTTGACGCCGGAGGATTGGCGAGCCCGATTGAGTCGGCTCACCGGCCGAGATCCGACGGTCTGCCCGGTCTGTGGGCGGGGCCACCTCCGGCTGGTCGAGGAGCTACCGGCGGTGCCCTTCGGTGCGTCCGGGAGGTCTCCGCCGTGATCCCACCGCTCTGTCGTCGCTCTCGGATCATCGTCTCGCTTCTGCGGAGGTCTGAGGGAGGTGTTGCCTTTCGCGAAACTGCGGTACAATGGTGCAAACGAAATTGCTGCCGGAGGAGGTCTATGCAGGCCAGAAGCTCACGGAGGAAGGTTCTGAAGCACGCGAGTCGCGTGGTAGGGCACTTCCGCCTCCGTGGCGATCACGCTGCGCCCCCTGTTCTGTGGATTGACTTTCCATAGACTGCGAGCTGAGGTGGCACGCGGTTTCGTTCAACCTGCGTCTATCCAAGGGCCGCGTGAGGCGGTGGCAATCGGAGCTTGGCTGTGAGTGGCCCCCGGATAGACGCTTAATGGTTAGCCGATTTACAAGAGCGTAGAGAAGAGCCATGTTGACAGATGCCGAGGCCATTACCCACCAGCTGGTTCCAGCGAAGTATTGGCGTGAAGTTCTTAGTGCGCTGGCTCGTTCGGTCCAACTCGCGGCTCATGAGGGCCCTGACCGCTGGGGCGTGCGCGTGGATAGCAGCATAATGCTCAAGGTTGGCCCTCACGAGGTGCTGCAGGTCGGGAGCTGGAAGTTGCCATTCCACTTGGTGGTCGATCGAGATCTCGTTCCGAAAGCACTGCGTCGCAGAGCCGGTCTGGCCTTCTCCGGCGATAGAGATCATCATGGTCACCGTGCAACAGGCGGGTTCTACCCGTCCAATGCTGGCACAGAAGCTTGTGACCTTGACTTCTCGGCTGTCGGGGAAGTCTATGACGCACTATTTGAAGCCCATGCTGCGGCTATCGGTCGAGCGGCAAGAATGCGACGCCATCCATCGACACGGAAAACCCACTCGATGGAGTTTGTTGAGTTCATCTCTCTAGAGAGTGGCTATCGCCTTGCGCAGCCCGCATATGTAGTTAACCATGTAAGCTCTACGTTCTTCGCGGAGGAGGTTGGGCAAGATGAGACGTACTACGACGGCGCAGTTCGTAGTGTCATGGTGAACGCCTATGAGCGGAACCCGCGGGCCCGAGCACAATGTATAGCCCACTACGGGACGACTTGCGCGGCATGTGGTATGAATTTCGAGCAGCGTTATGGCAGGGCCGCTGCCGGCATCATCCACGTTCACCATCTCGTTGCGCTCTCGGAGATTGGAGCCGAGTACGAGATCGATCCAATTCGGGACTTGCGGCCGGTGTGTCCCAATTGCCATGCGGTCATCCACTCCAGTCGGAAGCACTTGAAGATCAAGGATGTTGCCGCGATGTTACGGCGCAGCAAAGATCAACCAGTATCCCCGCGCCTCCAGCGGACGGCTGGCGCCGCGCGCTGAGGCGACACAGCGTTGGCCGACATGAGGAAAGTATGGCAGACTCTCAAAAGCGCATAGAAGATTCGCTAGCTCTTCGAGCTCCCGACTATGTTGCTTCAGCAACGAAGGCCGTTCTTGGCGCTGCGCCATTCGTGGGCAGTTTGCTTGGGGAATTGGTCGGCGTTGTCATACCTAATCAGCGTACCGATCGTCTCGTAAAATTCGCCATTGAGCTTGGGGAGCGTCTTGTCACGTTGGAGGATCGCGCTCAAGACCAACTCCGAACCAATGAGCATTTTGGAGAGCTTCTTGAAGAAGGGTTGCGACAAGCAGCCCGGTCTCTAAGCGATGAGCGTCGACAATATATTGCATCAATGATTGCAAACAGTCTCAGTTCCGAGGCTATAGCTCACGAGGAATCAAGGCATCTACTCCGTATATTGGGCGAGTTGAACGACATAGAAATAATCTGGCTGCGCTCTCACGTCGACCAAGCGATAGGCGGTGACCAAGAGTTCCGAAGCAAGCACCGCGAGATACTTCTCCCAATTTCGCGCGAGATGGGGCAACCTCAGAGCGAAATAGATCGGGCTGCGTTACAGGACAGTTATAAACAACATCTGCTTCAACTAGGGCTGCTTGAAGCCGAGGCGACTCGGTCTGGCAGTAGCTCGGATCGCATCAATTATCGTCTGACAACGTTGGGCCGCCTTCTCCTGCAACAAGCCGGCCTTAAATCGAGACGTGCCGGCTAATGCTTATGAGGCCTGGATTAGGCGATAAAGGCATGAAATTATCTAACCGGCCAACCTCAGCGCCGCACGGTCAGCTTCAAAGCGTTAGCCGCCTAAAGTGATTGCTGTGAAAGGTGACCAAACTCGTTGGTCTTCGGTAATTTGAAAGGAGAGTCGTCTGTGAGGATGAAAAAGTGCGTTTGCTTGATCGGTGGTCTGTTGTTCCTTTTGAGCTTCTCCTCTGCCCAGGCTCTGCTCCAAGAGCCTGTGGAGATTCTAATTGGGGACGGCCAAACTGTGAGGACCCAAGCTCCCAAGTTTGGGCCCTCCTGCCCATCTCTGGTGCCGATGGCATGTACGGTGATCTGCGACTGGGGCGACTACATGACAGCTACAGTCTCTGGTACCGGGAGTAGCTGTACTGCAGCCCAGAACGCATTGACTTCGCAGCTCCACAGCCTTGCTCAGGGCAGCTGCGAGAGCATCACCGGTCTACCTTCCCACTGTAGATTCCAGGTTCTTGTTACCACCGCCTGTGCGCAAGTGTCGCCAGGCGTTTGGCAGGTGCAAGGCTACGCTAAGCATAGTTGCAGAATGTCTACCTGCTAGGAAGCGGGGTGGGTTAGGTTAGGACTTCGGTGAGAGGTGGCGGCCAACTCAGTCGGTCGAGCGGACGGAAACCGCAACAACGCGGTTCCGCCGCTCACCGCGATCAGCGTTACACGCAGGCTATGGCACCAGAATGACGAATCCTACGGAACCTGCTCGCCGCCTTCCGTCGCCCACCTTGGATCATGCCGAGATGGTGGTGGCTAGGATCCAATGTATGTTGCCGACTGAAGTGAGAGCCACTGAATTTGGCGTGACCTCAAAGCTTCCGTTCAAGCTTGCATCGCTCCGGGAAGTACTGATTTGGAGAGTTCTAGATCTGTCCGAGTCAGCGATCACTCTACGCAAGGCTGAGCAGAATGTGGCCGCCGCTATCCTTGCGCGATCCGTAATGGAGACCACCTCGGTGTTATTCGTTTTGCAAGTAATGGCGGAGGATCTGATCGTGACCAAGGAAGTAGGTAAGTTCGATCAGACAGTAATGGCTATGCTGTTTGGCAGCAAGAACAAATCAACTCCTGCGGAAGCGATTAACGTTCTCAAGCACATAGACCGAATGGACAAGAAGTTTCCACGCGTGCGCTCTTGGTATAATGACTTGAGTGAGATCGCCCATCCGAATTATCAGGGGCTTATGGGCAGCTACGCAGAGGTAATGGAAAAGCCCTTGGTAATGCGACCTAGCGGCTCACCTAAAAGGCGCAAATCATTCGGTGACAAGGTTGTGGTTTCCGCGCTATGTGCATGCCTTGAGATTGCAAGGAGCTACTACACCAAGCTAAGCAACAGCATGCCAGAGTTCTGTGAAGCATGCCGAGGCGAGGATGTGTCGGGCGTGTAACCCCGCCATTCCAGCGGACAATTACGTCGCCGCTGAACGGCATTACCGTTATGCGCCAGGCCTTACATTTGGTAGAGGCGCGGATCGGTTACGTAGAGCAATGGTGCCTGTCGTTACTGCCTTCCCTGTCCATCCTTGAAAGGAGGAACCATGAGCACGCTCGGTTACGCACAACTCACAAACGCTCGCGAGACATCTCCGCCTGGCACAAGTACGACAACGGGCAATCCAGGTATCAGGACATATGTTGATGCGTTCGCTGCTCTTGTGCCAGCAGAAGTCCTTACCCTTCATGCCCTTGTGATATCCGTGACCACTGAGACTACTCAGAAAGCAGCCTCTGCTGGCGAAGGAAAGACAGAGACGGTTACCACAATCCTCCCGAACGCCACAGAGACGCTTGAGGTCGCATTCTGGGTGTTAGTGATCATGTCAATCGCACTTTATGTCGCACCGCGGTACTTCGGTGGCAAGTGGGACAAGTTTGACTGGGCTCGAGTCGCGATAGCGCCTCTAGCGTTCCTTGGCTGGACCATGTTGCAGCGTGCTACCGCATTCGACGCCGCATTCCCTGACGTGAACTCAATCTCCAGAACTGTCTCCGCGCTCTTTTTGGGTGCAGTTCTCGGGGCTGTTACAGCCGGTCTGGCGATGAAGGCCGACGCCAAGCCGGCTCAATAGCGCATAACCCCGGGCATCAAGCGGATGGCTGGCGCCACCGCTTATTCCCAGCCCGTTCGGCGGACAGAGCAAGGAGTACTGGAGTGACCCCACAGTTCTGGATCAATGCCGCGCTTCGCTCCGTCATTTGGTTGGGGTTGGCCTGGGGCCTGGCGTACCTCAAGAAACCAGACGGGGCGAGCCTCCTTGCGGTGCGCACTGATGCCATTGGTTGGCTCGGCGGAGGCATCGTGCTCGCCGGCCTGGCTTTCCATTTCTGGGGTAGCGCGACCCTTGCGCGGGGCGAACGCGAGGGAGCGGCGGCTAGCAACCCCATTATGGACGGGCCATTTCGGTACGTCAGGAATCCGATCTATTTGGCCGGCATCACGCTGTTGCTGGGCGTGGGCATGCTCTATTCCCCTTGGCGCGTCCTCGATGTTGGGTTGCCGGTCCTCTTACTTGTGTACTTTCACGTGGCCGTGGTCCGAGTTGAGGAGCCGGAACTGCGTCGGCGCTTCAGCTCGGAGTACGAAGAGTACTGCAAGCGAGTCCCGAGGTGGCTTCCTGTTTTGACGTCACGTGGACGCGCGGCCCAACCCCCCGCTTCCACCGGACGACCGGCTTCGCCGCCCGCGCGGTGAAGCGCAGAGCGTTCGGCGGCGTCTAAGAAAGGGCAGGTGAGAGTGGCTAACGACAGTCATCACGTGGTACCCAATCCGTCGGGTGGTTGGGGCGGCAAGAAGGCTGGCGCATCGCGGGCAACCAAGCATTTTGAGACGAAGAGGGAGGCGGTGGATCACATGCGCGAGGTTAGCCGAAAGGCGCATACGGAATTGATTATCCATCGCAAGGACGGAACAATCGAGAGGCGTGACAGCCATGGTAACGATCCCCGGAAGTCGCGAGGCTAGCCAAGTTAATACCTTGATCTAGAGGAGGGTTCCATCAGTGATTCCGGCCATCGGCATCATGATAGCCTGTTACATCATCACCCGAATGACAGCCCTCGCGACCCGCGAAGGCGAGCGTTCTGAGTCAGGCCTTGTTCGTGTCTTGGCGGTTGTCACCATCTTGGTTGCTGTTTGGGGAATTGTGGTGCTCGCCCGAGGCGGTGACGCGGGCTCGGATCTTATAGATGCCGCTGGCATGAGTCCGGCTAATGATACTGAGGAACTCATGACATCCTCTGATCACACGATGCAGGCACACCAATTGCTTATGAGCATGCCTCCCGCCAACGGCACAAATAGCGACGAGATCAAGGAGATTATGGCTAAGATTGAATTCCATCAGCAAGAAGCAGAGAGACTTGAAGCACTTGGTCGCTGATTCGACGCCGAACCCCGGGCATCAAGCGGATGGCTGACGCCCCCGCTTATGCCTGGCGACGGTTCGGCGCCGCTCGGACTCTAAAGTAAGGAGACTATGCAGATCAGCGAACTGCGCGCTGCTCGCTTTACATTGTTGAAGCGGCTATACGAGGTAACCGGCGGAAGTACCCACACACTGTGGGCTCTGAAAGATATAGGTGCCGAACTTGGCTTCGACGAGAAGCTGACCATCGGTATTGGCGAGTACCTCGTGAATGAAGGCCTAATGGAGTACCGGACCTCTGGCCCTCGAGTCTCGATCACTCACGCAGGCGTACGGGAGGTCGAGGAGGCGCTTGCCCATCCCGAACGGCCGACAGAGCATTTCCCACCGGTGAACTTCATCAGCATCGGCCAGATGATCGGTTCCACGATCCAGCAGGGCACGGTGCAGTCTAGTCAGGCTGTCACGATTTCAGCAACGGACATCGACCAATTCAGTGCAGAGCTAGTGCGTCTTGGGGAAGCGCTTCAGAGCGTTCAGTTGACAGCGGAGCAGCGTGGGGACGTGAACGCCGAGTTGGAGACTCTCAACGCACAGCTAAAGTCGTCGAAGCCGAAGCGCCTCGTCCTTCGCGAGAGCTTGGATACGATCAGGTCGGTTATTGAGGGCGCTGCCGGAAGTCTGCTTGCGAGCGAGGTTCTTGTCCGCCTGCTTGCAGTTGTGGGGCTATAGAAAAGTGCTGCCGCCGAACCCCGGCATTAAGCGGATGGCTGACGCCCCCGCTTATGCCCAACGACGTTGGCCGTCAAGCAGGAGTAGGCAAACTCGAGAGGCAAGGCCTGGTCTATCGGGAGGTTGTGGATGCGATACCGTGAGCAAGAAGCCTCATCAGTCGACGCTATTGTACAGGCTATCTGTAATAGGTGCCATGCGAAGCTTTAAGTCCTAGCTCAAGGACACCCCGCCCGCCCCGGAATCAGCGCCCATCCCGGGCTTTCCATGGCCATTTACGCCCCTTGTTCTCCTGGCGAGAGCCCGAGAAGGGCCTTTCCCTTCCTTGCAAGGGAGCCCTCCAGCGCCGGTTCCGTCCTCTTCAGGCTGCAGCAAGGCACACCCTCTCCTTCGCGCCCACATGGCCGCCTTAAAGTGTTGAGCGATTCGTCATGTGGCCGTCGACCGACTGGCATCCGCCACGCGGATCAGCCGAGCACCTTTCCGCCTCAGGCCGCCACGAAGGGCAAGCGGGGCGGAAAACTTCCAATCGGGAAGACCGCATTCCGGTCTCCCGCCTTCAGTTTCTCCGCCGCCTCCCGAAAGACTGCCACGAAGCTGGAGTAGCCCTCCCACACCGCCTTCCGGGCCGCCTGGGTCGCGGCATGGACGAACGGGGCCGGTGATTTCTTCAGCTTCCTCGGACGGGTCTCCGGGTTCTGCGCCCGGATCCCATCGATCCCCAGAGGCTCGATCAGGGACTCCTGCCGAGCTGTCGCGGCGTTCTCCTCGATCTCGCGGACGAGCTCGGCGATGCGCGACCGGTACTCCTCTGGAGTGAGGTGCCTCCAGCAGGGGAGTTGGCTGAGAACGACCTGCTCGGGCCTGGTGAACTCCCGCGGCCCAGGCTCCTTGCCCCGCAGACGGGCGTTGTACTCCATCCTCCGGTCGAACCAGGTTCCCTCCACGACTGACTCACCGGTGATCAGCGGACGGCCACAGTGCACCCCGGGCCATTCCTCGACTTTGGCGACAAGGTTCTCCTTGA
>WUUC01228269.1_pt1 | contig 12647 bp, 9 predicted proteins | sample 6278441 | NCBI WGS metagenome assembly WUUC01 (sample SAMN13675441, study PRJNA597444) | soil metagenome | isolation source: soil | place: USA: Washington | collected 2017-10 | reverse complement strand
GACGTGTCAGCCACTTCGTCTCGAGCGAGATGCCGCAGATGTCCTCGCTGATGCCCTGGTCGGCGACCCACACGGCAAGCGCCTTGCCCATGGCGCCGAGTGAGCCGAAGCGCTGCGCAGGATCTTTGCTCATGCCGCACGCGACGATGCTGGAGAGCGTGTCGTCTGCCACGCCGCGCTCCTTGAGCGTGACGGCCTCCGTTTCGACGATCATGCGGAGAAGCGCGTTGTAATTGGACGACTCGAACGGGGTCTCTCCCGCAATCGCCTCGTAGAGCATGATGGAGAAGGACCAGACGTCGCTACGCAAGTCGATGTGCTCGAGGCCTCGCGCCTGTTCGGGCGACATGTACTCAGGGCTGCCGAGCACCGCGCCGAGCTGCGTCAGCTGGCTGTTTCCCTCGCGCTCCGGCAGCTTGACGATGCCGAAATCCACCAACTTGGGTTGCAGCTCGCCCGCGTCGTGGACGACGAAGACGTTGTCCGGCTTCACGTCACGGTGCACGAAGCCCTTGGCGTGTGCAGCGGACAGCGCGTCGGCGATGGGCAGCAGCATTTGCACCGCGCGCGTTGCCGTCAGGCGTTGCTCGCGGTCGATGATGGCGGAGAGGCTTTCGCCTTCCAGCAGCTCCATCACGATGAACGGATCGCCGAGCGCGGTTTGACCGACGTCGAAGATGCGAACGATCGCGGGGTGGGTCAGCTTGGCTGCGGCGCGCGCCTCTTGCAGGAGCCGCCCGCTCAACAGCTCGCGGTTGAGATCGGCGCGGATCAGTTTGACCGCCACGGGCATGTCGATCGCGGTGTTCCGCGCGCGAAAAACCGCGCCCATCCCGCCCTCGCCGAGGAGCTCCTCGAGCGCGTACTTTTCCGCGATCACGTCGCCGACGGCGTAGACCAAGCTCGGCTGCTCAGGGGGGGACTCGGGCGCCGTGGACACGTCGATACCAACGGGTTCTGCATAGCATTTTCCCGTGGGCGTGCACACGCCTGCCCACATGCCGCAAAGTGGGGGACGCGGCCGCGCCTGTGCGCGATTCTATTGGGGAAAAGCTGGTGGCTGATCGAGGCAGACACTGCCGCATGCAACGGGTCCGTCTACATTGTGTCCTTAGCCGCCCACCCTGCTTTCCTCGCGGCGGGCGTGCAGGAGCCGCCCACCCCCGGAGGGTTCTCTGTTCGGGGTTCCGCGTGATGCTCTTCAACTTGGGTCTGAGAATCCCAAGGTGACGAATGCCCCCGCAGTGATCAGGCGCGGCCGCGCCGGGAATCTCAGGGCACGCCATGAAGCGACTTTGGCTTGCGCTCGTTCCCGGCTGGCTGGGCTGCACGGCGGTCGTCAGTGGCGACGGCGCGGGTGACCCGTTGGGCGCCTCGGGAGGTTCCGCGCCTGCAGCAGGCGGCACGAGCTCGGGCGCGAGCGCTGCTGGCGGAGCTGACCCCGGCGTTGCGGTGCTGCCTGGTGGTGTCACCCTCGACGGTCATCCTGTTTACCATCGCGTGGTACGGCTCACCCACCTGCAGTGGGAGAATGCTGCACGCGATCTGTTGAAGCTGCCGGCCGCGCCTGGGCTCTCGACCGGTTTTTCGCCCGATCCGCCCGACGTCAAGTTCGGCAACAACGAGCGGGCCCTATACGTCACGGGCGTGCTGCGGGCCGACTACCAGCGAGCCGCGGAGAAATTGGCTGAGCAGGTCACGGGTGACGCGACGGCGCTCGGCCGGCTCGGCCCGTCCGGGGACTCGGTGGCCCTGATTCGTAGCCTGGGTCACGCCGCCTACCGCCGGCCGCTCAGCAGCGACGAAGAGGCTCGCTACGCAGCGCTGTTCGCGAAAGGCCCGATGCTGTTTGGCAGCGGTCGAGATTTCGCCGACGGCGCGCGGTTGGTCATCGAAAGCCTGCTGCAGTCGCCGAGCTTTCTGTATCGCATCGAGCTCGGTGAGAAGGGGGCGCGGCTCCCGGCGGGCGAGCTCTTGACCAAGCTGGCGTTCTTGTTGACCGACGCGCCGCCTGCGGCTGACCTCTTGGGGCAAGCCGAGGCCGGGGGTCTGAGTAACGAAGCACAGGTCGCACAGGTCGCTGCTCGGTTGCTCGACGACGCGGCGGCTCGCGGCGTGCTGGAGCGCTTTCATACCGAGCTGTTCGGCTTGGATCGCTACGTTTCGATTCTCAAGGACGTCAGTGAATTTCCGGATTATTCGGAAGAGCTCAACCTGGCGCTGCGTCAGGCCGACGTGCGCTTTTTCGATCGCATCTTCGAGTCCGGGCAGGGTGTGCGCGACATCTTGACGTCGCGGCTCGCGTTCGTGAACGCGGCGACCGCGCCGTACTACGGGCTCAGTGCGAGCGGTGCCGAGCTGAGCGAGGTCATGCTCGACGAGAGCAGGCCGGGTTTTCTGACGCGGCTCGGATTTCTCGCGTACAACGCCACGCTGCGCGATCCCGATCCCATCCACCGCGGCGTCGACATCAACAATCGCGTGCTGTGCGGTAAGCTAGAGCCTCCCGTCGGCGAGATCCCACGGCTGCCGCCGTTCATGCCCGGGCAGACGAACCGTGAGCGGGTCGCCGCTCACACGGAGAAAGGTATCTGCGCCGGCTGCCACGGCACCATCATCAACCCGCTCGGCTTTGCCTTCGAAGGGTTCGACGCCATGGGGCGCGCACGCAGCACCGACAACGACAAGCCGGTCGACACCACCGGACAGTACGCCTTCGGCGATGGCAACGAGCCGTTCCGGGGAGCTCAGGAGCTCGCGGTGCTGCTCAGCGAAAGCGAGCGCGCTCACGGCTGCTATCAGGCAAATTTGGCGGAATTTGCGCTAGCACGTGACCTGGCGGGCGGGGACGGCGCGCTGGTCAGCGAGTTGTTGGCAAAGAGCCTGACCGCGCGGCTTTCGCTTCGCGACAGCTTGCTCGCCCTGGTGCAAAGCCAGGAATTTACGACAGCCTTGGGAGGCGCACCGTGACCGTTTCCAAGCCCCGACTATCGAGGCGAGCGCTGCTGCGCGGCGCTGGTACGCTCGGTATTGCCCTGCCCTTCCTGGAGGGGATGCCTGCGCGCTCGGCGTGGGCCGCGGACGAGAACCCCGTGTTCGGGCTGTTCATCTGCACCGCCAACGGCGTGGTCCAAAAATGGTCGAACGAGCCGGAAAAATTCTGGCCGAGCGCCGCGGGCCCGTTGACGACCGCGTCGCTGCAAGCAGATGCTGCCGACCGCGCGTCGGGGCTGTTGGCGGAGCACGCCAGCAAGTTGCTGATGGTGCGCGGCGTGCGTTACGGCACGGGCTTGAGCGGTTGCGGCCATGCGCAGGGGCTCGTGCAATGTTTGACCGGCGCGCCCTCCACCGGCAGCGCCGAGAACGCGACCTCCACCGGACCTTCGGCGGACACCGTGATCGCTCAGGGGCTGGGCGTGGAGCCGCTCACGCTCTATTCGGGCATGAAACAGCGCTACATCGACGAAAAGCTGTCGTTTAGCGCTGCGGGCAAGGTGCGGGCGGCCGAAGGCAATCCGTACAACGTCTACCAACGGTTGGCCGGGCTGGTGCAGCCCGGGACGGGCGAGCCCTCGGGCATGGCCGATCGGCTGGCGCTCCGACGTAAGAGCGTCAACGACTTGGTTCTTGAGGAGCTGAGCTGGCTCAAGCAGCGACCGCAGCTCAGCAAGGCCGACATCGAGCGGCTCGAACTGCACTTCACCGCTATCCGCGATCTCGAGAACACCATGACCGGCATGGGGATGGGTTGTTCGGCGGGCGGCCTCGACCTAGCGGCCATCGAAGCCATGAGCTCAGGCACCGCCTTCAGCCAAAATGGCAAGATCGAGGACGTGGCCAAACTACAGATCGAGCTGATCGGACTGGCGTTCGCCTGCAACTCGACGCGCGTGGCGACGCTCCAGGTCGGTGACGGTACCGACCAGACGCGCTACACGATCGACGGGCAGACGATCGAGCGCTTTCACTGGGTGAGTCATCGCATTCAAAGTGACAGTGACAAGGGCAGCGCCCTTCCAGACGCGCTCAAGTGGCACATTGCGATCGACCGCTTGCGCATGAATACGTTCAAGCACCTGCTCGATACCTGGTTGCAATACACCTCCGCGCGTGGGACCCTGCTCGACAGCGCGTTCGCGCTCTGGACCAACCACGTCGCCGTAGGGCCCTCGCATGGCTTCGATAACCTGCCGGTGATCATCGCCGGGAACGCCGGCAGCTTCCTCAAGCAGGGCCAGTACATCGACGCGGGCGACGTGACCAACAATAAGCTCTTGAATACGCTGATCAGCGCAGCCGGCGTGCCGACCACCAACTTCGGGCAGGGCAACCCGGGGTTGATCGACGGGATGCTGGCGTGAGCTCGGGAGCCGAGCGTCGTTTTCCATGGCCGGCACACAATCGCAGCCGGGTTGTGAAATCGGTTCCAGAAATTGCCAGATTGGCTTGAAATTAGGGCTGGTTCAGGTGGCGTGAGGTAGAGCCGACGTGTCAGGCTGGGTGCGTGGCTCTCCGAGGTAGCGCGTGGTTGTGCGTGCTCGGCGTGCTCGGCCTCGGCCCGCCTGCCGTGGCTGCGGATACGTCGGTGCCCATTCACCTGCTGCTGTCAGGTGCGGACGATTGCTCGTCTTTGCGTGAGCTCCTGGCATCGATTCAGAAGCGCAATGGTCGTGTGCGCCTCGCGGCTGGCGGCGAAGCCGCGTCGACCGTGACCTTCCGCGTGTGGCACACGGACGCTGGGTTGACGGGGGAGCTGAGCGTTCGAGGCGTGGACGGTTCTGCCAGCACGCGCCAGGTTTCGGGAGACACGTGTCTGGGCGTGCTCGAAACGCTCGCGCTGACGGCGTCGCTCGCGCTGCAGAGCGCCTGGGACCAGCACGACGAAATGAATGCCGGTAAGGTCGAGGCAACAGCCGTTGCCGTGGCCGAGCCGGCCAAGTTGGTCGAGCCGCCCAAGTCGCCCAAGTCGCCCAAGTCAGCGGACTCGCCGAGCAGCCGGCTGCTCGTGGAGGCAGGGGCCCAGGCCGCGCTCTGCCAGGTCGTGGCTCCGCACCTGAACGTGGGCGGAGGGCTACTGGCCCGCGCGCGGTGGCAACGAGACGAGCTGTTCAGCCCGTCGCTCTCCATTTCGGCCCTCCACACTCGCAACGAGTTGTTCGAAAGCAGCCGGCACGCTGCCATGCGCGTGACGGGCGTCTCGGTCGTGTTGTGCCCGGTGGCCATTCGCCCACACAGGCAGCTGCGCGTCGAGCCGTGTTGGATGACGACGGGAGCCAACCTGCAGGCGCTCGGGCGTGAGCTCGATTTCGAGCAGTCCGTCTCTCGCTCGTGGTGGGGGACGGGCGCCCTCGCCCGCCTGGCCTTCGAGCCCAGCTCCCGCCTGGCCTTCGAGCTGGAAGGCGGCGCGCTCTTGCCGTTGGTCGATCGCCAATTCGTCGCCCTGCCGAGTCGCACGGTGCTCGGCAGCACGCCAGCCGTTGCACCCATAGCTACCGCCGGAGTCGTGTATGCCCTTTGACGCTACGCCACAGGCGCCCTTGAGCGACCGCACGCTGCGGCGCTGGCTCCAGAGCTACCTGGATCTGGTGACGCGCGTGCTGCGCAACGCCGGCACCCCGGCCGCAGACGTCGACGACGCCGTCCAGCGCACTTTCATCGTCGCCGCGCGCCGGCAGGCAGACGTACGTGACGGAGCCGAGCGCAGCTTCCTACTGCAAATTGCCTTGAACGTGGCGGCGCATGCGCGTCGCAGCGTGGCGCGCCGTCGCGAAGTGCCGGTCAGCGAAGCGCCGGAGCGTGTCGACATCGACACCCCCGAGCGCCTGGCGAGCCTGCACCGCGAGCGCCAGCTACTCGAGCAAGTGGTGGCCGAGCTACCCGCAGATCTGCGCACCGTGTTCGTGCTCTTCGAGCTCGAGGGCCGCACCATGGCCGAGATCGCCGACCAGCTCAGGATCCCGGCAGGCACGGTTGCGTCTCGCCTGCGGCGCGCGCGTCAGCAATGTCGGCAACGTCTGCAGGGCAGTGCGCTCGGGGCCATGTTGCCGCTCGCGCTTGCGATTCCGGAAGCCAAGGCGCAAGGCGGCTGGCTTTCCTCGTGGCTCGGTGGACTCAAGCTCCCCCTGGTCGCGGCCTGCGCCGCGGCAGTCGTGGTCCCGCTCACGCTTCGACATTCGGACAGCATCTCCACGCGAGCACAACGCTCCGCTGCCTTGCCGGCAGCTGCACCCGCGTCTCCGCCAGGCGCCGCGCCCTCGGGGCAGCTCGAGCCGCTCGCGCCAGCCACGGCGACGCCGTCCCTTGCCAGCGCGGCACGGCCGACGCCCAAGCCGGCGAGCTCAGCCGAGGCGTTGCAGCTCGAGCTGCAGCGCCTGGACGCGACCCGACGCCGGCTCGCTGCTGGTCAGGCCGACCAGGCGCTCGCGCTACTCGACGCCTACGAACGAGCGACACCGCGCGGGGTCTTGAAGCTCGAGGCCGAGGTGCTGCGCATCGACGCTCTCGCGCGGAGCGGCCGACTCGCGCAGGCACAGGCTCGAGCGGCGTCGTTTCTGGCGCGGCATCCGAACAGCGTGCTGGCGGCGCGCGTTCGGCGCATCGCCGGGCGCTGAAAGGAACGAGCAGGTGCGGGGCGCAGTGAGCTCATCTTGCTTCAAGCTCATCGCACTGGCCGCGCTGACCACCGCTTGCGGCGCCACCGTCGACCCGCTCGGCTACGAGCCTAGGCCTCCCGACGTCGTGAAGGCGCCAGACAGCGACACGCTACGAGCGCTCCCCGGACCCGCGAGCTACCCGAATCCATTTCGCGACCTGCTCGGCAAGAGCGACGTCGAAGTGACGGCGCAGCTGGAAGCGGCCTTTCAACGACTTTTTCACGGTGATCCGACGGCGGAGGCCATCTATTTCGCCGTCGGCGACGATCAAGCGTACATCCAGGACATCCTGCACGGCGATGTGCGCAGCGAAGGCATGGGGCTCGGCATGCTGATCGCCGTACAGCTCGACCATCGTGAGGAGTTCGATCGGCTATGGCGCTTCGCTCATGCCGCGCTCGAGTACGATTCGGGCCCCGCGCGCGGCTACTTTCGTTCGACATGCTCGAGCGGGCCGTGCACCGACCCTTACGGGCATCAAGAACTGGTGATGGCGTTGCTGTTCGCCCACGGTCGCTGGGGTAGCCGCAGTGGCAGCATCGACTACGGCTCGGAGGCGTTGCGCTTACTCGAGGTCATGTGGCAGGCACCAGCAGTCGACGATCCTGCGGACTCCGAGCTGACGGCATTGTTCGACGCGGAGCGCCTGCTCGTCGTCGACGAACCGACGCGCGCGCGGGCGTCCGTCACTCGCCCTTCGAACGTCAAGCCGGGCTACTACGCACTCTGGGCGATCGCGACAGGTGATGACCGCTTCAACCAGGCTGCTCAGGCGGGGCGCGCCTTTCTACAGGCTGCCGCTCATCCTCGAACGGGTCTGCTGCCGCTGCGAGCCGACTTCGATGGCGAGCCAGTGCCGGGCTCGGATAGCTTTATGCCCGAAGGGTACCGGGCGCAGCTGAACATGGCGCTCGACTTCGTCTGGCGCGACGAGAGCCGGTACGTGGCCGAAAGTGACCGCTTGCTCGGGTTCTTCGTGGCGCAGGGTTCGAGCTACGGCTCGAGCTATCCGCTCGACGGCTCACGCTGCATCAATTGCCTTCCGAGCACCGCGCTCGTGGCCATGAACGGCGTGAGTGCGCTTTCCGCTTCGCATGCGGAGCGTTCGGCCTTCGTCGAGGCAGCGTGGGACGCGGTGCCGCAAGACGGTGACGCGCGCTACTACGACGGCCTACTGCATCTGCTCTCGCTCCTGGCCTTGAGCGGCAACTTCAGGGTCTACTGAGCGGCGCGCCACGCTGGTTTCCTGGAATTTGGCAGCTACCGGCTGGCGCTCACGGAGCAGCAGCAGCTCGCGGAGCCCACGGTCTGGCGACTCGTCCACGTTCTCGTGCCCGGCTCAGGACGAAAACTCGGCGCCGTGATGCGTCAGCGAGTGGACGGCCAGCACGCTCTCCTCGCTCGGCACCCCGAGCCGTAGGGGGAAGCCGTAGTGGCCAGTGCCGCGGTGCACGTACAAGCGATCGGTCCCGCGCGCCCACAACCCGTGATCGGGCATCTTCACGAAGGCGCGCATCATCGTGTAGGGCAATCCCAGGCTGACCAAGCCGACCTGGCCGCCGTGCGTGTGGCCTGACAGCGCGAGGTCTGCCTCGCCTTCGGGCAGGTGCACGAAAGCGCCAGGGTCGTGAAGCAACACGATCCGTAGTGCGCCGGCCTCGCGTGGGTGAGCCTCGCATACTCGGGCCAGATGTTGCTTGCGTTCGCGCCACACGAAATCCATGCCGACGAGCTGCACGCGGCCAGCCGCCGTCTCTACGGTGGTGGCTTCGTCCACCAGCAGCGTGATGCCGTTTTCAGCCAGTGCGCGGCGTACGATCAGCGGCGCCTCGTGGTCGTGATTGCCGAGGCAGGCGAAGACGCGGCCAGGCAGCGCCTTGAGCGGAGCCAGCGCTTGCTCCAAAAGCCGTGGATCGGCCTGCGATTCCATGGTCAAGAAGTCGCCCGTCAGCACGACCAAGTCTGGCGCCTTGTCCACCGCGCGCTGGCAGATCTTGGCCAGACGCGCGACCGACATGAACGGGCCTAGGTGCGGATCGGTGATCTGCACGAGGCGCAGCGGCCTGGCGACACGCGCGCCGCCCGCTTGGTGCCGCGCCAGCGCCGGCACGGCTTGGCGATCCGCCACGACGATGTCGCGCGCCTCTTCGCGCCCCCACAGGGATTGCAGCACGCCGATGCCCGCGGCGACATAGGGCAAGAACACGACCGGCGCGTCGATGCCCAACGCTGCCAGCAGCACCCATGGCAGCGTGAGCAGCGTGCCAGCGCCAAAGAACGCGGCCGGCACGCTGATCAGCGCACGATAAGCGAACGAACGCATGCGCGGACGAACCAGCCCGAGTGCCTGCACGAAGACGGTCGCGTGCAGATAGATGAACACCGGCAGCGCGAACTCGAAGCGATGTACCAGCGCCGACGCGAACAGCACGTGCAGGGCTAAGCTGACGCCGCGGAAGATGGCATACGCGCGCGACCTCAGCAGTGCGAAACCGACGACGATTGCCCAGCCCAACGCCGAGATGATGAAGAACGCACTCATTCGAAACGCGAACGGCCGGCGACCTGCGGCACGTAAAGAATGTGGGGTCCGGCCCAGTCATCGTCAACTGACGGCGGGGTAGACGTATTCGGCGATCACAAGCCAAGCGGAAAGCTCAGCCACAGCTGGCCGAAGGTGGCGGCGTAACCGAGGCTGAATTGGGGCTCGGCTCAGATCGGCCTTGCTGTGACGGCCCTGAGGTAATATCCGAAGTCTGGATGCGTCGTTTTGCGGCATGGAAGGCCTTTGGGCTGGTGGCCGCGGCCGCTTGGGCGCTGGCGTCGGCCGCTGGCTGTAGCAGCGCGGACGAGGATGAGCCCCCTGACGAGCCCACTGGTACTGTCGGCTGGTGCGAGGTGCGAGGGGTGCTAGGCGCCAAGTGTCAGCGCTGCCATGTCGGCGCGGGCCTACACGGTGCGCCGTTTCCGCTCGTCACCTACGCCGACACCCAGGTGTACATGGCGTCGCTGGAGAAGCGTCGCTGGGAGCTGATGGAGAACATGGTCGACCAAGACCTGATGCCTCCGGAAGATTCGCGGCTCGATCCGCCGCCAGCCAAGCTGACCGCTGCCGAGAAAGACGTGCTGATGACTTGGTTCGCCGAGGGCGCGCAGCTCGTCGGCGGCGAAGACTGCAACTAGCTACTACTGGGCGCTGAAAGGGAGCTGGCAGCGCCCGTTGCTGCACATCGGTTCCGGCGTCGGCGTGCAGGGGGGCACGTCTGAGAAGGGACAGCCGTCGCAGATCTTGGCGTAAGCCAGCAGATCCTGATTCAAGGCGGTGAAAGCGTCCCACGGCATCGGCGTGCCGCACGACAAGTTGCACGCGTTCTTCTCGTGATACAGGCCGCAGTCTTCATTGAGCGTGCACGGCAGCGTGTTGTACTTCTCGATCACGCGCTGGCTGTACTGCCGGTATTCGTCGCGCGCCTGGTCGCAGCTGTCTCGAGTGCACTCAGGGCAACACGCACCCGCTGCTGTCTCCAAGTGGTACCCCGGCGGACAGCTCGGGGGGACGCGACACGGCAGATCCGGGCAGGCTAATATCTCGCACGTGTGGCAGCAGCCGCTCGGATCGGGGACGGGCACCGTACCTGGGCCGCAAGCGACGCCCGCGCAAGCGCAAGTTCCGCCCATCGCCGTCTGACCGGCTTGGGCGGGTCCGCCGCCCTTGCTTGCTGCACCGGCGCGCGCACCGATTGCGCCCTGCGACGTGCCGCCGCTGGCTCGAGCGCCGCCGCTCGACGTCGCGCCCTCGCCGTCGCCGTCTTGCGAGAACTTGCCGCCGCAAGCCAGACCCAGCCCCAGCGGGAGCAGGAGCCAACCGAAGGAGCTTGCGCGCATGCCGAAAGCCTATCATGCCCACTCCTGGCGTAGCGCCTCGACGGCAGCGCTTGGCCCTCGGGGATCCCCCGCACGACGCTTCATCCCGTCGGCCTGGGCTTGAAGCTCATCGGTGATCACCCGTCATCGTTAAGTAACAGGCGGCACCGGCGATAGGTGACGGCCGGGCGAGAGAGCAGCTGACTTAGAACGGTGTACTACTTTCGTTCCCCGCCCCTGGCTGGTAACTTTGCTTGCTCGCGGGGCGGATTCGTCGCCCGCGAACGAGCATGACCACCGGAGCCGCCAGCCAATCGAAGGCAGGGGAGAGTAGCGCGGCGCCGGTGCGGAGCGGCGAGGTAGTTGCGGGCAAGTACGCCGTGGAGCGCACGTTGGGCGTCGGCGGCATGGGTGTGGTGGTAGCTGCGCGCGATCAGGTGCTCGACCGCGCCGTGGCTATCAAATTCTTGCTGCCCAAGCTAGCCGGTTCCGACACGGCCGTGCAGCGCTTCGTGCGTGAGGCGCGCGCCGCCACGCGCGTCACCAGCGAGCACGTGGTTCGGCTGCTCGAGATCGACGAACTACCATCCGGTACGCCTTTCTTCGTGATGGAGTACCTGGAGGGGAGCGACCTTCGAGCCTTGCTGCGAGAGAGAGGGCCGCTGGCTCCGAGCCTGGCCGTCGACTACGTGCTGCAAGCTCTGCAGGCGGTGGCTGAGGGTCACCTCAAGGGCATCGTCCATCGCGACATCAAGCCTGGGAACCTGTTCTTGACCGCGCGCGCCGACGGCACGCCGCTGATCAAGGTGCTGGATTTCGGCATCGCAAAGACGCTGGAGAGCGACGCGGCCGAGTCCACGGCGCTCACTAGCTCCGACGACGTGCGGCTCGGCTCACCAGCGTACATGCCGCCCGAACAGCTGCAGAACCCGCGAGACGTCGACACGCGCTCGGACATCTGGTCGCTAGGGGCGACACTTTACGAGCTGCTGTGCGGTCGGCCCGCGTTCGAGGCACCGGGCTATCTCGAGCTCGCGACCCGCATCTTGAGCTCGCAGCCCATGCCGATGGCCGAACAGCCGGTGCCGAGCGCGCTGCCCAAGGGCCTCGAGCAAGTGCTGCGCAAATGCTTGGAGAAGGATCGCGGTTTGCGTTACGCGAATGCCGCGGAGCTCGCGGCCGCGCTCGCACCCTTTGGCAGCGAGGACGCGCGCGTGTCGCTGACGCGCGTGACCGGGATGTCGCAGCACACGGCACCGCTGCCGCATCACGTCACGCACGACTCTGGCTCGGTGGCTACCACCTTGACGGTGGCGTCGGCGCTGGATTCGAGCGCGCGCTCCCACGCGGATCGGCGCGACACGAGTAACATCGGACCAGTCGCCGCGCGGCGAGGCCGGAGCTGGATAGTATTGAGCGGCGCCGTAGCTGCCGTGCTGGTGATCGTTGCCTTGAGTCGGACTCCCGCACCTGCGCCGGTCGAGCTGGCTCCCGCAGTTCCGGCCGCCCAGCCCTTGGTGGCCCCGGGCGCTCGGGCAGCACCACCAGCCGTGACGCCATCCGTGCTCGAGGCGCCGACGCCCCGACGCGAACCATTGCCAGCGGCGCAGACGAAGCCGCCGGCCAGGGCACAGGGCCAGAGTCGCGAGGTCGTGCACGGTTCAGGTAAGCCCAGGGCTCCCGTCGTTGCGCCTAGCGCGAGCGCCGTGGCTGCGCCTGCCGTGAGCGCGATCCGCGAAGCACCATCGGAGACCGCCCGCGGCCGGTCGGCAGAGATCGAGCGGCTGATCGAGCAGCGGCGTTAGTTGGCGAGCATCACCAGCTGCGGGCTCGGAGAAAACTTGGGACCTCCCGAACAGTCAGCGACTACTTAGCGCCGGGACGCTTTTCTTCTCCGTTCACCACGGTTATGTCTACCAGTCGCTGAGTTGCTTTGTTTGTCGTTGGCTGCTCGGGGGTCCTGACGCTGACCGTTGCAAAACACGCGCCCGCGCGAACGTGGCCGCGGACCACGGGCGGCAGGCAGGGCCGCGCGGTTGCTTGCGCTGCGGCGTCGCCCTTGCGCCCCCATGAGACGAAAACGCCTGCTGCATTCCTGCGGGCAGCGTTCATTCGGAGCGGTCAGCAGGG
>WUUC01152298.1_pt1 | contig 12650 bp, 8 predicted proteins | sample 6278441 | NCBI WGS metagenome assembly WUUC01 (sample SAMN13675441, study PRJNA597444) | soil metagenome | isolation source: soil | place: USA: Washington | collected 2017-10 | reverse complement strand
CTACTGGCACTTCGTGGACATCATCTGGATTTTCCTCTTCCCGCTCCTGTACCTGCTCGGCGCGCACTACACGAGCGGCGGAGGACACTAAAAAAAGTAAATGGTGAATGGTCAATGGTGAATGGATAAGAACCGTCTTTCACCATTTACTATTTTCCATTTACCATTTACGGCTTTAATGAGGTTGGGGTCATGTCGGAACACATCGTCTCAAGACAAGTCTATTTTGTAATCTTCGGCGCGCTGATGGTCGGGACGGCGCTGACGGTTCTGGCGGCGACGCAGAACTTCGGCTGGGCGAACGACCTCATCGCGATGTCGATTGCGGTCGGCAAGGCGCTCCTCGTGCTCCTCTTCTTCATGCACGTCCGCTACAGCTCGCGCCTCATCTGGGTGGTCGTCGCCTCTATGTTCTTCTGGCTCGCCATCATGCTCGTGCTCACCCTGACCGACTACTCCAGCCGCGAATGGTTCGGCCCCGCCAAGACCGACCACGTCAACATCGGCGGCGCGGGCGGGACGCCCCCGCGACCTGCGCACTGAAAACTAGCACGCCAGCCCGGCAGACGCTCCAAGACTTCCTGACTTTCCGCGCGCGACCAACCCGCACGCGCGTTCCGCCAGCGAAACGCCGCGCAAAGCGGCTGCCCCGCACACGTCCGCACGGGCAAACGATTGACATTTAAAGTCAAAGAGAATAATTTTCGCCCTACAGGGCGGCTTTGAACGGCACGGTGCTTTCGCGCTCGCGTCCAACTGGCTGCCCTCACTCACCTAGACCCGGTGAGCGTACTTCGTGGACACCGAATCGGTCGGGCATCCGCCAAAGCCCGCAGCACGCATGCGCGCGTGTGCCGTCTCCGGAGTGCGCGATTTCAGGAAGGTCGCTCGGACGAACCGGGGCCGCATTTTTCAAGGCTTGGCCGCTTCTCTGGTTGCTCGATCTCCTCATCCCGTTCCCGTTCGTTGAATCGCCCGCCGCATCCAAACACACAGGCATGGAAGCCGCCGGTCGTGAATCCCTTAGACACCACGCGAAAGCGAGGACAAGCCCTCATGAGCGTTACGGAAAACGTCTTGGAAGCCAAAGATATCTTGCGCGGCAAGATTGCCTCGCCCGAGAAGATGTTCCTTCTCGCCGAAGCGCTACGCAAGGCGGATCAGTTCGGCTACGCGCGACAACTGTTCGGGCGCTTGCGCAAGTCGCCCGTCAGCGCTACCGAGCTGAAGGAGTCCGACGACCGGAAGATGAGGAACGCGCTCGGGGGCAAGGAGGCGCGCGTCGTGCTGGCGCAGAAGCACGCGCTCTGCACTTACAAAGACCCTGACATCCCCGCCGACGTGCGGCACGAGAGGGCGTTCGGCATCCTCGAAGAGGTCGAAGACCTCTCGAAGACTTCAGATCAGGAGACGCTCGGGCTGGCCGGGGCCATCTTCAAGCGCAAGTGGCAGCTAGACGGGCAGAAGCAAAACCTCGAACGCGCTCTCTATTACTACCGCCGCGGCTCCGAGTTGGGCGCGGCGGGGGATTACGGCTGGAACGGCATCAACGCCGCCTACACGCTCGACCAGCTCGCGCACATCGAATCGCGCTCGGCCTCGCTCGCGGGCAGCGAGTCTCTGATTGCAAAAGAGAGGCAGGAAGAGGCGCGCGCCATCCGCCGAAGACTGACCGCCGAACTTCCGCCGCTGGCGATGAAGGACGAATGGCTGAACGATACTTGGTGGTTCCCCGTCACGGTGGCCGAGGCTCACTTCGGCCTCGGCGAGTACGTGGAGGCCGAAGTGTGGCTCGGGCGCGCAAAGCGGCTGGTCGAGGGCGGGCAGGTCTCGGACTGGGAGTATGAGACGACGGCGCGGCAACTGGCCGAGTTGATGCGCCTGCAAAGAGACGGCACGGCGGCGACGCAGCCCTCGGCGCTCGAAGAGACGCCGGCGTGGCGCGTGCTCGAAGAGTTCATGACGGTCAACGGGCGCAGCTACACTGCCGGGGTGCGCTCGTCCTACATTGGCAAGGTCGGGCTGGCGCTCTCGGGCGGCGGCTTCCGCGCATCGCTCTTCCACATCGGAGTGCTGGCGAAGCTCGCCGAGATGGACGTTCTGCGCAGCGTCGAAGTGCTCTCGTGCGTCTCGGGCGGCTCCATCATCGGCGCGCATTACTACCTCGAAGTGCGGAACCTGCTTCAGACCAAGGGCGACGGCGAGATTACGCGCGAGGACTACATCCAGCTCGTGCAGCGCATCGAGCGCGACTTTCTCGACGGCGTGCAGAGCAATTTTCGCACGCGCGTCGCCGCCGAGGTGACGACCAACTTCAAGACCATCTTCAAGCGCAACTACAGCCGCACCGACCGCATAGGCGAGCTGTTCGAGGAAATCATCTATTCGAAGATAGAGGACGGCGGGGGCGAGCGCCCGCGCTGGCTCGGGGAACTCGGCGTCGCGCCGCTCGGAGAGGGCGCGGCCTTCACGCCGAAGAAGGACAACTGGCGGCGCTCGGCCAAAGTCCCCATCCTCATCATCAATGCCACTTCGATAAACACGGGGCACAACTGGCAGTTCACGACGGCTTGGATGGGAGAGCCCGCGGCGAGCATCAATTCCGAGATTGACAGCAACAGGCAACTGCGCCGCATGTACTACGCGGAAGCGCCCGAGGGTTATCAGAAGTTTAGTCTGGGCCGCGCCGTCGCCGCCTCGGCCTGCGTGCCGGGCCTCTTGGATCCAATCGTCCTCGACAACCTCTATCCTGAGATTACCGTCAGGCTCGTGGACGGCGGCGTGCACGACAATCAGGGTGTCGCGGGCCTTCTGGAACAGGGCTGCAACGTGCTTCTGGTGAGCGATGCGAGCGGGCAGATGGAGATGTTGAATAACCCGAGCGCGGGGCTGCTGGCCGTCCCCTTGCGCTCGCTCGACATGCTCATGGCGCGCGTCAGGGAGACGCAGTACGAAGACCTCAAGGCGCGTCGCAACTCCTCTCTGCTGCGCGGGCTGATGTTTCTTCACCTCAAGAAAGACTTGGACGCAGACCCCATCGACTGGGTCGGCTGCCAAGACCCCTTCGACGCCTCAGACGAATCGCGTCCCGTCGAGAGGCGCGGCGCTCTGACTAGCTACGGCATCCGCAAGGACGTGCAGGCGCTCCTCGCCGCCATCCGCACAGACCTCGACGCCTTCTCCGACACGGAGGCTTACGCGCTGATGACGAGCGGCTACCTGATGGCAGAGCACGAGTTCAAAAGCTGCATCGAGGGCTTCGCCAGCCGTGAAGTCGCGCACGTCTCTTGGCGCTTCCTCGCGCTCGAAGAGGCTATGAAGAAGACGGGCGACGCCAGAATGATGCAACTGCTCGCCCTCGCGCGCAGCCGCGCCGTCAAGCTCTGGAAGTATTCAATCAGCGCCCTCCCCGTGGCGAGCATCGGCCTCACCCTCGCGGGGTTCCTCATCTGGCTTATCTCCTACGCGCTGAAGGATGTCGAGAGCGGCCAGCGCACCGAAACGCTCGGGCTGCTGGCGCTCCTCTTACTGTCTACGCTCTCGTTTATCATCGCCGTCTCCATCGTGTTCGGCGTACCCACGCTCCTTTTGCTGGCGGCCATCATACGGGTGCGCAATCGCGACAAGACTTGGGGGCAAATCATCTCGGGCCTCACGCTCATGTTCGTCGGTTGGATTCCGGCGCGCATACGGCTTCACGTCTTCGACAAGTGGTATCTGGGGCGCGGCAACATCAAAGACCGCACGACCGAGACCGCGCCGCGCGAGCAGCCCGCCGAGAGCCGCTTCAGCGTCAAGGCGTTCAGCGACAGAATCGACAGGGCCAACACGACCGAGTCCATCAACAGCGCGATAGACCAGTTCAACATGGTGGACGCCATCGGCTCGCTCTTCAAGGCCAAGGGCTACGACGTGAAGTGCTTCCCCCGCGACCGAGACATCAACCCGCTGCAACTGAACCTAGACCTCTACGCGAACAACAAGTCGCGAAGGATTCTGGCGATGGTCAAGACGGCGAAGGAAGAGCGGAGCGTGGACTGGCAGACGGGGTCGAGCCTTGAGACCGCCGCGTGGTTCATGTCCAGCCATTCAGCGCCGGTGCAGCCGCCGCAGCAGCAGTGCGCGACGGGCACGGAGGGGGCGGCGAGCCCGCCGGGGGAGGTGGCCGCTTGGCTGTTTCTGGTGGACGTGGAGCCGCACGAGAGCCTCAAGCCGTTCGAGGAGCGGGGCGTGCTCAAGGTGCGCTCGATGCGCACGGAGGACATCCGCAGAATCTTAGAGTCGAAGCCGGGCGTGTCCGGCGAGCCGCCTTCCGCCGCGTTCTCCGCCGAGGCCGAGAGGTGGCTCGAAGGAGTCGGAGAGTTCCGCAGCGCGTTGGCCGCGCCGGGTGCATTGTCCCAGCAGATGGAGGTGTGAGATGGGTGAGTGTTCTTCGTTCGAACAGCTTCTGAGCAACATGGCTCTGCCGTCGCAGTTGACGGGATTGCTGGAACCGACTTTGCAGAGTCTCGGCTACAAGCTCGGGACGACGGACGGCTTCGACCCGAAGGGCAAGCCCTTTAAGTACCACGTGGCGCAGAACGGCGCGAACAGCAAGCCCGTCTCCCTCATCTACGTCGAGAGCTTGCAGGATCAGGAGTGCATGTACAACGTCCTCCTGCTCGGCTACCTGTTCCAGAACAACCCGAACCCGCTCATCATCTTCTCGAACGGCCCGTTCGTCCACCCGGCCTACAACGGCGCGGCTGAGATGTGGAAGAAGATGGGGCCGGAGGACGTTAAGCTCTACAGCTCCTATGAGGTCGGCCTCATCGACAGCGCCAAAGACAACACGGTCGAGATGCAGCGCAGGGTGAAAAAGTATCTGGGCCTGAGCGGTGATGCCGCGCCCGTCACGACGACGCTGCCGCCCGCGCCGTCCAAGCCCGAGGTCGTCAAAATCTTCATCAGCTACAGCCACGAAGACAAGACTTACTTCGACGACAAGTCGCTCATCGGCATACTCCGACCGCTGGAGAATCAGGGCGCGCAGTTCTGGTCTGACGAGGAGATTCCGACCGGGGCCAAGTGGGACGAAATGATTAAAGAGAGAATCAAGGAGTCGCACATCGCGCTGCTGTTGGTCAGCCAGTTTTTTCTCGATTCAAAATACTGCTCCGGCGTCGAAATCCCCGGCTTCATCAAGAAGGCCGAAGAGGAGAAACGCCTGACCATCTTCCCTATCATGCTCTCGTCCTGTATGTGGGAAGAGCACGAATGGCTCGCGAGCCGCCAGTTCATCCCGAACGACGGAGTGATAGATGTCGAGTATCAGGACGCGGGCAAGCGCATGAAGCTCTTTATCGAGATTCGCAAGAAGCTGCTGGCGGAGATTCAAAAGATTCGGGACGCGGGCAACGGCGACGGCAAATGAGCCGCCGCGCGGCTGGCGCGCTTGTGCCGGTTGAAAGAGTGTGACATAGGGGCGGGACTGCCTCCGCCGGAAGTTTAGTAGAATGATGCCTGACGCGGGCCGAGAGACGTTCGTCCCGGCGTCAGGCATTTCGCTTTCTCGTACCGGAGAATCGTTCAGAATGAGACGAATCATCACCGTCGTGCTTAGCTTCGCGCTTCGCGTCTTCTTCCGGCGCGTCGAGGTCGTTGGCCGCGAGCGCGTGCCGCGAGGGGGCGCGGTTATGTTCGTCCTCAACCACCCGAACGGTTTGGTTGACCCGGCCTTCCTGCTCTGCTACGCGCCGCGCCGCGTCTCATTCCTCGCCAAGTCCACGCTCTTTCGGATTCCGGTCGTAGGCTTCTTCGTGCGCCGTCTGGACTCCATCCCCGTCTACCGAAAAGAGGACGACGGCGTGGACGTTTCGCGCAACAAGGAGACGTTCGAGCACTCGCACGCGCTCTTGAAGCGCGGAGGCACTATCGCCATCTGCCCGGAGGGCAAGTCGCATAGCGAGCCTTCGCTGCAACCCTTGAAGTCCGGCGCGGCGCGCATTGCGCTCGGCGCGGCCTCAGCCGGTGAAGCGCTAGACATGAAGGTTGTTCCCGCCGGACTCTACTATCCGGCGAAGACCTCTTTCCGCAGCGGCGCGCTGCTCTACTTCGGCGAACCGATAGAGGTCGCGCCCGTCGCGCTCGACGAGCGGGGCGAGCCGCCGCGCGAGGCCGTGCGCGAACTCTCAGACCGCTTGGCCGAATCGCTGCGCTCTCTCACGCTCAACGCCGACCGGCACGAGGCTCTGGCCGTCATCGCGCGGGCCGAGCGCATCTTCTCTTCGGAGGAAGAGCCGGCGGGCGAAGAGGGTTGGAGTCTTGAGCGCGAGCTGCGACGGCGACGCCGTTTCGTCGAGGGCTACGCCTTCCACCGCGAGCACTCCGCGCGACGATTGGAGGAGTTGGAGGCGCGCGTCCACCAGTACGAAGAGGAGCTGCGGCATGCGGGGATTGAAGACCCGCGCCACCTCTCGACCTCCACCGTCTCGCGCTACGGGCGCGCGTGGACGCTCGTCGCGCGCGTCCTGCTCTTCTTGATAGTAGCGCCGCTCGCGCTGGCGGGCGCGCTCCTGCATTACCCGGCCTACACGCTCGCGGGACTGCTCGCCACGAAGCTTTCGCAGAGCTACGAAGACGTGCTCTCGACCTTCAAGATAATGGCCGCCATGCTGCTTTTTCCGTTGACGTGGATTGCGCTCGCCGCCACGGTCTACGCCTTCGCGGGCTGGCGCTGGTCGCTGGCGGCGCTCCTCTTCGCGCCCGTCGCGGGCTACGCCGCGCTGCGCACGCGCGAGGAGTTCGACCGCTTCGTCGCGGGCACGCGCGCCGTCCTTTTCTTCATCCGCGAGCGCCGCTTCTTCAAACAACTCCTCGACGAGCGCAGAGCGATTCGCAAGGAGATTCTCGCCCTCGGCTCCGAAGCGGAACAGGCGGGAGCGTTGAAGCCGTAGACAGTAAAAAGCGATTTCAGGTCTGAAATTTGAACTCTCAAATCTCAAGCTTGAAATCGCTGCTTACTGCTTGCTGCCTAGCCGTCTACTGTTCGCCGAGCACGAAGTTGTAGGTGACGACGCCCGTGACTTTGACGGGCTGGCCCGAGAGCCGTGTCGGTGAGAAGCGTGCTTGCCGTGCGGCGGAGGCCGCGGCCTCGCGGAGCAGCGGGTGGCCGCTGACGGCGACGGCTGTGGCGACGCCGCCTTCCTCGTCAACCAGAATCTGCACGGTGACTGTCCCCGAAGCGCCGGCCTCTATCGCCTCGCGCGGATAGACGGGCGCGGGCTTGCTGATAGCCTTGCCGTTTAGCACGCCGCCGGAGATGGGCATTTTGCCGCCCGTCGGCGCAGCCGCTTCAGCGTTCGCGAGCGACGGGTCTGAAGAGGGCAGCCCCTTCGCTTCCGTCACTCCGCCCGCCCCTGCTTTGGAAGCGCCTCCGCCCGTCTCGCCCGTCATCTTCTGGTACTCCGCCAAGGCTTCTTTGTACTGCGTGTCGGCCAGCTCCTTCTGCGAAGCGTCGCCCTCCATCTCGGCCAGTTTGGCAGACTCGCGCAGCAGGTTGGTTTTGAACGCCCAAGCCTGTAGATTGCGCGGCGAGAGTTGGAGCGCCTGCTCGTTGGCCTCCGTCGCGCGCGCGATGCACTGCCGCGCCTTGTAGAATTCGCCGGAGTCTGCGGGCATCTTGTAAGTGATGATTGTCTTCTCGGCCTGCTGTACGGTCTCTTTATTGTCCTTGTGTTCGGTGACGTTGTAGGAGCACTGCCAGTCCTCCTTCGCAAGCATCATGTAGAGCGCGGCCCGTCTCCCCACGGGCAGAGAGGCGTCGCCCGCGCGCGCCAGAATCGCCTCGCGTGCCTTCTCGTCGTTGCGCATCAGTCGATAGAGATTGACGATTGCGTTGAAGGCGTCTTCGTTCAACGCGTCTTTCGAGAGTATCCGCCGGTAGGCTTCGACGGCCTCCTCGCCCTTCGCCAGATTGGAGGCTTCCATGTCGCCCGGCCTGAACTGCTCCTGAATCGAGCGCGCGAGGAAGAGCGGCGCGTTCCTGTGCTCGGGGTCGAGTTCCAGCGTCTTCCTGAAGTGCGCTTCGGCCTTGACGAAATCGCCTGCGCGATACTGCCGCGCCCCCGCGTCCATCTCCGCACGCACCTTGTTCATCTCCTCGCGCGTCTTCTGCGCTGGACGCGCTTCCGTCTGGCCGAGCGCGAGCGTCGGGGCGTTGATGACCAAAAGGACGGCTGCTGCGAGCGAGAGGATGAAGTGTCTTTTCATGTTCGTCTCCGGGCGATAAATGCTTTTGAGCGGATTTCAAAACGTCTTTCAAGAGAGACGGCGATGCCCGTCTCACTGAAATTCTAACGTACTGGGCGCTGCCCCGTCAGCCATGAAACGAGGACGTATTTTTCGCCGCTCATCACGGGCTCGGCGCGGTGGACGTAGGTGGAAGGGAAGACAATCGCCTTGCCTCGACCGGGAGCGACCGAGTGGCCGAGGTCTGGAAAGGTCGTCCGCCCGCCCTCGAAGTCTTCGTTGAGATAGCAGACGATGGAAAAATACCTGTACGGGTTTTCTTCTATCACGTCGATGTGGTCGCGGTAGTAATTGCCGGGGACGTAGCGCACCACCTGCGTGGCCGAGTGGTGCGCCAGCTCCATCCCCCAGACCTGCTTGACGAGCGGTTTGACGACTTCGTCCATCCGCGCGTCGAAGCACTTTTCGAGCACCGAGCCGCCCGGAGGCGCGATGAAACTCGCGTCGCGTTCGGGCCTCTGGACGGTCTTGAAACTCCCATCGTCCTCCTGCGTCGCCACGGTCGCCTGATACCAGTGCGTCTGTCCCTTCGCGCACTCGAAGACCGCTTCGCACTCTTCGCCATCGAAGAGCCGCAGCGCGATGATGCCTGAACTCTCTTCCGTATATTCGAGCATCGTTGGCCGTTTCGGTTGGCTTTTATATGCCCTCGGCTTCTCTCCGCCGGGGAGCCGCAAAGCGTGGGGGCCGAAGGCGTCGCCGCCGGGTAGGTGAATCAGCGCCCGAAGTGTATCCGCCGCCGCCCGAATTTTCAAGAATCCGCTCGCCGGGGCCGAGCTTTTCAGCCTATTTCTTCCCGAGCGCGACGGCGCGCTGGTATGCGGCGTAGACGGCCTTTGAAAGGACTGTGCGCAGGCCGCCTTTCTCCATCTGGTAAATCGCCTCGGCGCTAGTTCCGCCGGGTGAAGTGACCATGTTGCGAAGCTCCGCCGGGTGCTTGTGCGACTCGCGCGCGAAGAGCACGGAGCCGAGCATCGTCTGCGTCACCAGCTCCTGCGAGACGTGGCGCGAGAAGCCCATATGGACGCCCGCGTCCACCAGCGCCTCCATCATCATGAAGATGTAGGTCGGCCCAGTCGCCGAGAGCGCCGTCGCCATATCTATCATGCGCTCGTTCTCCACGAAGGTCTCGCGGCCCAGCGCGCCGAGCATCGCGCGCACCACCTCGCGCTGCTCGTCGCTGACCTGCGCGTCGGCAGTCCAAGCCGTCATGCCTTCGCCGATTTGCGCGGGAGTGTTGGGCATCGCGCGCACGACCGAAGGATGCAGAAGCCCTCCGGCGATGGTCTCGGCCCGCGCGCCCGCCACAATCGAGAGCACGAGCTGGTCTTCCGTGAGCGCGCCTTTCAACTCTTCGAGCACGCCGCCCAAGCGCTGAGGCTTGACGGCGAGGACGACGACCGAAGCGGGCGCGGAGTCTGCCGCTTCGTGGCCGCTTCGGTCGCGAGGCGCTGCGCCGTCATCGTCTGAAGGGCCGCGCATGGTGGCCGCCGCGCGGTTGCTTTCGAGGGCGCGTATACCGTAGCGCGCTTCCAGCTCCTCGCGTCGCGCAGGGCGCGGGTGGCTGGCGAGTATCTGCGAAGGGCTCACCAGCTCGCGCCGCAGGAGCCCGGCTATCATCGCCTCGGCCATCACGCCGCAGCCGACGAAGGAGAGCTTGGATGCTCGAAGCGGGTTGGCCTCGCGCTCGCCGTCGTCGGCGGCTGCGTTTTCGTTTGAAGCGTTGGTCATAGAGTTGTCGGCTGTCCTTGCTGTTTTCCGTCGAACCGCGTCAATGATATTCGCCCGCGCGCTCGCGCGTCCAACCGTCGCACCCCCTTGAAAATCTCTTGAAAGCACGTGTCACCGCCCGTCGATACTTGCCACAGTCGGAGGCGGCAAATATGCTGCTTTTCTGCACGGGTCAATACTTGTAAACAAATATTTACAAGTGTGTGAGAACTTCGCGCGCGGTTTTCTGCTACCATCTGCGGCCAAGAAACGGCTTTTTCGAGAGCGTAAGTCGCCTGAAGGGGCGCACCCGTAAAACGGATTCTCGAACTTTTCCGACAGCCCAGAATCACATCCGTCACATTGCGAGGAGAAATCAAGATGAAGACCCTGAGAACGTACCCTTTTGCCGCCGTCGCGCTGCTTCTAATCTGCGCCGCAGCGGTGCAGGCGCAGACGACCCTGCGCCTGCCGCGCCCGAGCCAGAAGTCGAGCGTCATGCAGACCGTCGGCGTCACCGACATCTCAATCACCTACAGCCGTCCCGGCGTGAAGGGACGGAAAATCTGGGGCGACCCGCCCGCAGGCGCAGCCGTCGGGACGGCGACTCTGGACGACGGTCGCGTGCGTCCATCGGATGCGCCCATCGTCCCCTACGGACACGTGTGGCGCACGGGCGCGAACGAGGCGACGCTGTTTGAGGTGAGCGACAACGTGCTCATCAACGGCCAGCCGCTTCCGGCGGGCCGCTACAGCCTGCACACCATCCCCACGAAAGACGAGTGGACGATTATCTTCAACAAGGACGACGGGCAGTGGGGCAGTTTCGCGTACGATGAGAAGAAGGACGCGCTCCGCGTCAAGGCGAAGCCCGAGATGGTGGCCGACAATCAGGAGTGGCTCGCATTCGGCATCGACCCTGTGGGCGAGAACGCCGCGCGGGTCAACATCCGCTGGGAGAAGCTGACAGTCCCTTTCACCGTCGAAGTGAAGGACGTGAACACGCTGGCCGTCGCTAAGGCGCGCGCCGCCCTCGCCTCGGCCAAGCCCGACGACTGGCAGATGCCCCTTCAGGCCGCCAACTACATGCTTCAGAACAAGCTCGACCTCGCGGAAGCGATGCGCTTGACCGAGCAGTCCATCAAGGCCCGCGAGAACTTCAACAACCTCAACCTCAAGGCGCGCATCCTCGCCGCCGAAGGTAAGACCGCCGAGGCCGTCGCCGCTGGCGAGAAGGCGCTCCAAGTAGGCAAGGCCGCCAACGCCAACGCGCAGGCGCTCGCCAACTTCGAGAAGCTGGTCGGCGAGTGGAAGACCAAGAAGTAGCACGCGGGGAAGTAGCAAGCGGAGGGTGCGGGCCGAACAGCCGCGCCGGAAAGTTAAGAGAGGGTGACGAGCTTTCGCGTCGTCACCCTCTCTTTTTCTCTTCAGACCTGCTCGGCCACGGTCTTTAAGGAACCGGCGAGGACGAGAAGGCGAGGTCGGAGATGAGCAGAGCGCCCGTCAAGTTCTGGTCGAACCTGAACTGCACGGAGCGGACATCCGAGAGGTTGATGCCGCTGAAGGCCGAAACGGGAATCCGCACGGTGTTGAGCAGCACTTTCGGGACGGGGCCGGTCGTGCCCGGCGGGTAGAAGAGAGCGCCCGTGAAGCTTCCGGCGAGCACGGTGGCCGTCGTGCCATTCCCGTCGGTCAGGATAACTCTGAAGTTCTGCGCGACGCCGTTGGTGTTGCGCGTGTCGGCGAAGTTGACGCTGGCGCGGAACGTTAGCCACTGGAAGCCGTTCACGTCGCGTTGGCCCAGAGGCAGGTCGTTCGTGTAGGTGGAGAGCGCGCTCCAACCCGTCCGCAACTGGCTCAGGCCGCGCATGGTGGTGGCGCGGGCGCTCGGCGTCGTGTGCGGCTGTCTGGCGGTTGATTGCGCGGCGGGCAGGCAGTGCTGCGGCTGCGGCGAATTGCCTCCGCAAAGGTCGTGCGGCGTCAGCCCGGTCTGCGTCGTCGCCCCGCCCAGAGTGTTCGTCGTCAGGTTGGCCGAGGTGAGCAGGCGGTTGATGTCTCTGCGCTTGGTGGCGGTGCTGGGCGCGTGATAGGAGACATGGAGGTTTGTGGTCTGCGCCGAGGCGGGCGGCGGCGCTTCGCCCGTCAGGATGGGCAGGAACTGCGTCTCGCCGCCGACGTAGGCGCGCATCACCGCCGAGATGTATGCGAGGCCCGTCCCGCGCTGCTGCGCAGAGGTCAGGCGCTTGTTGTTCGCGCCCGTGCCGCAGTGCGCGTCTGAAGTCCCGCCCGCGACGAAGGCATTCCAGTCATCGGAAGTGCCAGCCGCGAACAGCCCCGGCGTCCAGACCGTGTTGTAGAAGTTATGGTTAGCGCCCATCACCTGAATGGTGTGCTTGGGCGCGGCATCGCCCGGCACGTTGTAGCGCGCGTCGTCGTAGAAGTGGACGCCCTGATTGTCGCTCACGTCGCCGTCGCAGTAGGGGAGAATCACCGCCAGCGCGGAGTTGTTGACGACGGGACGGTTGAAGTCCACGGGTGCGAGCGGGAAGACCGCCTTGACGGTGTAAGGCGAGCCGAGCGAGGCGTTGTGGACGAAGTGCTTGACGACGCCCTCGCCGCCGCGCGAGTGGCCCATCGTGCCGACGCGCGTG
>WUUC01031184.1_pt1 | contig 12651 bp, 13 predicted proteins | sample 6278441 | NCBI WGS metagenome assembly WUUC01 (sample SAMN13675441, study PRJNA597444) | soil metagenome | isolation source: soil | place: USA: Washington | collected 2017-10 | reverse complement strand
TATCGGGGGTTCGAATCCCTCCCTCTCCGCCAGCTAGTCTTATATTCCTTTGATTTCCATGTTTTCCTACTCTAAGTGGCCGTCTTCCGCGCCAATTGGGCATTCTTCCACGAAAACCGAACACCAGAAATGAGAATACAGACGTCTGAGGCGCTGGAAGGCCGCCTTCTCTCCCAAAGCCGAGTTTGTCGTTCGGTTCTCTGACGGTCTTTAATTTGGGCAGTGCGGTCCGATCATCCATACTCTGATGGAGGAGACCATGTTGTCGCACGCTGACATATCGATGGCCGACGCCACCAAGCAGATCATTGTCATTCCCGATGACATCGGCGAGTCATTCAAGTCCTCGCCGAACATCGAGCGTCTAATGAAGATCGCGACTGTAGAACTCTACAGCCAGCGAGCCTCAGACGAAACCGAGATGATCGGACGGGTTCGCAGCGCAAATGTGATCCTGTCGTTTCGGCCAGCTTTCACGAAGTTTCCAAAATCGGTTCTCGATGGCGCGTCGAATCTGCGCATGGTCTGCATCTCCGGCACAGGTACAGAGGATGTCTCGGTGGCAGACGCCACCTCGCGTGGCATCGCGGTCGCCAACGTGCCGGGGCCATCGAACCGCGCTGTCGCCGAGCATTGCTTGGCGCTCCTGTTTGCAGTCGCGCGCTCAGTGGCCACGCAGGATCGTGCGATCCGGCGGGGGGAATGGAAGGCGATCCAAGGCATCGAGCTTGGCGGCAAGACGTTAGGCATTATCGGCGTCAGCGGCATTTCGTCAGAACTGGCGCCTCTCGCGCGAGGGCTCGGGATGAAGGTGATCTCGTGGTCGCGCAACAATGATGCTGCGCGCGCGGCCGCGATCGGGTCGCAGGCAGTGCCGCTCGATCAATTGCTCGCGACGGCCGACGTGATCTCGCTACATGTCCGCCTCAATGAGACGACACGCCATATGATAGGCGCCGAGCAATTCGCCCGCATGAAACGGGGCGCGATCCTGATCAACACGGCTCGCGGTGGCGTCGTCGATGAGGTCGCACTTCTGCGCGCGCTTAGCAGCGGTCAACTGGGCGGCGCTGGTCTCGATGTATTCGAGGCCGAGCCGCTTCCTGCCGGCCATCCGTTCCTAATGAACGAGAACGTCGTCATGACGCCGGTGTCGGCATGGAGCACGGTGGATGCATCCGCGCGCATGATCAACCAAAGCATTGAGAACGTCGTGCAGTTTCTTGCGGGTACGCCGACGAATATTGTGAATCCCGCTGCGCTGAGGGCATAATCAGACGGGTTTGGGGGAAAGCAATGCGTATCGCACGATATTGGGACGCAGCTGCCAACGCCGCAAGGTATGGTGTCGTCGAGGACGACATCATCCGCGAACTCGCCGGCCACCCTTATCGCGAGCTTGCCACCACGAACAACATCCGCCCGCTCGCCGCCACGCAGCTACTGGCGCCTTGCGAGCCGACCAAGATCATCGCGGGCGGTGCGAATTATCGCGGTCATCTCAAGGAAGTTGGATTGGCGATCCCGACGGTGCCAGTGTTTTTCCTGAAACCACCGACCACGCTCATCGGCCCTGACCAGCCGGTCGTCTATCCGCCCGAAACCAAGAAACTTGAGTATGAGGGCGAGCTCGCGGTCGTCGTCAAAAGCCCGATGCGCGACACCCCGCCCGGCGAGGTATTGAAGAACCTGCTCGGCTATACCTGCGTGAACGACGTTACCGCCCGCGACATCCAGGTAATCGGTGGCAACCTCCTACATCTGTGCCATTCGAAATCGTTCGACACATTTTGCCCCACTGGCCCCTGGATCGAGACCGATCTCGACGCGCATTCGCTCGACATCGAGCTCCGCATCAACGGCGAGGTTCGGCAACCCAAGACCAACACCAGCGATATGATCTTTCCCGTCGAAGAAATGGTTAGCTACTTCTCGCGTGTGATGACCTTGCTGCCAGGCGATCTGATCCTTACCGGCGCGCCTCCTGGCATTGGCGGAATGAAGGTCGGAGACGACGTCGAAGTGATTGTTCAGGGTATAGGCACGCTGCGACACACGGTTGTCGCAGGCCCGAAGCGGTGAACGTTCTTGCCCAGTTCGCCGTCAACGGCGTTGTTGCCGGCAGCGTCTATGCGTTGATCGCGCTCGGCTTCGCTCTTATCTTCACGGCCAGCCGGGTGTTCCACTTCGCACATGGCGGTGTGTACACGCTCTCGGCATTCGCCGGCTACACTGCGCTGGTGACATTCAAGCTCGGCATCGTCGCGGGCTTCCTTACCGCGATCATCGTCGCGGCAATCATCGGGGTGCTCATCAACATCCTGCTCTACGAGCCGATGAAGGCCGGTGGCGTGTCGCCGTTCGTCGCGATGATCTCGTCGTTCGGCGTGCTGATAATCATCACGCACACGACCGCCATGATCTGGGGATCGAACCCAGTGGTGCTGTCGCGCGGCGGACAAACGACCGTCTACCGGTTCGGATCAATCTACACGACGGATGCACAGTTGCTGATCGTCGGCTTCGCGGGCGCGCTCGCCGTCGCGCTCTGGATCTTCTTCCGTCACATGCGCCTCGGCATTGCGATCCGCGCCATGGGAAATGACTCCGAGCTTGCCGAGGTGGTGGGCATGCCGGTGAAGCGCCTGCGCAACATCAGCTTCATCGTCGGCTCCGCGCTCGTCGGAGTTAGTGCGATGCTGATCGGTCTCAATGTCGGAATCATCGACTTCAACATGGGAAACGAGATCATCCTGATGGCGACGGTCGCGATGATCATTGGCGGCCTCGGCAATGTCGGCGCTGCGGCCGGCGGCGGCTTCGTGCTGGGAATGATCCAGAACATCGCGATCTGGAAAATCGAGTCGAAATGGCAGATGGCGCTCTCGTTCGCGATCCTCATCGTCGTCTTACTGTTCAAACCGAGCGGACTGTTCGGCGAGAAGCGCCCCGCGACAGGTCTGTAGCATGGAATACTTCATCTACATCGGCACGTTGATCGCGATCTACGCGACGCTGACGATTTCGCTCAATCTGTTGGTCGGCTATACGGGCCTCATCTCCATCGCGCAGGCCGGCATTTACGGTGTGGGCGCCTATACTACGGCGCTGCTTGCTCAGAACGTTACCAACAATCTTCTGATATCATTCGTTATCGCATCGATAGCGGGTATCATCGTCTCGCTCATCGTCGCGCTGCCATCGCTTCGGCTGAAGAATGAGTACTTTCTGATCGCCACAATGGGGTTCCAGGCGATCATCTTCAGCATGTTCATGAATCTGGAGATCACCGGCGGCGCATCCGGACTATACGACGTTCCCCACCCAACACTGTTCGGTTACACGATCAGGACGAGCAGCGAGAAGTTCCTCATCGCGCTCACGCTCGCGATCGTCTGCTACGTGCTCGCACTGCGCATCACGAATGCACCGTTCGGGCGACTTTTGCGCGCCGTGCGCGAGGACCAGACAGCGGTCGCCTCGCTCGGAAAGAGCGTCTTCCGCGTCAAGTTCTCGGTCTTCGTCTTCTCGGCCGTGTTCGCCGCCGCTGCGGGCACGATCTATGTCTACTCGCTGACCGCGCTTGATCCGGTTGCATTCGGACTGGATGAGTCCATCTTCATCATCACACTGGTAATCGTTGGCGGCACCGGCAGCCTCAACGGGTCGGTCCTCGCGGCCGCTTTGCTGATCCTGCTTCCAGAGACGTTCAAGTTCCTCGCGATTCCGGAAGCGATCGCGCCACAGCTTCGTCAGGTGCTTTATGGGCTACTCCTCGTATTCTTTACTCGATATCGCCGCCAAGGCCTGATCGGCGAATACCGCGATGTGCTGAAGTAGAAGGTCGGGAATGGCAAACGACACTCTTCTGAAGCTTGAGGTACTGTCGAAATCGTTCGGCGGTTTGCATGCTGTTAGCAACCTGTCCTTCGAGGTGAAGGCCGGCATGATCACTAGTCTGATCGGAGGCAACGGAGCTGGTAAGACCACTGCGTTCAATCTGATCACTGGCAACCTGGCTCCCGACGCAGGGCGAATCTATTTCCGTGACAAACGTGTCGATGGCTTGCCGCCCCACAAGGTTGCGCGCACCGGCGTCGCGCGCGGTTTCCAGGAACTTCGGTTGTTCAACCGCCTGAGCGCGCGGGATAATATTGAAGCCGCGATCCCGGAACAGCGCGGCGAAAGAATCCTTCGCGCGCTCCTTGGTGGCAGCAGCCTGAAAGCCGAGCGGACTGCAACACAAGCGCGTTCCGACGCACTGCTGCGCGAGTTGACGATAGAAACGCACGCCAACGCGCTCGCCGAGCAGCTTTCCTACGGCCAGCAGAAGCTCCTGAGTCTCGGCCGATTGCTTGCAGCCGAAGGCGAGTTGCTGTTGCTTGACGAACCGACGTCAGGCCTTAGTCCGGGCATGGTCGAGGACTTCTGTGCTCGCGCCCGGCGCCTGACTGAGGCCGGCAAAACGATCTTGCTGATTGAGCACAATGTCGAGATCGTGATGCGTTTGTCTGATTGGATCGTCGTGATGCACCAGGGAACAAAGATCGCCGAGGGCAAACCTGAGGAAGTCCGCAACAACGTCACCGTGATGCACGCCTATCTAGGCATCACGTCGTGAGGCACCCGTGCTGAACGTTGCCAACATGGACGCGTTCTACGGCAAGAAGCAGGTGTTGTTCGGCATTGACATGATGCTGGCTGAGCGACGCATCGCGGCGATCATCGGGCCGAACGGCGCCGGCAAGTCGACAGTGTTGCGCGCGGTATTTGGACTTGGTCCGCAGCGCGAGGGTGCAATCCGTTTCGACGACAATGACCGCAGCAAGTCTACTCCAGCCGAAAACATAGCCGCCGGGATAGCGTTTGTTCCCCAAGGGGCGCGCGTCTTCCGCGATCTCACAGTGTTCGAAAATCTGCGCATGGGCGGCTACACGCTCGTACCTGCGACTCTTAGCGAACGGATCGAGGCAGTCCTCATCGCATTTCCGATCCTGCGCGAGCGCCGCACCCAGACTGCCGGCGCTCTCTCCGGCGGCGAACGCCAGATGCTCGCGTTTGGGATGGCACTGATGCTGCGGCCGCGGCTCTTGATGATTGACGAACCCTCGATCGGTCTTGCGCCGATGCTGGTGGCGCAGATCTTCGATACGATCGTGCGCATCCGCGAGGAATTTGGTACCGCGGTGCTGATCGTCGAGCAGCAGGCCCAACAGATTTTGCGCATTGCCGATGAGGTTTTTGTAATTCGTGCCGGGCGACTGATCAGTCAGGGCCCGGTTGAAAACTATCGTGGCGAGGACGCGCTGCGGCAGGTCTATCTGAGCGTCAATAAATTGGACCAACGGGAAGGGAGCGTATCATGAGAAGGTTTACGACCCTCTTGGGCGCGCTGGCGCTGGCCGGTGTGCTCAACGCATCGAATACCACTCTTGCCCAACAGGCACAGGGTGAGCCCTATCGCATCGGCATCATCCTGCCGATGACCGGTTCGACCGCTGACTATGGTGCCGATTTCAATCGCGGCGCGCAGCTGGCCGAGGAGGAGATCAACGCCGCAGGCGGCATCAACGGGCGCCCGATCAAGCTCGTGCACGGCGACAGCAAGAACTCGCCGCGCGACGGCGTCGCCGAGTTCAGGCGGCTGGTCGATGTCGACAAGGTTCCGGCGATCATTTCCACCATGACCGGCGTGATCGTTCCGCAGTTCCCGCTTTCGCGCGAAACGGGTACGCCGATGATCTGTGTCGGCGCGATCACACCGGAAATCCGCAAGGGCGGGCCGACGGTGTTCTCCAACTATCCGTTGGCGGACGACGAGGAAAAAGAAATCGCCGAATACATTATCAAGAAGCTTGGTCACAAGACTGCGGCGATCATCTCCGAGAACAGCTCATACGGGAAGACCTTGAGTACGATCTTCATTGAGGAATTCAAGAAGCTCGGCGGAACGATCCTCGCCGAGGAGGTGATCGAGAAGGGCGGCCGGGACTTCCGCTCACAGATCACCCGCATCGGCGCTACGAACCCGCCGGTGACCGTGACCTATGCCTACTATGCGGAAGGTGGTCTGATCGTGCGTCAGGCGGCCGAGCTCGGCGTCAAGACGCAGTTCATCAGCCACGGCTCGATCCAGAACAACTCCTTCGCGGAGATCGCGGGGCCCGCGGCCGAAGGTTTCATCAGCGGCTCTCCGAGTTGGGATGACAATGCCCCGCAGGTGAAGGCCTATCTCGCGCGCTACAAGAACAAGTACGGCCGGGATTCCGACCTCTACGGCCCTTACTTCTACGATGCCGTAAAGCTCTATGCCGAAGCAATCAAGCGCGGCGGGTACTCCAAGGAAGGTATCGTCAAGGGCCTCAAGGAAATCAAGGACTTCCAGGGTGTGGTCGGCAAGATGGGCTTCGATCACGGCAATGTGGTGCTGCTGCCATTGCGGTTTGTGAAGTTCACCGGTGGCAAGTGGGCCCTAATCAGCAATTGACGAGATCATGTCGTACGTCGATAGCATGCTGGAAGTGCGCAGCACGCGGGTCCGCGTGCTGCGCGGCGGAGGCGGGCCGCCGCTGATCTTTCTACATGGCGCAAGCGGGCATGTCGGTTGGCTTCCTTTCCTCGAGCGGCTGGCGAATAGATTCGACGTCATCGCACCAGAGCATCCGGGCTTCGGAGTTTCGGAGGATCCACCGTGGCTAGATCGCGCCAGCGATCTTGCTTACTTCTATCTTGATTTGATCGAGGTGCTGAACCTCGAGCGCGTCCACCTTATGGGAACATCTCTCGGCGGCTGGATCAGCGCGGAGCTTGCCGTGCGAAACACCACGCGCCTCGCAAGCCTGACGTTGATATGTGCGGTTGGTATCACTGCTAATGGCGGGCCAGTCGACGACATGTTCCGGATGAGCGTGGAGGAAAATGCGCGGCGCTTCTACTTCGACCCGGTCCGCGTGCGGCGGCGGCTTCAAGCCGCCGTGTCCGCCGATCCGCGCGTGCTGATGCGCAACCGCAGTACCGTCGTCCGCCTTGCTTATCCGAATTTCGTCAGTCCAGATCTTGCCAAGTGGTTGCACCGCGTGGACGTGCCGACACTGTTGATCTGGGGGGAGAATGACGGGCTGGTGCCCCCGCGCTTCGGCGAGGCTTACCGGGATTGCATCCCTGATGCCTCGCTGGTTGTGATACCGCGGGCGGGTCATGCTCCCTTCGAGGAACAGCCGGACGCCTTCGTTGCAGCGTTTGATGACTTTCTTACGCGCCGGAATCTGATTGCCGCATAGTGGTAATGACCCACGTGCGTATCCTTAGCCTCGCAACGACTATCGCGGCACTGTGTTCGGCCGCGGCTGGGTCATCTCGCGTGTTACGCGTGGCGGAAGAACCGAACCGCATAGAGCGAAATACCGGCGGTGCAAACCTTGAATTCGGCAACCACAGCGGGAGGCTCAGGATTGTTTTCTAGATTCTAGCGTTTCGCGGCTCGCTTTGACGGTCGTTTCGGAGCCATCGGAACGTGTCCGCGCTTCGCGCGGTTCGGGTAGGCAACCGGAACAAGCGGCATCAACACCGAAGCGTCCGGCAATCGCTGACGGCCGCGTATCCCGCCCATCAGAAACTCGATCAACTGGCTGATGGTGCGTTCGGGATCGCTCGTGTCGCACAATCCGCCGCTCAGTCTGCGCAGCCGAGACGAACGATGTGAGTCGAATGCGATGTGATGCGCCGCGCCGATGACGAAGTAATAGCGCCATCCGATCTCTTCGAATGTGGCCTCTGGAGTCGCACGTGCCAAAGCGTTCATGAATCGGATCGCGAACTCGTCGAGTTCTGCCGCCATGACTTCATCGAGCATCGGCCGACGCAGCGCGTAGGCCTGAAAGGCAAGGCGCATCGCATAGCTCTCACGTCCATTCGGCTCCAACGCCGCGCGTATCGTTGGCGCAACGAGCGCGCGCAGGATGCCTTCCGCTTCCGGCTGCCTCCCGTTCAATTCCCGTTCGTATTCCTCAAGCGCCGCAAGACGCATTTCCCGGCGAGGAGAAATCGAGGCGCGATAAACTTCCTTGATCAACTCGTCCTTCGAGCCGAAGTAGTACGTGATCGCGCCGATGTTTGCCTTGGCAGCCTTCGTTATGTCGCGAACGGATACGGCATCGATGCCGTGATCTGCGAACAGGATAGTTGCTGCCTCAATCAGTGCAGTCTTGGTGTCCCGTGCCGGCAATGCGTGCGCCTCCGCGATGCAACCTCGCTGGGGAATCTTCATACATTCGAATGAGATCAGCCGGCAAGACCTCATTAAACAAGGCCATCTTGACAAAAATCAAACAAACGTTTGAAGTAGGCGTCGCCACGAATGCACAACAGGCGGACGGGGGGAGGGGACCATGCAGTCCAGCCAGGACCGTATTCTAACGACGCACTGCGGCAGTCTCCCGCGGCCGGCGCACCTGAGTGACCTTCTTCTCAAGCAGGAAGCGGGCGAACCCTTCGACGAAAATGCGCTGGAGAGCGAGATCGCCAACGCCGTCGGCGACGTTCTGGCTCAGCAGCTGTCGGCAGGGGTGGATGTCGTTAGCGACGGGGAGCAGCCGCGCGTTGGATACGCAACGTACGTTCCCATGAGGGTGCGCGGATTCGGCGGTGCCTCGAAGCGGCCTTCACCGCGGGACCACGACGATTTCCCCAGGTTTGCGCAAATGCGCAAGGAGCGCTTCCAGAGGATGACCCGCACCGCGAACGCGCCCGAGGCCATCGCTGATATCAGTTATGAGGACCTGAGCGCGGCCAAAACGGAGTGTGAGCTGTTCAAGGCCGCTCTGGCCGCAAAGGGGCGTGACGCTTCGACGGCCTTCATGACCTCGGCCTCGCCCGGCGCGATCGCCTCGACAATGCTCAACGCCCATTACGACACGCACGAAAACTACGTGCGTGCCTTGGCGAGCGAGATGCGCAAAGAGTATGAACTCATCGCATCCTACGGCTTCGTGCTGCAGATGGATTCACCCGATCTTGGTGTCGAGCGCGCTCGCCTGTTCAAGGAAAATACGACCTCCGAGTTTCTCGAGGCCATGGAAATTCACATCGACGCAATGAACGGCGCCCTGGCCGGGATACCTCGCGCGCAAATCAGGCTGCACTGCTGCTGGGGGAACTGGGAAGGCCCGCACACGCACGATATTCCACTGCGCGAGCTGCTCCCGGTCCTCTATCAAGCAAATGTTGGCGCGCTCAGCATCGAGTTTGCGAACCCGCGCCATCAACACGAATACAGGGCGATCAAGGAGAATCCGCCGCCCCGAGACACAATCCTCATTCCCGGAGTGATCGACAGCACCACCAACTTCGTCGAGCACCCCGAAGTGGTCGCCAACCGCATTTGTGAGGCTGCCGACGCTATGGGAGGCATGTCGCGCGTGATCGCAGGCACGGATTGCGGCTTCGGTACAGGAGCCGGCGCCCAATACGTCGCAGAAGACGTGGTCTGGGCGAAGCTGGCCGCGTGCCGCGAGGGCGCGGAGATCGCAACCCGGCGCCTGCGCTCCTGACCGCTCACCGCGGCGCCGATTGGCGCTTCTCGACACGATCATTTCAGACGATCGGGGGGATCGAATGTTCAAGTGGTATCGCGACCTGTCCAGCTCGCAACGTCGCACGTTCTGGGCATGCTTCGGCGGTTGGGGCCTGGATGCTATGGACTTCCAGATCTACTTCTTCGTCATTCCGACACTGATCTCCCTCTGGAAGATATCGAACGCCGAAGCCGGCTTCATCGCCACCGTGACACTGTTGGCGTCTGCCATCGGAGGCTGGCTTGCGGGCATGTTCAGTGACCGATACGGCCGGCTGAAGGTCCTGCAAGTTACCATCATCTGGTACGCGGTCTTCACATTTCTCTGTGGCTTTGCCGACTCGTATTGGCAGCTCCTCATTCTGCGAACACTCCAGGGTATCGGCTTTGGCGGCGAATGGGCCATCGGTGCAGTTCTGCTGGGGGAAATGATTCGTCCGCAAGATCGCGCGAAGGCAGTTGGCTGCGTGCAAAGTTCTTACGGCATCGGCTGGGGACTGGCGGCGGCCAGTTACGGGATCGTGTTTTCGCTCGCGCCGCCCGAACTGGCTTGGCGCTGGATGTTCTGGCTCGGGCTCGCGCCCGTACTTCTCGTGATTTACATCCGCGCCTTCCTCAAGGACGAATCTGAAGTGTTCAAGGCCGCGCAGACGTTGGAGACGCGGGACAGCTTCTGGGCAGGCTTGGTCACGATATTCGCGCCCTCGAACCTCAAGCGAACCGTTCTGGCTGCGTGCCTTTGCCTAGGTGTGCAAGCCGGCACCGGGGGGTTGCTCGTATGGCTGCCAACGTTCCTCAAAAATTCCCGTGGTCTCTCGGTCGTCGGCACGATGAACTACTCCCTCGTAATCACACTCGGCTCGTTCTTTGGCTTTGTTGCGGGCGCGTATCTGTCCGACGCCGTCGGCCGACGTAAGAATTTTATATTCTGGGCGATCACATGTTCCTGTGTCGTGGTGGCCTACACGTGGTTGCCCGTCAACGACACCATGATGCTGCTTCTTGGCTTCCCGCTTGGCTTCTTCGTTTGCGGCATCTATGGCGGAATCGGTGCCTATCTCACTGAACTATTCCCGACGCGCATTCGCGCGACGGCGCAAAGCTTCACGTACAACTTCGGTCGGGCGATGGGCGCAGCCGTTCCTTTCGCGATCGGAGCATTGAGCTCGGCGGTGCCGTTAGGACAGGCGATCAGCATCTTCGCCGTCGCGTCATACACCCTGGTGCTGATCGCCGTGCTGCTCCTGCCCGAGACTTACGGGACGGACCTTTACGCGCTTGACAAGGAGAAAGCGCGGAGCGTGCGCGCTCAAAGCTGAGTTTCCGTCAGATCAAACCGAAGAAGGACATTAGTCGAAATGGCAAAGCAAGTTCGTCGCGTCGTTACCGCTCATGATGCGCGTGGACGCGCGATCGTACAGATCGACGATATCGCGCCGACAGTCGTCCATCCGCGACCGGGATCCACCGGGACGCTTATCTGGTCCACCGAAACGCTACCCGCCGACAACGGCGACAGCCGCGATGGCGGTGTCGTCAATCTCGGTACCAGCCTTAAGAATGGGTCCGTGTTCCGAGTTGTGGAGTACGCGCCCGGTGTTGCGCCGCGCAATCATCGCACGCAAAGCATCGACTATGCTGTCGTCATGTCGGGAGAGATCGACATGGCGCTCGACGATACCGAGGTTCATCTCAAGGCCGGTGACGTCCTTGTGCAGCGGGGAACCATCCACAACTGGGAAAACCGCGGCAGCGAGCCGTGCCGCATCGCATTCGTGCTTATCGGTGCACAGCCGCTGCAGGTTGCCGGCAAGGACTTGGGAGATGTCGGCTAGCCGCGGGAGCGGCCAGGCGCGAGGAGAGTGTTATGGCGGAAGCGGTTGTACGCGGCGTCAGGCTCTATTACGAAGTGGTCGGCAGCGTCGGGCCCTGGATCGCCTTCACGCCGGGAAGCCGCCGTGCTTCGAGCGAGCTGAGAAACCTGGCCAGCCTCGTGTCCGCCGAGGGGTTTCGCGTATTGCTCCATGATCGACGCAATTGCGGTGCGTCGGAAGTGGCGATTGAACCCTTGGGATCCGAACATGAAATCTGGGCAGACGACCTAGCTCTCTTGGCCAAACATGTCGGTGCTGAATCGTTGTACGTCGGTGGGTCGTCGGCCGGCGCGCGTCTCGCAATCCTCTTCGCGCTGCGACATCCGTCCATGGTCAACGGCCTGCTGCTTTGGAGGTTGACGGGCGGCGGCCATGCGGCGACCAAGCTCGCCGAGCTCTACTACGGAGATTTCATTAAGCTTGCCCAGGCTGGCGGGATGAGGACGGTCTGCGAGTCCGACCATTTCGCGGCATGCATCAAAGCGCGGCCATCGAACAGACAGCGCCTCATGAACATGTCTGTCGAAGAGTTCGTCAACATCATGGAGACCTGGCGCACCAAGTTTCTCGAGGCGGCCAATTTGCCAATGATCGGCGCGACCGAGGATGAGCTGCGTTCGATATCGGCCCCGGTGTGCTTGATAATGGGGAATGACGTCATCCACACGCCGGCTACCGCACGGAAATTTGCTCAGCTTGTCGGCCAAACCCAGCTTCACGAAGGTGTGGTCGAAAAGCGATTGGACGATGATCTGCTGGCAGAGTGGGATCAGGCCGAATGGGTCCGGGCTGAGCCCGCGATGGCGAACATCTTTATCGAGTTTTTGAGCCGCCACCGTCGCCGCCTGGGTTTCGGATAAGTATGCGCCGATCGCCGGCACGCTGCGCGCGTACCTCGGTTTTGGAGAGGCCGGCGTATCCGCAGGACGCGCCGAAGGCGGACCCAGTTCCCAGTTCTTGGGCCAAAGAGCGTGGCACCCGGCGCTCCGGCCGATTAATACTGAACCGGACGTCCGGCGACTCGCCGCAGAAAGCGCCCGATTTTCAGGAGTCGAGATTGCTTCAGATCGGCCAATTGGCGAAATGCCTCATCACGCTCGTGCATGACCTTGGCCATGTCGCGCTGCGACGTTTCGACGGCAGCCTTGAATTGCTCACGCAAGCGTCGCACCGTCGCGATGATCTCGGCATGCGCCAGACCCTCGC
>WUUC01238269.1_pt1 | contig 12652 bp, 9 predicted proteins | sample 6278441 | NCBI WGS metagenome assembly WUUC01 (sample SAMN13675441, study PRJNA597444) | soil metagenome | isolation source: soil | place: USA: Washington | collected 2017-10 | reverse complement strand
TGACCACGGCCCTGTGACACCGCGCGACTGGGACCCCCGCCTCTACGACACGATCTCCGACATGCAGCTGGGGTGGGGGAGAGCCGTGCTGGACCGTGTGGAGCTGCGCGGAGACGAGAGGGTGCTTGACGCGGGATGCGGGACCGGGAAGGTGACGGCGCTGATCGCGGAGAGACTTCCCCGCGGAAGCGTGATCGGGGTTGACGGCTCGCCCTCGATGATCGAGCGGGCGCGCGATAGGGCCGCTCCCAACGCGGAGTTCCTGGTCTCCGACCTGCTCGAGATGGACCTGGATGAGCCGGTCGACGTCGTCTTCTCCAACGCGACCTTCCACTGGATCCACGATCACGACCGGCTCTTCCAACGGGTTCACGACGCGCTGCGGCCGGGGGGCCGACTGGAGGCGCAGCTCGGGGGCGCGGGCAACGTGGCGGAGCTGCTGGCGGCGGTCGAGCGCGCCGTCGCGGCGGAGCCTTTCGCCGAGCATCTCGCCGGCGTGGCGCGACCGTGGCGCTTTCCCTCCGAGGGCGAGACGATCGCCGCGCTCGAGCGCGCGGGATTCGTCGAGCCTCGGTGCTGGACGGACGAGATCGTGCAGAGGTTCGACGAGCCTCGCGATCTGTACGCGTGCGGGCTCGGCCATTACCTGGATCCCCTACCCGAGTCGCTCCGCGACGACTTCGTCACGGCGGTGATCGAGGGGATGGAGGATCCCACCATGCGGGAGTACGTGCGGCTCAACATCCGCGCGCGCCGGGCGGAGTAAGGTCGCCTCCCAACTGCGTTTGGTTGAGAGCGATGGCGAGGAGTACGGCGATGCCTACCCGGTCGAGGTGCAATGGAGGAGGCCCCGGCGCGTGACCGCCGCGGAAGGGCGCCCGCGCGTTGTCGTCCTGCCCGGCGACGGGATCGGACCGGAGATCACGGACGCGGCGCGCCGCCTCCTCGACGCGCTCGGGGACTTCGAGGTCGCTGAACATCCGGTCGGCGGCGCGTCCATCGACGCGCATGGGACAGCGCTCACCGACGAGGTGCTGGAGGCCTGCCGCGCGGCCGACGCGGTGCTGCTGGGTGCCGTGGGCGGCCCGAAGTGGGACACCACGGACCCGAACGCGCCCCGGCCCGAGCAGGGCCTGCTTGGGCTTCGCAAGGGTCTGGGCCTGTACGCGAACCTGCGCCCGGTTCGCCCCGTCGCGGCGCTAGCGCACGCGAGCCCGCTGCGGGCGGAGCGAATCGCGGGAACCGACCTGCTCGTGATCCGCGAGCTGACCGGCGGCATCTACTTCGGTGAGGCGGGCCGCGATGGTGGCGCCGCCCACGACACGTGCGAGTACTCGGCCGATGAGATCGAGCGCATCGCGCGGACGGCATTCGAGGCCGCCCGGGAGAGGGAGAGCAGGGTGACCTCCGTCGACAAGGCGAACGTGCTGGAGACCTCGAGGCTGTGGCGGGAGACCGTGGAGCGGGTGGCGGCCGGCTACGACGACGTGGAGCTCGAGCACATGCTGGTGGACAACGCGGCCATGCAGCTGGTCTCGACGCCCGCCCGCTTCGACGTGATCCTGACCGAGAACATGTTCGGTGACATCCTCAGCGACGAGGCGGCGATGCTCACCGGCTCGCTGGGCATGCTCCCGTCCGCGAGCCTGGGTGCGGACGGGCCGGGGCTGTTCGAGCCGGTCCACGGCTCGGCTCCGGACATAGCCGGCACCGGCACCGCGAATCCGCTCGCCACCTTCCTCTCGATCGCGCTGATGCTCCGCTATGGCCTCGAGCGGGCGAACGATGCCGAGCGGGTCGAGGCCGCGGTCGAGGAGGTGCTGGAGCGCGGCCTGCGCACTCCCGACCTCTCCTGGGTCGAGTCCGAGCGGCCGCCGATGTCCGACGTTCCCGCGGAGGTGGAGGTGGGAACGCAGGAGATGACGGACGCCGTGATCGAGGAGCTCGGCCGTTGAGCGGCGGAGGTATCGTGACCGGAACCAGAAAGGAGGAGCCCCCATGGCCTACTCGATCAGGTGCGCGGACGCGGGGACCGACTGCCCCGGCGAGTTCACGACCGAGACCAAGGAGGAGCTCATGAGGCACGTCGAGCTCCACGCGCAGGAGGCGCACCCGGACCTCGACATCGACCCCCAACAGATCGAAGCGCTCGTCAAGGAGGCGTAGGGCTTTCGGGCATACTTCCTTCTCCCCGGAAGGCCGATTGCGAAGGAGATAGGTGGAGAAGGCCGAGTTGATCTGGATGAACGGCGACTTCGTCCCGTGGGACGAGGCCAAGGTGCACGTGCTCAGTCACGGCCTTCACTATGGGACCGGCGTCTTCGAGGGCATCAGGGCGTACGAGACGGAGCGGGGGACGGCGATCTTCCGCCACCAGGACCATCTTCACCGGCTCGCTCAGTCGGCGTCGCTGTACGAGTTATCCCTGCCCTACGGACTCGACGAGCTGCGCGACGCCACTCACGAGCTGATCCGGCGAAATGGACTGCACAGCTGCTACATCCGGCCGCTCGCCTTTCGCGGCTACGGCGAGATGGGCCTGTACGCGACCACCGCCCCGGTGGAGATGATGATCGCCGTGTGGTCGTGGGGCGCCTACCTGGGTGAGGAGGGGAAGCGAAACGGGGTGCGCGCGAAGGTCTCCTCGTGGCGGCGGATCTCATCCGACAGCCTGATTCCGCACGCCAAGGCGTCGGGCCAGTACCTGAACTCGATCCTCGCCAAGCAGGAGACGGCGAAGGCGGGCTACGAGGAGGCGATCCTGCTCGATGAGCGGGGGTTCGTGTGCGAGGGCTCGGGGGAGAACATCTTCGTGGTCCGCGACGGCACGATCGTCACGCCGCCGCACGCCGCCTCGATACTGGACGGGATCAGCCGCAAGTCGGTGATCCAGATCGCCCGAGATCTCGGCTACGCGGTGGCGGAGCGCGACATCGCGCGCGCCGAGCTGTATCTGGCCGAGGAGGTATTCGTGACCGGGACGGCGGCGGAGCTGGTGCCGGTGCGAGAGATCGACGATCACGACCTCGGCGAGCCCGGAGAGATCACCCGCCAACTTCAGGGGAAGTTCGAGGATGCGCTCTATGGGCGGGCCGAGGAGTACCTGGAGTGGCTGGACATAGTCGAGCAACCGAGTAAAGTCACCTCGTGATGGGCCCCCGGGCCTTCGTGGCAATCCGGCGAATTACCGGCGCCGCAGCCGCCTAGCGGCGGCCGCGGTCCACGCGCCGCGCCCGCCATCGGGCGCACTCGGCGGACGACCCGACACGCCGAATCCGGTCCCACGAAGGGCGATATAGGACTCCGATGACACAGGTTTCTCTCTACGACACAACCTTGCGCGACGGCATGCAGGGCCAGGGCATGTCGCTGTCCGCGTCGGAGAAGGTGAGGGTGGTGCGTGCCCTGGACAGGCTCGGGGTTCAGTTCGTTGAGGCGGGGTTTCCAGCCTCGAACCCCAAGGAGGCAGAGCTGTTCGAGATCCTGTCGGGTGAGCACCTCGACCAGACGCAGGTGTGCGCCTTCGGGATGACTCGCAGGCGCGACGCCGATGCTGAGAACGATCCAGCACTCGGTGCCCTCGTGTCGTCGTTCGCGCCGGTGTGCACGCTGGTGGGGAAGACCTGGGGGCTCCATCTCGACAAGGTGACCAGGGTCTCTCGCGAGGAGAATCTGGCGATGATCCGCGACTCCGTGGCGTTCTGTGTCCGGGAGGGCAAGCGCGTGATCTACGACGCGGAGCACTTCTTCGACGCATGGCGCGAGGACGACTCCTACGCACTGGAGTGCCTGCACGCCGCGGTGGAGGCGGGCGCCGAGAACCTGACCCTATGCGACACCAACGGCTCCAGCCTCCCGCACGAGGTGGGTGAGGCAACCGGGGCCGTCGTCGACTCGCTGGGGGACGAGGTCGCGATCGGCATCCACACCCACAACGACGCAGAGTGCGGGGTTGCCACGTCACTGGAGGCCGTGCGTGCCGGCGCCACGCTGGTCCAGGGAACGCTGAACGGATACGGAGAGCGGTGCGGAAACGCGAACCTGGTCTCGATTCTCCCGGCGCTTCAGCTCAAGCTGGGGCGCGAGTGCGTGCCGGCGGACCGGCTCGCGCTGCTGACCGAGACCGCGCACTTCGTGGACGAGGTGTGCAACGTGACCCCGGATCCCGACCAGCCGTACGTGGGGCGCAACGCCTTCGCGCACAAGGGCGGGATGCACGCCGCGGGGGTGCAGTCGGACACGCGGACGTTCGAGCACATCGCCCCCGAGCGGATCGGCAATAGCCGCGAGGTCCTGATCTCGGAGCTGTCGGGCAAGGGCTCGGTCCTGAGCCACGCGGAGCGCGCCGGAATTCGGCTCGACGAGGACGCGGCGGTGCGGGCCGTGGAGCGGGTGAAGGAGCGGGAGCATCGCGGCTACCAGTACGAGGCTGCCGACGCCTCCTTCGAGCTGCTGCTGCGTCGCGAGGCCGGTGATTACGAGTCGCTGTTCCGCCTGGAGAGCTTCCGGGTGGTGACCGAGAAGCGCGAGGATGGCCGGGTGGAGACGGAGGCGACGGTGAAGATCTGGGTGGACGGTCGGCGGTTCCTGCGGACCGCGGAGGGCAACGGGCCGGTGAACGCTCTCGATCGGGCGCTTCGGGATGCGATTACCGAGCTGCATCCCCACCTGGCCGACATCGAGTTGACCAACTACAAGGTGCGGATCCTCGACGAGCACCACGGCACCGGCGCCGTCACGCGTGTGCTGCTCGACTCCTCCGACGGACGCGGCGCGTGGGGATCGATCGGTGTGTCGGAGAACATCATCGAGGCGTCGTGGGAGGCGCTCGTCGATTCGCTCGAGTACGCCTTCCAACCGAGGACGAATCGGGTGGAGTCTTCCCCCTCGACCCGCACACGTGCCTGAGCCGATTCCTCTTGCGCGTCCCGAGATCGGGGCGCGGGAGGAGGAGCTGGTGCTCGAGGTGCTGCGCTCCGGCGCGCTCTCGCTGGGTCCGATGCTGGACGGATTCGAGCGTGCGCTCGCGGAGTGGCTCGGCGTTGACGACGCCGTGGCGGTCTCCAGCGGCACCGCGGCGCTCCACCTCGGCGTCAGGGCGCTCGGGTGGGGCCGCGGCGACGAGGTGGTCACCTCCCCGCTCAGCTTCGTTGCCTCGGCGAACTGCCTGCTCTACGAGGGGGCGATGCCGGTCTTCTGCGACGTCGACCCGGCGACGCTGAACCTCGACGTGGACGCCGCCAGGGCGGCGGTGGGGGAGCGCACCGCCGGCCTGCTGCCGGTGGACGTCTTCGGCTATCCGGCCGGCCTCCCGGCGTTGGAATCGCTGGCGCGCGAGCGGGGTGTGGGAATGCTCGAGGACGGATGTGAGGCGCTGGGCGCGGTCGACTCCGAAGGGGTGCGGCTGGGAGCCAGGGGGATCCCGTGTGCGTTCGCGTTCTACGCCAACAAGCAGCTGACTACGGGCGAGGGTGGCGCACTGATCCCGCCCGACGCACAGGTTGCGCAGCGCGTGCGGAGCGAGCGCAATCAGGGTCGCGGGAACGATATGGGCCGGCTCGAGCACGAGCGGCTGGGATTCAACTACCGGCTCACGGACCTTTCCGCGGCGTTGGGGATCGCACAGCTCGAGCGGGCGGACGAGATCCTGGCGCGGCGGACACGGGTTGCGGAGCTGTATCGCGAGCGCCTCTCCGCGCTCGAGGGGCTCGTATTGCCCTGCGAGGACCGGGGCTCGGAGCAGCGCAGCTGGTTCGTGTACGTCGTCCAGCTCCCTGAGGGCTCCGATCGCGAGGCAGTGATCGCCGCGCTCGCCGATCGCGGGGTCGCCTCGAAGCCCTACCTGCCCTGCATCCATCTGCTCCCCCTCTACCGGGAGCGATTCGGGTTCCAGGACGGGGAGTTTCCGGTGGCGGAGCGATTCGCGGCGCGGTCGCTGGGGCTCCCCTTCTTCACCTCGATGAGGGAGGAGCAGGTCGATCGGGTGGTCGGCGCGCTCGCCGAGGCGCTGGGGCAGAACCCGAGCTAGCGATTCCGGACTCCTAGATCCGGCCCGTCTCGAGCATCCAGCGCACGGTGCGCTTGATTCCGTCCCGCCACGGAGTGGGGCGGAGGTCGAGCTCCGATTGTGCCTTCGCGGAGTCCGCGCGGGCCTGCCACAGGAGAAAGTGGAGTTGGCCCCGGCCCAGCAGCGGAGGGCGGCGGATCAGCCTCGATGCCGCCTCGCCGGTAGCGGCGAGCAGCCGGGCGAGCGCCGCGGGGAGGGTGGGCGGCACCCGGCCGCGGCCAGCTTCCTCGACCGCGACCTCGCAGATCTCCCTGTTGGTGGCGAATCCGTCGGCGAGGATGTAGCGCTCTCCCGGACGGCCGCGGTCGAACGCCGCCACGTGGCCGTGGGCGACGTCGTCCACGAACGCGAGCGTCATCCCGCCCGGCGGCACGGCGGGCAGTCGATTGCGGATCGCGTCCCGCAGGAAGCGGTCCACGCTGGCGCCCGCCCACGGGCCCGGGCCGTAGACCGTGGAGGGGTTGACGATCACAACCTCGATGCCGTGGCGAGCCTCGCCCAGCACCAGCGACTCCGCACGCTGCTTGGAGCGCTCGTACGGCGTTCCCTTCTCGTACCCGGCCACCCGGTCCTCCCGCACGGTGCCCCCGCGCTCGGCGTCGAAGACGTCGAACGTCGAGGTGTGCACGGCGCGCCGCGCCCCAGCCTGCCGCGCCGCGGCGACTACGTTCAGGGCCCCGATCGTGTTGACCTCCTCGAAGGTGGTGGGGCTGGGCAGCCACTGCTCATAGATACCCATGCAGTTGAAGACGCCCTCCGCGCCGTCCGCGGCCTCGCGGACGGAGGCGGGGTCGGTGACGTCGCCCGGCGCCAGCTCGACCTCGGAAGGCAGCAGGTCGCGCGCCTTGTTCACGTCCCGGACCAGCGCCACGACTTCGTCGCCCCGCTCCGCGAGGCGCCGCGCGACCGCGTTGCCGATCTTTCCGGTCGCCCCTGTGACGAGCGTGCGCATCGCGCTCCCCAGCCTATCTCGCGGGACCCGTCCATAAACTGAGCCGATGGCGAGGTTCAAAGATCCTCCCGATCCGCTGTTCCAGCGGCTCAACGCCTCGATCACATTCGATCGGCGGCTGGCCGCTGCCGACCTGAGGGGATCGGGTGCCCATGCTCGCGCCCTGCGTGCGGCGGGAGTGCTCGACGACGAAGAGCTGAATCGGATGGAGGATGGCCTGGCCACCGTGGGCCGCGAGCTCGAGGATGGCGCGTTCCGGTTCGAGGAAGACGACGAGGACATCCACATGGCGGTGGAGCGCCGTCTCACCGAGCTGGCCGGCCCCGTCGGCGCCAAGCTTCACACTGGCCGCTCGCGGAACGACCAGGTTGCGACCGCTACCGCCCTGTACGTGCGCGAGCGCTGCGATGTGGCGATCGGGCTGGTGCGAGAGCTGATGACGGTGCTGCTCGAGCTGGCCGAGCGCCACGCGGACTGGCCGATGCCGGGCTACACGCACCTCCAGCGCGCCCAACCGGTGTACGTCGGCCATCATCTGCTGGCCCATCTATGGATGCTTCGCCGCGACGCCTGGCGGCTGGCGGCGGCGCGCAAGGCGACGGGGGAGCTCCCGCTGGGATCGGGGGCGCTGGCGGGGGTGAACTGGGATCTCGACCGCCAGGGGGTCGCCGAGCAGCTGGGGTTCGACTCGGTGGCGCCGAACTCGATCGACGCGGTGTCGAACCGTGACTTCGTGCTCGACTACCTGGGGGCGGCCGCGGTGTGCGGGATGCATCTGTCCAGGCTGGCCGCCGAGGTCGTGCTGTGGACGAGCGACGAGTTCTCGTTCTGTGAGCTGGCCGACCGGTTTGCGTCCGGCTCCAGCCTGATGCCGCAGAAGAAGAACCCCGACGCGGCGGAGTTGATCCGTGCCAAGGCGGCCCGGATCGCGGCGGATGAGCATCGCCTGCTCGAGGTTCTGCGCGGGCTGCCGCTCGGGTACTCGAAGGACATGCAGGAGGACAAGGAGGCGCTGTTCGATGCCTCCGACAACCTCGAGCTGTGCCTGGAGGCGGCCGCCGGGCTGCTGCGCGCGATCAGCTTCGACCGAGAGCGGATGGCCGATGCGGCGGCGGACGAGTTCCTGTACGCGACCGACGTCGCCGACCTGCTCGTCCGCAGAGGGATGCCCTTCCGCGAGGCTCACGGGGTGGTGGGGGAGCTGGTCCGGCACGCCCTGGAGCGGGGGGTGCGCCCCTCGGAGCTGTCCCCCGACGAGCTGGCGTCGATCTCGGAGCTGCTCGACGAGGAGTACTACGAGGTGCTGCGAGCGGAGCGCTCGCTGGAGTCGAAGGTCTCCCAGGGCGGCACGGCCTCGGCGCGGGTGCGCGAGCAGCTGGCCGAGGCGCGCGCGGCGATCGGCGAGCTGGGGGAGGGGAGCGGTTGAGCGCTGCTCGCTCGGCCGCCACGGCGGCGCCCGCAGTCAGCGATCCGCTTACGGAGGAATTCTTCGCGCGCTCCGTTCACGAGGTGGCGTGCGATCTCGTCGGCTGTGGGCTGCGCTTCGGCGGGGTGGGAGGGGTGATCGTCGAGGTCGAGAGCTATCACGCGGACGACCCCGCCTGCCACGCATACGTCGGGCGCACGGAGCGAAACGCGGTGCTGTTCGGTCGCCCCGGCCTCGCGTACGTTTACTTCTCGTACGGGATACACAGCCTGCTCAATGCGGTCTGCGAGCCCGAGGGGCAGGCGGCGGCGGTGCTGCTCCGGGCGCTCGAGCCGGCCTGGGGGGTGGAGACGATGCGCGCCCGGCGTGGCCGCGAGGATCCGCGCGAGCTGTGCTCGGGGCCGGGCAAGCTCACCGAGGCGCTCGGGGTCGAGCTGAGGGACAACGGGAGGTCGCTGCTCGAACCGCCCTTCGAGCTGACGGGGCGAGCCGGCGGGTGGAAGGAGGTCGAGGTGCTCACGGCGCAGCGCGTCGGGATCTCGCGCGGAGTCGAGTACCCGTGGCGCTTCTGCGCCGCGGGCAGCAGGTTCCTGTCCCGCCCGGCGGTGGGACGCTAGCGGCGATTCCTCCCGGGTGCGCTAGGGAGAGATACCGGTCGCGCCGGTGCCGCCGCCGGTGTCGGTGGCGCCGCCGTCCGGTGCCGGCGCCGTCGGTGCCGGCGCCGTTTCCTCGGGGACGACGGGCTCGGTCGGCACCGGCGCGACGGGGGCCGTGGGCTCGACGGGGGCCACCGGGGCGGCGGGCGTGGTGGAGGTGGGCGCGCCGGAGCTGGTGGAGACCTGGCTCTTGTCCTCCTCCTTGGCAGAGCCGATGATCGACTCGTATGCGAGCACGACGTCGTGCCAGATCAGGGCGGGGAAGGTGCCGCCGTCCACCGGCCCGCCGTTGTACTCGGTCTTCATCGGAACGACCTCGTTTGGGTGGCCGACCCACACGGCCGCGGTGATGTCCTCGGTGCCTCCCACGAACCACGCGTCCCCGTTGTCATCCGTCGTGCCGGTCTTGCCCCACGCGTAGTCGCCGGTGGACGCGCTCTCGCCGGTGCCGCCGGAGACGACGCTCTCCAGCAGGCCCACGGCGGTGTCGGCGGCGGTGGGGTCGATCACCTGCTCCGTCTGGACGTCGTTCTCGCCAGAGGACCCGGTCTTGTCCTCCACGAGCTCATCGGTCTCGGCGTCGGTGACCTTCATGATCCCGGTCGGTCCGAGCTGGGACCCCGGAACGCTGTCCATGGTTCCCCCGATGCGCTGGCCGCTGCGCCCCAGGGTGGAGAAGGCGTACGCCATCTCCAGCGGGCTGACTCCTGTCTCGAGCCCGCCGAGGAGCATCGCGGGGTTGGTCGAGAGGTTGGTCTGGATTCCCATCTTCTCGGCGGTGCTGGCGACGTCCTCCGTCCCCACCTGCAGGCCCAGCTCGGCGAACACCGAGTTGTCCGAGTACTGGGTGGCGGTGGCGATCGAGGCCGACCCGAGGTACTGGTCCTCGTAGTTCTCGACCTCGAACAGCTCGGGCTTCCCTCCGGGGGGGTGGAAACGGAACTCCTTCGGCTGCGAGGGGAACACCTCCTCCGGTGAGTGGCCCTCCTCGAGCGCCCGCGCCAAGATGAATGGCTTGAACGCTGAACCGGGCTGGCGGTGACCGTTGGTAGCGAGGTTGAACGGCTCCTTCTCGTAGTTGTTTCCACCCACCATCGCCAGAACGCCGCCGGTCCTGTTGTCGATCACCACGATCGACGACGTGGGCTCAATCCCCGCCAGCTTGCTGTACGCGATCTCCTCCACCTGCTCCTGGAGCTCGAGGTCGATCGTGGAAGTGACCTTCAGCCCGCCGCCGAACGCCTCGCCGGAGCCGTAGCGGTCGACGACCTGCTGGCGCAGCCAGGTCGTGAAGTAAGGGGAGAGCGAGTTCTCGTCCGGCGGGTCGATCTTGCCTGGGTCCGGCAGCTCGGCGGCCGCGGACTGCTGGGCCTGCTCGGTGGTGAGCACGCCCTGGTCGACCATCCTGTCCAGCACGAGGTTGCGCCGCTCAGTCGCCGCGTCGGGGAGGGTGCGGGGGGAGTAGGCGCTGGGCGAGGAGATCATCCCTGCGAGCAGCGCGGCCTCCTCGGGCAGGAGCTGGGAGGCGCAGCGGTTGTCCTCGGAGCCGCATCCCGGATGGTTCCAGCCGAAGTAGGTCTGGGCGGCGGACTCGATGCCGTAGGCGCCCTCGCCGAAGTAGATCGAGTTCAGGTACTCGGTGAGGATCTTGTCCTTCGACCAGTGGCGCTCGAGGTGGTAGGCGAGCGCCGCCTCGCGGAGCTTCTGGAACACGGTGCGGCTGTCCTGCGCCCGGAGGGCGTTCTTGACGAACTGCTGGGTGATCGTCGATGCGCCCTGGGTGGTGTCCTGGGCCAGGATGTCCTGGGTGACGGCACGGCCGATGCCCTGGAAGTCGATACCGCGGTGCTCGTAGAAGCGCTGATCCTCGACCGCCACCACCGCCTGCTTGACGGTCTGCGAGATGTCCTCCGAGGGGACGATGAGGCGGCGCTGGTTGCTGGTCAGGGTGGCGAGCGGTTCGCCGTTTCGGTCCACGACCTTCGAGTTCTGCGCGTTCTTGTACTGCTGGCGGTTCTCGAGCGCGGGAAGGTCCTGGGCGACGGACATCATGATCCCGAAGATCCAGGAGACGAACGCGAGCAGGCCGAGACCCATGATGACGATCGCCAGTCGCAGCTTCTTGAGGCGGCGGCCGCCGCCGGGCGGCCTCGGGCCGGGGGGCTGGGGGAGGCCGGGGGTGCGGCGCCACGGGGGGCTGATCCCGCCTCGCCGTGGCCCGGGCAGGGTCGCAGGGGCCCCGGTGCCGTCTCGCTCCCTGAGCGCGCGTAGATTTTCGCCGGCACGAAGCCCGCTGTCCCGAAAGCCATGCACGAGCTCCCGAGCGCGGCCGCGGATCTCCTTGAAGACGGCGGCGCCGTTGCGAGGGCTCTCCTCGTCGGGCACGAACCGGCCGCTCTTCGGGCGCTCCGCCTCGCGGGCGCCGTCGCCCGACTCAGGAGGGTCATCGATCGCCTCGCGGTCCGGCGCGCTCGGACCGTCAGGGGGAAACAGCTCTTCCTCGGGGGCGAACAGCTCGTCGGCGGTGCCGAACGGCTCCTCCACGGGCGCGAATCGATCGAACCACGGGCGCTCGGCTTGTCTCGCTCCGCCGTTGCGAGGGCTCTCCTCGTCGCGGACGAACCGGTCGCTCTTCGGGCGCTCGCGGTCGCGGGCGAAGCGGCCCCTGCGGGGCCGCTCGTCGTCCTGCTCCGCGCCGCCGTCGCCGCGAAGAGCGTCCAGGAGGTCTCTGGCGATCTCCTTACGCCTTGTTGCCATGTCGGTGTGTACGTGTGTGAGGCGCGCGGATTCGCATCGGCTCGGAGGCTACGGGTCTTGACCGGGACGCTGGCAGACGACGGGGCCCAGCACCCATTCATCCAGGAGAGAAGCACGGGCATCCCTGCCCCGCCGAGCGCGAGCGGTGAGTCTAGCATTGGCGCGATGACGGATTCGCAGGCTCAGGCGGCCGATCTCGCCGCCGGCGCGGTCGAGGTCCTACCGGAGGGAAGGCTGGAGGAGCAGCTCGCGGAGGGCCGGCCGCTGAGGGTGAAGCTTGGGATCGACCCTACCGCCCCGGATATCCACCTCGGCCATGTGGTGGTACTCAACAAGCTGCGTGCGTTTCAGGATGCGGGGCACACGGTTGTTCTGATCATCGGGGACTTCACCGCGCGGATCGGGGACCCGAGCGGGCAGGCAGCGGAGCGTCCCGTGCTGTCGATCGAGGAGATCGAAGCGAACGCGGCCACCTTTCAGGAGCAGACGTTCATGGTCCTGGACCCGGAGCGAACCGAGGTGCGGAGGAACAGCGAGTGGCTCGACACGGGCGCGGATGAGCTGATTCGGCTCCTGCGCCGGTTCACGGTGGCGCGGCTGCTGGAGCGCGACGACTTCAAACAGCGGATGGAGGAGGGGCGGTCGATCTCCGCGCTGGAGCTGTTGTACCCGGTGCTGCAGGGGTACGACTCGGTTGCGGTCGGGGCGGACGTGGAGTTGGGGGGGACCGACCAGAAGTTCAACCTGCTGTTCGCGCGCGTTGTCCAGACGGCACTGGGCGAGCCCGCGCAGAC
>WUUC01177332.1_pt1 | contig 12655 bp, 9 predicted proteins | sample 6278441 | NCBI WGS metagenome assembly WUUC01 (sample SAMN13675441, study PRJNA597444) | soil metagenome | isolation source: soil | place: USA: Washington | collected 2017-10 | reverse complement strand
GCAGCGGCAACGTGAGCGTGAACGTGCTGCCGCGACCTGGTTCGCTGGTGAGCGTGATCTCGCCGCCCAGAAGGCGGGCGAGGTCGCGCGAGATCGAGAGCCCTAGGCCCGTGCCGCCGTACTTGCGGTTGGTGGTGCCGTCGGCTTGGCGAAAGGCTTCGAAGATCACCTGGTGCTGATCGCCCGCGATGCCGATGCCTGTGTCGCGCACGTCAAAGGCGATGCGCTTACCGGGCTCCGCGCGCAGCGTGAGCTCGACGCCGCCGCGGTCGGTGAACTTGAGCGCGTTCGAGAGCAAGTTCTTCAGGATCTGCTGCAGGCGCGTCGGGTCGCTGTGGATGGAGGCGGGCAAGGCTTCGTCGATCCGCACCTCGAGCGTCAGGCTCTTGTCGTTGGCGATCGGGTCGAAGCCATCGATCAAGTCGTCGACGAGCCGCGCGACGGTGATCGACTCAGGCCTGATCTCGAGCTTGCCGACCTCGATCTTCGACAGATCGAGGATGTCGTTGATCAACGTCAGCAAGTCGTTGCCTGCGGAGTAGATCGTCTGCGCGAACTTCACTTGCTCGGGCGTCAGGTTGCCGTCGCGGTTGTCGAGCAAGAGCTTGGCGAGGATGAGCGAGCTGTTGAGCGGGGTGCGCAGCTCGTGCGACATGTTGGCGAGGAACTCGGACTTGTACGTGTTGGCGCGCTGCAGCTCGCCCTGCGTGCGCCCGAGGTCGTCGCGCTGCGCGACCAGGGCTTGGGTCTGCTCTTCGAGCTGGCTGTTGATCTGCTCGAGCTCGGCCTGCTGATTCTCGAGCCTCGCCTGCGACTGCTGCAGCACCTTGCTCTGCTGCTCCAGCTCTTCGTTTTGTACGCGCAGCTCTTCTTGCTGCGCCGTCAGCTCCTCCGCCTGACGCTGCGTCTCGTCGAGCAGCTCCGCTTGGCGCGTGCGATAGGCCGCGGTCCGCACCGCGGAGGCGACGGCCGGTCCGATCGCTGCGAACAGCTCGATCTCCGTCGGTTCGAGCGCGCGAAAGAAGCCCAGCTCGATGACGGCGTGGACGCGGCCATCGATCGCGGAAGGTGCGATCACGAGCTCTTGAGGCGCGTGGCGCCCGAGGCTCGAGCTGACTTCCAGGTACTTCGCCGGCACGCTCGTGAGGTGCATGAGCCGGCTGTCGCGCGCGACTTCGCCCGCGAGGCCTTCGCCGGCGGCGAGGCGCGGCGGGGGCTGCGATTGCGCGTCGAGGCCGTACGAGGCCGCGCGAACGAAGCCGCTCCCCGCGTCCGCGAAGTAGATCACGCCGGCTTGTGCGGCGAGGTCGTCCGTCAGCGAGCGCAAGATCGCGCGCCCGAGCTCCGGTAAAGACAGGTCGCCTTGCATGCGCACGCCGAGCGCTGCGTGCGCCGTCTTCAGCCACTCCTGGCGCCGGATCGCTTGGCGCCCGACGATGAACTGCCGTCCGATCGCCGCCGCGACCCACATCGTGCCAAGGGCGAAGCTGCGGTTGAGCACCGCGTACTGCGCCGCAGCCGAGTCGTGCCCGGGTGAGAGAACGTAGCCGAGCACGAGCAAGACGCTGCACAGCGCGGCCGAAGTGAACGGCACGCCCTGCTGCCAAGCGAAGCTCGAGAGCGCGATCGGAATGAAGTACAGCACCCAGATCGCGATGCCGAGCGGGTCGAAGAGATCGATCGCGAACACGCCCACGATCGACACGACGATCGCGGCGTAGACCGCGGGTGCTGTTCTAGGCAGGACGCTACGCACGCAGCAGCTCGGGCTTGACCGGGATGTGGTGCGAGGGCAGCCGCAACGAGAAGCAGGTGCGGCCACCGGCGCACTGCACGTCGAGCGTGCCGCCGTGCGCAGAGGCGACGCGACGCGCCACGTACAGCCCTAGGCCGAGGCCACTCGGCACGTGCTCGCGCGTCTTTCTGTGTTGCGGCACGAACAGCGTCTCGAGCACTTCCGGCGCGATCTCGCCTTCGTTCTCGATCTCGACGCAGACCTCGCGATCTTCCTCTTGAATGTGGACGCGCACGGGCTTTTCTTGCGCGCCGTGCTGCAGCGCGTTCGCGAGCAGCGTCGCGATCAAGTGCGTGATGCGATCGCGATCCCATTGCCCTTGCAGGTCGCCGGCCGTGGTGAGCGCGACGCGGGCCTTGCTCGGCGCCGGCAGGTCGTCGATGAGGCCGAGCACCAGCTCGTCCAGCTCGATCGGCTCGCGCACCAAGACCAGCGCGCCGTCGATCTCGATGCGCGCGAAGTCGACCAGCTGCGCGAGCATGCGCTCCATGCGCGCGGCGCTGAGCACGATGCGCCCGACCGGCACCGCCACCTTGTCGGAGTCGGCGCGCATCTCGAGCAGGTTGGCCGCGGTGGAGACCGCGCTCAGCGCGTTGCGTAGGTCGTGGTTGATCATGCTGGCGAATAACTCGCTGAAGCGCGTCGCGCGCGCCTCGGGCGTGAGCGAAGGGCGCGCGACGGTGTTGTGCGTGCCGCTCTCGACGCGCGGCTTGAGCTTGTCTTCCGGCTTGGTGTCGAGCTCGGTGCCGCTCGCCGGGGCTGCCGTCTTCGTCACGGGCTTCATCGCGCCACCTCGCTGTCGAGCACGTTGGCGATCGCCTTGCCGATCACCGGCAGGCGCAGCGGCTTGCGCAAGACGATGGATGCCTCTCGCACCGTCGCGCTCGGCGTGCCGGTCAGCACGATCACCGGGATCCCTGCCAGCTCCGGCTCTTTCAATTGCAGCTCGCGAAACTGCCAGCCATCGAGCTCCGGCATCTTGAGATCGAGCAAGATCACGCTCGGCCGCACCGGCGAGCGCGCGAGCAGCTTGAGCGCGTGCGCGCCGCTGGTCGCGAGCAGCACGCGATAGCCTTCGTCGCTCAAGAAGTCGCCGAGCGTCTCGCGCACGAGCTGATCGTCATCGACCACGAGCACCACGTGCTCGCGCGCAGCGCGCCCGTTTCGCGCTTTGGGTGTCGACGCAGCGCTCGGCACGTCGTCGTCCTCGCTCTCGCCCTCACCTGGCACGTGCGAGGCGTTCACCCACGCGTCGATCTCGGAGAGCTTCAGCTTCCACAGCTTGCCGATCTTGCGCGCGGGCAAGCCGCGGCTCTCGATCCAGCGGTAGACGGAGTCTTTGCGCACGCCGAGGTGCGCCGCGGCTTCGTCGATCGACGCCCACGGCTCGAGGTGAGCGCTCAGCGAGTCGGCGTAGGTTTCGGTTGGAAGTCGGCTGGGCATGACAAGACCTAGCCCTACAGCCAGCGCGCGTTGCCTTCAATAGTCGTTCAAAGTCGAAGATAGCGGGCAAAACGCCACGCTCGCGGCGAAATGACTCGTTCCGTGCGCCTGCACGCGCACTGCCCGTTCGAGTGCTCGTCAAGGACCGATGTGGCGCCGGCCTATGTTCGCCCGCCTAGCGCCTGACCCGCTCGCCGAAATTCGGACGGGTGATCGTGAGAGTCAGCAGCATGACGAATCGGCGAGCAGCTCGCGCCGGTCGCCGCCCGAGAGTTCGAGATAGTTGCGGGAGCCGGTTGCTCAATCCGCTCCTTGGCATCGGCTGAGCAGGTCCTCGTTGCCCCTATGCGTTGAACGGTCATCCAACCGGACGATCACGCATTCCTCGTTCTCTGAGCAGTCGCCATCGCGACACTCAATGTTAGCGTCTAGTAAACATGCCGAATCGAAGCACTCTTCCTCGTCTAAGCAGTCGGCATCGCTCAAGCAAGGGTTGCACCGGCCGCGGCCGTGTACGCCGAAGCCACCGCCCTGAATTCCAAGCCAGCACCCTTGAGCTTCTCCGCACACGGCGGCTGAGTCACATGCCGGAAAGCAGCCCACAGTGTTTGGTAGGTCATCGGGAATTTGGTCGCAATCCGGAAGGGCTTGAGGCTGTGCTTCGATGATCTCTTCATCGGTTAACTCGCAGCTTTGCCATCGATTCCACGCGACGCTGGCGTGCTCCACGGGGTAACAAGCTCCCCCTATCTCGACAACCGCCTGCTTGCACGTTGCGCGCGTCGCCCCTTCAAAGCTCGTCTCACTGCACCATGCCTGGCGGACATCAAAGCTCGCGTCGGCCGCCACATCGTCCTTGATGCGTTGGTCCAGGTCGGCACAGACCTCAGCGCAGCTATCCGAGCGACTCGCATCGCACGGATCAATTTCGCCGTGCCTAAACAAGCATGCCGCAGCGCGGCCCCGTACAGCACACCCGCCTAGACCGGACCCAATCTTGTAGCTAGTGTCGTCATCGGTTTCGCATTCGCAATATGCCCCGAATACTGTGACCATAGCTTCGCTGTCGTAGACCCCTCCTGGTCGGCAAGCAGATGCAATGATCGCGAGTCGCTGTCGCGGCGGCCCAAACTCCGCACGCAGCGTTGCTTCAACTTCAGCGATGCAATCAGTTGCCGCGCAGCTCGTGCTACCGCCGCCCGCGCCGGCGTCTCCGCCGCTACTCCCCGCAGGCGAGCCTGAGGCACCCGTCTCATTGCAGCCAGCGATGCATCCGGACCCAGCGATCGCTGAGACAAGCGTAGCGCGGTAGAAAAAAACCCTGAGAGGATTCATGCGACCAGCATAGCAGCGACTCAGCTCCGCGGTAGCCCTACGACCTCTTGGCCGTGCCGTGATGCCTCTGCATCAATCGTTGCAGCCTTGTTGGCGTTCCAGCGGAGGACTTTTTTGATTTGCGCGGACTTGAGGTGAGTAACCAGGGCCGTGAGGTCAAGTATGCGCGCGCGACAGTCGACAGCCTCGCTGATTGCGAACCGGGGCGCAGTCAGAGCGCTCCCGCGCGAGCCCACGGTGCTGAGCATCTCTGCACTCTGCGACACCCCAGCGGTTCGGCGGAGTTCCCGAGGATCGCGATTCCCCAGGGCGCCCTCCGCATTGTCGACCCCAGGGCCTTGCGCCTCATGGCGGGCAGCCGGTCGAGTCGCAGTCTGCGCAGTTAGGCACGTCAGCGCATGCGCCGTCGCAATGATCGGCACCATTGTTATCAAAATAATCAACCAGACGGCGATACTGGTCGCATCCAGCACTCGCGGCTACTCCAATCCTCAAACGCTCGTACCAGTCCAAGGGACCCAAGTGTCCTGATGCTTGGATCTGCGCTTGCAGTTGAGCGTGACTTACCCAAGTACCGTGTTCGCCGTTATCGTTCGTGTGATAGTCCCAAAAGGCTCTCATCCAATCGACCTCCGTACCACGACCACTAAACGTACCAGTGTGCATATTGTGCATGAATTGCGTAACGCATTGGTCCCAGCAGCCGGAAAAGTCGGCCCTGACAAGGTCGCGATCGTCCGGCGTATCCGGACATTGATCAATGACATCCTGGTTCATATATGGATCCGGCGGTCCGGTACACGTATCCGACGCTTGATCCCACCAATAGTAGCCCTCCGGATTCGAATTGGCATCATGGTCATTCCAGATATCCAGCGCGACGAAGCTCGCCCAACCCTCCGAAGCCGCGCAAGAAATATACTCCTTCGAGCCAAAGTCATGAGTGCTGCCGTTGAGCGAGCAATCATTAACGATAGAGTTTGACGTCGATTGCCAGAGATTGACGTGGCCATACTCGTGGCCCATCAGAAATTTCTCATCCGTCTCCGCTAGGCAAACGTGAGCAGAATTATTGTCGCCCGCGCAGGCGCGATTGCTGCTGCCGCCCCCACAAACAGGACAGGCAGTGTCATCTAGATAGACGTATGTATCGCCGCCCGCCGAGCCGTAGAATTCTCTGGTTGCCATATACGCGAAAGTTGCGTAGACGCGCGCCGACGCGTTTGTCGGCACAGAGAAAGCAAAAGGAGTTGTACTTTGAGGCGGTGCCGCAATGAAGCCAGTCACTTGGGAAAGAGAACCGGTCGAGGTGTAAACACTCAAGCCTTCAGTATCGTAAAGATATCCATACGACCGCCAGGTGTAGACAAAGCAACCGTGGTAATCGGTTGTAAAGGATACGCAACCGTCCTCATCAGCGAAGCCGTCGCCAAAGTATTCGTAAGGCGAATCGGGCGCCCAGTTGCAGTTCGCATCCTTTCGAAGAGACAAAGATGCATAGCTTAGGGGTCTCTGCCCATCGGATCTCCACGCGTCTTCGTAATGATCGTTATCTGAGAAAACTGCAGAAGTTGTCGCGCAAATCGTGTAATTGATTGAATGTGCTGTCGCGTGATGAGGCGTCACGCCATTCGCAGCTAGCATCAGAAGAGCGACTAAGACCCCACTCACGTTACGCATTATTTGCCTCTAAAGTCGGAGCCTTCACCAACATTCTCGCGTCGCATTGTCGCGATCTCTTCCTCTGAGAGGATGTGCGGAATCGACACACGCACCGTCACTATCGGGACGATGGTGCCGTCTCTAAGTTCAACGAACTCTGTCTCCTCCTTGATTGGTTCGGCAAATCTGCCTGAGCCAAACGTATCTTGAAGAACGGTCTCTTCGTAGACGATGAGGTCTCCGCCGTCTGGATGAAAATACAAGGGTTCGCTAAGCGCGCTTGCTTGGCGGCCGGATTTAGCTGTCGCATCAACAATTAGTTGAGCGGAACCTGAAAACGCAAGTTCTTCAATTTCTGCTTTGGACGGGCCTTCCAACTTCAAAGCGATGGCGGTCTCTTCGTTAGCGGGCACCGTGTATTGCCCAACAAACCTTTCTGTACGTTTGCCTGTCGTTTCTACTACGAGTCGTACCGTGGCAAGCACCTCGTCATTCATGCGGTTCTGCAATGTTGCGTCTAGGGTTGCTTCCGAGAGCGGAATGCTGAGAGCACCGACCCGATCTCTGTGGATTTGCCACTCGACCCGAACGTTTCTTTTCGACGGTATCCTACCCTGGCAAAGCGGTTCGCTCTTTGGGAGAGGCTCGAGATCGAGCGGGGTTCGCAAGGAGATGGCCTGTTCAGGCGCGCGGGTGGTCGTCTCGCAGGATATGAGGGCTCCTGCTACGAGGGCTATGAGTAGCGTGGCATGGTTTTCGTGGCGCATTGGTGCGGTCTCTTCGAAGCGACGGTTGCCATACCATTGGTGTCGAGCGTGATCAACACGGTGGAAACGGACACTGCTCGGCCTCGCTGCACCAGTCCCAAGTGCCAGACATATGAAGTCGCGGAACTCTTTCGCACTTTGTGACTGCTACCTGACTCGGCAGTTCATTTCCTGAGTGGCGAAGTTTGACCGAATCGCGACCTTGGCAGTCGTACCAGTGTTGATGGGTGATCGATATCCGCGTGCCGAGTGGCGGCGAGTTCGGTGGTACCTGCCTCCGATGAAATCGAAGACAGCCATGCGTGCTTCAGCCTGTGCGCCGATGCGTCGGCGGTCGAGCAGCTCGCACTCGAGGGTCGCGCAGAAGGTCTTGCACATCGCGTTGTCGTAGGCGTCGCCCACCGAGCCCATCGACGGCCGAATGCCCGCTCGCGGCAGCGCTACCGAATGCATATGAGGTGTATTGGTAGCCGTGATCGGAGTGGTGGACGACCTGCGTAGGTTTGCGCTGTGTGAGCGCCATCTCAAGCGCGTTGAGCACGAGCTCGGTGCGTAGGTGGCTCCCATCGCCCAGCCGAGTACGCGCGGGCTCCACGCGTCGAGCACGAAGCCGAGAAAAAAGAAGCCTGCGTATGTCGGCACGTATGTGATGTCCGCGACCCAGAGCTGGTGGGCGCATCGACGCTGAAATTGCGTTCGATCGAGTCGGACGCGGACTGCGCATCCGAGTCGTGCGTTGGCGTGTACGTGCGCTCGCGGCGCGTGACATCGACGATCGACGCTTGCCGCATCAGGCGCCACGCGCTTCCTGCCGATGCGCGCGCCATCTTCCGCGGCAAGATCTTTGTGCAGACGCGGCGAACCGTACGTGCCGCGCGAGGGTTCGTGGAAGTGCTCGATGTGATCGGACAGTGCTGCGTCGTCTACTGTTCGACGCGAGGGCGCACGACCGATGTACGCGTAGAAGCCGTTGGCGGCGACACCCAGCAGCTTGCACAATCGTTCGGACCGGGAGGTCGCCCTGGTGCGCTTTCACGAATTGGAATCCTTCGGCGGAATCGTCTCGGTCTCCCGCGCGAACCGGGCAGCGGCTTTTCTCAAGATCTCCCGCTCGACCTTCAGCTGCTTGGGTTCACGGCGCAGCTTGCTCCGGCTGTTCGCGCTCCTCCGTCATGAGGCCCTCGCTGCGCTGGCGTCTGTGATTACGACAGCGAGAACCTCGAAGAAGGGCTCAAAGACAGGCATCGAGCTGATCGGTTTGCGCGCGAATCTACGGCGTCAGCATGACGAGCTGCACGCGATCGATCGTGACGTTGGCCCACACGATGCGGCCGTCTTCGTGGCGCACGAGATCATCGCCATCGGTGAAGGCGTGCGCGGCCTCGAGCGGCGTCTTGGGTTGGCAGACCGCGCCTTCAGCATCGACGATCATCGTGAAGTAGCTCGAGACCTCGTTGCGCCGATCGCCGGTCGTCTCGGACCACGCGAGCAAGATCATCTCGCCGCTGCCGTAGCGCGCGGACTTGAGGCTGCCGAGCCGCGCGCCGCTCGTCACTTCGAGCGTGAGCCAGATCGGCGTCACGTCGCTGTCCGGGATTGCGCTCTTCGGGATCGGCAGAAGACCGATGTCGGTGCCCGCGGCCGCCGCATCGCGGATCTGCATCGAGATCGTTTCGTCGATGTCGGGCCAGGTGCCGGCGTCGAGATCCTGCGCGACCGAGCGGTTGGTGATGAACGGAGCGAGGTAGCTATCGCCCATGTCGAGGATGCCGCCGAGCTGACCGTTGGTGGTGCCGACGCCGTCAGCGGCGAGGCTGTAGATGACGTTGGTGCGCGGCTCTTCGATGAACGAGAAGAAGATGCCCTTCGGGTACGCATCGCCGAGGCCAAGCACCGCGACCTTGTCGCCGTCGATGAGCATGCGCTGATCGAGGTTGTGGCTGCCGAACCAACCGTTGCGTAGATCCTGCGTGCCGCTCACGTCGAGCGTCGCGAGGTAGCCGCCTTGGTGGCGCACGCCGTCGTCGTAGCGCTGCGTGTGGCCGAAGTACGCGACGAGCTGATCGCTGTCCGCGATGTAGCCGAAGCGCGCGGTGGTCGGTGCGCCCTTGGTGCCTTCGTCTTCGAGGTTCGGCGAGCGAAACAGATCGGTCTTGAAGAGCTCGTTGCCTTCGGCGCCGAAGCGCGCGACCGCGGCCCACACGCGGTCATCGGTGCTGGGGTTGGGGTCGAACAAGAGCGCAGCGACGCCATCGTTCGTTGCAGCGACACCGCCGATCGTCGCCTCGGGGATCTCGATCACGTCGGCCGCCGCCGCGCCCTCGCGCGCGATGACCACCGAGTGCGCGCCAGCCGCCTCGCGCGTGAAGCCGACGTAGATCGCGCCGCTCGCCGCGTCGATCGCGACCGGCGTGCGCGGTGTGCCGCCGCCCCAGCTGCTAGCGGGCGCTGCCGGAACGAGGCTCGCGTCGAACAGGCTGGTCGCGATCGTGTACGCGCTCGCCGCTTCGGCGCAGCTCGCGGGCAAGGGGCCGGTGTTGCCGCCGCTGCCACCGCTGCTCATTCCGCCGGCGCCACCACCGCCTGCGCCCATGCCGCCTGCGCCGGCCGTCGCGTTGCCACCGCTGCCTCCTGCGCCGCCGCTGCCGCCGACGCCGGCCGCGCCGCTTGCGCCACCCGCGCCGCCGCTGCCGCCGCTTGCGAGCGTGCCGCCGGTTGACTGAGCGCCGCCTGCACCGCCTGCGCCTTCATCTTCGGCGGCGCATGCGCTCATGCACATCGAGAGCGCGCCGGCGATCGCGAGCACGCGCAGCTGGGTGGTCGGCTTGCCCATTCGAACCCCGTCCTTTTGAGACGCCGCAAAGACAAAGCGCCCCTTCGATGAGCGATCGAAGGGGCGCTTCGCAGGCAAGACGCGCGGGCTGCAGGGGCCCGCCAATGATCAGGTGCCAGCGTCGTCGTCGACCTCGACGTCGTCGCACTCCCACGCTTCGTCGTCGCACTCGCATTCGCCTTCGCCGTATGGGCAGGTCATGCCTTGGACCGTGCACGCGCTGTCTTCAGCGGGCGCGCTCGCCGGGCACTCCTCGGGGTTCCAGCACACCCAGCCGCCTTGATCGCAGTCGCAGGTGTTGGTGGCGCCGTACGCGCAGACGCCGTCGCCGCCTTCGCAGTCGCCTGCGGCTGCAGGCGCATCGGCCGGGCAGAACTGACCGCCGCAATCCCAGCCGGTGTCGGTGCACTCGCAGTCGTTGCCGCCTGGGCCTTGGCCGAACTCGCACTCGATGCCGATGCTCGTGCACGCGGCCTGCTCCGCAGGCTCCGTGTCCGGGCAATCCGTCTCGGGGTTCCAACACACCCACGTATCGCTGTCGTTGATGCAGTCGCAGACGTTGGCGCCGAACTCGCAATCGCCGCGACCGGGCACGCATGCAGCGCCGTTGGTCGGCTGCGCGTCGGGGCAGACCTGCATGTTGCCGCCCATCATGCCGCCGTCCATGTCGCCCGAGCCGCCGCTGCCGCCTGCGCCTGCGCCGCCGGTGCCGCCGACGTTGCTGCCGCCGCTGCCACCGCCGCTGACGCCGCCGCTACCGCTGCCGCCGCTACCGCCGCTGCCGCCGTTGCCGCTGGCGCCGCCGGTGCCGCCGCTGCTGCTGCCCCCTGAGCCGCCGCCGCTTTCGTCATCTCCGCCGCAAGCGCCGATCAAGGCGATCGTCAGCGCGGCCATCATCAGTCGTTGTGTCGAGCGCTTGATCATCGTGTCCTCCAAAAGGCGCCGCTGCGGCGCAAGTGATCTCAGTCTGGTGTGAACGCGCCACACGGGAACGTCGCGTGCAGCTGCGAGTCGACCGCGAGAAAGTTGCTGCACGCATCCCCCATGAGTTGCAGCGTGCGGCCGTCGACGACGCGAAAGCCGTTGTCGTCGTTGCACACGAGCGGCGTACCGCTCAGCGTCACCGTGCCGCTGCACGCTTGATCGGCCATCACCATGCCCTGCAGCGCGATCTGGCAGCTGGCGCCGCCGATGATCTGTTGAAACGTCGTGACCAGCTCGTCGCGCGTCGCGGGCACGAACGGCGCAAGGCCGCTGCCGCTGAGCGTCGCGACTTCCTCGAGGTGGGTCTGCAGGTCGTCGTCGTCGCCGGCGAGGCTGATCACGAGCAGCTTCACGCCCGCGCTCGCGCCGCGGCCGACCACATCGAGCACGCGCTGCGCGGTCACTTCGTCGAAGTCGCGGCCACCGCCGCCGCCACCGCTGTCGCCTGCGCAGCGATCGTTGGGCGCGCCGTCGGTCGCGAGCACCACGTACGTCGGCTCGGACGTGCCGTCGAGCACGGGCATGTTGGTGACGGGCAGGTTGTCGACGACGTGCTCGAGCGCTTGATCGGTCGGCGTCCACCCGCCGGGCTCTTCATCGGGCAGCTGCGCTTGCAGCGCTGCGTAGTTGTCGAGCGCAGGATCGACGACGACCAGGTCGACGCATTGCGCCGGCGGTGGCTCGTCGTCGTCGCTCTCCGCGCCGCTGTAGAGCACCATGCCGAAGCGCACGTTGCGCTCGAGCGTCGAGACGATGCCGCCGTCGTCCATCAACGCCGCGCGCAGCGCCTGCCAGCGCGTCTCGTCGCCGAAGTCTTCGTTCATGCTGCCGGAGCCGTCGAGCACGAGCCAAACCGTGGGCGTGACGGGCGTCGTGTTGGCGAGGCCTTCGGCGCAGCTCTCGTTGCCCGCTGCGCCTGCGATCGGTTGGCCCGAAGCGCCGCTGCTGCCGCCTGAAGGCAGCTCGGGATTCGAGAACATCGTGCCGCCGCTGCCGGACACGTTCGTGCCGCCCGCGCCACCCGCGCCGCCCGCGCCGCCGTACCTGCGCGGCATCGCTTGCTCCGGCGCGCATGCGAACGCGCCGCTTAACGCCAAACACACCGTCATCCTCGCGATCGAGCGCGCGTCCCCAGTCATTGTCGGACCTCCAGGTACACACACCAGTTCCGGATGCCCCACGCCACGGCTCACCGCGGTGCGCGCCGACGTGTTCGCGTCAATCGAGAGCGAGCGGTAGCTCTGCGCCGAGGCTGAATGCCACGAACGGTTGCCCCCAGCGCGCCACCTGCCGCTCATCGAAGCGCACTCGGGCGAGCGGCACGCTCACGCCGCCGTGCACGCGCAAGCACAGCCGCACCGAGCCGAGCGGCAGGTGCACCGAGGTTCGCAAGAGCGGCGCAGCCACCCGCTCGGTCTCATCCACGCCATCGAACGTCGCGCGCGCTTCCCCGCGCATGACGACGATCGCGCTCGCGATCCCTGCGCCTGCAGCGAGCTCGAACGCTCCCGCCCGCAAGTGCCCATCGATCGCGAGCCCGAGCATCCACGTGCTCACCGTCGCGCTGCCTTCGGCGGCCTGCAGCGCTTCACGCCACAGCGGCACGAACCCAAACCCGCCGATCGAAACGAATGACGCCGGCTGATACCGCACTCCGAAAAACGCCGAAGCCTCCGCCCCCAATCCCCCCGGACTGACCCCAATCGCCGGCGCCACCTCGACCCAAACCCGCCGCCCGTCGCTGTCCCGGTCACGCGTCGACTCGACCGATGTCGACGGCGCGGCATCCGTCGTCGGCGTAGGCGTCGACGTGGTCCTGGTCGCGCTCGTCGTCGT
>WUUC01079538.1_pt1 | contig 12663 bp, 8 predicted proteins | sample 6278441 | NCBI WGS metagenome assembly WUUC01 (sample SAMN13675441, study PRJNA597444) | soil metagenome | isolation source: soil | place: USA: Washington | collected 2017-10 | reverse complement strand
TCGTTCACGTGCGATCGGCGCGCTCGCAGGTCGACGACTTGCTCGGTGAGATCCGCATTCGCGCCAAGCGCAACGAGCGCGTCTTGATCACGACGCTCACCAAGCGCATGGCGGAGGACCTCACCGAGTACTACGGCGAGGTGGACGTGCGCTGCCGGTACCTGCACAGCGACGTCGATACGCTCGAGCGCATCGAGCTCTTGCGCGACTTGCGGCGCGGTGACTTCGACGTGCTGATCGGCATCAACCTCTTGCGCGAGGGCCTCGACATCCCCGAGGTGTCGCTCGTAGCGATCCTCGACGCCGACAAAGAGGGCTTCCTGCGCTCGACGCGCTCGCTGATCCAGACGATGGGCCGCGCGGCGCGCAACGTGAGCGGCGAGGTGATCCTCTACGCCGAGAAGATCACGGCGGCGATGAAGCAGGCGATGGAGGAGACGAGCCGGCGCCGCACGCTGCAAGGCGAGTACAACGTCCTGCACGGAATCACGCCGCAGACGGTGAAGAAGGACATCCGCGCGATCCTCGGCGACCCGAGCACGGCGGACTACGTCACGATCCCGATCCTCAGCGCGCGCGACGGCGACGAAAAGAGGCTCAAGAACGACATCGAAGGCCTGCGTGCCGAGATGCTGCTCGCCGCCGAGCAGCTCGACTTCGAGCGCGCCGCCGAGCTGCGCGACGAGATCGCGGTGCTGAGCGGCCAGCCGACGCAGGCGCCGGCAGCGGGGGCCGCAGCGAGTGGCACGCGTGGCCGCGGCGCCGGCGGTGGTTCGAAGTCGCGAGGACGTAAGCGTCGTTAGCGGCTCGCAAGCGCGACGCGTAGCGGTCGCGCGCAACGCGCATCAGCTCGGCTCGCGGCTCAAAAAGCTCTCGATCGTCGTCGCGAATGCGCGTGTGTCGATGGGCTTACTCACGTAACCGTTGAAGCCGGCTTCGACGAGGCGCTCACGGTCGCCTTCCATCGCCAGCGCCGTTACGGCGACGCATGGCACGTTGCTGAGCCGCGCGCTGCTCCGAATCGCGTCGAGCACCACGAGCCCCCCTCCGCCAGGGATTTGAATGTCGATCAGCGCGATGTGCGGCGTGATCTCCATCAAGTGCACGAGCGCTTCGCGCACGTCGCGCGCCGCGTAGACGAAGTGGCCGCGATGCTCGAGCAGGTCGCGCGCGAGCATGAGGTTGTTCGGGTTGTCTTCGACCAAGAGCACGCGTGCGCGCTGCGCGCTCGGTATGCGCGGCGTCGCGCGCAAGTTGGCGGCGGCGAGCGGGCTGGGCAGCGCTGTCGGCTCGGTGCTCGGCAGCCGAATCGAAACGCACGTGCCTTGCCCTTGCGTGCTCTCGACTTTGATCTCGCCGCCGTGCGCCTCCACCAAGCGCCTCGTCAAGACGAGACCAAGGCCGGTGCCTTCCGGCTTGTGGCCGTGGCGAGGCTCGATCTGCTCGAACTCGCGAAACAGCTTGTGCATGTCTTCGTGGGCGATGCCGATGCCAGTGTCCTGCACCTCGAGCACGAGGTGACCCTCTTCAGCGTGTGCCCGCAACCAGACGCTGCCGCCGGGCTCGGTGAACTTGATCGCGTTCGACAACAGGTTGAACAGCACCTGCCGCAGCCGCACGGGATCGGCGTGCACCTGCGGCAAGCCCAGCCCGTGCTCGACCAACACCCGCACGCCGCGCTTCTGCGCCAGCGCACGCGCCGAGCCCATCACCGATTCGATCACCGTCTCGGGATGCACCCACGTGCGCGTGAGGCGCAAGAAGCCCGCCTCGACCTTCGACAGATCCAAGATGTCGTTCACCAGCATCAAGAGGTGGCGGCCGCTACTCACCACTTGCTCGATGTATTCCTTCTGTTTGGGCTGCAGCGGGCCTGCGATCTCCTGCTCGATCAGCTCGGAGAGACCGATGATCGCGTTGAGCGGCGTGCGCAGCTCGTGGCTCATGTTGGCGAGGAAGCGGCTCTTGGCTTGGTTCGCCGCGTCCGCGACGTTGCGCGCGGCGACCAGCTCCTCATTGGCCTTGGCGAGCTCGGTCGTGCGCTCACGTACGTGCTCTTCGAGCTCTTCGCGTACCTTGATCTCGTGCTCGCGAAAGCGGTTCTCGGCATCGAGGCGCCCGCGCCGCTCGCCCGCATCGCGAATGGCGCGCTCGATCGCGGGACCGAGGCGTGCGAGCTTCGACTTGAGCACGAAGTCTTGAGCACCTGCCTGCATCGCCGAGACGGCGGCTTCCTCGCCGAGCGTGCCCGACGCGATGATCATCGGTACGTCGGACTGCGACGCGCGCAGCACGGAGAGCGCGCGCGTCGCGTCGAACTGCGGCAACGAGTAGTCGCTGAGCACGAGGTCCCAGTTGCCTTTGGCGAGCTCGCGCGCCATCGACGCCGCGTCCTCGACGCGCACGTACGTGAGATCGAAGCCGAAGCGCTCGAGCTCGCGCACCAGCAACGCGGCGTCGTCGGGCGAGTCTTCGATCAGCAGCATCCGCAGCGGCTTCTTCATCGTCGGTAAGTCGCCGCGCCCGCGCACAACATTCGTCCTTTGTGTTCCGTCCTGCATTTCGCAAGGCTCCGATGGCAGCGCACACACTGGCCCCCGATCCAGTGCAGCGCTAAGCCTTCACGGTGCGTTGCAGTGTTTTTCGTTTGTGCAAAGCGCCACAACACCTGTTTGAGGTGTGCGCTGATATGGCGGGGTATCCGCGCTTAGCGGCGTTCTTGATCGGTGCGTACGTACGCCGCTAGCGTTAACGCGGGCTTGATCCCCGCAATATCGCGTAGCGTCATTCGACACGAGCAGTGCGTCTTCGAGCGGCATGCCATCTGACTCTAATTGGTCGCCTTTGATCTTGGTCGTGGACGACAGTCCACAGAACCGTCTAGTTGCCGAGGGGCAACTCGTGCCGGTCGGCTATCGCGTGGTGACGGCGTCAGATGGCGAGAGCGCGGTCGAGATCTTCAAGGAGCAAGCGCCGGATCTCGTGCTGCTCGACGTGCTCATGCCCGGCATCGACGGCTTCGAGACGTGCCGGCGTCTGCGCGAGCTGCCGCGCGGCGCATCGGTTCCGATCGTGTTCGTTACGGCGCTCGGTGATCTCGATACGCAGCGCGTCGCGCTCGAGTCGGGCGCCGACGACTTTTTGGGTAAGCCCGTTCAGCGCACCGAGCTGCTCATGCGCGTGCGCTCGCTGTTGCGTGTCGGCAAGCTGCAAGCAGAGCTGCGCGAGAGCAACGAGCTACTCACCGAGCAACGCGACGCGCTCTTGCGCGCCAAGCGCCAGAACGAAGAGCTTGCCGAGCTGATCGTGCACGACCTGCGCAACCCGCTCGCGAGCATCTTGGCGAACCTGCAGTTCACGCTTTCGAGCGGCATGCTGAAAGGCGAGCCCGCCGAAGCCCTCAAGGATTCGATCCACGCCTCCGACGCGCTGCATCGAATGATCTTGAACCTGCTCGATGTGAGCCGCAGCGAGGACGGCCTTCTGCGAACACAGCCGACCGACCTCGACCTCTTGCGCATCGCTCGCGAGATTCGCGACGAGGCACGTCACCGCAGCGAGCAAGACGGTAAGACCGTGGTGGTCGACGCGACGGATACCGAGGTCCGCATTCGCGCGGATGCAGCCTTGGTTCGGCGCGTCATGGAGAACCTGATCGACAACTCGCTCAAGTACACGCCTGCAGGTGGCGAGATTCGTATCGAGCTGCGGCGCACGGCGGACGGCGGCGCCACGCTGCGCGTGCGCGATCAAGGGCCGGGTGTCCCGGAGGCCTATCGCAAGTCCGTGTTCGACAAGTACGCGCAACTCGACCGCGACCACGCGCGGCGCGCGCGCAGCAGCCGCGGGCTTGGCTTGGCGTTCTGTCGCTTGGCCGTGGAGGCCCACGGTGGCCGGATTTGGATCGAGGACAACCAGCCGACCGGCGCGGTGTTTTGCGTGATGCTGCCCGCGGTCGCTGTCAGGGAACGCCAATCCGCAGCTTAGGACTCGGCTGCGAACGGCCGCTCGATCCTGTCAGCGCGAGCGATCGCGCGCCTTGAGGGCGAGGGGTGCGACAGCTAGGCTGATGGCCGATGCTTCGAAGTCCAGAGGGGGGCCCCGCCGCGGTCGTGCTCGCGCGTGCGATCGGGCTGGCCGCGCTGGTCTTTGGCGGCTTGCTCGCGAGCGTTGCGATCGTTTCGCCAGCGCGCGGGCAGGAGACAGCGCTGCGCAACGGCGGGGTCGTCGAGCTGCGCTTCACGCCGACGCGCTTCGCGCAGCTCGCGGTGTGGGTCGAGAGCCGTGACGGCGAACGCTTTCGCACCGTGCGCCTGACCAGCTCGGTCGCGCGTCACGGCATCGGAAACCGGCCCGGCGCATCGCAGATGAACAGCGGCTTTCACTGGCCGTACGGGCGCCGTGAAGGTGTGCTGCCGGTCTGGGCCAAGCGCCGTGCTGCAGCGCCGGGCGCGCGCAGCTGGAAGCGCGTCATCTTCCAGAATCGTTTCAGCGAGGGGCACGCCTCGCGCTCCGCCGCCGATGCCTCGCCGGACAATTACTTCTGCCTGTCGTTCAACATCGCGCGATCGAGCAAGGACGCGCTCGACGCGGTCTCGTGCGCGACGCAGTTCAACAGCGACAAGGGCCGCTACATCACGCAGGGCGACGTCGACCGTGGCTACGGCGAGCCGTACGAAGATGAGCCCGGTGAAGGCCGCTCTCGCCCGCTGTCGCTCGAGTCGCAGTATCCGCCACGTCGTGACGCGACGCGCTGCACGGCATCGGGCTGCGTCGATCACCCGGACGTCGACGACTTCAAGGCGCACGCGCTCGACGTGATGCCGGAGATCGATGCCGTGACGATGGCGACGGCGAGCGGCGACGTGGAGCAGCGTGTGCTCTTCGACGTGCCCATCGATTGGCCCGGGGGCGAGTACCGTGCTTGCGTCGAGGCGAACGTCGAAGGCGATTACAACGAGACGTGGAGCGATCTGACGTTCCCGACGCCGCTGACGCCCGGTGAAAACGCCTGGGACGGCTACGCGAGGGATTGGGGCTACGCATACCGTGGCCAGCCGTCGGTCGTGTACTGCGTCGACATCGTGCTCGGCCAGAGCGAAGCCATGTGGTTCGCCACGAGCGAGCCTTCGGGCTCGGCCGGCACGTGGCTGACGCACGCGGACGACTTCGGCGACATGCTGCCGATGTGGGAGATGACGGATGATCCGGTCGCCGCGCCGGGCAGCGGCGCCGACCGCTTGCAGCTCGATGGCAACGGTGATCGGCTCGCGATCACGGTGCAGCCGCCGGGCTCGTGTGAGGGCGATGAGTCACCGAGCGGCATCGGTGAGCTGCGCATGCAGCGCCATCCGGACGAGCGCCACGCGCATCAATACGCGCGCATGTCGTTCCACGCGGCGGCCGACGATCGGGGCGTGCATCGCTATGACGTGCGGGTGTCTACGAGCCCGATCGACGACGCATCGTTTATGGCGGCCGATCCGGCGCGGCAAGCGACGCTCGACGCTGAAGAGCTGCTCTTGCCGACCGACACGGCGCCGGGCGAGCCGATCCAAGCGGACATCGGCGGCCTGATCGCCGAGACGCGTTACTACGTCGGCGTGCGCGCGATGGACGCGTGCACGCAGGTCGGTCCCGTCACCGTCGCGCAGTTCGAGACGCCCAAGCGCGTGTTCGCGACGGTGACACCATGCTTCGTCGCGACGGCTGCGTACGGCTCGCCGCTGGCGCAGGAGATCGGTGCTCTGCGCCGCGTGCGCGACCGCTACTTGTTGACGAACGCGCTCGGCCGCGCGTTGGTCGCTGGATACTACGCGCACGGGCCCGCGCTCGCCGAGGTGATCGCGGCGGACGAACGCTTGCGCTTGCTCGCGCGATGGGCGATGACGCCGGTCGTCGCGCTCGCTAGCTTGCTCGACGCGCGGTGACGAGGCCGTGCCCCGGCGCCCGGCCGGCGACATCCGAGGGCAACCTTCCAACCGCCATGCCTCGCTCGCTTTTCATCGCCGTGCTCGGCGCTCTCAGCCTCGGGCTCGCCGCGTGCTCACATGTCTCGCCGTATGAGCGCGAGCTGCTGAGCCGACCCTGCATGGACCGCAAAGAGCGCGACGCGGCTCGCGGCCGCTTCTACGCGCACGTCTACGATGCGCGTGAAGGCGCGATGGGCACGACCGACAACGCCGGCGGCGGGTGCGGATGCAATTAGTAGAAGGCTTTTCCTTCCCCGCCGGCGGAGCCATCGGGGGCCGACCTTTTAACGCGAGGCGTCGCGCGCCCTCTAGGCTCGTGCATTCGGTGTGGTTGGCGTCGATCGCGTTGCTGCTCGCGTTGATCGTGTCGCCTACGGCGCGTGCCGATGAGGCCTCGGGCACGTGGACCGGCTCCATCGAAGGCCGCGGCAACTACTATTGGGAGCGCTCGACGCGCGTCATCGTGCCCGAGATCGAAGCCAAGGTCGTGACGCCGTTCGGCCTGCGCGCGACCGCCGGTTACTTGGTCGACGCGATCAGCAGCGCGTCGATCGCGCAGACGGGCTCCGATGTCGACGCGGTCTTCACCGAGTACCGCCACGGCGCGCGGCTCGAGCTCGGCAAGGAATTCGATCTTACGAACGTGCAGATCGATCCGAGCGTGCACCTCACGTACAGCACCGAGGACGACTACACGTCGTTCATCTACGGCGCGGGCGTGGACTTCTCGTTCGACGAGCGCGTCAACAAGATCTCGCTCGGCGTGACGCTGGTGAACGACGCGATCGAAGCCAACAACGATCCGACGTGGGAAGGCGAGCTCAACGGCATCACCACGGCGGTCGGCTACGAGCGCGTCTTGAACCCATACATGGTGCTGACGCTCGGCTACCAGCTCGGCTTGCTCGAGGGCTTCCTCGGCAACGCGTACCGCAGCGTGGTGTTCGAGCAGGGCGCGCCGGTACGCGAAGCCCCGCCCGGCACGCGCGTGCGGCACAACGCATCGGCGCGCGTCGCGTTCTTCGTTCCGCAGACGCGGACCGCCTTTCACCTGATCCATCGCGCGTACATCGACAGCTGGGACATCGGTGCGCTGACGCCGGAGCTGCGCGTGCTGCAAGAGGTCGGCGACGATCTGCTCATACGTGCGCACTATCGGTTTCACGCGCAGACCGCAGCGTCGTTCTTGCGCCGCGGCGGCCGCCAGTACCCGGGCGCGAGCGCTGCTTATCGAGGCGCGACGAGCAACGACCCCAAGCTCGCGGCGATCGAGACGCACACCTTCGGCATCGGCGTCGAATACCGCCTGAGCTTTTTGTCGAACACGTTTCTCGACTTCGCCAGCGACGCGACGATCGACCTCAGCGTCGATCGCTACTTGTCGACGAGCACGTTCGGCAACGGCGTGATGGCGAGCGCGGGCGGTCGGCTGCCCTTCTGATCCCTGTCTTTTTGTGACGCGCCGCCTGCGCACCGCGCGCATACGCCCAGCCGGGGCGGTTTGGCCGCGACAGACGTGAGCCGGCACACCCGCGAAGCCTTTCTTGGCCAGAAATTCAGCGGCGGCACGCGCTTTGCTGTCCTCAAGGCAAGGTAGGGACGCGTGACGCAGCTGGCCATAATTATCCTGAACTACCGCACGCCCGAGCTCAGCGTCGCGTGCATGGCGTCGCTCGAACGCGAGATCGATCGCTCGATGCGAGTGCTCATCGTCGACAACGACTCGCGCGACGGCTCCGCGGAGCACATCGAGCGCGCGATCGAAGAGCGCGGCTTTGGAGCCTGGGCCGAAGTGCTGCGCTCTCCCATCAACGGGGGCTTCGCGGCGGGCAACGACTTCGGCATCCGCGCGCTCGACGCGCAGGCGTACCTCTTGCTCAACAGCGACACGCTGGTTCAGCCCGGCGCGATCGCGCGCCTGCTCGACGCCATGAAACGCAACCCGGAGGCCGGCATCATCGGGCCACAGCTGCTCACGCCGAGCGGCGATCCGGACCCGAGCTACTTCCGCGACCCGGTGCCCGCGACCGAGCTGTTGCGCTCGGCGCGCGTCGGCATCCTCGGACGCGCGCTCGCGCGCTTCGAGCCGACGCTGCCGACGCCCGCGCAGCCGATCGAGCCGGATTGGATCGCGTTCGCGGCGGCGCTGATCCGGCGCGAGGTGATCGAGCGCGTCGGCCTGCTCGATGAGGGGTACTTCATGTACTTCGAAGACGTCGACTACTGCCGTCGCGCGCGCGCTGCGGGTTTCAAGGTGCTGTATTGGCCCGACGCTCAGGTCATTCACCTGCGCGGTGGTAGCTCGCACGTGACCGAGGCGCAGGCGCAACGCAAGCGCGCGCCCCGCTACTACTACGAGGCGCGCGCGCGCTACTACGCGAAGTTCTACGGGCGCAAAGGGCTGTGGTTGGCCAACGGCCTCTGGCACCTCGGCCGCTGCATCTCGCTCTCGCGCGAGCTGGTCGGCAATGCCAAGCCGCAGCATCGCGAGCGTGAAGCCACCGACATTTGGATCAACGCACTCGAGCCACTGCGGGTATCGCCATGAACGACACGTTGCGCACTAGCCGTCCTTCGCACGATGCGCCCGTCGCCCGAGGAGAGCGGAACGACAACCCGCCTGGCATCGGCCTGCGCGCGTTGATCGCCGAAGACTTTCGCACCCACGATCGCAACCCGTTCGAGGCGGGCTTTTGGGCGGTCGCTTTGCACCGCCTCGGCAACGCGCGCATGGCGATCCGTCCACGTGCGCTGCGCGCGCCGTTCTCGGCGTTCTACAAGGTCGCGTTCCTGTTCATCGACTGGTTCCTCGGCATCGAGCTGCCGTACACGGTTCGCCTGGGCCGTCGCGTTCGCATCTGGCACCACGGCGGCATCGTGTTGAGCGCCCGCAGCATCGGTGACGACGTGCACATCCGGCACAACACGACGTTTGGCCTCGCGCACCGCAGTCAGCCCGAGGGCTTGCCGATCATCGGCGACCGCGTCGACATCGGTGTCGGCACGTGCGTGCTCGGCGCGGTGACGATCGGCGAGGACTGCGTGATCGGCGCGGGCTCGATCGTGGTGCGCGATCTCGAGCCGGGCACCACGGCTGTGGGCGCCCCTGCGCGGCCCATCCGCAGACCCGAGCGCCCAGAGCGGCGCGAGAAGCGCGCAAGCTCGACTTCCGGCTTCCGCTTTCGCACCGTGCCGGGCGGCTTTAACGCTGGCGCGAAGTAACCGCTCGCTCGGTCTGAGCGGTGCGTGCACGAAACGCGATACGCGAAAGCCAGTCGCCGGCTTCGAGCGTAAAGCCGAGCTCTGCCGGCAGGTGTGAGAGCAGCGTGAAGAGCGCCCGCGCTTCACCGAGCGCGCCGTCGCCGTACGACGCCACGGCCTGAACGCGCAGCGCTTCCGCCGACAGCTCAGGTGACGGCAAACCCAGCGCGCGCGCCTCTGCGAGCAAGGCGGCCGTCTCCCTGTAGCGCTTCTGAAAGAACAGCTGGCGCGCCTCGAGGTAGTGCGGCAGGCCGTCCTTGCGCTCGCTGCGCAGCTCGCGCGCGAGGTACACGGCGCTCGCGCCGTCGCTGGCGCGGCCCGGTGCGCCGACCAGCAGATCGAACAAGAGAGCGCGCTCGCGCGAGCTGCCCGTGCTCGCGAACGCCTTGACCTGCAACAGCCGCTGCGCGTCGCGATCGAGCGGCGCAGACAGAAGCCCGCGGTAGCTGGCGAGCGCCGCATCCCACGCCCCACGCCGCGCGGCTTCGTCCGCCAGCATGTGCTTGGCCGCCGCGAGCACCGCAGGGTTACTGCCCGCGCTCTGCTCGAGCGCTTGCAGCTCTCGCAGCGCCGCGGGCTCGCCCTGCGCGCGGCTCAAGACGCCGACCCGCTGCGCGCGCACGCCGACGTCGGTCGGGTCGATTTCGAGCACCTGCTGGCATGCGCGCAGCGCGCCTTCGTCGTCGCCCGCTGCGAGCGCGCCGCTCAGCGTCTGCTTGAGCGACGCGCGCGTGTGCGGGCAGACGCTCGACAGCACGCTGCCGCCGGAGAACCTCAGCGCGGCGAGCGCGCGCGCCGCGGGCGGGAAGGGCACCGCTTGGACGTACGCGTGCCACCGCCGCTCGAGCTCGTCCGTGCTGGCGCCGACCGCGCCCGCGACATCGCCCGTCATGTACAGCGCGCGCACCGCTTTATCGCCGTAGCTGTCCGAGATGAAGCGCACGAGCGAGCCGACGTAGGTGTACGCGAGCCGCTTTTGCTGACCGAGAAAGCCGGTGCCGAGCACGTCCGCAAGGCGCGGCGCAAGCCCGGCGTCGAGCATCGCGGCCGTCCATTGATGGGGTGAGAGCCCAGCCGGCGCGCTCGATGTCCAGGCTGCGGCGACCGCCACACCTTCGACGAGCGCGAGGTCGGGCAGAAGGCCGCCTAGCATGCCGGTCACGCGCATCGGCCCGATGCCGACGTTGCCCGCCACGATGTGCGCCAGCTCGTGCGCGAGGATCGAGTGCGGCCACTCCCACGCCTCGATGTAGATCTCGCCGCGCCAGGGCTTGGCGATGTTGGTGGAGGCAGCGCCCATCAAGTACTTCTTCTCGGCCGCCGATCGAAACGCGAGCACCGTGATGCGCTCGCGCTGTGCGACGCCGAAGAAGCGCTCCATCTCGCGCACGCGAAAGTCGCAGTCCTCGGCCAGGCGCTTGCGATCCTCGCCGCGCATCTCGGCCGGCACGTACAGCTCGCAGCGCGCGCTCGTGTGGCGGCCGCCGAGCGTCTTGGCGATGTGCTCGCGGCTCGTGGCAAGGCCGAGCTCTTCACGCTGCAGCTGCACGGCCAGCACGCACCCGAGGAACACCACCGCGCTCGCGCTGAGCGCGAAGGCGGAGGGCCGCGGCCGTAGCCGTAGCGTGCCGAGCGCCGCGTCGCGATGCGCGAGCAGCACGAAGCAAAGCGCACCGATCGCGAGCGCGCTACTGCAGCGCAAGAGCACCAGCTGCGGCGGCAGCGTGATCAGCTCGTCGTAGAGCGAGCCCGGGAAGTAGCCGAAGAAGTGACCGTACGAAAACACGGCGGGCGTCGCGTACAGCGCGTAGAGCGCGTGCGCGATCTCGCCCAGCGGCCCGAGCAACGCGAGCAGCACACAGGCGCGCCGGCCGAGCGGCAGCGCGCCGCACAACGCGCCCCAGATCGCCGCGAGCGCGCAGCCGAAGAGCGGCCCGAGCGCGACGAACGAAAGGCCGAGGAGCGGCTCGCAGTTGCGCACGCGCAGCCCGTTGAGCGCGAGCAGCAAGACGGGCAGCCCGATCACGCACAGCGCACAGCCGAGGCTCTGCGCGAGCAGCGCTTCGCTCGACGCAGCGCGCTCGCGTGTCCGAAACGAAAGCCGCGCTCCGATAGCGGCGCATAGGCTCGGCAAGACCACGCCCAAGACGAGCGCACTCTCGAGCCCCGGCAGGCCGAGCAAGGGCACGCTGCACAGCGCGGCGCCGAGCAGCGCGCTCACGACGAGCGAGCCGCGCACGACGCGCAAAGAGACCGCGTCGCTCAGCCCCGGCAACGCGCGCTGCAGGCTCTGCCGAACACTCCCGAGCTTCATGCAGGCGGGCTCGGGGCGGCTTTCTGCTTCGGCGCCGGCAAGCGCGAGGCGAACACGATACGCAATGCTTGCTCCACGTTCGACACGAGGTGGATCTGCAGCTCGCGGCGGATCTGCTCGGGCACCTCTTCGAGGTCCGGCGCATTCGCCGCCGGGATGATGATCTGCTTGATGCCCGCGTGGTGCGCCGCCAAGCACTTGGGCTTGAGCCCTTCGATGCGCAGCAGCTTGCCGCGCAGCGTGATCTCACCGGTCACCGCGACGTCGGGCTTGAGCTTGACGCCCGTGAACACCGAAATGAGCGAGAGCAAGATCGGTAAGCCCAGCGCCGAGCCTTCCTTGGGCATCGCGCCCTTCGGCAAGTGCACGTGCACGTCGATGCCAGCGAGCGGATCGGGGCCAAGGCCGAAGCGCGCCGAGCGCGAGCGCACGTACGTCAGCGCGGCCGCCGCCGCTTCCTTGAGCACGTCGCCCATCTGGCCGGTCATGTGCACTTCGCCCTTGCCGGGCATCTTGGTCGCTTCGACCAGCAGCACGTCGCCGCCCGCAGGCGTCCAGGTCAGTGTGGTCACGAAGCCAGGCGCGTTGATCTTCTCCGCCACGGATGGCTCACGCGTCGGCGCGCCGAGCACCTTGGCGACGAACGCGCCGTCCGCGTCGATGTGCTCCTTGTGGCCGTTGGCGACGCGCACGGCGACGTCGCGGCACAGCGCTGCGACCTGCTGCGTGAGCTGCCGGACGCCGGGCTCGTGCGTGTACTCGGTCACCAGCTTCTCGATCGCCGAGTCGTTGATCTCGAGCTGCTCGGGCGTGAGGCCATGATCGGAGAGCTGGCGCGGCACGAGGAACTGGCGCGCGATCGCCAGCTTGTCCTCGCGCGTGTAGCCCGAGATCTCGATCAGCTCCATGCGATCGAGCAGCGGGCCCGGGATCGTGTCTCGCCGATTCGCGGTCGCGATGAACATCACGCTCGAGAGATCGACAGGCACGTTCAAGTAGTGATCGGTGAACGCGTTGTTCTGCTCGGGGTCGAGCGCCTCGAGCAACGCGCTCGCCGGGTCGCCCGAGAAGTCCGCGCTCATCTTGTCGATCTCGTCGAGCACGAACACCGGGTTG